>JADEYI010002255.1_pt1 | contig 10336 bp, 14 predicted proteins | sample 8542331 | NCBI WGS metagenome assembly JADEYI01 (sample SAMN16510988, study PRJNA670497) | mine drainage metagenome | isolation source: biofilm near Copperflume 1 | place: Germany: Marsberg coppermine Kilianstollen | collected 2018-02
AGGGCTTCAAGTTCTCCACTTACGCGACGTGGTGGATCCGCCAGGCCATCTCCCGAGGTATCGCCAACACCGGTCGCACCATCCGCCTGCCGGGGCACGCCGACGACAAGCTCACCGCCCTTAAGCATACCCAGGGCCTCCTCGAATCGAAACTCGGTCGTTCGCCCACTTTGGCGGAGCTGGGTGCAGAAGTCGATCTCCCGCACGAGAAGCTGGTCGAGGTGATGGGCTACAGAACCGACGCGCTGCCGTTGTCCCAGCTGCTGAGTAGTGATGGCGACGCCGAGCTGAGCGACGTGGTGGAAGACCGCGGTGCAGCCTCACCGTTCGAGCAGGCCGCCCTGTCGTTGCTGCCCGACGAGATCACCCGGCTCCTCGCACCGCTCACGGCGCGCGAGGGGGAGATCCTCCGGCTACGTTTTGGCCTCGACCGCGGTGAGGCGAGGACATTGGAACAAGTCGGCGAGCGTTTCAACCTGACGCGCGAGCGCATCCGTCAGATCGAGGCACGGGCCATGTCCAAGCTGCGGCACCCGTCGTCGGATACCGGCGCTCGCGACCTGCTGATCGGCTAGTTCGTAGCCTGTGGGTGCCAAATATCCCATCCAACTCGCTCACCTGGAGTTTCGTCGGCACCAGCCCGTACGGTCCGAAAACCCGATGCGGACGATGATCAGTGATCTTGTATTTCTGTCGCCGTTGCATCTCACCCTCGGCGCCACCGAATGAAGGAACCTGGGGTGCAAGGTCCTGGCGCCCTGTGGGTGCCGAAAATGTCATCCATAGTCCTGAACTGGGACGATGCATTTCCCACGCTCCTGGCTAACGACGGTCCCTTTCGAAGGCATCCCGAGTCCGTTGGAAGTCAGACGGGATCGAAGGTTGTCTGAACCCAAGCGAGTCGCGTCAGTATCGGCGAATCTCTCTCTTCAGGTCAGGGCCTTGATGGGATTTTCTGCAACCACAGGTACACGCAGCACGACATTTTGTACCACTTCACCACGGCCGCCGATCCGATTGACGCCGCCCGATGGCCCGGCTCACCTGCGAACGGTTAGGGTCCAGCCAGCTCCGGCGGTGCCGATGAGCGCGGGCGGATCTCAGCCTTAAGCGCGACGAGAGTTGCTCGGTGGAATATTGGAGATCCCGGCTTGCGACATCCGCGTCGATCGACTGGCGGTGACTAGGCCTGCGTCGCTATCGATTCTCCGGTGACAGCCCTGACCGCCGACCCAGCGGCCGGTACCAGCGCCTCGAACGGATGTCCACCCGAGCCAGGTCCGCGGCGACCCTCGAGGGAGGCCACTTCGACGAGGATCCGGACGCCGTGAAGCGCGCGGTACCAGTCAAGGGCTCTGAGGTCACACTGGGGGGTAATTGCCAGGTAGCGAGCAACGAAGCGACGAGCGAGCCGGGCGCCGACCCACGCGATAACGGCAGCCAACGGACTCGGCGCGTCGAGTGGCGGGTTGGCGACCAACATCGTCGTGAAGGCGACGTCATAGGCCGGATCAGCGCGGATCGCCGCGGTCCAGTCGATGAGGACGACGTCGCCGGTGGTCTCGACGAGCAGGTTGAAAGGATGGAGATCACCGTGACAGATCACCGTGGTGCCCTCGGGTGGCCGGCAGTCGGCCAGCGCCCGAACGGCTGCCACGAGGTCGTCTCGCCCAACCACCTCAGCGCCGGCCTCGAAGTACCCGAAGAGGTCCTCTACGGTCCAGGCGACGGTTGGTGCGGCCGCCTTCACGGCTGCAGTCACTGGTTCGGGGTCAATGGTGTGGAGCCCCGTCATCGCTACGGCGAGCTGGGCTGGCAGCTGGGTAAACAGGCGTGGCGCTCGTCGCAGGGCGGCGATCCCGTTCAGATCTCCCAGCGGTGGGGTGCCAACGGCGAAATCCATGACCGACCAGGTCCCGCCGAGGTCGTCGTCGGCGGGCCGGGAAAGCCGCACGTGCGGGGTGGAGAAGCCCATGTCCGCCACGGTTTCTTGGACGGCGAGTTCCTTGGCGCCCATAGCGGCGTCGGGAGCGATCCGAAAGACGACGTCAGATGGCACCGCCACGGGTTGGCCCTCCAGGCGGAGCCGGTACATCGAGGCCCAGAAGCCGCCAGTGAGGGGGGTCGGCTCAGTCGCCAGAACGGTTCCCGGCCATGCTTCGGCAAGGCGGGACCCGATCAGCGCCGGAGTATCTGATTTTACTGTCATGGTCTTTACCGTAACGGTAATATCCGATATTGTCTACCTATGCTTGATACAGAGACCAACAGGGCCTCCACCGGCGACACCGCCTCTCCGGAGTGGACCATCGATGGATTGGCCGGGCTCGTAGGACTGCCCGTCCGCACGCTCCGGGAGTACCAGACCCTCGGTATCCTCCCCGCGCCCCGCCGTCAGGGTCGCGTCGGCCTCTACGGAGCAAGTCATCTCCGACGTCTCCAACTGATCGCCCGACTCCGCGAGCGCGGCTACTCGCTCGCCGGAATCGGCGATCTCCTCGGCAACTGGAGCGCCGGTGCCGACCTTGGCGAGGTGCTCGGGCTCGAACCCGACCAACTCGTCCACGTCGACGAGCCAGGTGCACCCGCCACACTCGAACAACTCACCGTTCTGCTCCCGGCGATGATCCCCGACCGCCTCGCCGAGCTCGTGGCCACCGGAGCAATTGAGTACTGCGGGCCCAACCGGTTCTGCATCCCCAGCCCCTCGCTGCTCCAACTCGCCATCGACTCCCAAGGCGCCGATCTCGACCCTGATGACGTGATCGCCCTGCTCAGTGCGATCCAACGTGCGGCCAATACCGTCGCCGACCAGGTCGTCCAGCAGATCACCCGATTGCCTGCTGACGCCGACGCCACTACCGCCTTCCTCCAACGAGGTCGTGGTCTTCTCGCCCATGGCGTGGGCCGGCTCACCCTCCACACGATCGGCCGACGGCTCGGGATCAGTGAAGAGGCGGACCTCGAATCCAGCATCCACCACATTGTCGAGAACCGAGGCGACCCGGCGTGATGATCAGCGCGAACCCATCTCAGTTCGAAGCCTGGAACGGTGACAACGGCCACCGCTGGGTCGCTAGCGCAGATCAGCGCGACCGGGTCCTCGCGCCGGTCGCCGAAGCGCTATTTGCCGTTACCGCTCCAACCCCGGGGATGTGTGTCCTCGATATCGGTTGTGGCTGTGGCGCCACCACCCTCATGGCGGCCCTTGAGGTCGGCAAGGCGGGCTCAGTTTTCGGCATCGATCTCTCACAACCCATGCTCGACCTCGCGAGACAGCGCGCCACTACCGTCGGTGCCAGCAACTCCACCTTCGTGAGCGGCGATGCGCAGACCCACGGCTTCAAGGCGGGCTCGGTCGACCTCGTCATCAGCCGCTTCGGCACAATGTTCTTCTCGGATCCCGACGCGGCATTGATCAACATTGGCAAGGCCATTCGACCCGGCGGGAGGCTCTGCCTCGCTACGTGGCAACCTCTCACGGCCAACGAATGGCTTACCGTTCCCGGAGCAGCCCTCCTACGGCACACAGACGTGCCCGCCGGTATCTCCAACGAGCCGGGGATGTTTGCCCAGTCCGACCCGGACGTCATCACCGCCACCTTTAGTGCGGCCGGGCTCGTCAACATCACCATCGAAGCCAACAAGGTCACCCTCACCCTCGGTCAGACCGTAGACGAGGCCGTCGAGTATCTGGCCGACAGCGGACCAGGGCGAATCCTGCTCGAGACCATTCCCGAAGGTCCCGCTCGCGACGCTGCCCTCGCCGACGTTCGCGACGCCCTCGAAGACCACCAATACCCCTCAGGCGTCCGGCTCGATGCCGGTATCTGGCTCATCACCGCCACCCGAAACGACTGAGCTCTCAACTATCGAAGCTTGATGGCGCACGCCGTACTGCGTCAGCGTCCAGGACCGGGCCGGCGTCGTCGATCAGAAGGTCGGTCATTCTTTCCAGGTCGACATGGTCGGGCACGGCGCTACGGCATACGGGGGTGGGTCTCGTACATACGAATGGCGACGACTCCGCCGGAGGCGGCCGTAATGGCGGCTACCGCATAGATCGCAGCGGTCAGGCCGAAGGCATCGGCAATGATCCCAGCGAAGAGCGCCCCTACGGCGAACCCGCCGTCCCGCCAGAGCCGGTAGACCCCAACGGATCGGGCCCTCCAGGCCGGATGAGCGACATCGCCGATTGCCGCCAGAAGTGTCGGGTAGACCATTGCCGTGCCGGCGCCAAGCACCATCGCGCTAACCGCCCAGATCCAGAAACCGCTGGTCGCACCGATGAGGGCGATGGCGAACGCCTGGGTAAACATGCCGCCAGCGATCAACCACTTGCGGCCGATCCGATCTGACAGTCCACCGGTGAGGAGCTGGCCAAGGCCCCACACGGCCGGGTACAGCGCGGCGAGGATTCCGATGCGGGCGATGGACAGGCCGGCGGCAGCGAAGTACAGCGGGAACAGGCCCCAGGCGAGGCCGTCATTGAGATTGTTCACCATGCCCGCTTGCGAACACGAGGACAATGCCTTCTCCTTGAATGAGGTCAGCAGGAAGACGTCCTTGGTCGACAGGTTCCCGGCAAGGCCATCCGAGGTGGTGATGTGCTTGGCCGCCTCGTACTTGGCGTAGCCATGGGTCTCACGGACGAAGATCGTCGACACTCCGAGACCGAGACCGGCGTAGGCGATGCCCAAATAGAAAGGAGCGGGGCGAAGCCCGTACTTGGCGGCGATGAATCCGGTTGCCAGCGCGGTAAGCGCGACGGCGCCGTACCCGGCGGCCTCGTTGAACCCCATGGCCAGACCGCGCTTGGCTGGGCCGACCAGGTCGATCTTCATGATGACCGTCGTCGACCAGGTCAGACCTTGGTTCACGCCCAACAGCACGTTGGCGAAGATGACCCAGCCCCACGAGGGCGCCCACATCAACAACAGCGGCACGGGGAGACCAACCATCCACCCCCCCACCAGGACGGGCTTGCGACCGTAGCGATCCGACAAGGTGCCCGCGAAGAAGTTGGTGACGGCCTTTACCGCACCGAACGCCACGATGAAGGTGAGGGCGCTCGAGAACGCGGCGAGCCCGAACACCTGCTTGGCCAGCAGCGGAAGCACCGTACGTTCTTGGCCGATCATCCCGCCGACGAGCGCGTTCACACTGACTAGCAGCGCGAACTGGCCGAGGTTCTCTCGCAACCCCAAACGAATGGGCTGCGCGGTGTCGTGCGCGCTCACGCTCACACGAGAGGAAGGCCCGTGGCAGTGGCCCACTCTGCGGGGCCACCCGCCAGGACAGAGATGTCATCTCGTTCGTGTTCGGTGAGTATTGATGCTGCGCTCATGGCCCGTTCGCCGTGACCACACATCACGGTTGCGGGGCCCGGCGGAACCCTGTCGACTGCGTCGAGTACGGCGCCGAGCTCGATATTCACCGCACCTGGGACATGGCCCGAGACGTACTCGTTGCGTTGGCGGACGTCGACAACATTGGGTCCGATGGCGTCGGGGCCGACGATCTCGATCGTTGCCTCGGGTTGGGTGGCCGCTCGCCAAGCAGACATGCCGCCGGCGAGCTCTCCGACGAGATGCTCATAACCGATACTCAAGCATTGGCGCACCAGCTCGGGGCGATCCTGGTCATCGCCGAGCACGAACGCGAGCGGTCGGTCTGGCTCGACAAGCCATCCCAGCCAGCTCGCGAACACCGGCCGGAGCTCGATCGATAGCGCACCTGGGACGTGACCGGCTGCGAAATCTTCGATGTTCCGAACGTCGACGAGCAGGGCGCCGTCGGCGAGCGCTTGACGGAACTCTGCGCTGCCCAGTCGGTCGAGAGGAGGAAGACTCGGGTAGAGGCGCGGTCCGCGCCGATTCACTTCTGGGAGGCGAGAGAAGTACGTGGGGAACGACCCGAAGCCCGCCAGGAGCACCTCGACGAACCGGTCCTTATCGTGTATTGCGAGCATCGGGTTGGTCTCGCGTTCCCGACCGATCGTCGTGGTGCGCTCGATGGCGCCGGGTGCGGAACAGAACGATCCGGCACCATGGGTCGGGTACACAGCCAGGTCGTCGGGCAGCGTAAGGATCTCGTCGCACAACGCGCGAAACAGCTGGCGGGCGAGGTCCTCTCGCAGCTCGGGGCCGAGCAGGTCGGTCCGCCCGACCGTGCCGACCATGAGCGATCCGCCGCTGAACAGCGCCGTCGGGTGTCCGTCTTCGGAAATGAGGTACGCGAGATGGTCGGGGGTATGACCCGGTGTAGCGATGGCGCGCAGGACGAGGCCGGCACGCAGCTCGACCTCATCGCCAGCGGCGAGGCCCCGATGCACGACCTCCAGGTGCGCACCCTTCGACGCCAGGAACACCGCCCCCAGCGCCGCCAGCTCCGGACCGCCGGACACGTAGTCAGCATGCGAGTGGGTATCGGCTGTGAAGGCGATCTCGAGGGCGCTGGTGCGTGCCTCGGCGATCTGGCGTTCGGAAATCCTAGGCGGATCGACCACGAGCGCACGACCGTCGCCGAGGTCAACGAGGTAGGACGAGTGCCCGAGGCCCTCATTGACGAACGACACGATCTCTATCATGCGTCGTGCACCGTCGTCGCCAACGACGCAAGGGCATCTAGCGACGCTGGAACCTCCCGCCGCCGCAACTGCCGCGCCCGAACCCTCACCAGTAGCACGCGCCGCCAGAACGTTATGGGATGCAGCGCGAACGACACCACCACTTCACACCCACCAGGCGCATCAGCTACCTGCCATGACCAGTCGACATACGACGGGTTACCGTCATTGGTTTGTGACCGGTACGCAAAGTGTCTCGTCTCGGGGTCGAGCGCGGCGACCGTTGAGCGACTGGCCCACGATTGCCCTAGCGCCGACACCTGGACCACCCACTCTGCACCCGGTCGTAGCTGACTAGGCGCGTGAACGACACAAATGATCGCGTCGTTCCATTCGGGTAGGTGCTCAGGAGCAGTAAGCAGACCGAAGACATCGTCAGGAGAAGCCGCAATAACCCGCGTCACAGAGTGCTCGCCCATTCAGGTCTCCCGGTCCTCTCGAAACGTGGGCGTCGGGTGCATCGCCCCGAACCGCCCTGGAATGAACCCGTCAGGGACGTTCTGATCGGCGCCGATCTTCGCCGTCAGGGTCAATCCACACGAACAATCGAGCCTTCTCATGGTCGCCTCCCTCTTCTGATGTGGCCTCCGCGGGTTCTATCCTGGTCGCCTCTTCGATCATTGTCAAGTATTCATTTGATTACTTGACTTAAGAGGTCCTCGGCAGCAGAATGAGTTCCAATGAGCGACCGTCAAGCTAAGAATGCTCTCTTCGATGCGTTCGCCGAGATCGCCAAGGCACTCGGGAGCGGGCGGCGTGCGGAGATCGCCGACGTACTCGCCCAGGGTGAACGGTCGGTTGACGGGATAGCCGCCGAGATCGACCAGAGCGTCGCCAATACCTCGCATCATCTGCAGGCGCTGACACGCGCCGGCCTGCTATCGAGCCGCCGTGAGGGGACGCGAGTGTTCTACACACTGGCCAGCGACCGGGTCGGCGAACTCTGGGCCGCGTTGCGTGACGTCGCCGCCGAACACGTCGCAGGCATCGAGAAGCTTGCCACCGCATACGTCGGGGACCGGCATGACGTGGAGGCGATCACTCGAAAGGAACTCGCATCCCGGCTGCGCCGACGTGATGTGGTCGTCATCGATGTGCGACCGAGGGCGGAGTACACCGCCGGACATATTCCCGGCGCCCGATCGGTACCGCCGGACGAAGTGCGGCGACGTCTCCGTACGATCCCAAAAGACGGCGAGATCGTCGCGTACTGCCGGGGACCCTTCTGCGTCTACGCAGACGACGTTGTTAGAGACCTCCAGCGTCGCGGCGTCCGAGCTCGCCGGCTGGAGGATGGATTCCCAGAGTGGAAGCGCGCCGGCCACGAAATAGCAGTCGGCGAAGGTGGAGGGACGTCATGACACAGGTGGACATCGACGAGCTCAGGGACAAGGTCAAGGTCATGTACCGGGCAGTCGCAGAGGCGCCGCACGGCGCGTTCCACTTCGAGATGGGACGGGTCTTGGCGCAGCGCCTCGGCTACCCTGCCGGCGAACTGGACGCTTTACCTCTAGAAGCAATCGAGTCGTTCGTCGGGCGTGGGCTACCACCTCAGGATGGCGGCAATCGAGGCGGGCGAGCTGGTAGTTGACCTCGGTAGCGGTTCGGGAATGGATGCTTTCCTCGCGGCGCAGCTTGCCGGGGCCGAGGGGGAGGTCATTGGCATCGATATGACCGACGAGCAACTCGCCAAAGCGCGTCGCCTCGCCGAGCGGGACGGTTACGCCAGCGTTCGTTTCGAGAAGGGTTACATCGAGGAGGCGCCGGTCGTTGACGAGTCGGTCGATGTCGTGATCAGCAACGGGGTCATCAACCTGTGTGACGACAAAACAGCGATCTTCCGCAAGATCGCCCGGATGCTGAAGCCGGGCGGCAGGATGGCGATCTCCGACATCGTGACCGAGCGCCAGCTTGCCGAGGCGAGCGTCTGCGACGTCAACCTGTGGGCGTCCTGCATCGGTGGAGCGATGCAGGAAGACGACTACCGGCGGGCTATCGAGGAGGCCGGGCTCGAGCTACGCCACCTTCAGGACAACCCGCAGTACCACTTCATCTCGGACTCGGCGCAAGGAGCGACCAAGACCTTCGGGGTGAAAAGCGCCTTTGTCCTGGCGACGAAGTCTTCCGGCAGTCGCATTGGTTGAAGAGTCAGTCGACGCAGCGGTGAGGAAGCACTGTGCAGACGTCCGGCAGCTGGAGCAACGTATCCACCGTGGGACGGTTTCGAACCCTTTGGCCCGAGAAGATCTCCCCCGCCGGGTACCGGATTCTGGGTCCTGCAGCCATAGAGCGAGCCGCTGACCTGTACCGAGAGGCCAGTCGCTCACCACTGTTGGCCGTCAGCTTCAAGTCGACCCGAGTACGGTTCGGTCCGCTTTACTCAGACCTGGGGGAAGATGCGAGACTGTCATGGACGGGAGAGATAACTCTGAACACGAAATGTGACGGCGATTTCAGTGTGTTTAGCACCTGGTTCTGAATGACGTCGGTGAGATTGTAGGAGCATTTGTGCGCTACCCGCGGGGAACCTGGGAGCAAAAGCCTCTCGCACAGCAGCAGAAGACGGAACTCCGCTCTCGACGGCATGGCAAGCGGCCCTGAGGGCCTCGGTTGGCGATTCCGGCCATGACCCGATCTGGTTCGCTGAATACCAGACGGCATCGAAGGAGGCCGGGTGCTCTTTGGCAAGAAATGCAAACTCTCTACGGTGCTCGTCCGAACCATGCGCCACGGGATCCGGCGCACGCTCTGGTGGTGGCCCGACATTTCGTCCACAACCCGGGCAGAAGATTGTTGCCGCCGCGATCGTTCGGGAACACCACTGACAGGTCCAATCGTCGGCCTGGGGTTTCCGCACAGGATCTACGCTGCCCTTGCGTGCGGCTCTCATGGCGGCCAGCCGGTTCTCCAGCGGGAGCAGGGAAATCGGGGAGCGGATCAAGGAGGAAAGCCTTTTCCGGCAGCTCCGGTCGCCGTCACTGCCACCCCGGGGTGTTCCGCATTGCAGGTGTTCTTTTGGCCTAACGCGGTCATGCTGATCTTGTAGTAGGTGGTGCCCACCACCTTGGTGAAGTTGCTCGGAGCGACGTAGGGATTGGCGGCGCTCCCCTCCGTTTTCGGATTGTCGACGATCACCCAGCAGTTCTTCGTTTTCGTGGCGAATGTGGCCAGCACCATGCTGCTTCCATCAGGTGGCGCGTAGATAGAGACTTGCGCCTGTTGCGTGGACACTCCTGCCGTGGTCACGGTTGAGCCCGCAACGAATGTCAGGCTGTGCTCTGCCGAACTGAGGGTTGCTGAGTTGACCGATGCGTACGACTGGCCTCCGCTGTCATAGGCAGCCCTGGCATTGAGGAGCGCCGTGTTCAGATTCGACTGGGCGACTCGATCATTTGCCGATTTCGTCACTCCAAGGAAGGTCGGGATGGCAATGGCCAGCAGAATGGCCAAGATCAAGAGGGAGACCATCACCTCGATGAGCGTGAAGCCGCTGTCGAAGATGTGTCGAGCGTGACGCGACTCGATTAGGAGGTTGACCGTGTTCGGGGAGAGGTCGGGCACCACTGCCTTCGGGGATGCGAGCACAGATGACTACTTCCTCTTATGGCGTTCCGTGTCCTACTCACAAGACTCAGGGTCACGGACCGTCGAAATGAGGCTCTCCTGACTGATCCGTGGGTCAATTCTGCGCTTCCACCTGCAGGGTGA
>JADEYI010002256.1_pt1 | contig 10335 bp, 11 predicted proteins | sample 8542331 | NCBI WGS metagenome assembly JADEYI01 (sample SAMN16510988, study PRJNA670497) | mine drainage metagenome | isolation source: biofilm near Copperflume 1 | place: Germany: Marsberg coppermine Kilianstollen | collected 2018-02
TCGTCGTGCCGACCTTGTTCCTGCCGATGGCGGTCGCCGTCGTGGCCGGGGAGTCGGTTGCCGGTGAGGCGAACACCGGCACGCTGCGGTACCTGCTGGTGGTGCCGGTGAGCCGGACTCGTCTGGTCGCCATCAAGTACGCCGGGATCGCGGTGTGGTGCGTGGTCACGCCGCTGGTCGTGGCGGCCTTCGGTGTCATCACTGGGCTTGTGCTGTTCCCGCACGGGAATGTGACGCTGCTGTCGGGCACCCAGGTCGACTTCGCCGCCGGCCTGTGGCGACTGGTACTGGTCGCCGGCTACGCGGCGCTGATGATGATGGCGATCGGGGCCATCGGCCTGTTCGTCTCGACCCTGACTGAGGTGCCGGTGGCGGCGATGGCGGCCGCGCTCGCATTGGCGATCACCAGCGAGGTGCTCGACGCGGTTCCACAGCTGCACGCCATCGGGCCGTGGCTGCCCAGTCACTACTGGCTGAAGTTCGCGGATTTCCTGCGTGATCCGATGGCGCTCGATCAGGTGCAGAAGGGCGCGCTCGTATCGGTCGCCTACATCGTCGTCTTCTGGCTGCTCGCGTGGGCCCGATTCGGGAGCAAGGACGTCTCCAGCTGAGGCGATCGCGGCGGCGATGCGCTACTGCAGGTAGCCCTCGACCTCGTTGACCGGTCGCTCGCTGGCCGAGTCGGGGTCGGACCCGAACTCGGCGAGGGCGCGACGCTGGCGCAGCAGATCCCAAGCCTGGTCGAGCTGAACCTCAAGCTGCCGCAGCCGGTCGCGGTCCGGGCCGGTCAGGCCGTGGCCCAGGTGGGCGGCGCGAAGGCGCTTCTCTTCAGCGAGGATCTCGTCGATGTGCTCGAGGATCGATTTGTCGTTCACCGATTCATCGTAGGTCATCGCGGGCCGCCCTGATGGACAGCTCAGATCCCCGCGGTCATGGCCCGTCGTGCGGCACGCAACGGCGCACCGAGCCGGTGCAGATGACGCAGCGCATCGGCGTAGGAGCCGAGCAGCGACGTCTCGGCGTAAGAGATCTGCAGCTCGCGGCAGTGATCTCGCACCAACTGCTGGGCGGCTCGCAGCGACGGGCGCGGCATGCTCGGGAACAGATGGTGCTCAACCTGGTAGTTCAGGCCGCCGAGCAGCAGATCGGTGAACCAGCCGCCGCGCACGTTGCGCGAGGTCAGCACCTGGCGGCGCAGAAAGTCCAGGTCCTCGTCCGCAGTCAACGTCGCCATGCCCTTGTGGTTGGGCGCGAACGCGCAGCCCATATAAAGGCCGAAGATCGCCTGATGAATGACGACGAAGGTCAGGGCCTTCAACGGCGACATGACCAGCAGCAGGCCACCGACGTAGGCGATGAGGTGCACGCTCAGCAGGGTCAATTCCGCGCCGCGATGAGGATGGCGGCGCTTGTGCTCGAACAGCGAGGTGATGCTGGCGACGTGCAGGTGCAGGCCTTCCAGGGTCAGGACCGGGAAGAACAGCCAGGCCTGGTTGCGGACGACCCGGGTGCCCAGCCAGCCTCGGCGGCGAGCGGCCTGGTTGATCGTGAAGGCGAAGACGGCGTCGCCGATGTCGGGGTCTTGGCCCTCCTTGTTCGGGTTGGCGTGATGCTTGTTGTGCTTGTCGACCCACCAGCCAACGCTCAGTCCGGTGAGCAGGTTGCCCGAGATCAGCACCAGCAGATCGTTGGCCCGGCGCTCCTTGAACACCTGGCGGTGGCCGCCGTCGTGGCCGAGGTAGGCAACCTGGGTGAACGCGATCCCCATGCCGACTGCCACGAGCAGCTGAAACCACGAGTCGCCAACCAGCACCACAGCCAGCCAGGTCGCGGCCAGAAAGCCCATCGTGAGCGCGATCCGTGCCGCGTAGCGGCCCCGCCGCCGCTCGAGCAACCCTGCGTTCTGAATCTGCCGGCACAGGACCGCGAAGTCGCTGCCACGTGTTTTGGGCAGGGTTGGTGCGCTCAAGGGCTTGTCTCCGCACTTGGATTGAGCCACGCGATTGCGTGAGGGGCTAAGCATGCCCTATTTCGACTGTGTGCGAGGTAGGCACCGTGAACGTGTAGCACACTTCGCGAACTACAGCAGTGTGACCCGTGGCGCATCTTGGCTGCTTGTTGGTACGCTTCCGCTGGTTGCGTCGACAGATCCGCCGTCGTATGAAGACGTCGTGTTCTGCGACCGGTTGTTTCTTGCTCCTCCTGGTACACCGGGATGAAGTTAGTACGCCCGGTGGTGACCGATGGGAAAGTCGCACGGAGCGACTCCCGCACGGTTAAGAGGAGAACGGCATGGCACAAGGCACGGTCAAGTGGTTCAACAGCGAAAAGGGCTTTGGCTTCATCGCGGTCGACGGCGGCGGGGCGGATGTTTTCGTCCACTACTCGGCGATCGCAGCCGATGGCTACCGCAGCCTGGATGAGAACCAGCGCGTCGAGTTCGACGTCACGCAGGGTCAGAAGGGCCCGCAGGCGGAGAACGTACGCCCCGTCTGATTCACGCTCGCAAGCAGGGCTCGGCCGGTGTCGGTCGGGCCCTGTTTGGCATTTCAGCGACAAGGCGCTGAACTGCGGGGGCTAGATTTGCTACCTTCGTGCACACGGAGGGCTCGCATAGTGGCCTAGTGCGGCGGTCTTGAAAACCGTTATGGGGTTAAACCCATCGAGAGTTCGAATCTCTCGCCCTCCGCACGGAGCGATTAGTTGTACCGTTTTCACACCCTCACTTGGCGTAGCGCATAGGGGACTCGATTATCTGGAAGAGCTCATGGGCGTACCAGTGCTCTCGACCGCCGCGACCGTGGGTTCCTATTGATCTGAGCCAGCCAAGATCCTCCGCTCTGCGGACGAGATTCCGGGCTGCTGGGGCCGACAGCCCAGTAGCCTTCTGTGCCGATTGAACTGTGACGAAGGGATTTCCAACCATGGCTTGAACGAGCTGCGGCAGTTTTGATCGCGTGGCGGTGGCGTCTCGGAGGTATGTCTCCCGGAGATCGACAAGTTTCCGCGCGCGCCAAACGGCGTCGTCGCACTGAACTCGCACCCCCTCGAAGAAGAGCCGAAGCCAGGGTTCGATCTCTCCACGCTCGCGAACGTGCTGCAGCGCCTCGTAATAGTCGTCGCGATTGGTCTCGAAGTAGTTGGAAAGGTACAACAATGGCAGATCAAGTCGCCCCTTCTCCTTGAGTAGCAGGTTGATGAGGAGACGGCCTATGCGGCCGTTGCCGTCGAGAAACGGGTGGATCGTTTCGAATTGGTAGTGCATGAGCGCGCATTGAACGAGGACTGGCGCCGGCCTGTCTTCGTTTACGTAGCGCTCCCAGTCAGCCAGCAGCGCCGGAAGATCTTCTGGAAGCGGTGGGACGTAGGCGGCGTCATCCGGCTTTGCTCCGGCCGATCCAACCCACACCGGGGTGCGTCGAAAGCTTCCCGGTTCCTTCTCCTCCCCCCGAACACCGCTGAGCAGGGTCCGATGCACCTTCAGGATGAGCCGCTGCGAGATCGGGAGTTCCTGGACTAGTTCGAAGGCTTCACGGCTCGCGGAGAGGTATCGGGTGACCTCGCGGACGTCTGGTGTGTTGTCGTCGCTGGCGAGGAGCTCGGCTTGAAGGACGTCGGAGAGGGAGGCTTGAGTGCCCTCGATCCGTGAACTCGCGAGTGCCTCGCGGGTGAGATACGGACCGACGAGCGTCTGAGGTTCGCTGATGAGATATCCCAGGCCCGACAGGCGGCCGAGCGCTGCCTCAGCGTCAGACATCGCCAGGACGGCGTCACTAGACATCACGATGTCACGAGGGATCGGCTTGGGGGCGTAGTGCCAGAAGGCCCACTTCTGGCCGGGTTGTCGTGCCGGTCGACCGAACGGGGAGTCAACGAAGCGACCAGGGTCCACGATGTAAGTTTAACCCAATTAACTTGCAGCGTGTCCACGAGGGTGGAACCTCACTTACAGCGATGGCGCAACGCTGTTAGAAAGAGCCGATTTTCCTACAACGTACTGCGGACCTTGCTCATACGCTTACAACGTCGCCGTCCGCCAGGCGCTGGGCATGAAAGCCGTCCCATGAGCTCCGCACCTCGTCAGCTCCGCACCTCGTCATCGGTACCACAACGCACGCCTGATTGGTACCATCGACGGTATGTCGACCAATCTCAGGTTGAGCCCGGCCGCCGAGGTCGCCCTGCGGGATGCGGCTCGCACCAGCGGACGATCGCAACAGGAGCTGCTGCGCGAGGCCGTCGACCGCTACCTCGCAGTGAGCCCAGAGACTGGGACGCGGGACCGAGCGGTCGCCGCTGGCCTCGTCCGACCTCCCTCGCCGTTTCGTGACACGAAGCCATCGGTGCGCCTCAGTCAAGGCAGCTCCACACTCGAACTGCTCGCCCGCGACGAGGAACGGTGACGACTCTGTATGTGGACAGCAGCGCACTGCTCAAGCGAGTGTTCATCGAGGCGGAGTCGTCCGCTGTTCGTTCGCTGCTTCGTCAGTCGAATGCAGCGGGGGACTTGCTGACTGCTTCTTCGCTCGCGTGGCTTGAATTGTGGCGGGCGCTGCGGCGTTCCGGTATCGCCAGTGTGCCGTCAGTGATGCCGCGGGCGTTCGCGGGAATTGCGGAATTCCCGTTGAGTGAGTCGGTCCTGGTTCGCGCACGGCGGCTCGGAACGGACGGACTGCGAACGCTCGACGCGATTCACCTCGCGTCCGCCGTCGCCGTAGGCGCGGACGCCGTGCTCACCTACGACGATCGGCTGGCTGACTCGGTCGCGGCGGAGGATCTTGCCGTCCTCGCTCCGATCTGACATCAGCTTCGCAGCTGAGAGCTGGCTGAAGGTCCGTGTCGATGTGGCGGGTCACGTATGCACGATGTCGTTCACAGCTAGCCTCGATGGGTGATCCCCACTGACTGAGCAGCTCGTCGGTGACGATGTCATCGTCGCCTCACGCATCCCACCTGCTGGCCCGCACCACCAGCCTCGTGAGTTGACGGTTGGACAGCGACGAGTCTTTCGAGAGCGCAGCGTTGCGTCTCGCCGTGCGAAGCAAGCCGCCATGCGTGGCGATGGACCTGAGCCGCTGCATCCGGTGAACGTCCCGAACCTCCGGCCCGTCGACCTCATGCCACCCGTGCAGTCGAACGGCTTGCGAGCCCTCTCGCTCTTCAGCGGCGGCGGTGGTTTGGACCTCGGCTTTGAGCGCGCGGGCTATGCGCATGCGGCGAGCTATGAAATAATGGCGGACGCCGCAGCAACCCTGTCGAAGGCCCGGCCGGAGTGGGAAGTTCACGGGGGCGCCGACGCAGATGTGACTGCTGTCAGTTGGCGCCGGTGGCGAGACGAGGTCGACATCGTTCACGGGGGCCCACCGTGCCAACCGTTCTCCAACGCTGGCCGTCAACTCGGCAGCGCAGACGTCAGAGACATGTGGCCGGCGTTCGTCGACTGTGTCCAGGCGACTCGGCCCGCCGCCTTCATCGCAGAGAACGTACCTGCCCTCGCCTCGAAGAAGTTCCAGACCTACGTCGACGAGCACATTCTTCGCCCGCTTGAGCCTAGATACCACATCCAGGTGCTCATACTCCGCGCGCCGGACTTCGGTGTACCGCAGGTGCGTCGACGGGTGATCTTCGTCGGGTTCGCCCGCGCGAAAGACGCCAAGCGATTCCGTGCCCCAGAGCCGACTCACTGTTGGTCGGCATCAGCACCGGAGGCCGCCGGGCTGGCTCCGACGATGGGGGCGCGACAGGCGCTGGGCTTGCCAGCGATCGGCTTCGACACACTGGCGCCCACGATCCGGAGCCCGCTCACGGGTCCTCGGCACACGACGAGCGTCCTCAACAGCGTCGCGGCGCAGCGCGTCTTCGAACAACTTCACATCTGGCCGAACGGGGTGGCACCCACGCGAGCGAGTGCTCGGGCGTTCGTGGCCGCCAACGGTCACTTCCGACTCTCGGTTCCAGACGTCGCCCTGCTTCAGGGTTTCCCCGACGATTGGCCGTTCTGTGGGGCCACGTACATGCAACTTGGGCAGATCGGCAATGCGGTGCCGCCGCCGGTCGGCTATGCAGTCGCGCGATCGGTCGCCAGCGCGCTTGGCTGCTCCTGATTCTTCATGATCGATCGGGCTTGGGTGATCGTGAAGGCTTCGCTCGCGCCGATCACGTCCTGGGCAGCGACCACGCGTGGAGCCCAACGGCGTCCCTAGGATTGGGTCGTGCCGCAGTCATGGGCCTCGACGGCCGCGATCCGCAAAACGATGCTGGGCAACCGCAGCCGTGACACGAAGCCTGAGCTGGCCCTGCGAAGGCTCGTTCACGCCCGCGGTCTGCGGTATCGGGTCTGCAGCCGCCCGCTGCCGGAGCTGCGGCGCACGGTCGACATCGTATTTCGGCCGGCGAAGGTGGCGGTTGAGCTGCGTGGCTGCTTCTGGCATGTGTGCCCGGAGCACTACCAGGCGCCCGCCGCCAACAGCTCCTACTGGGCGAGGAAGGCGGAGACCAACGCAGCCCGAGATCGTGACACTCAGGCGCTGCTCGAGGCAGCTGGCTGGGCGTTGATTGTCGTGTGGGAGCACGAAGATCTGGTGGACGCGGCGGATCGCATAGCCAGACTCGTGCGAGATCGAAGGCCCCCCGAGCGTGATGCGTCCGTCAGTCTCGGACCCGAGTGAGCGCCCTAGACTGAAGACGCCGCGACACCCACCGGCCAGAATTGCCTCGCAAACGCCCACGATGGGAGATTGGTTTGTCGAGTCATCCGCCGCCGCCGGCAGCTACGCGAGCGGCTGATCATCGGTGGTTGATTCTGGTCATCGTCTCGATTGCCCAACTCTTGGTCACTCTGGACGCGACGATCGTCAACATCGCCTTGCCGTCAGCGCAAGCTGATCTGGGTTTCGCCGACAGTCAACGCCAATGGATAGTCACCGCCTATGCGCTGGCGTTCGGCAGCCTCCTGCTGCTCGGTGGTCGAATCGGCGACATGTTCGGCCGCAAACGGGTGTTCATCGTCGGACTGGCTGCCTTCGCCCTCGCCTCTGCGGCCGGTGGCGCGGCTGATTCCTTTGCAGTGCTGGTCACGGCTCGAACGCTGCAGGGAGTGGCGGCCGCGCTGCTCGCTCCGGCCGCCTTGTCGACGCTCGTGACAACCTTCCGCACGCCGCGAGACCGGAGCCGGGCCTTCGGGGTCTTCGCCTCAGTCGCCGTCAGTGGCGGAGCGGTGGGACTGCTCCTTGGCGGCGCTTTGACGCAGTACTTGTCATGGCGTTGGGCGATGTACGTCAACGTCGTCTTTGCGTTTGCCGCCGGCGCCGGCGCGTTGATCTACATGCAGACCGATCGACCCGCCGTTCGCCGTCGGGTCGATTTCGCGGGCGTGGCGCTTGCGTCCACCGGGTTGTTCGGGCTGGTGTTCGGCTTCTCGCATGCGGAATCGGCCGGCTGGTCAGACCCGGTCACGATCGGCTCGCTGGTCGTCGCCGCGACCCTGCTCGTCGTATTCGTCTTGGTCGAGCGGCGAGTGGCCTACGCGCTCTTGCCCTTGCGCATCATCACGAACGCTACGCGCGCAGCCGCCTACGGTGCGGTCGGTATCGCCGGTGTAGTCGGGTTCGGCGTGTTCCTGTTCCTCACCTTTTACCTGCAGGAGGTCAGGGGGCTGAGTCCCGTCCGATGCGGACTGGCGTTCCTTCCGTTCATTGGGTGCGTGGCGATCAGCTCGAATATCGCCAACATCGTTACGATGCCCCGCTTCGGTCCACGAGCGGTGATTACGACGGGCATGGCACTCGCAGCTCTCGGACTTGGTTATCTGACCCTGTTGCACGCTGACTCTGGCTACGCCGCTCACCTGCTGCCAGCATTCGTCGTCCTGGGGTTTGGGATGGGCATGGTCTTTTCGCCCGCGACGAATGCCGCGACCGCAGGCGTCAGGCCCGATGACGCCGGGGTTGCCGCGGCCCTGGTCAGCACCATGCAGCAGGTGAGCGGATCGGTCGGGACGGCCTTGCTCAGCACTGTCAGCGCCTCCGTGACGGCCAGTTATCTCAGCGCTCATCCCGGCGGCTCCGAGCTGGCCAAGGTCGCCGCGACCCATGGCTACGTGGTGGTGTTCGGGGTCGTCGCGGGGTTGTTGCTCGTCGGTGCCGTCCTCGCCGGGCTGCTCCTTCCGTCCAAGCAGCGCCTGGAGGCGATGCGCAAAGCGGCCGCGGAGATCCGCACGCTGCGCCCAGTCACCGGAGACTCAGCCGCCGACGGCCTCGCCGTCGAGGTCTGAGACCGTCGTGGCCCAACGGATCGTGCCGATCACAGTGGCACCGGCCAGTCGGATGACGCTGGCCTCAGCCACCGGCAGGTAGGGCAGTCGCAGTGGCCAGCGCGACCAGACCGGCAATAGGCCGATCGCCGCAGTGGTGAGAGCCGCGTAGGGTGCTCGCACCGCGAGCGGCAGCGGCGGTCGCAGCAGCACGAAGCGCGCCGCCGCCCGTGCCGCCGGGGTCCCTCTGAGCTCCGGGCGAAAGGCGGCCAATTGCCGCGCGAGCGCGGCCTCGGTCAATGGCGCATCCACGACCCCGAGTGCGGTGCCAATCTGCGCCATATCCGCGACATAGCCATCGCGGCCCGACTGATCCAGCGGCGTGCGACCGTAGCGCTGATGAGCCCGCAGGAAGCTGTCGACCTCCGCCACGTGCACCCAGCGCAGCAGGTGGGGGTCCGCCGCCGAATAGGCCTGACGATCCGGGCTGGTGCCCTGGACCCGAGCGTGGACCGAACGGACGGTGTCGATCGCGGCCTGGGCCTCGGCGGCGGGGCCGAAGGCCGTCACGGCCAGGAAGTAGCTGGTGCGCTGCAGCCGCCCCCACGGGTCACCTCGATAGCCAGAGTGGGCCGCGACGCCAGCCATCGCCAGCGGATGCAGTGACTGCAGCAGCAAGGCCCGCAACCCACCGACGAACATGGCCGCGTCGCCATGCACGCGCCTGATCGGCCGGTCCGCCCCGAATAGGCGCGGCCCGGCTGCGGTGTGGATCCGATCGCGCCGACCCGCTCCGTCTGGACCGGCGACCCGCGCGAAGATGCTCGCACCCAGGCGTGATCGCAGTTGCGTCATGACCTCACAGTAGGCGGGCCTGCACTGGGCGCGCCTAGCACTAGGCCGGTGGTGCTGCGCCGGCCGGCGTGCCACACGAGGCGCAGAACCGGGCACCGGGCACCAGTTCGTTGCCGCAGGACATGCAGTGCGCGGGCGCGGCGGCCATCGGCTGCCCACAGTTCAGGCAGAACTTGGCGCCACCAGGGTTCGGTGTGGAGCAGTTTGCACACGCTGGGCCGGCGGCCGCGGCGATCGCCGCCGGTGCGGCGGGCGCTGCCGGCGCACCACCCGGGGGCGGTCCTTGATAGCCGCCGGCGCCCCCGCCGGCGAATCCGGTCGCCGGCGGGGGAGCCCCAACCGCGGCCGCGCCTTGAGCGACGCCGCCCATGCCGAGGCCCATGCCGAGGAATGCCCCACCGGTCGCCGCGCCGCCCTGCGCCATCCCAGCGCCGGCGCCGAGTGCCAACTCACCCGCCGCGTAGTTGTTGAAACTGCCGGCCAGCCGCGAGTAGCTCGTGTCCTTGGCCAGGGTCTTGAGCTGGAGTTGGTCTTCGGGGGCGAGGTTGATGTCGAAGTTGCCCATCCGGGTGATCGCCACACCGTAAGGCGCAAGCTGCTCGTTGCCCTTTTCGATGACGTTCTTCTCGATGTCGGTCGTGTAGGCCGACAAACCGAGGATGGGCCAGCCGTTGCGGACGATCTGGGTGGTGATGTCGGTGCGCATCACCTTCAAGAGCTGGTCGCTGACCCAGTTGGAGACCAGCGTGTTGTCGGTGACGTCGACCGTGCTCACCAGGTTGGTGATGAGCGTGATCGGGTCGATCACCCGCATCGCGTAGTCACCGAACACCCGAAGTGTCACGATAAGCCCGGTCTGCGGGTCTTGGACATCGTCCACTCGGCCACCGAAGGTGAAACCCGGGTATTCGCGGGTGCCGACGAAGTAGAGCTCGGCGCGGTAGGCCTTGCCGCCGGTCGCGGCGTCGAGCAGGATGCCGAGCCCCGGCAGTTCGTCGGCGTCGATCTGGTGCCGGCCGGGGCCGAGGGTCTGCACGACCTTGCCGGTGTTGACGAACAGCGCGGCTTCATCGGCATTCACGATCGCCTTGGTGAAGCGCCGAATCGAGACGTCCGGCCACTTGAAGACCAGCTGGCCCTTTTTGTCGTCGGGTACTGCGATGAACTCGCGTCCGAGCAGAGCCATGGTCGCCTCCAGAAGCCAAGTATTAGAGCGCACACGTTAGACC
>JADEYI010002257.1_pt1 | contig 10334 bp, 9 predicted proteins | sample 8542331 | NCBI WGS metagenome assembly JADEYI01 (sample SAMN16510988, study PRJNA670497) | mine drainage metagenome | isolation source: biofilm near Copperflume 1 | place: Germany: Marsberg coppermine Kilianstollen | collected 2018-02
ATTTTGAAGCCTTTGGACGTTCCTGGCAGCAGTGCGGCGCCGAAATCTGTGTTCATGATAATTTTCCCCAAGGCACAAATGTTGAATTTGTGCGTGTGATTGATACAAATAGGATTGAATTCCGCATATATGAGCGCGGAGTGGGGCCGACACAGTCCTCCGGCACTGGTACCTCCGCCGCAGCTGCTGCCAGTATGAAAATGCGCGGTGCTTCCCGAATGCTGAACGTGACTGCGGAAGGCGGAGTGCAAACGGTGGAATGGGCAGATAACAGCGCGAATCTGATATTGACAGGACCAGCCGAGTTGATTGCCCATGGAGAGTGCATGCTGTTATGAAACCTGCGGATGATTTTGTGAGGACTGCGCAGAACAAGCTTGTTAGTCCCCCAGCCCTGCAACCCGGAGATAAGATTCGCCTGGTTTCCCCTGCCAGCTGGTTTGATCCGCAAAAAGTATTGAAAGGCATGGATTTCTTGCGAACGCTGGGGTATCAGCCTGAGTTGGGAGCCAACGCACTGGCTAGATTCGGACAGTATTCCGCCGGCAGCCCGACACAGCGCCTGGAAGACCTGCATGCCGCCTTTGCGGACGCATCAGTCCGCGCTATTCTCTGTAACCGTGGCGGTTACGGATCGGCGGAATTGCTCTTCGGCCTTGACCTCGAACTTGTTCGTTGCAATCCAAAAATTCTTATTGGTTGTAGCGACATTACAAGCCTGGAGACATGGCTGCATGACTCAACCGGACTGGTGGTGTTTCATGGGCCAATGGCTGCCGGAGACTTTGCGCGCGCGGATGGAGTAGACCTGCCCAGCTGGTATTCAGCTCTTTCTCAGAACGTTCCCTGGAAGATCGACTCAGCCGGCGGTTTGCGGGCCTTGCGTCCTGGCCGCGCGAACGGAAAATTCTATGGTGGATGTCTTTCCATGCTGGTTGCGTCTCTCGGAACACCGTTCGAAATTTGCACGGAGGATACGATACTGTTTCTTGAGGACATCGGCGTCAAGCCCTATCAGATCGAGCGAATGCTGTTGCAGCTCCGGCTGGCGGGCAAGTTGGACTCGGCGAGAGGAATCGTGTTCGGCCCCATGAAGGATTGTGCGCAGCCCGGCGCAGACGCGAATCTATTGACGGATGTTCTTCTGCGCGTGCTGGCTGACTTTCCTGGACCAGTGGCCATCGGTCTGCGCTCCGGCCATGTATTAGAACGAAATATCACGCTTCCTATCGGCATCCAGTCCGAGTTGGATCTGTCTGGTGAACCGGAATTGCACTTTACCCACGCGGCTGTAACTTGTGGCGAGAACAAACGATGACAACAGCAAAACATGTTCATCTAATCGGTATCTGCGGCAGCGCGATGGCGTCGCTTGCAGGCCTGTTGCAGTTACGAGGCTGGCATGTCACCGGGTCTGATAAGGCCGCATATCCGCCCATGTCCGATCTGCTGTCGCAACTTGGAATTTCAATCGTCCAACCATTCGCGGAACAGAACCTGACTCCACGCCCAGACCTTGTCATCGTCGGAAATGCTATTTCAAGAGGCAATGCCGAGTTGGAAGCCGTACTCAACCAGCGGATTCCCCTTCGTTCACTCGCACAGACGATACGCGAAGAGTTCCTCTCTGGTCGTGAACCACTGGTTGTTGCTGGCACGCATGGAAAAACAACCACTACCAGCATGTTGGCCTGGATCTATGAAACCGCTTCAACAGAGAATCCCAATCTCGCGCCTTCATTTTTAATTGGCGGCATAGCAGAAAATTTTGGCTCCAGTTTTGCGCTGAGACCGACGACGCCATTTATTTTGGAGGGCGACGAATACGACACCGCCTTCTTCGATAAAGGGCCAAAGTTTCTGCATTATTTTCCCGATGCGTTGATCCTGACGCATGTCGAATTCGACCATGCCGATATTTACGCCGATCTTGAATCTGTCAAAACGGCATTCAAGCGGCTGGTCAATCTGGTGCCGCAACGCGGACGCATCATCGCATTCGACGGATCAGACAATGTAACAGAATGTGTCGCGCGCGCATTCTGTCCGGTGGAGCGTTATGGCTTTGCTGCCGATTCTCATTGGCGCGTTGACGATCTGTCCATCCACGGGAGTCGTAGCCATTGGCGCATCGAGCAAAAAGGCCGGCCCTGGCTCGATGTGGAAATGCCGATCACGGGAGAGCACAATGTGCTGAATGCGACGGCGGCGGCCGTGCTTGCATACGGGCAGGGTGTTCCCGCGAACGCCATTCAAAAGGCGTTGCTCACCTTCCGCAGCGTGAAGCGAAGACTGGAAGTGATTGCCGAAATCGGCGGGATCACGGTGATTGACGATTTCGCACATCACCCAACTGCGATCCGTGAAACCCTGCGCGCCCTGAAGATGCAGTATCCTGCGGCGCGTCTTTGGGCAGTGCTGGAGCCGCGTTCCAATACGCTGCGGCGCAACATATTTCAGCGGGAATTGACCGAAAGCCTAGTGCTTGCCGATGAAGTCATTCTTGCTGCTGTCTATCAGGCTGCAAACATTCCCGCAGACGAAGTATTGCATCCCGAAACCATCGTTCATGCTTTGAACGAACAAGGCCGCTCGGCTCGCCAATTGCCAGACGTTGCCGCAATCATTGAATATCTTGACGCGCATCTGCCGAGCGGCGAGACGGGCATAGGCGATGTAATTGCGATCCTTTCCAACGGCGGCTTCGACGGCATCTATCAAAAGCTCCCAGATCGGCTGCGATCCACACGCCGTGCCAACGCAGAAAAATCCGTGGCCATATGATTGCCACGATTAAAATTCTTCTTTGCTATGCAACTCTTTCACCCCTCGTGGCACTTATTGCATTTCCCTGGACATGGATTACGGGAGATATCACGTTTCTTTACCGGTCCTCAATGTGGATTGCGGCTACGGGTGTTCACTGGGCGGGCATTCGTGTTCACGGAGAAGGCCTGGAAAATGTTCCACATAACCAACCGTGTATCTTCATGGCCAACCATGTCTCCAATCTGGATCCACCTGTCTTCTTGCCCTTGATTCCCGGGCGTACTGCCGTTTTCGTAAAAAAAATACTGATGAGAATTCCCTTCATTGGAATGGCAATGCGAATGGGTGGATTTGTGCCGGTCGACCGTGGCGGGTCAAGGGATGCAGCGAGAGAGAGCATTCGGCACGCAGCCGCAGTGCTTGCATCTGGTGTGCACATCACCAGCTTTGCCGAAGGTACGCGCTCCCGCACCGGGAAAATGCTTCCGTTTAAAAAGGGGCCCTTTTATCTGGCGCAGGAAAGCGGGATGCCGATCATTCCCGTATCCATCCATGGGACAGAAGGCATGATGCGAAAAGGTAGCGTGAAGATACAGCCAGGCGATGCGTACATCCGCTTCCATCCCCCGATATATGCGAGAGATTTTCCCGTAAGAGAAGATTTGATCGTTACTGTGCGGGAATCCATCGCTTCCGGCTTGCCGGAGTGGATGCGGAGCTGATATGCAGCTAGGAAGTATGCTTCAAGATTGCATGGAAGCCGTTCGCTGCCGCCTGGCGACGCACGTTTTGCGCTTGTTCCAGGGTAGCGTAGGGACCAATCTGCACATGCAGAAATTTGTCGTGCTTCGCCGGATAGATTCCAGCGTGAAAGCCGCGCCTGCGTAATTCTGCCACTAATCTGCGCGCATCCTTTTGATCGCCAATCGCACCGACCTGAACCATGTATTGGCCTGCCCCGGGGATGGCCCTTGCGTTTGCAGCAGCATTTTTATCTATCTTCAGCGTGGGAGTAGCGCTCAAGCTCTTCGTAGACGTAACGGATGCGCTGCTGATCGAGTGATTCCTGACAAGCACCGGTGCAGGAACTATGGCGCGAACCGGCGTGACGGCGCTTGAAGTTGGGGGGGCGACAGAGGAGGTCGCAGTTGCATCATGCACAGTATTCGCGGCGTCAGAAGCTGCTGTGCTGAACGTTGGCTTCGCTGTGCCTCCACGGCCGAAGGAATAACCCAGACCAAAAAATACAGCTGAAACTAATGACGCTGCAAAAAAAATGGCAAGGACTGTGCCCGCACTCCAATGCACCTCGGAGGTGTTGATGGTTTCCAGTTTTTCTTCCCACACAGCCGGCATGGCTACGCGCCCTCACCCGATTTGGGCAAAACCGATTTGGAAAAATGCTGAAGCAATGTGACGAGTTCCAGCGGCAACGGAAAAACCACTGTCGTATTTTTTTCTGTGCCGATTTCGCTAAGCGTCTGTAGATATCGCAACTGCATGGTAATAGGCTGCTGGGCCAGCAATGTGGCGGCGTCCAGCAGGCGCTGTGCGGCATTAAATTCACCTTCCGCATTGATCACCTTGGCGCGCTTGTCACGTTCCGCTTCGGCCTGACGCGCCATGGCGCGTAACATCGACTCCGGCAGGTCAACTTGTTTCACTTCTACACTGATAACTTTCAAGCCATACGGTGAGGTGTGTTGATCGATAATGGTCTGGATTTTCAGATTCAATTTTTCGCGGTGTGCCAGCAGCTCATCGAGTTCCACTTCTCCCAACACCGAGCGCAGGGTGGTCTGTGCAAATTGCGATGTCTGATACACGTAGTTCGAAACCTCAACAACCGCCTTTGCCGCATCGATGACGCGAAGTGTGATGACGGCATTCACCTTCAGCGTGACGTTGTCGCGCGTAATGATGTCCTGTGCTGGAACTTCCATCGCCTCCTGCCGCAGTGAAATGCGGACCATTTGATCGAAGGGGCGAAAAACGAGAACGACGCCAGGTCCCTTGGGAGAACTCAGCAGTCGACCGAGGCGGAAAATTACGCCACGCTCATATTCCTTCAAAATCTTGATGGAACTGAAAAGGTAGAACGCGATGATTACTATGACGACCAGCACCGCTGTCGATGGCATTCACTACTCCCAGGGAATCGGCCCTTGCATCTCGATGTATAGCATGCTGCCGCGGAAAAACCAGGGATAAACCGCGTTCAGGAACCCCGCTCGTCACGTTCAACTTCCAAAAGAAGTCCGTTTCGGGCACGTATGCGAACAGCCTCTCCGACTGGCACCATGACCTTCGCGTGCGCCTGCCAGAGTTCGCCGCGAACCAGAACCTGGCCATTCGGGTTGAGCGTTGTTTGTGCAATAGCGACAGTCCCTAGCAACGCTTCCCCTCCGGTCTGCACTTTATTGCGGCGGGCGCGCAATGCGATGGTTGTCAGAAAGATCGTAATCAGCCCGAAACCAATTCCTGCTCCGAGCGCGGTTCCCAGGTGCACGCGCATCTCCGGAATAGGTCCATTGACCAGCGTCAGCAGACCAAACACAAGACAACCGATTGCGCCCAGTCCCAGGATGCCGTGCGTGGCGAACTTTATATCGAGCACGAAAAGAACCAGCGCCGCAATCAAAAAGCCGACCGCGGTGTACTCGAGCGGAAGAAGGTTCAGCGCGAACAGGGAAATCAAAACCAATAGAGTGCCGAGCGCACCCGGAACAATGGTGCCCGGCGCGTTGAATTCCAAATAGACTAGCAGGCCGCCCAGGATGAGTAACATCACCGCAAGATTTGGATCGGTCAGAGCGCTCAAGATTCGTTCGCGCGTACTTGGCGGCAATACTTCTATATCTGCGTTCGACGTTTGGAGCACCTGTGTCTCTCCGCTGAAACGCGCGATCCGGGTTCCGTTTAGATGATCCAGCAGTGCCGGAATGCTGGGAGAGATAACGTCGATCAGGTGCAGCTGCATCGCCTCCTGGTCGGTGTAGGACTTTGAATTACGGACTGCGTCTTCCGCGGCCTGCACATTGCGTCCACGCCGCGAGACGTAGGATCGAAGGAACGCCGCTGCATCGTTTTCGATCTTAAGCTTCAGCACCGGGTCCATCTTTTGTCCTTCGAGGATCGGGTGGGACGCACCTGTGTTCGTTCCCGGCGCCATGGCCGCTACGTCTGCAGATTCCAGAATAAAAAATCCCGCCGAAGCGGCACGACTGCCGGAGGGGGCAACGTAAACAATTACCGGTACCTGCGACTGCTCGATGGCTGTCACCATGACGCGTGTAGAAGTGAGCAGGCCGCCGGGGGTGCCAATCTCAACGATAACCGCTTCCGCATGGATTCGAGCCGCATAATGCAGACCGCGCTCGAGGTAGGCCGCACTAATAGGCTGGATAGTGTTGTGCAGAGGTAATTCAAGAACAACTGGACGATGAACGGATGAGCCGACGCTGGATGCACCTATGCCTGGAAAACCAAACGCCATTATGAGCGCAGTCAGAATGGTGGAGCGGGCTGTCATCCATTTCGTCATGACCAATCCGAAGCAATACTTACTGCCAGAAATTTATTGCGTAACCTGTTGCATATGTATTGCCTGCAAAATCCCTTTTGCGGCGCTGTTCTTCGGATCCATCGCCAGGGCCTGTTCCACATTCTTCAATGCTGCGGAGTAATCGTGCTGTGCCAGAAAGATCCTCGCAAGCACCAGGTAGGCCGTTACGTTCGGCTTTTCGTCTAATGACCTTGTTGCCTCCTGTTGCGCTACCTTCGTGCTTCCGGCGTATTCATGCACTTCCGCCAGACCGGCATGGGCGGCTGCACTTTTTGGGTCGGCCTCAACGGCCAATTGAAACTGTCGCTCCGCTTCCAGCAACAAACCATCGTTGACATATTCCGTCCCCTGCTGACACAACAACTGTGATCGTGCGTCCGGCGGCATGGAATGTAATTTCATTGCGTTCATCTGTTCCATCTCAAATGCTGCTTGCCGAAATGAGCTTTCGTCGTAAGTGCGGTCGATCCGTTCAAGGGGTTCGTAATCGTGTCCGGCAGCGACGTCCGATGTCTGGGGCAGTGAAGTGGGCGTAGCGCCTGTCGAATCTGACGACGATGTGTTATCCACCATTGTCGATTTATCGGCGGCTTGCGCATCGCTCGCCTGTGTCTGTGTCGCGGCGGCTAAAGGTGTGGCGGCTTTCACCACTGCCGGCCCATCTTTCAGGGTGATCAGATTTTTTTTCAATCGCAGCGTCTCCTGATCCTGCGGCCGCAGTACCAGGCTGTGTTCCACAGCTTTCAGCGCGGCAGAATAATTCTTAATCCGCCGTTCCGAAACGGCCAGATTGAACCAATAGTCCGGATTTTGCGGATCGAGTTGCACTACACGCTGAAAGAACGCGTTGCCATTTTGTCCGCGACGGTTGATGGCAATACCTTCGTTGTTCAGCACTTCCGGCATAGGCAACACAGAGGAGATGGCCGCAAACTCGCTTTGCGCTTGCGCGTAATTTCCCCGATAGAGATGGCTAAGGCCAGCATAGAACATGGCTTCCAACCATAGCCTGCTCCCTTTGGGGACCTTACTAAAAGGGGCTTCCGCTTCCTCATATTGCTGGTTCATAAAATAGGCTTTGCCTAGCGCGAACCATGCCTGCGTGTAATTGGGGCTCAGCTGCACAGCCTTTGCAAGGTGGCCGATTCTTTCATCGACACCGGGTTCGACTTCTCCGCGAATATAATTTTCAAACGCATCGAGGCGCAGATCGCGGCTGGCTGCCAGGAACGTCTGCTCATCCAGATTGAGCGACGGATTGATCTGCATGGCGATCTTCCACGCGAGTTTGTCTTCAATCGAAATAAGCTGATCGAGATTTCCCTGTTCTTCAATGACGGGATTCATGTGTGGGCCGTTCATGACCAGCAGCCGTGCCGTGGCCATAATCCGGCCATTCGTCACCGTATAGTTTCCGAACACAACATAGTCTGCATCAAGCGTCTGGGCGATGCGATAGGTAGTCGCCTGGGTGGGATGAAAATCAACCGGCAGACCGAGGTGGGCCAGAGCATACCGTCGGTCTTCACGACGAATCGTTAAAAATCCAGCAGAGTCAAGCCGCAGATTAATGATGTCCGGGAACGATGTGCCGATCCAGTCGATTCCGGGCTGCGTGGAGTTATTTTGGAATGGCATCACCCAGACCAGATGGCCATCGAGTGAGGTTGTTTTCGGAGCGACAATCTGCGCGTGTGCGGCAGCCTGTGTCATGGCCAAGCCGCAAAGCACAAGATTCCGGCAAAACCGTGCAACGGATGTGAATTGATGTTGGACCACGACATTGGTGATTATAGAGTTCCGCTGCGGGGTCATCGCAAAAGATTCCGGATACAAGGGTGCAGCATCGCCATTTGCGGACGATTGAACAATAGGACCGCCGTCCATAATCCCCGGCTGCCCGCGCGCCAGACAACGTTTCCATGCAAAATCCGGGCGATCAATTCCGGAGGCAAATCGCTGTGCTCATCGAAATATTTTCGATTCCATGCACCATCGCCAAATCGCAACCAAGCCGGGGTGTTCACCGCCTCATATTTGGTAGAAAATACCAGTGCGGCGTCATAGCCGGGTCGCTGCATGGCCGCTTCAATTTGAGGTAGCGAAAAGTTGTCGATTGCAACCACCAGCACTGGTTGGCGCACATATCCAAGCTCCGGTCGCGTCAGCTCATCGCTGGCTGGCCACGCGGTCAACACCGTGCCGCCAGCCGCGCGACGCAATACCTGCGCGATTGCCTGCTGTTGCATGACGATCATGCTGCGATAGGTCAGATTATCTTCCGGAGCAAAGCGATACGGAGGATTGACGAACAGGCCAGCAAGAAATGCCACGACGCTCAGTGCCACAATCCACGGCCATTGCAGCACCCGGCGACGCCATGTGGAAACACATAACAATAGAATTAGCGGATAGAGCGGCAGCAAATAGCGAGCCAGCAAAGCGCCCCCCAGCAGAGAGAAAAACAACACGTTTGCAAGGAGAATGATTCCGATCTGCGCCTGCGCGTTCCAGGAGACCCGCGGACGTTTCGTTCCATCTGCCTGTAAAAGAGCAGGCAGAAACATAGCCGCCACCATGCAGAGAACTGGCACGAACAGATTCATATACACGGTGATCTGCATTAGCCGCTGCGCCAGGGCAAGAACAAAGCGAGAAAAATGCAGCGTGGACAATGCGTTGTAGCGGAGGTATTGAGGGTTGCCGAAGACATGACCTGTCTTGCGAAAGTGATAGACATACCATGCACATAATGGCACTATCGACAGCGCGAATTGAGCTGCCGCGCGGACATGTCCACGAACCGCCTGCGGTTTCCTGCGCGCCTCCCAGAGATGCCAGAACATCAAAGCGATCGGCGTGACGACTGCCGTTTCCTTCGACAATGCAGCTATTGAGAACCATAAGGCTGCATACCATCCGTGGCGCGTTGAAGGCATCTCATGCAGAGCATAGCTGAGCGCCCACAATGTTCCTGCGGCCGCGTAAATGTCTGCATGGGCCATGGTGCTTTGTGTAAACCATACCGGATACAAGGCTGTCAGCAGAGTGGTTGCAGCCGCAACAGGCGTATTCGCCAGACGGCGCGCAAGCGCGAACACACCGGTCAAGGCGAACGCCGCCACCAGACAGATTGCAAGCCGCGTCACCGCGGGGGCAAAGCCGGAGATTTTCCACCAGATAGCCAGATAGATCGCAGGCAATGGCGGGTGGGCGTTGGTCAATGTCGAATATGGGATCAGCGACCCTGTGCGGAAAAAATCGTAAGCTGCAGGAATATAGTAGCCAGCCTCATCCCAGAAATACGGCAACCGCAGCAGTGCAGCATGCGTCACAAAGATGAAAGCGAAAATCAAAGGAAAGATGATCCAGGACGAAACAGGCTCATCGCGATGCCGGCGAACCAACAGTCGATTCACCCACGGATCGGTGCGCGGGTTCGGCAGTTCCTGAAGCTGCTGGTTAGTTGCTGGCAAAGCATCCTCTTTTGAGTAGTCAGAGCGCCGACATCTCGGCGCTCACGCCTGTTCAACTCTAATGCACCGGTCCGTTACTGCCCGGCATCGTACCGGGAAAGCTCTGGGCAGGCTCAAGAATTATGGAGCCAAATGCCTGCTCATACTGTGCAAGGTTCTGGCCCAGCAGGTTCCACAATGCCTTGGCCTGCTGCGGACTCAGATATATCCCCTGAAAGTTTTGTAGCGTCACTTCCGTCGGCACATCCTGGCGGGCTGCGCCGAAGACGAGCATGAAGTCCCACACGCTGGCGCGCACCTGTACGCTGTTCGCGTATCCGTCGCGGTAATCCGGAGATTGAACGATGTTGATGTTAGGAGAATGGACTGGCTGGCTCATGCATTAAGCCTATCGCGAGTCCGTGCATACCATGAGTGAAAAAGTATGGCCGGGATGCTGGTGCGAAAGGGGGGACTTGAACCCCCACGGTTTTACCCGCCAGATCCTAAGTCTGGTGCGTCTGCCAATTCCGCCACTTTCGCAT
>JADEYI010002258.1_pt1 | contig 10327 bp, 8 predicted proteins | sample 8542331 | NCBI WGS metagenome assembly JADEYI01 (sample SAMN16510988, study PRJNA670497) | mine drainage metagenome | isolation source: biofilm near Copperflume 1 | place: Germany: Marsberg coppermine Kilianstollen | collected 2018-02
TCGGCGTGGCGAGCGAGATCCTTCGCTGCGCTCAGGATGACATTCCCGAATGTGGTTGTGAATATTCATTAGGGACAAGGGGCGGGGTTGGGTGGATGAGGGGGCCTTGTGCTTGTCCTCGTCGGAGTGCGACCATCCCGCCTCACGGAACCCCAACGAAACAGGCTGCCACCAGGACAAGCACAAGACCCCCACCCTGCCCCACATCCGCCCCTTGTCCCTACAGGACGGGAGACGGACGTTTCTCATGATTCCCCTTTCCGGGTGTCAAAGTTCATTATGATAGGACACATCCGAACTACCACGGTGTAGTTGTATGTTGATAGCCGCCCTTGTTGAGTAGCCATTTGCCTGTCATTGCTGTATTTAGGATAGCAGTGAGGGATGGAAAAGTCAATCTCAATTGTGCGGTTTGGACGGGACAAGCCCGGTTTGATTTTGCTTCAAGCTCTGACGCATTAGAGGTTGTGGGCTGGATAGAGTTTTGTGTCTGTTGTGTCGAATGTTGCAGGTGTTGCACTGTGATTGCGTGTAGAAGTTACAGTTGTTGCAGGTGTTTCAATTGTTTCATGAGTAATTTGGGTTGTATGCTACGTGGTGGACTACGACAGGTGTAGTAAGCAAGCAGACTATGTTGGTAGTATACCGCATGAGGCGTGAAAATGCAATACCAGTGGGTTGAAAGGCCAGGGCTTTTTGGTTTACCCGAAATACGCTTATTGCATGTTGGACTCCAGGTGTGAAGCATCTCCAATGAAAGATGAAAAAGATGCAATTCGGGTAAACCAAAAAGCCCTGGTTGAAAGGCCGCCCCAGGATGGGTTATATGATCGCTCTGGGAAGGTGGTCGGGACGCATCAGGCGTTGAAGATACCGGATCACAAGGGGAAGTAAGCGTCTCCGGGAACAAGGTATGACCCTGTCCAACCGGGACGCTCACAGGGACTCCTACGCGAATTACGCGAATGTGGTTATTTCTTGCCAAGTCCGGGTGCGGGCGCGCCTACCAGGATGGCGGTGTTTCCCGCGGGGTGGGTGCCTTCGCCCATGTTCTGGTGAACCTGGGGGATGTCTTCGAAGCGGCCTACGCGCGTGAGGCAGGGGTTGATGACGCCGTCGCATACGAGCTGGTTGTAGGCGTAGGCTTGCTGGTCGTTAGTGCCATGCGAGCCTTGCAGGCGTTTCTGGCGCGTCCAGTGATAGCGCAGATCGACCATGGCCGAGTAGCCGGTGGTGCCGGCGCAGATGACGACCATGCCGCCCTGTTCGCAGACGAATATGGAGGTGGGGGTGGTCTCTTCGCCGGGGTGTTCAAAGACGATAGCGGGGCTGCGGCGTTCGCCCAGAATGTCCCAGATTTTTTTGCCGAAGGCTCGCGCGCTCTTCGACCATTTTTTCTGGCCTTCGATATCCGTCCAGTGCGGCGGGATGCCCCAGTGATCGAATTCTTTGCGGTTGATGTAACCGACTGCTCCTAGCTTTTTGCAATATTCGCCGCGCTCGTCGCTTGAGACGACGGCGATGGGCAGTCCGCCCTGCGAACGCACTAGCTGGATGGCAATCGAGCCAAGGCCGCCGGAGCCGCCCCAGACCAGCGCCACATCGTTTTTCTGGAGCGTGTTGCCCTGCCAGCCAAAGAGCATCCGGTAGGCGGTTGTGCCGACCAGCGTGCTGGCGGCGGCGGCTTCCCAGGTGAGGTGCGCGGCTTTGGGCATACACTGGTGCGCCTGCGCGATGGTGAATTGACCGAAGGAGCCGTAATTGGTTTCGTATCCCCAGATTTTGGCGGAGGGCGCGATGATAGGGTCTTTGCCAGCCAGCACCCAGGGGTCGTTTTTATCCCACCAGCCGTGATGGATTACTACCTCGTCGCCAATCTTGACGTTGGTCACTTCGCTGCCGGTGGCATAGACGATGCCGGAGGCGTCGCTGCCGCCGATGTGGAAGTCGCGTGTGTCGCCTGCTCCCTGGCGCGCCGCGATGACATCGATGGGCACGCCGCGCGCGGCCCAGACGTTATTGTAGTTGATGCCAGCCGCCATCACCGCTACCAGTACCTGGTCCGGCGCGACTTCTGGCACCTCCATTTCTTCGATTTGAAACGCATCGCGCGGCTCGCCGAGCCTGTCCTGGCGAATGACCTGCGCGTACATGTACTGTGGCACTTCTCCGGGCGGCGGCAAAGCGCCGATGGGGAAAATATTCTTGCTTGCCATGGCTTCTCCTTGTTTGAACGTTATGGCATTATTTTATCACAGCGTCTAACCGCCTGTGACGGCGAATAAGAGAAGAGGTGTGCGGGATGGTTGCGCAGGCGACCATCACGCACACCTCTTCTCTTTCTCTTTGAGAACCGCGAAGCGGTGAGGAGGTAGAAAAACCTGTACAGTGCGTTAGCCGAGCGTATCGGCTAACAGGTCAACCTGATCGAGGTCGGGAGTGGTCGGCCAGAGGATCAATTCGTCGGTTCCGATGCCGGAGTAGGCCTGGATGGTTCCTTTGATGGCTTCGAGTGTGGTGGGCAGCGATTTTGCGATCATTTCGCCCCAGGCTCCGTAATAGTGACGGATGTAGTTGCCGCCGCGTGTCCCGGCATCTGGTCCAAGAGCTATATAGGTGCATCCGACCAGGCGCGGTTTGCCTGCTCTGCCAGCCTCACTCCAGACTTTTTCAGCCATTCTAAAGCCCACGTTGGCGCTTTGAGGGCCGCCTCCGCCGGAAATGAAGCCATGCCCCCATGTTCCCAGGCGCTGTATGGCGGCGGGTGCGCGTCCACCAATCAGTATTTCAGGCCCGCCAGCCTGCGCGGGCGCGGGTCCGATGGGGCCTACGGCGTCGCTCAGGCGCTCGCCAGACCAGATGCGCTGCATGGTTGCAAGTTGCTCATCGAAGATTTTGCCCCGGCTGTGGAAGGGTACTGACACTGCTTGAAAGTCGTCTTCACGCGAGCCGATACCCAGGCCGAGCGTTAAGCGGCCTCTCGAAAGGGCATCCAGGCTGGCAGCTTGTTTGGCGAGCAATGCGGAGCTGCGCAGTGGAGCCAGTAAGACGGTGGTCATCAGGCGAATGCGTTGCGTTGCGCCTGCGGCGGCTGCGAAGGCGATGAGCGGGTCGTAGTTATCGTAGACCAGGCGGTCGATGAGGCCCAGGCTAGAGAACGGCCCCGTGTCGGCCTTCTTTGCCCAATTGAGCAGGTGCCGACCCTGAACGCCGGGAATGTTTGCAGGGAAACCGATACCAATTTTCATTGCGAATGCTCCTTGGTATTTTTCTTATTGCTGGCAGAAAGTACTAAGTTGGTGTAAGTATCATATCATATTGTAAGCATCGTTTTATGTATTCAGCATATATATTCGCAACAAAATGATGCACACTCCCTGCGAAATTTCTTCTCGAGTGGGTGTGCGCTCTTTTTTTGTGGGGTACGTGAAGCCAGAGAGAGTAGGATGCCCGTCTTGATGACTCCGGCCCCCCAGTCCTGTTATCCTGAGCGCAGCGAAGGATCTCGGCGTCGGGCATAGCAGACCCTTTGCTACGCTCAGGGTGACAGCAGAGGGCTGCAGGTGACGCTCGCCCTGCAACCCACAAGCAAAAAATAGCGCGTATCCTATCTTGTTAATAGCTCAGCTGGAATGTTATACTGAGGGTGTTGCAATCATAACAGCTAAATCTTTCTATTTATGGCCGGAGGGAAATCTGATGGCGCTTGAAGGACAACAACTGGGTCGCTACCGGCTGCTACAATTGCTGGGCACTGGTGGCATGGGCGAAGTGTATCTGGCTACGGATACGCTAATCAATCGCCAGGTTGCTATTAAGGTGATCCGCTCAGAGGTTTCGGCGTATCCTGATGGTGGTGTTGCGCAGGAGTCTGCACGCCTTTTCCAGCGGGAGATGAAGGCCATTGAGATGCTCGATCATCCCCACATCATGCCGCTGTTCGATTATGGCGAGGCGACGATTAATGGAGCCAGTCTTGCTTACCTGGTGATGCCCTACCGGCAAGAGGGGTCGCTGGCGGCGTGGCTGAAGCAGCGTTCCACTGCGAACCTGCTTTCTCCTCAAGATGTTGCCAATTTCGTAAGCCAGGCGGCGGATGCCCTGCAAAATGCGCACGATCACGCTATCATTCACCAGGATGTCAAGCCGGCCAATTTCCTGATACGCAGCGCGCAGGGAGATTCCGATCACCCGGAGCTATTGCTGGCCGATTTCGGCGTTTCCAAGTTCAGCAGCGCGACCGCCAATGCCAGCCAATCGATTCGAGGCACACCCACTTCTATGGCCCCGGAACAATGGGAGGGTGCGCCCGTGCCTGCTACTGACCAGTATGCTCTGGCGATCATGGCCTATGAGTTGCTGACAGGTCGCCCTCCCTTCCAGGGCGGGTTGAGCCAGTTGATGTGCCAACATTTCAATACGCCTCCGCCGCCACCCAGCTCTTTTAATACGCGGCTATCGGCTGACGTTGATACCGTACTATTGCACGCGCTGGCTAAAAAACCGGCGGAGCGATTCGCTTCTATTGCTGCTTTATACAAGCAATAATGGAAGCAGCGCCAGGTCCTTGACATCGTCGACAAGCACTTCCTTCAATACAGGTCTGAATTCGAGCAACCTGCTTACGATAGTGGCGAAAGGGGACACGCTTTATTTGTATGTCAATAAGCAAGAAGTCGATAGTGTGAGTGATGGCTCCTACAATACAGGTCAAATTAGTCTGAGCGCCGAGAGTTTTGGTAGTTCGCAAACCGATGTGGCCTATACGAACGCCGAGGTGTGGAGGTTGTAAGCAGGATGGGCCTGTCCCAGCCCTGGTCTACCAGTCAGTGAGGATGGGGGCGTGTAGATAGAACATACTCGAAGGTTGCAATCAGCGTTTCGGCGCGAATCACTTTTCCGGCAAGGGTATCCAGCCCTACGGCTCGCTGGCGCAGGCCTTCGCGCAGGGTGGTTTGTTCCTGCGGGGTGTGGCCGAGGATGGCGGCCAGTTTTTCGGTGTCCCAGTGGAGCAGGAGGCCGGCCTGGAGGAGGGTGCCTGCGCGGCGGCGAATCATGTCAAGTCCTACTATTTTGAGGTTTTCATGTGTGGCGACTACTTCGTAGGGGGAGAGTGAGCCGTAGCAGGCGCGGCGGAGGATGGATTCGCGCTCGCGGGCTGCGGGTTGCTTGAGTTGGTCGCGCTGCGCGTGGGCTTCGATGGGCGTGATTGCGCGGGTTTCGATGCCCAGTTCGCGCAAGGTGGCGACCCAGGTTTCGCCCAGCCAGCGATAGCATTCTACCACGTCGGGCAGGATTAAGGGATGACCGGCGGGCAGCAGGACATCCAGGCTGAGCAGGTGCGGGCCGACCAGCACGGCGGTGCCGCCAGCGCGTCGGTGGTAAATTGGTAGTGGGTGATGCGCGAGAACCTGGGCGTTGAGGATGGCGGGCTGCTGCGCAAAGCCCAGCACAAGGCCCTCCGGCTCTGCCTGTGACCAGTAGAGTGTTGGAGGGTCGCCGGATTGCGCGGTGGCGAGCAGTTGCTCACTGAAATCGATGTGCGTCTGCTGGTCGCCGGTGGCGAGCGGCAGTACGCGCCAGTTGTTAATTGCTGCTGGTTGCAAGGTCTTTCTCCGCGGATGAACGTTTGATCCAGCCTACGATGGCGGCGATGAGGGCCAGGCTGGCTCCCACGAGCAGCGATAGCGGCGCGCCGTAGAGGTGCGCGAGGCCACCGGCGAGCAGGTTGCCCAGCGGAACACTGCCGGCGAAAACCATCATGTAGACGCTCATGACCCTTCCGCGCAGGTGGTTGGGCGCGATGCTCTGGATGATAGTGTTGGCAACAGCGGACATGGCGATTTGAGCAAAGCCGACGCTGGCGATCAATAGCAGCGAGAGCGGGTAGATGGGCGAGAGCGCAAACAGGATTTCCAACGCGCCAAAGGCCAGCGCGCCCAGGAGCATGAAGCGGATACGTGGCTTGTTGTTGCCCCAGGCGATCCACAGCGCCGAGAAGAGCGAACCCAGTCCGAAAGCTGCTGAGAGGAAGCCGAACCCTGACGGGCCTGAATGCAGCACACCGGTGGCGAAGAGCGGCAACATGACGTTGAAGTTGATGCCGAACAGGGAGACGACGCCGATGACGGCGATTACGAGAAACAAGGCGGGCGTGCGTTTGACGTAGGTCAGTCCCTCGCCCAGGCTCTGCCAGGTGCTTTGCTTTGGCATGTCTGCGAGTTTGTTTTTCAGGTAGGATATGCCATGCAGGCTTTTCATGTCGATCAGGGCCAGTCCGATAATGACGGCGATGAAGCTGGTGGCGTTCATCAGGAAGAGGGGCGCGACGCCCAGCCAGGCGATGATAAGCCCGCCCAGTCCTGGGCCAAGCACGCGCGCCATGTTGAAAAGCGATGAATTAAGCGCGATGGCGTTGGTCAGGTCTTCGCGCCCTACCATCTCGACTACGAACGCCTGGCGCGTAGGCATATCGATGGAGTTGGTGAGGCCCAGCAGGCTTGCCAGTACCAAGACATGCCAGATTTGCACATATCCTGTGGCAACCAGCGCCCACAAAATGGTGGCCTGGATCATGGCAGAAATTTGTGTAAAAAGCAGCACTTTGCGTTTGGGCAGGCGGTCGGCCAGTACGCCCCCGAAAAGTGAGAGAAACATGACGGGTAAGAATTGCAGCGCGCCTACGATTCCCAGCAGCCAGGCGCTGTGGGTCAATGATAATACCAGCCATGCCTGCCCGATTGATTGCATCCAGGTGCCGGTGAGAGAAATCATCTGGCCGAACCAGAACAGGCGGAAATTGCGGTGTCGCAGGGCGATAAATGTGCGCAGCAGGCTATGGGCCTGCTGCTTTTCGACAATGAGTTCGGGAGCCGAACTCTTTTTGTCTCCTGAACTGATCGTTTGCATAAAAGTCCAATCTAGGTATTACGTGTTTGATGAAATGTTATCCGATAATTGCTGGCGAATACGCTCGTGACGCTCGATAGTGGCCTGCAGCGTGGTGCGCATCTGCTCCAGCCCTGCTATTTTTTGTTCGATCATTTGCAGTTGACGGCGGATAAGTCCGTCGCCTCTGTCTAACTGGTCAATTTTCGCCGCAGCCTCGGTTTCTTGCCGGTAGGCTTCTTTCAGCATCCCTCGTTCATCATCTACTTCCAACATAGCGCGAATATCGGCCAGGGAGAAGCCCAGCAGGTCACGCAGCTTTTTAATATGATCTATGCGGTGAATGTCTTCATCGCTATAGCGCCGGTAGTTTCCTCCGGTGCGATCAGTGGGCGGCAGCAGGCCCATTTCTTCGTAGTAGCGCAGGGTGCGTTTCGTTAACCCTGTCTGCGCCGCAACCTGATCGATAGAATAAGAACGTATTTCATCGATATTTTCTGAAGAAAAGTGTTCATTTGTGGCGATCATCATGTGTGAACCTCCCCAAAAATGGATAAAGACAGTGCCGGAGCAGGGGGCCTATGAATAGCATATCACAAGATTGCCGTTTACGTCAATGTGAGGGTGATAACAGAGCAAATCTCTTGACAGAATTTAAATTAACACGATCTATCAGAAATCCTTAAAAATATTTCTGTAATGCCTTTGCTTGTCGTGAAGCTCTTGCAGCTAAACCAATCCTACATGTGCCATAAGAATGTTTCGCAAGAAACCATTCTTGACAGAGAATAGGAAATCGGTTACACTGTTCTTATGAATGAACAATTGGTTCACTATAGCGAACAAAACGCAGCAATCGAAGCGGGGGCGCACGTAACTCCTGCGCCCATGGTGGAGCGCGCTTTTCGCCTGCTCGATCTCTTGAGTGTGACGGAGGAGGGTTTGACGTTGTCGGACCTGGCGCGGTCGCTCAATATGAGCAAGGGCAGTATTCATGGACTGCTCAAAACGATGGAGAATAGCGGGGCGATAGAGCAGGTGGAGGACAGACATTTTGTGCTGGGGCCGCGCATCTATGATCTGGCGCAGATCTATATCCAGCGCGCGGGGCTGCGCCACTTTGCTCTCCCGGCCATGCGTCGCCTGGCAAGTGGCACGGGCGAGACGGTGTGCCTGGGCAGGATTGAGCAGAAGGGTGTGCGTATCATCGAATGCGTGGTAGATGAAGGGGAGCAGGCAGGATTTCATATAGCCGCGCGGCGAGGAATGCGAATACCGTTGCTGGCAGGGGCCTGTGGAGTGGTTGTGCTGGCATCGTGGCCCGTGACGCAGCGAGAGCATTATTTGCACGCGCACCCGCTACCGCGCTTCACAGAACATTCGATCACAGATGCGCGGCAGTTCCTGGCGCATGTGGAAGAGGTCGCCCGCGCAGGCATCTGCATTGATTCCGGGGAATATCTGGATGGAGTCAATGCGGTATCGACGCCAATATATGGCGCGGGAGGCGTATTGGTAGCTCTACTGTGGGTCGTCGGCTTTGCTTCGCGTTTTAAGGATGAAATCCTGGAGCGTGCTGCCGGGCAACTGCGGGAGGAAGCGATGGCGATTTCACAATCGTTGGGAGCGAAGTCGGAAACGATAAATACTTGTCTGTAACGAAACAGGCGTATGAAAGGAGTATCTCATGGCGTCCGAAGCAGAAGCTGGTACGCGCAGCACAGGCGCAAGCGTGATTGCTCGCCAGGATCGTATCCCCATCTGGTCGCTTTCCTACTTGTTCATTGGTATCATTGGCATCGGCTTTCTCTTCACGTTCTTCGACATCTTCGACATCAACGTTTCCTTTATTCAAACCTGCACGCAGATAGTGGCCGGCTGTATACCTGGACCTCCCGGACCAGGAGTAGTGCTGGCATCCGATAAACTGGGCTTACCAGTACTCTTGAACCTGGTCGGGTATGTCATCGGGGCGCTTATCCTCAGCCCACTGGCGGATCGCTTTGGGCGGCGGGATATCTTGCTGATCACGCTCGTCATCACCGGACTTGGTTCGCTGTTTAACGCTTTCGTGCAGGACTACACCACCTTCATCATCGCCCGCATCATCACCGGCATCGGCGTGGGTGCTGACCTGGCTCTGGTGGCCACCTATGTCAATGAGGTAGCGCCCAGCAACGGGCGCGCGAAATACACTTCGCTCATCTTTATCATGTCGTCACTGGGGGCCTTCTTTGGCATCTGGCTGGGCCTGTGGTTGACTACGCCTGCGGCCAATTTCCCCGAGGGCCTGCCCTTTGCTCAGGCGACGGTGCAAATCGTACACGGGTTGCCCCAGTTTGCCGGCAATGGCTGGCGCATCATGTACGGCATCGGCGCGGTGCTGGCGCTCGTGGGCATTGTGCTGCGCTTCCGCTTGCCGGAGTCGCCGCGCTGGCTGATCGCGCGGGGGCGCGTCGAAGAAGCTGACCAGATTGTGACCGACATGGAGCAGCGGGCTATGAAGAAGCTGGTCAATCTGCCGCCGGTTGGCTCGGAGCTGCATTTCCGTTCCGGGGAGAAAAACGCGACGTACATGGAGGTGCTGGGCAATCCTGTGTACCTGCGTCGCACGCTCTTGCTCTTCAGTATGTGGTTCATCGCCTTTATTACTGTCTATACGATTGGCGTCGGGATTACGACTATCCTGGCTACCCTGGGCTATCCACCGCCCGAAGCCGGAATGGTCGCGGCGATAGGTGTGTTTGGCTTCATCGCGGTGGCAGTGTTTGACTACTACTTTGGCGAGGCATTGGAGCGCAAATACTGGTTGCCCATTGCGGCAGTACTCACTATTATCGGAGGGTTGATCATCGGGGTGAGTGGGTCAGGCAATTTTTGGGTCACAGCGATTGGAGCGATTATCCTGTTCATCGGCTTCAACCTGTTTGTGCCGATGGCCTGGGCGTGGTCGGCGGAGAATTATCCAACGCGAGCGCGTGCCACGGGCTTTGCTCTGGTGGACGGCATCGGGCATATTGGTGGAGGCGTGGGCATTCTCCTGATCGCCGCCAATATCTCGACACTTGGGGCCGTTGGCACCTTTCTGGTGATTGGCGGTTGCCTGGTGGTAGCAGCGGTGATTGCTCAGTTTGGCACTGCAACCAGGGAGTTGCGATTGGACGAGGTTTCGCCGTAGAGGCGATGTACACACTGGAAAGAATGCGCGTGAGCAGATTTACGACAATAAATCTGCTCACGCGCATTCTTTCCAGTGCGTTATCTATTTCATACGGGCTGCTACTTTAGCCTGTTCGCAGCGGTCGGCCACGACCGTTACCGACCGGAGATCGCTCTATGCCGGAAGATTTGGTGTATGTGAGATGGAGTGGCGCAAAGCCGGAGGCTTTGCGCCACTCCATCTCACAGAGGTGAGTGACCGGCGGCTGTTTGCGGATTG
>JADEYI010002259.1_pt1 | contig 10320 bp, 8 predicted proteins | sample 8542331 | NCBI WGS metagenome assembly JADEYI01 (sample SAMN16510988, study PRJNA670497) | mine drainage metagenome | isolation source: biofilm near Copperflume 1 | place: Germany: Marsberg coppermine Kilianstollen | collected 2018-02
TTGCCTGTGCCCTCATCGCTTTCCGCGCTGCCGGGTTATTCGGATAGGCTCTTAGTGCCGTGAGGCATAAGGTAACGGAGCGACCATAGTACCCAAAAGCTAACCCCACCTAAGTAGGATAGACAAGAGGAAAGGTCGCAGGGCTGCTCTGGATAGTAGGAGACTGGCTTGGATAAGCCGAAGGGGCTCATTACGAAAACAGAGGGTGTGGAGAGCCGGATGGATTGAAAGGTGCAAGTCCAGGTTCGGGGGCAAGAGGTTGGTGTTCTTGGTAACTCTAACAAGACCTGGCCTCTTACCCTACTAAGGAGCAGAAGCAAAAAAAGACTCGATGGCAGCCGCAACGTCGGCGGGCCGGGTCATGGCCGGCAGATGGCCCGAACCCTCCATCACAACGAGTTTGCTCCCCGGGATTAGCGAGGACACGTACTCTATCTTTGCCACATCGGCAAACACATCGAGCTCGCCATGAATAAGAAGCGTCGGTATCGCAAGCTTGGGAAGGCAGGCGGCAAAATCGACCTGGTCGGCGAACCTCATCTGCCAAAGGCGGTCGGCCGCCTCGGGCTCGGCACGCAGCAGGATGTCATGTCCCCAACGCCGGATATGCTCGACGTCCGGCTCGGGTGTGCATTGTTCGATGAACCATCGTAGGCGCTCGCTGTAGTTGCTACCGGGCCATGACTGAGACGGAAGGGAGGCACTTGGTGCGGGTGGGGGGTTCACACCAGGTAGCTGCACGCCTGCCGCACCATTCATAAGCACGAGCCCCTCAAACCGCTCGGGGTGCAGGAGCGCGGCGCGGAGCACGATTGAGGTCCCGGCGGAAAACCCACCGAGAACACATCGTTCGATGTCCAGCGCATCCATGACCCGGAAGATGTCGTCGCGCAGAGCATCGGCGCTGATCGCCTCCACTGGGACTTTCGTCTCGCCGGTTCCACGGTGGTCGTACGCAACAGTACGCCACTGCCGGCTCATGATCGCCAGGGTCGCAATCCAATCTTCGTTGTTGCCGATCCAGGCGCTATGAGCGAGAAAAGCCCGTGGACCGGCACCAAAGCTGAGCGTAAACACTCGATGGCCGTCAATGTCGAGAAACATCTACTTTGCCCCTTTCCACTGCTGGAAACATTTGATCGGCCCGGCTAGTCAACTACCCGGCTAGTCAACTACCCGGTTACACAGGCTTCCAGCGCTTTGCGGTCAGCGACTTCTCCGGCGGCAACCGACTTTGTATCTTGGCCTGCGCTGGCGAAAGGCAGGAGGAAGCGTTGTACTCCGATTTCCTGATATGCACCAATGAAATCGCGGAAGGCCTCGGCGGAAGTGAACGGACGTTCATCCGTCCACCCGACGAAATACGCTCGCTCGATAGCGGCCGGATCGCGGCCAATCTCCATGCAGTACTCATCGAGTAGCTTGCCCCGCTCCCGCACCCGTGCCAGCGACTCCTCGCCGGTGCCGCCGTGCACACCCAGCGTCATCCAGATGTCTGCGTATTTAGCCACAACACTCAGCGCTTTCTCGCCGTCTGCCGCGATTGCCAGGGGTGGTCGAGGCTGCCCGACCGGCACCGGCACGAACGGCGCTTCTTCAAGGTGGTAGTAATCGCCTGCGAAAGTCACTCGCTGCCCGGGCTCGCCGCGCTCGCGCAGCAGCCCGTCTACAATGTGAACAGCTTCGCGCAAGCGATCAATTCTGCGTGCCGGAGTAAGGAAAGGAATGCCGAGCCACTTGTGCTCCTGCTCATAATATCCGGGGCCCACTCCAAGGTCAACGCGACCGCCGGATATACAATCGACTGTGGCGGCTTGCTTGGCGAGCATGGCCGGGTGCCGAGTAGAGATGTTGGTCACCGACGTGCCTAGCCGGATGCGCGTCGTACGGCTCGCGAGCGCCGCCAGCGTAGACCAGGCTTCTAACGCGGGTGTGGCCGGGTTGCCGACCGCCGCGTAGTGATCCGCGATCCAACACGTGCCGAAGCCTAGCTTCTCCAGATACAACGCATCATCGAGCAGTTGCGGCCAGGGGATAGCCTGCCAGACGAAAACGTCGAGTCGCGCGCTGGTCGCGTCCAATATAAGCTCCTGAAGTTGATTGCACTGAGTATATTACTCGAGAGCCCACGTGTCAAGGGAGGTCTTTTTCGTAAGTGTTCAGAGTTGGGGTGGAGCGATCTTCTTGGGGTAACTGTGCGGGCATACCTACCCTCACCCCATGCCCCTCTCCCATGAAGGGAGAGGGGGCTTTATTGCTGGGGAGTATATCTCCCATGAAGGGAGAGAGGGCTTGGGGTGAGGGTGGGTGAGGGCAGGTGAGGATACTCCCGCACAGGCACTCCTTGAACTTTGTTATACCCCTATTCTTCTGAAAATAGGCTGCTGAGAGCCTATTTTCATTGCCGGTTGGTGGCCCGTAGGGTCATGAGGTATTCTGAACATTTATGGTGAATAATAAACGTTCTTATATTCGCCGCAGAGACGTGTGGGTGCAGTGTCAACAATAAGGGTTCTCTACGCATTGCGCGCCTCTGCGGTGCAATCACTTTTCGCAACGCATCGCCCGCGCTCCTATGCTATAATTAATATCACCATGCATCTGGCACTTAACGGCTACTTCTGGGGCCAACCTCATACCGGCTCAGGACAATATCTCAGGCATCTATGGGAGGCGCTTTCTCAACTTATCCCTTCGGAGGGTGCGCGCCCGGATACCCTTACAATCCTGTTGCCTTGCGGGGCTTCCAGTGCTGACGTGCCTACAGGTCCTCGTTCGCGGGTAATAGAGGGCGTTCCCATGCCGTTGCTCGGCGGCAGATCATCCAGCCTTGACAAGCTGTTGTGGGAAGGGCTGGGTGTGGCCCGTGCCGCACGCTCTGCCGGGGCACAGCTCCTGCATGTACCATACTTAACGGCTCCCATCGTAAAGAGCTGTGCTACTGTGGTCACTGCTCACGACATGATACCCTGGGTTGTGCCCGGCTACAGGGGTGGCTGGGCGGTGAGGCTCTACCTGGCAATTGCCGCAGCTTCGGTGAGACGATCTGACTTCGTCATCGCCGACTCCGAAGCCTCGCGGCGCGATCTGCTCAAGGTGCTCAAGATTTCGCCCCGAAGAGTACAGGCCATCTATCTCGGGGTTGACCCTCACCCAGTCTATACGGCAGACCAACTTCGAGAGGCACGCACCCGGCTTGGCTTGCCGGAACACTTTGCCTTCTACCTGGGCGGTTTTGACCGCCGCAAGAATGTGCCCCTGCTTCTGAGAGCATGGAGCCAGGCGCTTTCTTCCATGCGCGCAGCTATAGGCATAACGGCGCAAGAGCCTGTGCTTGCTATCGGGGGCGGCATCCCTGCGCCGGGGGGCGTTTTCCCCGATGTGCGTCGCGAAGCCGCCGCCCTCGGCTTCAGCGGCGAAGGCGGCCCCGTGCGATTTCTGGGGAGCATCAGTGAGGACGACAAAGCTCTGCTCATGTCCGCAGCCCGCATCTTCGTCTACCCCTCTTCATATGAAGGCTTTGGCCTTGACCCCCTTGAAGCGATGTCGGTCGGCTGCCCTGTAATCTCATCCTCCGGTGGCTCACTGCGGGAGGTAGTAGCCGATGGCGGGCTGCTGGTGCCACCGGGAGATAGAGCGGCCCTTGCGAGTGCAATTGTACAAGCCTGGGGGGATGACACGCTCCTCGCACAGCTTGGCAAGAGAGGGCAAGAAAGGGCGCGGCTCTTTACCTGGCAGAAAACGGCAAAGCAAACATGTGACGTCTACAATCTTGCCCTGGCAAGGAGAGCCGGAGCGAGAAGTAGCAAAGAACATGCTGTCGGGACGAGGCGTGTCGCGTGACGGTCAGCGCAGCCTCCTACAACAGGCCGCTACGTGTGATGTGGATATGGCACGCCGCTGTTGTGGCTGAGTACCAGAAGCCGCTGTCGGCGCTGGGTAACTACCCTGATCTCGATCTGACGCTGATTGTGCCGAAGCGTTGGCCTGAGCGTGGCGGGCAGATGGTATCCGCCGAAGACCCAGGCAATGTAAGTTATCGCCTGGTGAAAGCGCGCACACTCTTCACAGGCTTCTACTATATCTACTTCTTTCCCAGCTTGCTCTATCAGCTTTGGCGTTATCGCCCCGATATTATTTATTGCTACGAAGAGGCTCACACTTTTATGGCGGTGTTTGTGCTCACCTTGCGCAGACTGTTTCTGCCGGAGAGCCGGGTGCTTCTTTATGCCGCGCAAAATATAAAGAAGCGCTACCCACTCCCCTTTCGCCTTTTTGAGAGCTACTCATTCCGCCACACCGATGGCATACTAGCCTGTGGCACGCGCGTGGCCGAAACCCTGCGCTCGAAAGGGTACAGGCGGCTGTTGAAGGTGGTGGCACTGCCCACCGATAGCTGCGCCTTTTCTCCCGATCGGGAGAGGGGGCGGCAGGCTCGGCTCGACCTGGCGATCCCGCAAGATGCCCTGGTGATAGGTTATGCGGGAAAGCTAGTTGAAGAGAAGGGTTTGCGTACCTTCTGGTGGGCCTTCGCTCAACTGGCGTGTGAGCGCGGTGACATTCACCTGGCGTTGGCGGGCGGTGGACCTCTTATGCAGGAAATCCAGGTGTTAGCCTGCGAAGCCGGTCTGCAAGGGCAAGTTCATCTGCCGGGTGTGATCCACAACAGCGCTTTGCCTGCCTTCATCAATGCCCTCGATATCTTCGTCCTACCTTCCGAGACACGTCCCAACTGGCGAGAACAATTTGGCCGTGTGGCGGTTGAGGCTATGTCGTGCGGCGTGCCTGTTGTAGGCTCGGATTCCGGCGAAATCCCCACCGTCCTCGGTGATGCAGGTCTCATCTTCCACGAAGGCGACAGCGCAGCCCTTCTTGAACAGTTGCGCCGCTTAATTGACCCCGCCCAACGCGCCTACTTTGCAGGTAAAGGCAGACAACGTGTGCTATCACTTTTCACAACCGGCTGGGTAGCCGCGCAACACCGCGCACTTTACGAGAGGATAAGGCCGGCGAGTTATGAATTACGAATTGGTGGTAAACAGTAATCATTGGACGTTTCCGAACTGACCCCCGGCTCCTATGTCAACTAACGCTCACCCTGAGGAAGAACCTGGTCCTCAGCCCTCAGTTCTAAGCACTACGCTGGGGTTGTTGTTAGTGGCGGCTCTTGTCGGAGCTATTTATTGGGCGTGGAATAATCCGGCGAGCGTAGGGCGTAATGCTCTCTGGCGGGCTAACTTGCTCCTGGGAGAGAAACAGTATGCCGAGGCCGCCGACCTGCTGGCCGGTACTTTGCCCACCTATAGCTCTCCTGCCATTCGGCTCAACCTCTCTTACGCTTACCTGGCGCGGCGTGACGCACCGCTGGCCGAGCGACAGGCGCGTATCGCCCTCACCGATGCTCCGCCCCAGCTGTTGCCCGCAGTATGGACGCAGCTGGGACGCGCCATCAGCTTTGCGGGCCGCGATAGTGATGCGCTTGACGCCTGGCGGCGGGCCGTGGACGCTGTGAAAGCTGCTCCCCTCTACAGCGGCTCGGCGAGCGTGCAGGAGCAGGCTCACTCGGCCCAATGGCAGATCGCCATGACCTACTGGCGGCGCGGAGATTGGAGCGCGGCACAGCGGAGCCTTGAGGGTCTGGCCGTTGGCGACGATCTGTACGCCCTCTCGGCTCAAGTTAAATTAGCGCAACTGCTCGCTCCCACCGACAGCGCGCGTTCTATGCAGATGCTGCGGCGCGCGGAAAGTCTACAAAATGAGACGGCTACAGCACCCAGAGCCGGACCTGCCGTGCCCGACTTGCGCGTGCCGGGCCTGGAAGAAGGCCTCTCTATAGATACCTTTGCCCGGCTCGATGGGGCTTTGCGGGCCGTATACCCGCAGGCTGCGCAAGCACAAAGCGGCGGCGCTGCTCCGGCTGCAATGCTAGCTCTATGGGGCGGCGCATACCTTTCGCAAGGGGAGAATACCCTGGCGCAACAATACTTGCAGCATGCTATAACCATACAGCCCGGCATGCCCGGCGCTCAAGCCCAACTTGGGGCGGCATTGCTGAACCTGGGCGATGCAGATGGTGCGCTGGCCCACCTGCAAACCGCCGTGAAGCTTGACCCGAAGCAGCCGCTTCCTCACTATATACTTGCGCGGCTCTATATAACGCGCCAAGAATGGCTGAGCGCTGCCGCGGAGTTGTCAACGCTCAATAAGCTTGAGCCTGACAGCGTAGAGCTGCATCTACAAAAAGCAGAATACTACCAGGCGCAGGGCGACTACGGCAGCGCAGAAGAGGAATACATCGCGGCTACGAAGGCCCCAGCCGGCACGCAAGAGCAGCCTGACGGCGGGGCAGCGCCCCTGCAAGCCAACCCCCAACTGACGCTTGCTCGCTTCTATACTGATGTGCGCGGCAGTGCATGCGAAAAAGGCTTGCCCGCCGCGCAGGACTCCCTTGCTCGCCACCCTGGGGACCCTGCTTCCCTGGACGCGGTTGGTTGGGCATTAGTGCTTTGCCGCCGGCCTGACGAGGCCCTCTCTTCTCTGCAAAAAGCAGTCGCCGCTTCTCCCGATGTGCCGCGTTATCGTTATCATCTGGGCAAAGCTTATGCAGCCCTGGCTCGCTATACAGAGGCCCGTGCGGAATACAACCACGTCTCCGACCTGGACCCCGGCGGCTCATGGGAACTGCTGGCTACCGCCGACCTGGTGAAGTTGCCACCGGATAAGTGAGTTGCCGTCGGCGCGATGGCACAGCGGCGCACTCAGCCGCTAAACACCCGCTCGCGCTGCTCTATCCAGAAAATGGGCCAGCCCCTTTTGCTCAAGCTCGCCGAGAGTGTACCGCTGGCGGGCGAAGAGCTCTCGCACCTGGTCAGGCTTTATCTTTAGCCGCCGCGCTGCCTCATCTATTATTGTTGCTTGCTGTTCCTGTGCGCTGCGTTGCGAGCGGCGTAATAGCTGCTGCAACGCCTCTCCCGCCCCCGGCTTGCCCTTATCGAGGCCCATCGGCGCTGCTAACATCTCCCAGACTACAGGCACACCCGTCATCACCCACCATGCACGCCCCAGGTCATCGTCTACCCACTCCTTTGGCTTGCCCTGCGCCTGGCGTGCCGCGTCATCACCGTAGAGGAGGCGTGCGCCCTTCAGGTTGTATTCTTTATCTTCTGAGGTTCGGAGGCGCAGCACAACATCATAGTAGGGCTTCAATAGCGTTCTCAGTAGCTGCTCTGCGGTCGAGCCTTGCGCTTCAGGCGTGATCGACACATCGCTTTTGTCTATCAGGTCTACCCGCTCCGGGGCCAACAACCTTGCCGTTTCTACCGCCCCCTCCGAGGCTATCCCCCAGCCTCCCAGCGAGGAGAGCTTATCGCCATCGGCCTGCGCAGAAAGGGGTGGTATGAAAGCTGCGTCAAGATCGCCATTTAGTAGCCCTTTCGTAAGCTCACGCGGCGGCGCATTCACAATTTCCAGTTTCCAGGGCGACTCGGCGAGCACCCAGCCCGCCTGTAAAGGATAGAGTAAAGGCAGCAGATTAGCGCGGTCCTGGTACCCAAGCCTCAGAATGTGCATATCTCCGGGCGCATCGCGCCCGATTTGGCTTTCTTCTTGCATGATGATAGTATAGCCCTCAGATATAAATTGCAGCTGGCCACGTGTCGTTGCGCTGCTTGATTATACCAGGCGAGGGCTCGCCCACCAAGCAGTGGTCAGTTGTAGCTCATAACCGGCCCCCGACCATAGCCATGAAACAGTGTCCCAACCCCAACTGCATACTTTATACTCGTCTTGAGGAGTTGCCTGATGCTTACCTGAAGTGTCCGGGGTGTGGCGGCGCGCTCGTTGATGCCAGCATGCCCTCAGATGTGCTTTCCTCAGGGCATCTTACCCGGCCGCCTGCCCACGCCGCGCCCGAAAGGGATGAGTATGAGGATATGTTCGGGCAGCCGCCGGCCACCCCTGCACAACAGGTGGCGCGGTACGAGTACGACGATGAGGGTGAATACGGCTATGCAGACGAGGACCAGTACGCCGTAGCGCCGCCCGACAACCGGCCCTCACGGGTGGGCAAAATCGCCTTCCTTATAGGGAGCGCGACGCTCTTGTTTTTATGCCTTGCCTTCACCGTAGTGCTGGGTAGCAGGCTCTTCCCCCGCTCGCAACCCGCCACCGGCCCTGAAGCTACCCAGACAGTATTTGCCTCGCTGCGCCCTCCTGTGAACACCCCTATTGCTATACTGCCAACCATTCCTTCCTCCGGCTTCGGCAGTCTGTCCGGTACTGCCGGGCAGAATGGAAACGGCGCTCCCCCCACCGCTTCTAACCCACAACCCCCGCAGCTTCCCTCAACCGCCTCCACAGCCCCGCCCGCGCAGTCGCAGCCCTCAGCCGGGGTACTTGATGCTCGTATGAGCGTAAGGTTCGAGGGGGGGCAGCCTGTCGGTTCTACAAACGCCTATAACCCAGGCGATGCATTCAACCTGGCGGTGCAGGCTACCTTCGGCCCCGGTAATGTCACCTCGCTTCTCACAAGGTGGTATGGCCCTGATGGCAGCCAGATATACCAGGTGCGTAAAGAATACCCACAGCCCGGTACCTATTACGTGGGCTTCACTCTCAAGAAGAACGTCGCCTGGCCCTCCGGCGATTACCGCGCAGACATCCACACTAACGACTCGCCAACCCCCTCTTACAGCGTGTCCTTCAGCGTAATACCCTAGCCTCTTTGCGCCTGCCTTTACCTTCCCATGCTCCTCGCCCCACGACAAGGCACGTTATCTGCTATCACTACCCACCGGATTGGAATACCAACGGAGTAGTTTATTATTGGGAGGTTCTCCGCATGCGGTACCCCAGATCAGCGCGCCAGCATCACCCCAGCACACAAAACTTCCTCTTTGCCACAGGCATAGAGAACAGCTATCCTACTATCCTGGGCCGTGATGGTAAGCAGCTGCGTGTGGACGAAATGGAAAAGACGCACCACTACGACTATTGGCGAGAGGATTTTCATCTCGTTCGCGAGCTTGGCATTTACTACCTCCGTTATGGCCCTCCCTACTTCAAGACGCACCTGGGGCATGGCAAATACGACTGGTCCTTCGCGGATGAGACCTTTGAGGAGCTACGCCGCCTCGGTATCGTGCCTATAGCCGATCTGTGCCACTTCGGAGTGCCCGATTGGGTCGGCAGCTTCCAGAACCCTGACTGGCCGCAGCTATTCGCTGAATACGCGGAAGCGTTCGCCCGCCGCTTCCCCTGGATACACCTTTACACTCCTGTCAACGAGATCTACGTTTGCGCTCTCTTCTCGGCCAAATATGGCTGGTGGAACGAGCGCCTTACATCTGACGCAGCCTTTGTTACCTCTCTCAAGCATCTTGCGCGGGCCAACATACTGGCGGAGGAAGCTATACTGCATGCCCACCCTCACGCCTATTTTATCCAGAGCGAGTCGAGTGAGTACTTTCACCCTGCCCACCCCGACCGCGATACGTTAGAGCACACAGACCAGCTTAATCACTTGCGCTTTATCTCCCTCGATCTCTGCTACGGCGAGCATAATGTATGCTGGTGTGTTTACCAGTATCTACTTGATAACGGTATGTCGCGAGACGACTTCCACTGGTTCATGGAGCGTGGGCGCGCTCTCAAACCGTACCATATTATGGGCAACGACTATTACATCACGAACGAGCATCTTGTGCACGCCGACGGGCACGTGACTCCTTCCGGCGAGGTATTTGGCTATTATGTGATCACCAAGCAGTATTATGATCGCTATCATCTGCCGGTGATGCATACTGAGACCAACCTGTCTAACGTGGAGGAAGCTCCGGCGTGGCTCTGGAAAGAATGGACTAATATGGTGCGCCTCAAAGAGGATGGCGTACCGATCATCGGCTTCACCTGGTACAGCCTCACCGACCAGGTAGACTGGGATACGGCACTGCGCGAAGATAACGGCCATGTCAACCCTCTTGGCCTGGTTGACCTCGAGCGCAAAATACGTCCCGTTGGCGAGGCCTATCGCAAGCTGGTATCCGAGTGGCGCGACATACTGCCTGACGAGAGTATTTCTCTGGAGATAGAGATGTAGTGTAGCTCTCTGCTCCACGCTTCTCCCCAGCCCTTCTATACGAGGTGATCTCTACCCAGATTCTTCAGAGTTAGCCCAAACTGTAAGTGTTCAGATCAGTGCGGCATAAAGTTCACGATGCACCCTCACCCCATGCTCCTCTCCATGAAGGGAGAGGGGGCTTACTCTGAGAGCGTGTTTAACAACATTTCACAGGAGCAAGACGGCGGAGCATCAGGTGAACC
>JADEYI010002260.1_pt1 | contig 10318 bp, 14 predicted proteins | sample 8542331 | NCBI WGS metagenome assembly JADEYI01 (sample SAMN16510988, study PRJNA670497) | mine drainage metagenome | isolation source: biofilm near Copperflume 1 | place: Germany: Marsberg coppermine Kilianstollen | collected 2018-02
TATCACTATCACTATCACTATCACTATCACTATCACTATCACTATCACTATCACTGCCACTGCACGGTGTTCCTGCTAGAGGCAAGGTGGGTGTGCAAACAAGCTTCAGGCGGAGGCTGCCGTGCATCCTATCCCCTGATGGAAGCACCAAACCAAGCAAGACTGAATCAACCACGGCCACTTCTGCCGGTGGGAATTCACCCTATGTGTAAGTTTCACCTTGCTAGACTCTCTAATTGCTGATGGGCTAAGTTTGAAATAAATGTGACAGGCGCTTTCCAAGTGCTGTCACGGACACAGCCTAGTAGCTGCAGCCCTCGAGGGAAGATTGCCACAATCTGCCACTGCATGCCAATGTCCAAGTCCAGCAGAGCACCCAAGCTGCAAATCCTGAGCTTGCCCTCAGCAAGTCTGTAACAAATGTCCAAACTGTTTCAGCATGGTCCATGCGGTGCTAAGCTGGACCTGAACAATCCCCCTGCGTGCAGCAAAGCACTGCAGCAGCTTTACTGAGGTAGAGACAACACTCTGCTACTCACCTTGGGGTTCTTCTTGTAGATGCTGAGGGTGAGGCCGGTGGCAAAGAGGGACCAGCCAAAGTAGGGCACGAGAAGGTACGCCGCTGTGGGCGAGACCTGGTGGAAGCTGACGATGGTCGCTGACAGCACGCCCAACAATGCTGTAGGCAAGCAAAAGGTGTTAGTAATAAATTGAGTCATCATCCATTAGTGATGTGACATCATGCTGGTCCTGCCAGAGGCAAGGTGCGTCTGCAGACAAAAGGCTGCCACACATCCTGCCCCTTGGTGACATCGCTAGATCCATTCAAGACCCAATTGACCGTGGGCACGGTGCTCAGATATTATACCGGCCCCCGCCAGCCGGGGCCAATCAGTTACATGACGTGAGAACACTGCAAAGACGGCCCTCACAAGAGCAGGAAGAGCTGACATGCAGGAACATCAGGCCATGGTCTGCACACAAAGCAGTAATTAGAGCAGAAACTGAAAGCAAGCATCACCAGCCAAACAGACAAGGCAGCCATCTGACAATTCAGAGAAAGCAAAGAAGACCTGATTGCTCTCAGTGCCTCCCTTTACTGTGCGGCAATGGTATGCGATAAGACACAGAAGATGGGGTGGGAGAGGAGCTGAGGTGTGCGCACCTGTGATGTCAGCGAGAGCAAAGCCGATCTCGTGCTTCTTGAAGAAGAGGGGGGACCAGGCCAGGTTCATCGCCAGCTGCACTGCGTACAGGCTCAGGGGAACGAATCCGCCACCTGGCAGCCAAGAAGCAATATTTCTGAGTCAAATCCCACAATTCACCATCTTGCGGGACGCCTGATGATACACAATCCAGGCTGAGGTGCTCATGTGGGTATTTGATTATAGCCTTGAAGGGGAAAGGGGTCCAGTGACAGGGCAGTAGACCAGGGAAATGATGGAACCTTGGGATGCCATCGAAAATTAAGGGTTTCATGTATTCTGCTGGTAGATTTTAAGCAGGGAATGATTGCTGCTGAGTGACCTTTGCGCCAGACGTCCCACGAGGCAATGCCCATGGCTGTGTAGAGGGCGCTCCAGACGGGGCCAAACAGCCAGTCGGGGGGGTTCCAGTCAGGCTTCTTCAATGTCTGGACAGCCACAAAGGAGCCACACAATGTATGTTAATCTCAGTGTGAAGCAATTAACACTGCTTACTGCATATAGTCTGATGACTGGCACAGTCCAATCCAGCTGCAAAAGCCAACAGAGTCCTTGGGACCTCATGAAAGCAGACGTTGTGATAGTCCAGAGCTGCAAGGCACACCTTGTACCATCCCTTCACATCGTCTTTGATTGCAAGGCCGATACCAAAGCCTGCGCCAAGAGGCACGGCTACTGCAACCACCTGCAGGCATGGACATGCCAGCGAAGTCAAAGTCCAAACAGGATTGATTAATGATAGCAGCAGGTTCAATAACACAGCACATATCTTTTTAAAAAAAGTTACAGTATGTGGTGCACGTCTGAGACCATCTAGAAGGCCAAAACGACTGTTGTTGGTAAGTGTGAGTCAGCACGATCTAACACAACCTGGTAAGAAAAGAAGTTTGTGCAACCGAAAAGATAGCCTATTTAATTGTTACTAGCGTAAATTTTGTATCTATAGCGATTAGAACCCCTATACTGCCTCACAAGAACGCTGAAGAACTGAAGCTTGATGGGCAGACCAAGTCAACCAAGCGAGTCATACTCGAGCAAAGAAGCTAGTACAGACTGATTTTCGACAAAATTCACACAATGAAGAAAGGCAGGGTGACCTAGCTTCTGCCAGATCCCAGAGCCAGCAACCAGGAAAGTCACTGGGCAGCAGGATCATAGTCTGGACAGTGCTTACCACACTCAGCACCGCTCCCATCGCGTCCTGTCCTTCTCAGACTTCGGCTGTTCTTCTGCTACACCTTCCAATGCTGCGCTTTTCCTTGGACAGCAATGCAAATCCTTGGAGAGCACCTACCCGTACGTTCAAGCCAGATCTGGAAGTGCGCCACTGGGCTTGCTGAACTTGAGCTGCTTGCTGCATGTCCTGAAGGGCCTGAACAGGCATCGATATTCCTTGCCAGACATAGCTGCCATTTGGCGTGCCCATGAGCAAGTCTCGTTAAAGTCCCACAATTGTTTGATAAGAAAAATTGCTATTGCCTGGCGGAAGACAATCGAATTTTGCGTGCTGCGGGGTGCGTACTTCTGTACGATAGGTCCAAGGTTCCACAAATATGCAACAAATCTTGTTTTCACAAGCTGCTAGCCTTAAAACAGCTTGCAGCGTTTGTCTTGAAGATGCTTGAGCAGGAAATGCGGCAGACAACATCAGAAAGTGCTGTCCAATTCCACGATGATCGCTTTGCCAAAGCAACAAGTCACCTGCGTTTCCCTCTGCATTATTGTGGTACTGGTGATCGTCTTATCAAATTCGTCACGATCAAATCGGTCAGAACTGATTGGCAGGTGGGCCAGTCAGCTTTCCATAACACACCAGTCCTTGAAGGTACTTTTGCCTGTCACGTAAGCCAAGGTGCCCATCAGATGAAAGGGCTGATGGCAGTGGGGTCTGATCTGCGCAGCAGTGCACCAGTAAGCACGCAGGGACACTCCCTGCTCAGCAAGCTCACGCAGCACAATGATCATGACCTACCTCCCTCAGGCACCCTCGATATAACAGTCAGCTCCAAGGGCGCCACCAGAACAGGTGAGCTTATGGGATGGGCACATCTTACCTTGAGATATCTAGATGTCGATTTGTAGACTGCACTGGGGCTCTCAGTCTGAGAGACAAACAGGGAACAAGGCATGGAATGGGGGGTTTGCAGGGGAGTGGGAGGAGGAAAGGGACTGTGCTCCACCAAAGATTGAATGGCAGCGCCTTCCCAGGCACAGATGCACCATGATGGAAAAGATCTGCATTGACCAGGTGACAGCAAAGAAAAATTCACACCATCCTCCCATGTGGGTCATTTCAGCTCATCGATGTCAATCTTCCAGGCTCTGTGCGGCTGGCATGCAAGCATGCATTCTGCGGAAATTGTGAGGCATCGTACTGTGGCGCGTACTTGGCCACTGTGAGAGAAGTTTGGAATAGATCTATAGAAGTGCTGCTGGAACGCACTTAGCCTTTGAAGGCTGTGACAGCATCATATAACTTTTACAATATTTACGACGGTCCCAGCTGGCGGGGGGTGGTTTAAAGACTGAGCACCGTGCTCACGGTTGACTGGATTTTGGATCTGGCGAGTCCAACAAGGTGTAGCATTGTGGCAGCCTTGCAGCTTGTCTGCAGGACGCAGCTTGCCTTTTGGCAGGAAAAGCATGTAATGATAATAATGACAATCTTTGCAATACTGTGCCCTGATATCTGTATGGTGATTTGCTGCAGAATCGCTTCATTGCGTTTGACAATGAGTACCTGCGGCCCGGTGCGACCTTTGAGAGGGGCAGGCGCTTCTTTGAGCCCTTGTCAACCCACAACATTCCTGGGTACCCTGACAATCTGCAGGTGACCACCCTGACCGTTAGACTTAAATTGTTCACGCTTATACGGGAAGTGTGTTAGGATTGTGGCAGCTTTCACCTGCGAAGAGGCATGCATGCAATGCGAAGCATGCATGCTGCCCAGCAGTGTGCCGAGAAATTGCTGCAACGTGGGTTGATGCAATGCTAGATCGCCTGGTCCTTTTCATGTTCAACCTGCCTATTTGGTCATTCCTGAGCACAGCAAGCAAGGCTGTGTTGAAATTTGGCAGCTGGCCACCAAAGTTGTGGCTGTATCAGCACACATACTAAGATGTTGATGGGGGGCGTACAAATACTGAGCACCGCGCCCATGATATATTGGCTCTTACTTTGAAATTAGCAAGTCCATCAAGGGTTAGAATGTGTGGCAGCACTTTGCTGCAGCCTGTCTGCAGACGCACCTTGCCTCTGGCAGGAAACACTGTGATGAGCAGTCATAATAACACTAAGATGCTGATGCAGAAGGGGTGGCATGCAGGGCACAAAGACAGCCTGGTTCCCGGTCATAGCGCGCGCCAACTCATCAAAGGACCCCCCGGACATCAGGGACCCCAACTTCCAGAGGTGCAGGGTCCCCCTCATCTGGTGGCCCTGGTGGGCATTCAACCCCTCGGACTTCTACCTCAGCAGCGTGCTGCAGCTGGAACGCCTCCAGAGGGATGGCATTGTGGATCGGGGGGTCCAGTTTGTGCCTGTTCTGGACGGCCTGGAAAGCATGCCCTTCCACAGCTGGTTTCTCTCGCCCTTCTCTGACCACAAGGTGCCTAGCTGGAGACCTTGTGGCCTGCTCTCGCATGATACTCATCGTCAAACCTGCCTGCGGCGATGCATCCATGACTAGTTTGACTAGTGCCTTTCCATCAATCAATCCATGTGGATGCCTGAGTTTACCAGACAAATTTGCACCTGTTGAGTGAAGTGTTTAGTAATGCATGCCTCCAGTGCATGAATAACGGGCCTCTTTCTTCCCTGCTCACTGCTACCTGCTTTCCTACTCTGCCAAACACACAGAGACAATGCCAAGCTGAATGCCCAGCCAATCTAGTCCTATTTGCAGAAATTAGAGCAGTAGCGTTGCATGCAGGTGGAGAGCTTGGATGAGATGTCAGCACGGACAAGGGTAGGCAGGCGGTGTTTTGAACGGGTGGTCTTGTGCGACCAGCACTGCTTCTGGAACTGGCCGCCAGACAAGTCCTGGCTGGACGGCCTGCAGCCAAGCTCTGTCGCGCACCAGGTAACTCGGGCAAACACCCCAGCAGCCCCCATAATTACCTCTGAACGCAGGGATCCAGATCAATCTGAAAGATTCGTGGAGGAACCTCACAGCTCTCCCCTTGAGTACAGTCGTGCGAGTTTGTGGCGCTCCCAGGCAGTTGAGCTACATTGCAGGCTTGCCAGGTCCTGGAGCACAGCCTGCCATTTGCACAAAGTTCACGCACAAGGATGGCTTGAGATTCTGGCTGATACCCACCCATTGCAATCTGTTTTCCTTGGCTGCAGATAGTGGAATACCATCTTCAGACAGGAAGGAATGGAAGCCATGCGAGTAACAATGCGGCACGCCGAAGCATAAAGGCACGCACCAGAACCTAATCAAGTATTATTTTGACATGCCAGCACTTATTTGTTGCTTTTCTTGGCATGCAGCTTCTCTGTGTTTCTGTAGCCTACCTCATGTGCAAGGGCGTCAGGAATTTTCCCAGACAGACACTGCCAAGGGAATTTTGCTGTGCAATTCTATTTCTCTGGACCGCAGGCCTCAGATGACCTCTAACTAGTCCATTTAACTGTGCATTCGAATTTGCAGGTGGCGCTGATAGAGCGACTCACACACAGGCGCATCCTGAACTTGGAGGAGGTGACTCAGCGCTGCAGAGGGCTCGCCCCAGCAGACGGCAGCGCCCTCACTTGCACCGTCATCAGCTTTGATGACATCATAGACTACCCTGCCCTGCTGCGCGAGCTGCAAACCATCAACATCCTGGTAAACTTTGTCCTTCAGTAATGGAAAATAAAATTTGAAGCTCATTGAGCTGAAGTTGGCATCGCTTTTGGGATGCCTTCACTTGGGTTTTCCCTTGGGGCCACATGTGGCTGCTGATCAGAATGAAATAAGTGCGCACTGCCGAGAGGAATAGTGCCTTACCCCTCAACGAATGGCATTTGGCCTTTTAGTGTGCTGGGCAGCTCGTTCATGCTGCAGGCTTTGTCAACGGGGGAGATTCTCTGCTAAGCATATTGTCAAATCTTTGAGCAAGATACTTCTGACGAGATCAGGCTCAAAAATAAAATAACTGCACGTTCTCAGGTGGGCATGCATGGGGCCGGCCTGGTGAACTCCTACTTCATGCGGCCAGGGACGGCCTTTGTCGAGATCTTTCCCTGCGACTTTGGCACGGAGCACCACCGGTAATATTTTCAAGATTTTCTCTGCTAAGCTGCAAACTGAGTTGCAAGTGTTCAAATGCCAAAATTTAGGATTCTCTGGCAGACAAGACACAGGGAGTGGCTCGCCAGTCTTACCCTGCAATGTGGACATGCACGATCACAGGTAGTATCACTGGCATTTCAGTCACATAGCATGCGCTGTCGAGCTCTCAGGAAATGAGTCATCTATAGTAATCGGTGACATGATCATGCATAATCGCAGGTATTACTACTGGCATCCCAGCCATGTGGAGGCTCAGACCTACGCTTTCCAGCTGTACACCAAGGACCCTGCCCGCTGCATGCCCAGCCCTCTTGCATCTAAACCTGAAGGTGCGCCGAGGCGCGTTGTGTATCTGAGACAGCCAGTGGTTGATGCAGTGATAGCAGACTGCGATCCACTGGACTTGTGTCAGACGGGGCGCCATACTGGATGACATGCAAAGCAAGGCTCCAGAGACAGCCTGGCTTGGCCGGCATCAGAAAGCCTCTGTTTGATTTGGAACAGAATGCGGCGTGCGCGATCATGTTATAGTGCTTTGCTGAGACGTACTTGTCTCCTGCCTCGCTGAAATGTCACCGTGTGTATGTGTGGTGCAGCGCTGAACCACGAGATGGGGCCGGAGTTTGTGCGCCAGACGCTGGCTCGAGACCAGGACATAATTCTGGACTTTGAGGCTCTGGCAGACATGCTGTCCAGAGTGCTGCCAGTGCTGAATGGCACCTCTGCAGATTTCAGGGCCCGGCTGGAGAGAGACCCGGGCTACTTTGTCATCGGGCAGGATTCGTAGTCATGGGTACTATCTTTGGATTCACGTCAGAGAAGGGATGTAGGACGTATTCATCTGCTGCTAGTCCAATGCACTGATGGCATCTGGTTGTGGAGCCTGGACGAGTGAACCCCTCGTTGTCAGATATTGAGAAGGTGTGGTTTTGAGCTTCCCTGATCGCATGGACTGAAGTGGAAGGCTTTGAGTAGATAGTGCTGAGACATTGGTGGGCCGGAAAGACGGTGCTGCCTGTGATGAATGGCACCTTTGCAGACTTCAGAGCCGTGCCGGAGAAAGACCCGGGCTACTTTGTCATCGGGCAGGATTGAAGGGATTCTTCTGCTGCTGATCCATGCACTGATGGCTCCTGGTGCATGAGCCTTGAAGAGTGAATGTGTTGTCACAGCAATCTGACATGATGTGAAGTTTAATTAGCCTGCAGGCTATAAAACTCAGCTGACCTTGGGTGGCGATGAGTAAAGCTGATGTGGGATTGCACTAGTAGATAGCAGTCAGACATTGGTTGGCCAAAGAAGCGGTACTGCCGGCTAGGTTGCATTGCTGTTGCATTGCCGAGACAATTACAGAAGTATCGAGATTGAGCATCGAGGGTTTTCATGTGAGCGATAGTTGTCATGTTGATCAGCTTTTGAGGTGCTAGGCAATGGACTTATCAGTGCTGGCATGAGCCAGGCATGCTGCCGTGGCACCTGGCATCTTGTGCATTTTCTATTCTGATTCTGAAAGAGAGAGAGAGAGATTACACTTTTTCCAGCCACACAGGGCTGATTAAGCGTCCCACATATCTCAAACCATCAGTAGCACACACATCATGAATACTCGAAAATATGCATCCCAGCACGCAGACAAGTATCAACTGCCAAAAAGGACTGCAAGGCTGCTTGTGGATGTATGTCGGTCCAAATAAGCGACAAGTCAAGGGCAGGACATGGATGCAAATCACAGGCCAAACAAATTGTGCGTGCTGCGGGTGGGTCCAGCCATTTGCTGTCATTGTAAAGACTGCCCAGATCCTTGCAATAACAGCGCTTCTCGGTGAAACAAGCAAGGGGGGGTACCCAATGCCCCACAATGCTTGCCTGAAAGAAGCCAGATAATCTCAAGTGCTAGCGCTATGTATAGCCCAATAGCATGCTGATGGTGAATCATCCTGAGAATGAGATCTGCAAGGATGACCAGCGCGGCACATGCATCTGGTACGTAACGAAGCCACTGGCGCTTGACAACTTGAGGAGGCCATAATTTGAATCCTGCAAATTTTCACTTTGCCAACATGCATTGGGCGTCATGTTGCATCCACGTGATGGAAAGGTTAGTAAGGGCCACTTCCGAGTCTGGGCAAATTTCGCGGCCAAGACGAGTCTTAACAGGTCCCTCGAGGCTTTTAATACCAGACTGGATGGAATTGGAAAATGTACACAGGACGTTGGTGCGACGAAATCTACTGCTCTTCTGACGGAAGTTGCATATTTCGTCCAAGGTTCCGGTTGTGCTAGTCTTCATCATCAATTTCGGTGTTTTAGATGGGATTCTGCATGATTTAAGTACTGGAATGCTTACCTAAGAATACTATGCATGATTGAGACAAGCTTATGTCCTGGGTCATGACATCCTCCTGACAAGCCTAGGGAGCTGTCGCAACCTGGGCAGCTCCGTTGAGGAACCCAAGCACGCTATGTTTGGGTCTTCTAAATGCATCAAGGTCGTCTAGATAACACTGATGCTTGAGGGAAGATGCATTGGTCGAGTTGCGGCATCTTATGCTTCATCACTGGAGCGCTTCTCGTCTTTCTGATAGCGGACATTCACGTCTCCCTGACACCACACGGAAGGTAGGAGACTGTACACGTAATATTCTATGGTGGTCTGGAGAAGCCTGCGCGAGAAAATTCGGCGATCCTTGCGCCTATTCCACGTCAATTGACTGATATCCTGTGCTGGCAGCAGCTTCCATTCAGTGACGCTAGAGAGGAAGCAGTTTGTAGACAAACAACTTGATACAGTCCTGTCAACGACTCTTGAAGAGGACTACAAGCCAGATCTATCTTTCGTCTCCAACTTCACAGCCAAGTCCCGCAGCGTCCAGTATGGCAGAACATCTCAAGATGCACAGGATCTCAGCCAGATTCCATATCCCAGCCCCAGAACAGGTGACGCATCAACAACAGGTGAACAACTCCGCGTCGCTGCAGAAATAGTACGTGTTAGCAGCACAATGTACCTGTTGCAAGTATTGCTTGCATACTTTCAGGCTCCTGTTGCCCAGTGTAACAAATCATATTTGTTCATCTATATGATTACATGTGCCCTGTAATGCAGCTGTGAAGGGTGCGAGCAGTGAAACGGAGAGCAATTCAGCTACAGACGCTGATTGCATTGCTCCAAACGTGGACTGGGTACAGCTGGAGAAGCACGGGTGTCTTGCACGTGAAGAGGTCTGCATTGACCAGGTGAATTTGAGGAACGAGAAATTCGAGGCCCTCGCTGCAGGGAGTTCTACTGTAGCATCCTTGACAAGACGTGCTGTCCTGTCCATCAAAACATGCTCTTGACTGCAGCTTGCACTGGGCAGTGTACTTTTGCCAGTTGCTCGAGTTGACCAGCGCAGACAATTTCATTGTTCGACGGTTCGAACTCAGGCTCAGGTATCCATTAGCTTGTGCATCGACAGACAGACTGGCAGCTAGGCACATATCATGTATTCCTGCATTGGACTGACATGCAGCATGTGAGTGCTTTCTTTGGTTTGCTGAGATGGGCCTTCTGTGCAAAATGCAGAACAGGTTCATTGTGTTCGATAAGAGGCTGCAGCCGGGAGAGGGGTTTGAGGAGGGGCTGATATTCGACCACGGCAGCTTTCACAACATCCCTGGCTTCCCTGACAATGTCCGGGTAAGATGCTGTTCTTCCCTCTTCTGCTACCAGGGTTTGACAGTGCCTCCACAGAAGTGCACTGCAGCCCAGACACCACAATTCAGTGCCTCTAGACAATCCCCCGGCTGGCGGGGGGCGGTACAAATACTGAGCACCGTGCCCACGGTTGATTGG
>JADEYI010002261.1_pt1 | contig 10314 bp, 8 predicted proteins | sample 8542331 | NCBI WGS metagenome assembly JADEYI01 (sample SAMN16510988, study PRJNA670497) | mine drainage metagenome | isolation source: biofilm near Copperflume 1 | place: Germany: Marsberg coppermine Kilianstollen | collected 2018-02
TGCCCATAAAAATTTCTATAAGGATACCCTGTAAAAGGGTGTCCTATTGTTTTTTTGCCAGGGTCGTATACTTGCCTCGAGCAACGGATAAGGGATGGGGCCGCCGCCGAGCAGAACGCAGCGCAACGAGCCAGCCAATTGGGTAGAAAGATGGTAGATGAGTTCAATCCACACCTCGAAAGCTATATCTATGCAATGCGTCCCTGTCCAGCACAACTCCTAAGCCAGGACCCTTTGGAACGGCCATCAGACCCATACGGATCGGCAAATCATCCAGCAACAGATCATCGCTTAACAGTTGAAGCGTCGCAAGTCCACACTCAAACGCTAGTGCGGGTGAGGCTGCAGCGAGGTGTAGCGCGGCTACCAGGCCAACACCCGCCTCCATACTGCTTGTAATCACGCTGCTTATACCCCGCTCTGCCGCAAACTGCATCATTTGCTGTCCAATACGCAGTCCTCCGGCAAGCTGTGGCTTGATAACAAGAATATCCCCTGCCTCTTTATCTACGATAAGGTGTAAGCTCTCCTGACCGTACAATGCTTCGTCAACTGCGATGGGGATGGGTACTACCTGACGAAGCGTATGCATCCCGTCGAGGTCGTGCGCCTTCAGCGGCTGCTCGACATACTGGATGCTATATGGGACACAGCGCGAGAGGATTGCGATGGCTTGCTCAAGTTGCCAGGCCTCGTTCGCATCCAGCCGAAGATGCATCGCTGGACCGATGGCATCGCGCACCGCAGCCACACGCACGACCTCTTCCTGAATGCTCCTTCCCAAACCCACTTTTAGCTTAACACACCGAAAGCCACGCTTTACCGCTTCCTGTGCGGCTGCAACTGCCGCGCCCGTCAAAGCCGTACCTATCACGGCGTTGACCGCTACAGCTGTTTGTGGCACGGTGCCAACAGGAGAAAGTAACGTGCTGACTCCACATCCCTCGGCTTTTCCAAGCGCATCAAGCAGAGCGATTTCCAGTCCGCACAATACAGGAGCGGAACAGGTAGAGACTCCCTGCACACCTGCCTGTCCCCAGGCAAGTACGAGCTCCAGAGCTTCGTCCAGTGCTTTGCCTTTAAGCCTTGCCACCAGAATCGGCAGCACTGAGTTAGCTTCGGCAAGACTGCCGCCGCCAAAAGCTGGTAGCGGTGCTATCTCTCCAACGCCAATGATGTCCCATCCGGTAGTTATCTGTACAATAATTCCCGCACGGTCGGTTATTACGCCATGATCAGTAGTGAAGGTGGCGCGGAATGGTATGCGATAGTGATACCACTGCACCTGAGCGATATTCATTGTTAGTGCCGAAACGCCTATGGTAAGCGCGGGAAGCGGGAAAAATCCGGCTTGCGCTTCTCCAGGAAGGCATTCTTTCCTTCCTGACCCTCTTCAGTCATGTAGTAGAGCATCGTGGCGTTACCGGCAAGCTCTTGAATACCGGCAAGGCCATCGGTATCCGCGTTGAAGGCCGATTTCAGGAAGCGTAAGGCAATTGGACTTTTCTCAAGTATCTCCCTTGCCCATTGGATGGTCTCTTCTTCCAGTTGTTCCAGTGGCACCACCGTATTGACCAATCCCATATCCAGGGCCTCCTGAGCCGTATACTGGCGGCAGAGGTACCAGATCTCACGCGCCTTTTTGTGACCAACGACACGCGCCATGTAGGTCGCTCCCCAACCGGCATCAAAGCTGCCAACCCTGGGACCGGTCTGTCCAAATCTAGCATTATCAGCGGCAATCGTCAGGTCGCAGAGCAAGTGGAGTACATGCCCTCCACCGATGGCATAGCCTGCCACCATTGCTATGACAGGCTTGGGCAGATACTTGATAGATTTCTGTAAGTCGAGGGCGTTCAGGCGAGGCACACCATCGCCACCGACGTAACCGCCATGACCGCGAACGCGCTGATCTCCACCAGAACAAAACGCTTTATCTCCAGCGCCTGTCAGAATGACCACGCCAATCTCCGGGTCCTCGCGAGATATCTCGAAGGCGTTTATCAAATCCGTCAACGTTTCTGGCCGGAAGGCATTGCGTACTTCGGGTCGATTGATCGTGATCTTGGCCATACCCTCGGCTTTTTCAAAAATAATATCCGTGTAATCACGGACTTTCTGCCATTCTACAGGCATGTGCTTCTCCTTTTCTTAAGCAAGAATAAACTGTCTTATAAGAGCATCAAATTTCTCCGGCTGTTCCAGATGAACAGCATGGCCCGCGCCAGGGACAATACACACTTGCGACCGAGGCAATAGTCGGGCCATAGAGAGAGCAATCGTAGTGAACTTCACATCAAGCTCACCGGCAATCAGTAGCACGGGTATCTTTAATGTTGGGAGTTGGGCATACAACGATGGCTGCACTCCCGTACCAACGCCGCGCAAGCTCTGTGCCAGGCCGCTGGCACGATTTCGCAAACGCTGCTGGTGCAATGCCGCGCGTACTGTGGGCGGGAGTCGGCTCTGGCTGGCAAACAACGGCAACTTTTCCCAGTGCTCGATGAATGTCTGCACGCCATCGCGCTCAATGCTTGCGGCCAGAGCCTCGTCGCTGCTGCGCCTTTGTTTGCGTTCAGCAGGGTCTTCCAATCCTGGAGAGGCACTTTCCAGGACGAGTGCGCGAAAGAAACCTGAAAAGGCAATGTACAAGGCGATGCGTCCACCCATGGAGTAACCCAGGAGCACGGCTTCATCCTTGCGCACTCCAAGTTCATACAGCGTTGCCAGGATATCCTGTTGGCAGTATTCCATCGCATAGCGTCGTGGTTCATCAGGAGCGTCGGACATTCCATGACCAGGCAAATCAAGTGCGATGACACGCAAACCGACAGTAGCGAGTGTATCAACATGGTCTCCCCAACTTGAGGCACTGCCAGTAAAGCCATGCAGCATGACCAGCGTAGGCTCATGTAGACCACCTTTTCTTGTTCCTTCTCGCTGCTCAATGCCCAGACGTATACCATTCACCCGCACAAACATACGCACCATGCTCAACTCCTCGCTCCTGGACCTTGTTCGTCAAGTGCCATACCTGCCACCTGCCATAGTTGGCGATGCATTTTGACATTGCTTGCGCGTTCGGTCGGAACTTCAATAACATGCAGACCACCGCGAGTAAGCCCCTGGCTCACAAACTCACGAAACTCCTCCCAGCCAGCCACCTTTTGATACTGACCTCCATACAACTGCACGGCAAGGCGAAAATCCAGACCCGTCGGCGTACCGAAAAGCTGCTCAAATTGCTCTGGATAGGCAGCCTGTGGCAGAAAGGAGAAGATGCCACCTCCATCATTGTTGATCAACACAATAGTGAGGTTAAGCCCATGCAAGCGGGCGGCAAGCAATCCATTAAGATCGTGGAAGAAAGAGAGATCACCAAGTACCAGCACCGTTGCTTTATCTTGTCCCGCGCCCGCACTTGCCCCCAGTGCGCTTGAGACGACACCGTCAATACCGTTCGCGCCGCGATTACCCATGATGTGTATGCGTTGCCTGGTACAGCCCAAAAAGGTATCCAGGTCGCGCATCGGCATACTATTGCCCACGTAAAGCATGGAGCCATCAGGGAGCAGATTGGCAAGTTCGATGAAAACCCGCCCCTCGAAAAGCTCACTGAAATCCTGGATTGCAGACAGCATTGCCTGTCGTGTCACCCTGTCCACATCCTGCCACTTGCCTGCCCATGCGTGCGATACGGGCGATTGCTTTTCCCCATCTTCACCTGCCTGCTCGAGCTCGTTGAGAAGAGCGCGGCAGAGAGCGGCGGGTGTGGTATGAATCAGCGCACTTGCTAATAGTGTCGGCTCTTCCCAACCAGAATGCCCATCAATCACTATCAAGGGGCAGGATGCAATGCGTTCCAGATAGAGCAAGACCGGCTTTGATGTTGGCATGGCTCCGAAGCGAAGGACCAATTCTGGCTGCACGTTTGTGCTAAAGGTGTCGATACGCAAGAACACATCGTAGCTGGAAAGTACCATGCTGTGATCATGATCTCCGCAGCGCAGTTGCGAGAGAGGGTCAGCCAGAATTGGATACCCCAGGTGTTGCGCCAATTGCACGAGTGGTTCAGCTAATAATGGATCATCATGTGGACCGACAATAATCAGTCCACGCCGCGCCACCTGCACCATGTCTACCAGACGAGCAATGGTCGACGCTGTGGGTGCGTCCTGTGGAGCATCATAGACTTCGACATACGGCGCGTTATCTGTTCTCCCTTGCCAGGCAACTGGATCGCGTTCTGATGCCTGTGGTAAAGGATGATCGGGCATCGGCCCAGGTGTGAGTGGCTCGCGAAATGGGAAATTGAGATGCACTGGGCCAGCGGGAACAGTCTGAGATAGTGCTGTTGCCCGGTTTGCAATGGTACGAATATAGTAAAGGGCTGCATTTGTCGCTTCAGGCAGTGCCACCTCGACAAACCACTTCACATATGTTCCATAGAGTCGATTTTGCTCAATGCTTTGCGGTGCTCCATTGTCACGCAGTTCATGTGGGCGATCAGCTGTCAATACCAGCAGCGGCACCTGTGTTAACTTTGCCTCGACAATCGCGGGTAGAAAGTTTGCTGCTGCCGTTCCCGACGTGCAAACTAATGCTACCGGTTGGCGCAATCGTTTTGCCATGCCCAATCCAAAGTAGGCAGCTGAACGCTCGTCTACGTGCATCCAGGTATGAATAGCGGGCTGTGCGGAAAACACCATAGCGAGAGGAGTCGAACGAGACCCTGGGCAAATGACGACATTGCGCACACCGACTCGCTGTAGTTCATCGACAAAAGCCCCCACGTAGGCGTATGTTGGATTTAGAGGGTCTTGTAACTCTGTAGATGCTTCTGACATGCTTCATCCTTCATTCCAGTCACTTAATGCACGCAGCATGACCTGGAACTTCAAACACGACTCGGCAAACTCGTTCTGTGGGTCAGAATCGGCAACAATCCCGCACCCGGCAAAGAGCCTTGCTTTGTTGCCATTCACCAATCCAGAGCGCAGTGCCACGGCGAACTCACCAGAACCGCTCTCGCTAATCCAGCCGATTGGCGCGGCGTACCAACCTCTATCCATCTTCTCGACGTGTCGTATTACCTCGAGCGCGGCCTCGCGGGGAAAGCCACCAACAGCAGGTGTAGGGTGAAGGTCTGCTAGTATATCAAGAACGCACCGTCCTGGAATAAGTTCACCCGTTATCGGCGTTTCCAGGTGCTGTACATTTTTCAGTTTAAGCAGTTGTGGAGCGGCTGAGGCATCAACATTCGTGCAGTGATTTCTCAGCGCGTGCTGCATCATGTCTACGACAAACGCATGTTCGCGTTTGTTCTTCTCACTTTGCAGCAACTCTGTACCAATCCAGGCATCCTCTTCTGCGGTTTCCCCACGTTGAGCCGAGCCAGCTAATGCCATCGTGTGTACCTGCCCATCCTGGGCCCGGACGAGGAGCTCAGGAGTTGCGCCCACAAAGAATTGCTCGCCGCGCTGGATGGCAAATACATAGGCGGTTGGATAGTTTTCGCGCAATTGCTGAAGTATGCTACTGATATCAAATGCTCCCGCAGCATCTTTGCGCATGATCTGGATATCACGCGCAAGTACTACTTTTTCGAAAGCACCTTGTTGGATCATCTCTACTGTGTGTGCCACCATTCTCATCCACTCCCCTGCCGGCATTTCTCGTATAGCAAGCTCGCCGTGTGTTGCTGGATTATGTACCGCGGGTATCTGCTCCATCCCCGCTTGCAACTGTCCGATACGAGCTTCAATCTCCCGCACGCAGCACTCAATATCGTCAGAGGCATCGACGATCCTGTTTATGGTGAGAGCAACGCGATGGGCGTTGTAGCTCAAGAGGATCTCTGGCAAAATGAGCAAGCCATCGGGAAAATCGGCCCACAGCGGGGTACGTGGAGAAAATGGATCGAAAGTGAAACAGCCAAAGAGGATAGGACCACTATTGGCCGTGAATGTGAATGAATCGGCACATCTGATAACCGCGTCATCTAGTAAGGCACGCCGGGCAGAAGCAGAAGTGCTAAAACGTGCGCCCCCCTGTGTTTCGATGGTGGTAGCAGCACCTACACCAATCAGTGCATTCTGTGCCGCTGGTTGTTCCCAGAAAAAACTCTCTCCCAGCCCTGCCGATCTGGCGGCAGAAAAGACACGAATCGTATCACTCCAGGTCACGGGCTGTATAAAACTGGCTAATACTGGACGTTGTTGTTGGGCTGCTCGCCTGGCCGCCTCTTGTACTGTTCTCAATAGAGGTTCGTGATTCGCGATAATGGCCCATTGACCACTTTCAGAAGTTGTATCAAACGTTCCTATCGGCTCGGTAATATATCCTTTTTTTGTCATATATGCTCCCATAGTGCTATCCTTTCATATTGTAGCGAAAATGATAAGGAACTGCCAGGGTTCTAGCAGAGCTGAAACGCTATCCGAGCACGGAATCAGGCTTCTGGGAACCTTCTCCAGGGAAGTGATTGAGAAGGGAAGTCTAATTTGCCTCCCCTTTTTGAGAAGTCATAGGAACAAAACAGATTGAAGAGTTATAAGGGAGAGAAGCCCAGGAAAGCAAAAAGAGGCCACGTGAGAGGTATGATGCAGTTTACTGAGTCCTAACTAACTCTTTTCTCTTGCTCTTCTGTCGCCCTAAAAACCACGTAACTGAGCCATTGGTTCGCGCTCATTGTTCCATAAGTGGGCGAAATGCACCCAGTTATGGAGGATGTGCAGTGTCACTTGTTCATCAAAGCTAATGTCCAGTGCGTAGCCGCTATCGAGATTCCAGTTGCGTACATCTTCACGTAGGGCTGCACGCCGCGTATTGCGTTCGTTCGCGGTAGCGGCGGAATTGCGTAACGCTCTATAGTAAGCGAGAGCCTGTCGGCAGAGATGTTCGCTGAGGTGGAAGGCGTAGGTCATGACCTGATCAAAGCTGAGGATATCCGTCTCGGACGGACTCGTGATGAGTCTGATGACAAGAGGGTTTCCTGTTTTGCTTTTCCTGATCAATAGATTGAGCATGAATAAACGGAATCTACCGTGACCAGAGAGATAATGGCGTAGTTGCTGTATCCCTGCCAGGTGATCTAACAGAAATTGCGTGCTTTGCTCTTCTGACAAGCCATAGGTGCCTTCGGCGGCTATTCCCAGCAAGCTTAACACCTGTGCGGGTATTGTCCCAGGGGTGAGACAGCGTGCAGCCACCGGCTCTATGTATTTTCCCCAATACTGACGCGTCCAATAATAGAGCGGGCGATCAAAGTACGTGTTAGCAATATACTCGTCCAGGCAAAGTTCAACGTAAAAATGCTTACCAAATGGAGTGAATAGGCCGGGCATAGCACGATCGTCATAGGAATTAGCTACTGCATTGATGTACGGATTGAGGGCAATATCGGTTGCTATATGCGATAGGTAGCCCATAGCAAAAGCGAGCGCGTGGCTCCTCAGCGCGGGTGATGGTATATCCGCGATATGTTCGAGCAAAGAGAGCAGCACATCGCCAGAGCGGTTAAAGTGAAGCAGATCGGCCCACACTATAGCATTGGCAGTGGGCGGGTTGGCGTTGAGCCGGTTGCTCTGCCGATAGTTAGAAATCTTCTTTTTGAAATTACCTCGTTGAAAATACGTAGCATCAGGGATTAATGCACCGAGATAGGCCATGGCCGAGATATCGCTACCGGGATAGTTCAAATCAATGCGTGGCAACGGGCCTGTATCCCAGACTGCGCCAGCAGGCGGCGTTTGTGGTGGCATCGACCCACTCTGAGCGCGTCGATGCAGGGCGGAGGCGTCAATAATGAGTGAACCTAGATCGTTTCCAGCATCCTGGCTGCGTCTTGCTGTTTCAATCAGGACGCGCCAATGTGTAAGAAATGCGGGCATAAGTCCTCTCTCTTCCTCAGCTTTCTGCGCCATCAATGCTATAGCTAACCGGTATACCGTCGTGATCAAGAAAAATGACAACTTGGTTTAAGCCAGGAGTAAAGGGAGTCACAGGGGCAAATGACACTGCTGGAGAAGGCTCCTGTGGACGCTGAAACTCAAGCGAAAATGTCAGTTCGTCAGAAACAAACAATGGATCGCCGCTATCTCTCTCATTAATGTGGGTTCCGCCATAACTGAACCATTTGCGCCACCGCAAAATTTGCACTCCAAATACTCGCCCTTGTACTGGCAAAGTAGCTTGTAGCAGACGGAAACGTAGTCTATGTATCAGGCGGGAGGTCGCTTCGATGACGGGATGTTGTTCTCGAAATTGAGTCAGTTCTTGCGCTAAGAGCCGTATCTGCTCCCCCTCCTCCTCGTCTTTCCCACGAAGATGTTCTTGTCCTGTGCCCGCTCTATCCAATTGCCCCAGATTGGTTCGTCGGTTGTGGGGAGTGTGAAGCGGAGGTAAGACAATACGAGGGACGGTAACTTCGAGACGAACGACCAATGGCGAATCACTGCACATAGGACGAGCCTTTCTGCTATCCCAACTATACCCACCACACCATTACAGCCAACCATATATAGCCAAACTGTGAAGATACCGTAAATTGTACCCACTTTACGCCTGAGATGCAATAGGCCCTACGTAGGAGCGCAATGCATTGCGCCCCTACACATCACTGATTAGCCCAACCTGCTTATCCAATCCCTGACCGTTGTCACAAACTTTTCATTTTCTTCAATGAACGGGAAATGCCCGCTGTCCTCGAATCTGACCAATTGCGAGTTTGGTAGGCCAGCATACAGACGTTCAGCCGCTTGTGCTGGCGGTGTGATCCAATCGTCTTTGCCCACCATAACGAGCGTTGGCACCGTGATCTCGCTCAAGCGATCCAGGACATTGAATGTAGGCAACAGCTTCCCCATACCCTGGTTATAGGCCCCTGCGCTGTACACCGTGGCCTTGTCCAGTGTCGCCGCCACTTTTGGATCAAGCGTATTGAAGTATAAAGGCAAAATCGTGACCCAAAGTTTCCGAAAACTTGCATCATCCGCGACCGGCGCGGAGAGCCCCGCGACAAGGGCTGCTACCTGCTCACTTGTACCCCGCGCATTAGCATTCGCCATCACCACATCGAAATAGTCTATCACCGGAGCCGTGTCGCAAAGAATCAGACCGTCCAGGTGCTCACCGTAGCGCAAGGCATATTCCTGAGCGATAAAACCACCATAGGAATGGCCGAGGAGAATAATCTTATCATGCCCCAGGGAAGCACGCAGCGCATCGGCTTCGTCTACCCACGTCTCCATGCTGATATCATCAAAGTTTTCCGGCCGCGTCGAACGCCCCTGTCCAAATTGATCATAGTAAATCAATTGCACCTTATCGCTTAATATATCAAGCCATGGACGAAAATACGTATGATCTAATCCCGATCCACCATGCATGAGCAACATTGGACGTCCATGGCCCTGTGTAGTGTAGAACACCTCGTGATTATTGATATGTGCTTCCATCTTGCTTTTCTCCTTGTCTTTTAATGGACGATACTTTTTAAGTATAGACGAGTTAATACTCAGAAACAAGGGATAATGCTATGTGAATTAGCCACATCTTGCACTCATGTGGTATACCTGTAAGTGAGCGACATCCGCTCTCGTGCCAGAAAAAGGCCATCCCCTCTGAAGAGCAGCCAACGGCTGCCAATAGAAAAGGAGCAATCGCGCATGGATTCTACAGCGCATTCACTCGATCACCTACACAACAAGCAACAATTAGATACAATCCCCCCTGGAGACGTACCAACATTATTGAAATCGCTCGAATGGCGTTCGATCGGCCCGTATCGCGGTGGACGTGTCGTAGCAGTGACAGGCAATGTATCCCATTCCCAGGTGTTCTATTTCGGGTCAACCGGGGGCGGCGTTTGGAAGACAACCAACGGTGGTGTATTCTGGGAAAACGTCTCCGATGGCTTCTTCAAACGCGCCTCAGTTGGCGCAATTGCGGTCGCTCCGTCTGATCCAAATGTTCTCTTCGTCGGCATGGGTGAGACAACCATTCGTGGCAACGTCACCCACGGCGATGGTGTGTATAAGTCGACCGATGCTGGCAAGACATGGCAGCACATGGGCCTGGAAGATACCCGCCACATCGGCAAGATTCGTATCCACCCCCAGAATCCCGACCTGGTTTACGTCGCGGCACTCGGACATGCCCACGGACCAAATACAGAACGCGGCGTCTATCGCTCTCGCGATGGTGGCACAACATGGGAGCACGTCCTGTTCCAGAGTGAAGATATCGGTGTTCACGACATTGTCATGGACCCACATAATCCACGCATTCTCTATGCCGCGCTCTGGCGTGCCA
>JADEYI010002262.1_pt1 | contig 10310 bp, 8 predicted proteins | sample 8542331 | NCBI WGS metagenome assembly JADEYI01 (sample SAMN16510988, study PRJNA670497) | mine drainage metagenome | isolation source: biofilm near Copperflume 1 | place: Germany: Marsberg coppermine Kilianstollen | collected 2018-02
TGTCCATCTTCGCCGTCCGACCATACCTTGAGCACACCCCCCTCGTAGCCCTCTTCCAGACAACGCACCCACACCACCACCACATCGCCCGAATCGGGCTTGCCACCGCGCTCGGCAATCACCACTGCGCCGGGGGGAATCCCGGTGATTTCCTCGGAAATCATGGAGTCTCCCTCGACCTTGAGGGCGAAGAGACGCTCGACCCGCGGGCCCTTGGGCAAAAAGGACTCATCCACCCAAAAGCGCTGGCTCGGGCTTTCGTAGAGCTCAACCGATTTCATCCCCGCTGAAACCGTGCCGAGCAGGGGAATCCCCAATCCAGGGCGATAAGGCTGAGTAGCCAAAGCCCCCAGGCCCGTGCTGGGTTGGCCCAAATCCAGCTCGAGGCCCGTAGCCTCAGCAAACTCTGCCCAAGACCACTCCAGAACCCGCAGCAGCACCCGCAGTTTAGCCGCCCCCAAATCCAAGGTAGGGTGAACCAGACCGCGCTCGAGGCGGCTTACTTCGGTCTGGTTGAGCAGGGCCGATTCCCGCGCGACCTCGGCTTGGGATTTACCTAGGGTTTGCCGCCGGTTACGCAGCACATCGGCCCAGTCGGGTATGGACATGAAAGCCTCCTGGGCTCGAGTATAAGTCATATCTACTCGATTTGATTAAGACTCTAATCATATTGACTTGACATTACTTCTATCATAACATCATATTTACACAACTTTACGTTTTTGACAGAAGAACCGGCCAGCCCACCCTTCAAAGCCCCTTACCCCAAAAGGAAACCATGAACGCAGATACTCCAATCTGGCAGGTCTTTATTTCAGCAGCCCTCCTGGCCCTCAGCGGCGCGGTGTTGCGGGTGCTGGTGGATAGCGTGCAGAGCCTGGCCTGGAAGAAAGCCCTGCGGATACTCTCGAGCGCTTTCTGGGGTGGTATAGCCGCAATTTTCCTCTCCGGCTGGCTCAAGATGGAGCGCTCGGGAATGATGGCAGCGGCGGTGATGTTTGGCTGGATGGGCTACGAGGCGGTGCTCGAGACGGTAGGGCGGATACTTGCCAGCAGAGCCCGCGAGACCGAGAAAAAGTAGAGCAGTTTGCGCCATAAGGGGCATCGGGTAAGGCTTATACCAAGCTCGGTTAGATCATCACCGTTCGGTCACGATCTAACCCGACCGACGGGAGTTAAGCAGGCTTTACCAAGAAAGATGGGCCTCTAACTTTGAACACTATCTTGGTGAAGCCGGTATTACTTTTGCTGGCCCGCGCACTATCTGGGGGCAGCACCAAAGCCAATACCGTATCCACGGTAGTCCAGCAAAAGTAATGACCAACGCCGAGCCCCAAATCACTCCGGAGTCATTCTGAGCGAGCCTTCCAACCGCCCATTTCTGGGGTACTCGAGGACGTGTTTTGATACTCGAGAAAACACTTTGGGCTGCGCGGGGGTTGCTCGACAAAGAATACACGGCAGAGCTACACCCCTTGGTTTTGCTCAGAGTGACCACGCTAAGCAAGGCTTACGGCGGCTCAGGCATTGCACAGTTCTGAGGTGTAGCTCACGCTAGCGCTGGCGGTCTGGCCTGCCCCCACGGTTCGCTGCTGGGTGTCGGTGGTGGGCGTAAAAATCCGGCAAGTTGGCTTATGAGGCTGGCCGGTGGTGAACCCTTTGGCGGTGATGGTGTAGAGGCCGGGAACCAGGCCCGTGAGGAGGATACTCTTGTTCAGGGCACGGCTAAACCCCGGCCCCGTGACCCGCACCGGGGAAGTGGTCAGGGTAGCGGGTACGCCGTGCAACACGACCTCGAGGTTGCCCACTGCGGTGTTGAGCGGGAGAGCTGTCACCCAGCCCGAAAGCTCCCAATCGCCCTCGTTCTTGAAGCGCTTTTGGATGCCTATCCCGCTCACCCCCTGCGCCTCGAGCTGTTTATGCGAGAAGCGGAAGACCTCGCTGCCGATTTTGTCGTCCATGTTGCCGAAGCCCTTCAGCCAGTCCCACACGCTCACGTTGTTGGCAATGGCCGCTGTCACAGCATCGCCGATTTTCTTCTGCATGGCCGCGATTTCCTCGTCGGTGGGCTCAGGGTGGCCGATATTGAGGGTCGGAATCAGGGCGTTCAGGCTATCCCGCACTGCCGCGTTGAGCTTGTCGTGCCCCTTGGCAACAGCAGAGCCAGGGGTGTTGTCCTCTTCCATCACGACTGTAATCACCCCCATCACCCCACCTACTTCCCTCACCCCGCCGATGGGCTGCTGCAAGGGAATGGGCTTGAGCTGGGTATTGAATTCGCCGATGACAGCGGGGATGGGCACGTTCTCGCCGGGGTCTACGTCGTGGTTGGGCAAATCGCGGTGGTTGCCCGGCGTACCGATTACGGTAGCCGTACCCTGAAGGGCCAGGCTAGGATTCACCGAAGCAGTGTCCCCGTCTATCTTGAAAAACACCGTCCACAAGTAGGGTTCCGCGCTGCCGATGCCGTCGCCTTCGTCGTAGCAATGCAGGTTGTTGAGTTTGAGCTTTACATCCAGTGTGTTCATAAAAATTCTCCGTTTCTTGGGGCTTATCGCGGTTTCCGCTATTTTGGCCGCTACTCCTGGCGGCCAAAAATGAGCTGAGTACGGTCTTTCTAGCGGAGTGGACGGCCATTTTTTTTCTGAAAACCGCTCTAAGTAGCGTATTGGCGTAATTACTGCGCTCGTGGTAGGTAACAATTCATTGCAGGGGTCGTAATCGGTGCGGTGCAATGTTCATGCAAACTGCTCTGGGTTGCTGCGCTAGTGCATTGGAATCACCCCCTGGGAGAAACTTAATCCCGCCCCAGTAAAGCCTCGAGCCTCCCTAAGGAGGGGTCGCAGACCTGGCTTACAGAGGTTCCGCGTGAACCTTTAGCGTCGAACAGCCACGACCTCGAGGTACTCCGAGTCAATTGCCAAGGTGTCATGGCTAGTCCGGTTGAAACGGTTCGCTAGGGCTTCGATCCCCTGGGCCAGCGAGGTCTGTCCGGCCTCATCGAGTGCCTCAAACGCTTTGAGGGTGGGGCCATAGAAAGTGCGGAAAAACTCCACGAAGTGCTGGGCCGAATGATAGCGGAAAACAAAGTGCTGACGCTGGGTTTCTAAAGAACTCACCCCCTCACCGAAAAGTTCTTCGAGGCGGGCCTCAGTGCCCCATAGTGGTGGGGGCTTGAGTCCGGCGGGCGGGGGTACATGTTGCCCCGTTACCTTGAACAGTTGCCCGATAAAACCCTCAGGAGTCCAGTTGACCAAGCCAATCTTGCCGCCGGGGCGGGTAACACGCAGCAGTTCGTGGGCCACCTTCTCCTGGTTGGGGGCGAACATGGCCCCTACTGTGGAGAGCACCGCATCAAAGTGAGCTGTGGGGAACTCGAGGTTCTCAGCATCGCCTTCGCGGAAATCAACCTCCAAGCCCTCCGCAGTGGCCCTGGCGCGGGCTTGCTCGAGCAGGCTGGGCACGTAGTCAATGCCTGTCACCTGGGCAAAGCGGCGGGCCGCCGAGAGCGCGGTGTTGCCGCTGCCAGTGGCGACATCGAGCACCACCTGGCCTGCTTTGAGGTCTACGGCTTCACACAAGCGCTCGCCCATGAGCACCAAGGTGTTACCAACGCGGGCATAGTTACCCGACGACCAAGTTTTTTGCTGACGGCCTTTGATGGCTGCTAAATCGGGGGTTGTGGCTGGGGTTTGCATGGTTTCTCCTTTTTGCTCGCGGTTTTGGTTATTTTTGCCGCTCCCTAATTTGAGTTTTGCAGCAGGGCGGGCTAACAGCCTGATGCCCTTGCCGAGCCCGTGTGTTTGTCCATCTGTATCGCTACATAGTCACCTCCTGGTTGCCAAGAGGAGTGCCCTAATGCTCCAACGCCGATAGTCGAGCCTCGAGCCGTTTCACCTGAGCCTCTGGAAGAAGGGGTTGGTTCTGGTCAATGCGGAAGCTGGGGTCGGGGGCGGGGGGCGGCTTGGCGCTCGAGCAGGCCACCAAAAAGCCGAGCAGGGGAAGCATCCAACGAATCTCATACATAAATATCTCCTGTATCCGAATGGGGCTGGGCTTCAGAGTGCTTCAAGAAAATGTGTGAACAGTGCCGAGTAAGACCACTGCTTCTAAAGCTGTCCGATTATTGGAAGCCGCGCGTTATGCGCGCGTTATGTTTGGGAGGGTGTTACACCAGGCTTTGAAAAATGAAGTGGAAAGATGGTCAGACACATACCCACAGTCCGGCCATCTGACTTCCAGAGATAATGATGTCCTGCAAAATCCTTTTCTACTTCCGTGGGCTACCGAAAAGGGGTTTTCCTCTCCCTGGTGGGTGTACTACAGCAATCCTCGGGAATATCGCAGTTTTCGTAGAGACCAGTCTGCCCACCCGTGGGAGTGGCCCTGGCACAACAAGGGCGAACCTATGGCTTCCAAGAGGATTCAGTCCCGCGCAACGCCTTCAATGCCCGGTGAACCTTGCGGCTGTGGGTCGCCACAAACAAAAACTCCTGGTTTTCGGTGTGCGAGACCTGGCCTACTTTCTGGCCCTGGGGGTTATAGATACCGATGCGGGCTCCCACATAGCGGGGGTGAGTGCGGCACAAATGGGTCACATAGCCCCATTCCTCCAGCATGGCCTCGATTTCTGCCCCACCGAAGAACCCCTCGTTGCTGAAGGAGACCAGCAGATGGCGGGTCTGAATCTTTGCTAGCAGCTTCTCCAGCGCGCCTTTAGCCGAGCGCCTCGAGTTGAAAAGGCTTTTGTTGTGCTGTACCTCGGTGCGCTTTTTGGCGACCCCGTAGGTCTGGGGAGCATCCCATTTGACCAGGGTTTCCCACAGGTGGTAGTTACCCAGATAGGAATGCTGGTTGTAAGGCGGGTCGAGGTAAAACAAATCGGCCTCGAGGCTACTGGCAATCTCTAGAGCATCGGCCTGGAAGGCTTTCCCACCCCCCCCCAGCAAGGGCGGGTACTCGAGGCTGAGGGATTTATAGGAGCGGGGGGCCCAACGCTTGAGATAGGCCATCTGGATGCCAGTGGTGGAGTCTACCTTGTCGGCAGCCAGCATCAGGCTATAGAGCAAAATAGCCCGCAGAATCTCGTCTCCAGCGCATTCTGCTTCGATACCCTGGCGGATGGCCTCGATTTTGGCTCCGTTGTGCGGCTGGATATAGCGCGATTCCTGACAATAGGTACGGGTAAACCAATCCGATTTTTCCGGCAAGGCCATTAAGCGCTGGAGTACAGGAATCACCTTACTGGGTGGGTAAAGGTTGGCATCAGCTTCTACCAAGGTCTGCGCCAGAATCAAAGCGTAGCTATGCAGGTCGTTGGAGGTGACGTGCAAACCCAGGCCTTTGAGTGCGTGGCCCACCCTGGCCGTGCCGGAAAACAGGTCTACTGCATCTCCTAGCGGCTCTACCCGGCGGATTTCCTCGACCACACCGGTAATCCAGGGTAAGAGTGCTCGCTTAGAGCCGATGTATTTGACCACTGGCTAAATTCTACACTCATAATTCGTAGAGTGCATAGCCGGGGGCTAACCCCGACTCGACCCATTGACTGCGTCGCCCACCCAGACGGGCTTTTTCTGGGAATGAGGGGTGTTTGCAGTTCGGCCGGGCTCGAGGGGTCGGGAGAGTGGGCAGCTTCCTCTACAAACGCTCTTCTCACCTAGCCCAAGTAGCCTGGGCAAGTCCTCGGCAGTAGCAAATCCTGAACGTCACTTGACGTTGTAACCGCATCATGCACCGAGGTCAAACCAACGGTTCTGCCGCTACCAACAGGGTTCGTCCTATACTCAGCCCACCGTCAGCTAGACCCCTTAAGGTGGTTGCGGCTACCAACAAAGGAGGCCCATGAACATAGCCATTTTGTGTCATGCCAGCGCGGGCGGTTCGGGTGTAGTTGCTACCGAGCTAGCCTTAGCCCTAGCCGGTCTGGGACACGCCGTACACGTAGTCGCCACCGAGCGGCCTTTTCGGCTCACCGAAGAACGCCTGTCACAGATGGGCTTGCATAGCAACCTGTTTTCCTTGGGGCAAGACCCCGCAGGTAGCAGCCTGGCCCGGATATTCGCCAGCAGCAGAGCCAGCGTAGCCCGGTGGCTGGGCTCGATCACCAAGCCGGTCAAGACCGGCAGCCTGCATTTTCACCAGATTCTGAGCGCAGATTATCCGCTCTTTCAAGAAGCCCTGACCCCCCTCACCGCTGCCAACTCGATTGCCGAACTCATTGACCGCTACCACATAGACCTGGTTCACGCCCACTATGCCATCCCCCACGCCACCAGCGCGATTCTGGCACGGGATATGGGCCACCCAGTCAAGGTCGTGACCACCCTGCACGGCACCGATGTAACCCTGATGGGAAAGGAGCCAGCCTTCGCCAAGACCACCCGCCATGCGGTAGTGGCCTCGGATGCTGTGACCGCAGTCTCTAACTCCCTGGCCAGGGACACCCGCACCAATTTGGGGGTAGAGCGCGAAATCGAGGTGATTTACAACTGGGTAGACCCCGAGCGCTTCCAGCCCAACCGCGACCCCGCCTACCGGGCCCGTTTTGCCCAACCCGACGAATCTATTTTGCTCCATGTCTCCAATTTCCGAGCGGTAAAGCGCCCTCTGGATGCTATTAAGGTGTTTGCGAACGTGCTCGAGAAGCGTCCGTCCCGCCTGCTGATGATCGGCGACGGCCCCGAGCGTCAGGTCTGCATAGACTTGGCCCACGAGCTAGAAATCGCCGGGCGGGCACAGTTTTTGGACTCCACCCCGCAGATTGAGAAGTTTATGTCGGTGGCGGATGTCTTCTTGCTGCCCTCGGAGCAGGAATCCTTCGGGCTGGTGGCCCTAGAGGCCATGTCCAGTGGGGTTCCAGTGGTTGCCAGCCGTACCGGTGGCTTGCCCGAACTCATCACTGAGGGCAACAGTGGTTTCTTGCGTCCGATAGGTGATATTGCCGGGATGACCGAGGCCACCCTGGAAATCCTGAACAACGCCTATCGCCGCCGCCAGATGGGCGAGGCCGCTCGAGACCGGGCTACCAAGCATTTCCGCCCAGAAGTCATCCTGCCGCAATACCTAGAAGTCTACGAAAAGACCCTGGATTTGGCTCGAGCCTAGAGCGGTTTATCGCGGCCTAACTTCTTCGGGATGAAACTTGTTCCAGTAGCGCATCAGGCCATCCACGCTCATCCAGGCCGGGTCGGCGAACTCGTACTCTTCCACCTCGGCCTCGCTCAGACCTGCTTGGCGTAACTGCTGGGCTACGTAGGCCTCGAACTCGGGGACGATTTGCTCCCGGCTCTTCCCCTCTTTGAGTTGCAAGCGCATCCACTCACCCCAGTCTGCGAGAACGGTTTCTAGAGCCTCGAGGTGTCTGGCTACATCGGTGAACTCGCCGAAGTGGGTTAGATATAGAGTTTTGGGCTTCAGTGACCTGATTTTGGCGATGGAGTCACTCCAGACCTCGAGGTTAATGTCCGGTGGTGGGCAAGGCGGCAGCACCGGGCCACGCCCGATTCGCACGCCGGTCACGTCCCCAGCAATAAGTGCGTCGCCAATTTGGAAAGCATGGTGGTGGCCTGCGTGACCGGGGGTTTCGATGGCCTTGATGCTGACCTCACCTATAGAAACCGTATCGCCATCCTGCAAAACCCGAACCTGGTTCTCTGGCACGCTGCCCATGTGGCCCCACAGGGTCTCCATCTGCTCGCCGTAGATGCGCGTGGCCGAGGCCCACAGCTTGCTGGGGTCTATGAGGTGGGGCGCTCCCTTGGGATGGACGTAGATTCTCGAGCCCGACTGCGCAAAGCGCCAGGCTGCTCCCGCGTGGTCTAAGTGGATGTGGGTTACGAAAACGTGGCGGATATCCTGGGGACTATAGCCCAAACCCTTCAAGCCGTCTACCAAAGCCGAAAAGCGCGACTCCGGGCCAGTCTCGAACAGCACCGGGCCTTCGGCAGTATCCAGCACGAAAGCCGCAATGACTCGAGGTGCTCGGTCTTGCAGGTCGAGGGTGTGTATGGTTGGCATGATGTCCTTATTTACAGCGCTTTGCATGAACCTGGAGATGGCCTGAGTATATTTACTGGGCCCGTCTGAGCCGAGAACCGCGATAGGGTGTCCGGCCTCGAGGTCAGTGGGCAATGCGGGTGTGTAAATCGCCCAGGCCTTCCACTGCCACCACTACCTTGTCTCCACGCTTCAGCTCGCCTACGCCCTCGGGAGTGCCGGTCAGGACGACATCGCCCGGCTCCAGGGTCATGAAGCTGCTGATATAGGAAAGCACTTTGGATACGCTGAAAATCATCATCGAGGTGGGGGCTTCCTGGCGCAGTTGGTCGTTGATATAGGTGCGCACAGTGGTTTTCTCCGGCTCGAGGTCGGTTACGAGCCACGGCCCCAGCGGGCAAAATTTGTCGCTGGACTTAGCCCGCACCCACTGCAGGTCGGTTTTTTGCACGTCGCGGGCGGTCACGTCGAGGGCACAGGTATAGCCCAGAACGTGCTCGAGGGCTCTATCTTCGGGCACGTTTTTCATCTGGCTGCCAATCACTACCGCTAGCTCGCCCTCGTAGTGCAACAGGCTGGTAAAGCTCGGGTAGGGCACGGCCTCACCGGTATTGTCCGGGCTAGCCGGGTTGGCAGGGTCGGCCAGGGTGTTGAGTCCCTTGAGAAACAGGCCGGGTTCTTTGGGCAGGTTGTTGCCAAAGTCGTTGCCCAGCTCGCGGATGTGCTCGAGGTAGTTGCGGCCTACACAGACGATTTTGCTAGGCTCGGCGGGGGAACGTAGCTGCACGCTGCCGATGTCAAAAGCGTTACCCGTAGGGTTTCCGCCCGGCCCGTCGGTCTGATAAATGGTCTCGCCCTCTAAAATGCCCCATTTCCCCTGATCAAAACGCACGAGTTTCATGAGGAGAGTATACAAGGCACAGGGCGAGCAGAGCGCCAAAAAACCTCAGAGCGGTTTTCAGAAGAATCCTGGGAGAACCGCGATAGCGCCACCGTTTCGCAACAGGGTAGCGGATCATTCAGAAGACCTTTACTCAAGCCCCCTCGAGCTGCTCCGAGACCGCGGCCCACTGCTCGAAAGCGCCGGTCAGTTCGGCCTCGAGGTGCTCCTGCTCCTGGGCGATACTGGCGTATTCACTATGGTGCAGCCCCGGTCTTTCGGCTCTGGTGTGTACCGCCGCAAGCTGGGCCTCGAGGTCGGCAATATGGCTTTCCAGGCGCTCTTTTTCGCGCTCGAGATGCCATCGGCCTTTAACCTTTTTGGATTCAGACCGCTGCGGGGGCGATTCGTGCCTGGTTCCTGGGCTTTCGCGTTCAGGAACGACCTGGGGTTCACGACGCTCGAGGTATTCGCGGGGTGCGGCCGGATAATCGTCGAACTGTCCGTCGTGTAGATGCCAGGTGCGGGTGGCAATCTGGTCGAGAAAGAACAGGTCGTGCGAGACCAGCAGCAAAGTACCGGGATAGGCCAATAGCGCTTGCTCGAGGGCCTCTACGGTCTCCAAGTCGAGGTGGTTGGTGGGTTCGTCGAGCACCAGGAGGTTGGCCTGTTGCAAGGACAGCGACAGGAGTGCCAGCCGGGCTCGCTCTCCACCGGAGAGATGCTTGACCTGTTTGAATTGCGCCTCGTAGGGGAACATCCAAGCGCCAAGTGCGGCATGGGCCTTCTCGCCCAGCATCCGGTACAGCGTCTCGAACAGCGTAAGCTCGGGGTCGAAGCCGGAAAGTTTTTGGTCGTAGTAGCCAATGCGCACACCAGGGCCAGTCTTGATGCGACCGGCTGGGTTGTCGGAGGGCAGCAGCCCCAGCAAGGTGCGCAGCAGGGTGGTTTTTCCGGCCCCGTTGGGGCCAATTACCGCGACCCGCTCACCGTTTCGCAGCAAGAGGTTTTCCAGCTTGAAAAGTGGGCGACCCACCAGGGATTTCTCCAGGTTCCAGCCTTCCAAAACACGCTCCGCAGTGGCTTCTTTTTCGACTGGGAAACGAATCTTTACCGTGGCCTGGTCGGCTTCGGGAGCCTCGAGGGCCTCCTGCATGAACTGTTCCATGCGGGCCTCGAGGCTGTGCATCCGGCGGGCGTGCTTCTCCGAACTCGCAGCCCAGCGCCGGGCCTGCTCCAGAATCTCCTCGCGGCGTTCTTTTTCCTTGACCCAGTGAGCATATTCGCGGGCTTCTTGCTCTTCTTGGATGGCCCGTTGTTTACGAAAGGCCGAGTAGTTGCCCTGGTAGAGCCGCAGCTTGCCCCGCCGCAGCCAGGCTACCCGCTCAGTCACCCGATCCAAAAAGGCCCGGTCGTGCGAGACGGTCAGGAT
>JADEYI010002263.1_pt1 | contig 10304 bp, 9 predicted proteins | sample 8542331 | NCBI WGS metagenome assembly JADEYI01 (sample SAMN16510988, study PRJNA670497) | mine drainage metagenome | isolation source: biofilm near Copperflume 1 | place: Germany: Marsberg coppermine Kilianstollen | collected 2018-02
CCCGTACACGAGCGGAACGTGAGGAAGATCGGCCCCAGCGACTAGGGTACCCCCACCCGACCGCTCGCGCCGATCTCCTCACTGGGGTGTGCCCAACGAGAGGATACGCCGCACATGCGCGAGCATCACCTGCGCGAGCATCACCTGCGCGAGCATCACCTGCGCGAGCACCCGCGGATCGCGATAGATGGTCCGGCCGGCGTGGGCAAGAGCACCATCGGCGAGCGCGTGGCCCGCCGCTTGGCCTGTCTCTATGTGGATACAGGCGCGTTCTATCGGGCGCTTACCGGCCTCGCCCTGCGCCAGGGCATCAATGTGGACGATGCCGCCGCGCTGGCCACACTCGCCGAGCACGCCGACATCCGCATCATCCCGCCGACGGTGAGCGACGGGCGTCAATATACCGTGTTGGTGGATGGCGCCGACATCACCGCCGACCTGCGCACGCCAGCGGTCGAGGCCGCCGTCTCGCGCGTCTCCGCCGCGCCTGCCGTCCGTGTCGCGCTCATCGCGCAGATGCGCCGCATGGCGGATGATCATACCGTCGTCATGGTGGGGCGAGACATTGGCACGGTCGTGCTGCCCGACGCCGACCTCAAGATCTACCTGATGACCTCTATCGAGGAGCGCGCGCGCCGGCGGCATGGCGACTTGGTGGCCCAGCTCGGCGCGGCCAGCCCGCCCTTTGAGGCGGTACACGATGATATCGCCCGGCGCGACGCGACAGACCAGGCGCAGATGCGGCCAGCACCCGATGCCATCATGCTCCACAACGATCACCTGGAGCCAGAGCAGACGGTCGAACACATTCTCCGCTATCTGCGTGAGCGGCTGGAGCGATCTGGCAAGGTACTTGCGTCTGAAGACCAGCGGGAGGTACCACGCTGATGAGCGCCACACGCGCGTCCCGCCCTGAAGGCAAAGCGAACCGGATCGGCTACGAGTTGCTACGCGCTATCCTGGCTGTCATCTTCTTCTTCGTGGCCAAACTGCGTGTTGAGGGCGTCGAGCAAATTCCCCTCACAGGGCCAGTCATCCTGGCTGTCAATCACGTCCATTCAGCGGATATTCCCTGCTTCTCGCTGCGTATCCGGCGCGTCACGCACTACATGGCCAAGATCGAACTCTTCAACGTGCCCGTGTTCGGCGGCGCCATGCGCCTCATGGGCGCCTTCCCCGTGCGGCGCGGCGAGCGCGACCGCGAGGCGTTAAAGGTGGCGGAGCGGCTGCTGCGCGAGGGGGAGGCGGTGGTGGTCTTCCCGGAAGGTCATCGCAGCAGCACGGGCGCGCTTGGCCCTGGGCACCCCGGCGCCACGCTGATCGCCCTGCATACCGGCGCGCCCATCGTGCCCGCGGCCATCACCGGCACCCAGCACCTCTTCAAGGGCCTGCGCTACGGCCCCTTCGCTCCCGTCGTGACCGTGCGCTATGGCAAGCCGTTCCGCCTCGTGCCCAGCGGCTCACGCGTCACGCGCGAAGATCTCGCGCGCGGCACCGATCTCATCATGTATAATATCGCCGTGCTGCTACCACCAGAGCTGCGCGGCAAATATGCCAACGCGCGCGTGCGCATCACTCCTGAGCCAGGTGGCGACGAGATTCCCAGCATCGAATTCTCGCTGGAGGAGTCGGCGGCGCCGCTGCCACAAGGAAGACAGCAATCAGAATAACCCCGCCCCCCGCGAGCGGCCCCGCGACCGTACGCCGCCCGATGCGGGGGAGCGACCGGCCACAGCCTGGCTGCGGCCGCGTGGGTGGATCAGGCAGACGCGGGACGTGCCGCGCGGAAGAGCGGAAGAAAGGCCCCATGCACCCGAAGCCCACGCACCTCGGCGCGGAGTTCGCCGCGCAGTTTCAGGATGCGAGCATCGTGCGCGCCTATCCCCATCGCCCACCCTATCCCGCGGCGGTCTTCGCGTTCTTGGTGGGCCTGCTGCCCCAGGCGTCGCGCGCGGTGCTCGACCTCGGCTGCGGCACGGGCGATCTCGCGCGCCCATTGGCGCCACTGGTCGCACGGGTGGACGCGGTGGATATCTCGGCGGGCATGCTGGAGGCCGCGCGCGCCCTGCCAGGAGGCGACCAGCCCAACCTCACCTGGATCGCTGGGTCCGCTGAGGCGGCGCCCGTGCGCCCGCCATATGGACTCATCACCGCGGGGGAGAGTCTGCACTGGATGGCGTGGGATGTCGTGCTGCCGCGCTGCCATGCGCTGCTCGTGCCCGGCGGCGCGCTCGCCATCGTCGAGCGGGAGGAGGCGCCACAGCCCTGGTTCGCCGAGTTGGTCCTGCTGATCCAGCGTTACTCGACCAACACGGCGTTTCGCCCCTATCACCTGATCTATGAACTGACCACACGCGCCCTCTTCACGCCGCTCGGCGAGTGGCTCACCGAGTTTCTGCCGCATCGCCAGACGATCGCGAGCTTTATCGAATCGCTCCACTCGCGCAATGGCTTCTCGCGCGACCGCATGCCACCGTCAGCCGCCGCCGCGTTCGATGACGGCGTGCGCGCGCTCCTCGCCGCGGCCTTTCCCGATGGCCACGTCACGCTCCACGTGCGCGCGCGGATCACGTGGGGCACGCCCAGCCCATCCGTGCCAGGGACGCGCTCCACGCCCGCCACCACTCCCCCTCTTCCGCCCAAAAAGGGCTAGCGGGCGAGGCGCAGCAGCGGCCAGAGGTGCGGGCCATAGACCAGCAGGGCGATCACGACCGAGAGCATGGCGCTTAGCAGGACGGCGCCCGCCGCGACATCCTTGGCGATGCGTGCCAGCGGGTGAAACTCCTGCGTCGCCAGGTCCACACACGCCTCAGCCACCGTATTGAACATCTCCGCGATGAAGACGCTCGTGATCGCCACGAAGATCATCGCGAATTCGACCGGTGAGAGACGCAGCACAAACCCTAGCACGATCGCGCAGAGGGCCAGCGCCACATGTACCCGCGCGTTGCGCTGCGTGCGCAGCGCGTACCACAGGCCATTCCAGGCATAGACAAAACTGCGTAAGAAGGATGCGCGCGCGGGCGCTGGTTGCGCGGCAAGCGCCGCGCGTGCGTCCCGTGCGTGTTGCGCGGGCGCGGGCAGTGCGCCGGTGGTCGTCTCAGCGCGCGGGGCGCCGCCGCTTGCGGCGTGTGCCTGGGTCGTTCGATGGGGCGCCGCGCCACGGCGCCTGGGGGGCGTTGTTTTCATCTATCCGCTCGGTTCTATCCGTCAGCGGGCGATACCTGCCTGAGCCAACAGCGCGTCCTGATGCGCGACCATCGCGGCGTACCCGGCATCCGTCTGATCATCATAGCCAACTAGGTGGAGCACGCCATGGGCGAGCAGGTAGGCAAGCTCCCAGGCGACACTATGCCCCGCCTGGGCCGCCTGACGCGCTACCGCCTCGCGCGAGAGCGCGATATCACCCAAGTGCAGCGGCATATCGTTAGGGTCCTCGTCCTCTGCCCACTCCGCCTCGTCGCCGCTATCGAGCACTTCACCAGCAGGCACGTGATCAGCGGATGGCGCGCCATCCGCGTTCAGCGGCGGCTGGGTTTCTAGGGTGATGGCGGCCAGCGTTGCCATCGCCTCGCGCGGCGGTAACGCCTCCTCTGGTGGCTGCCAGAGCTGATCCGTGGGCGCGGCCACCAGCGGAGTATCCAACAGCGGAAAGGAGAGCACATCGGTCGCCTCGTCGTGCCCACGGTAGTCGTGGTTGAGCACGTGGATGCCAGCGTCGTCGCTCACCAGCAGACTGATCTCCACCACCTGCGTGATGCCCACACGGGCGAGTGTCAGCGCCGCCACACGACGCAGCGCCGCCTCATCCAGCCCGAAGAGCGGCTTCACGTCGCCGGGTGGATCATAGGTGATCGCTAGCTCTACCGTCACCTCGTTCTCCACCTCACGACTCTCAGCCATGCTGCCCCACCTATCTCGCGGCACATCCACCGGAAGCGGCTCAGTATTCCTCAGGCTCCTCATTCTATGATATGCCCACGGCTGGCCGCTCTATCAGGCGTGTGGACTGGCCTGGCGCCAGGGAGAGAGCGGAGCGCGCCTCGCGCCTACCACTCGTCGTCGCGCGAGCGCCGCTGCCGTGGGGACGGCCTTTGACGCGCGCCGCCATAGCGATCATCGTGGTGGTCATCGTGGCGTCGCCCCGCGCGCCCCTCAGGCGCGCGAGAGCGCGAGGAGCGGCCCGAACGGTACTCCTCTGCGTATCCTCCACGCGGCTCCTCGTCGTCCTGATATCCACCGCGGAACCCATACGCGTCGGCGCGCCCGCCGCGCCCACGCGCGGAGGGACCACCCCGCCGCGCTCGTGCCCGCTCCCGCTTGCGCTGCTCGGCGATGGCGATCTGCCGCCACTGGGTGCGGGCCGCCGCCAGCAACGAGACGAGGATGCCGAGCGCCACCGCCGCGCCACCGATATAGTAGCGCCAGGGCGGGGCAGCCGGCACCGCCACCGTCACCGTTACGGCCTCGAACGGTCCGGCGGTCTGCCCATCGAACTCCTGCAATATGACGATGTACTGCCCCGTCCGCGCGAAACTATGCGTGATAGTGGGTTGCGGCGTCGTCTGATCGGGGGTGCCATCACCGAAGCTCCAGCCATAGGAGACACCCTGGTTGGTTGGCAGCGCGGGCACCGTGCCTGGCGTGCCGACCTGCGTCTCGTTAAAGGTGAGGCTCTTGCCAGGCGCCACCGTCCGCGCGCTCGCGCCAAGCTCGCTCTGCGCGACCACCACATCGAGCGTCGTCACCGCCCTAGCGCCCTGCGCATCCGTCACCGTCAGCGAGATAGGACCTTTCCCCGCGACCGCGAATTGATGCGTCACCTGCGCGCCCGTCGCTGTCTGCCCATCGCTGAAGTTCCAGTTATATGTCAGGGGCGAGCTACCCGCCGCGGTAGGGCTGCTGGCAGCGGAACCGCTGGCGGTGGGGCTGCTGGCAGCGGAACCGCTGGCATCGAAGGTGATGCTACCGCCAAGGGTGACCATGGGCGCCGACGCGGACGCGCGGGCCACCGGCGGATTGAGGGGCAGCGCGGCGATCACGTGGATCTGGGCGCTATCGAGTTCGGCCCAGACTTTGCGGCCGCTGTCGTACGTCTGGGCATGGATGGTGTAGGTGCCGGGCTTCTTATAGATATGTGATGGCGCGCTCCCGCTGGTGTCTATCGCGCCGTCGCCGTATATCCAGCGCCACTTGACGCTGGTCGGGTCGGGTGCGCTGGACACGCGGCTCAGATCCACGGAGAACGCGATGGCGCTGCCAACGGCATAGTCTGGCGCGAAGATGCCCAGAGGCCGGCCCGCGGCGGCGCCAGAGCCAGCGGGGAAGCGCTGCGCGGGAATGGCATTCGCCAGCATCGTCGGCCCCGCCGCCAGACCACAAGCAGACGCCGTGTTGCCGCGCGCCGGTCCACCCAGGGGCAGCGCGAGAGCAAGGGCCAGCCCGCAGCCGAGAAGCCCGCCCGCGACCCCTCTGCGTAGCCAAGTGGTCAGTGCCCTCTTCCCCCCGCCTGCCGTGTTCTCCGCCGCTCGTGCCATCGTCGCCACCTCCGCCACGTCCGCGCGCTCACTCTGCCGTCACGGCTCTCCGCTGCCACACAGCATAACACGCAGCGGCGAACCGCTCGCCGCGACTCGCCGCTTGGGGTACCGTACACCTAGGTGCAGCGCCAGCATTATGGACGCTGTGCGCTTCTCTGCTGCTCGCGATAGCGGCTGATGATCTGGCGCGCCATCGTCTCATCAACGTTCAGCTTCTCCGCCACGCGCGCGACCAAATCCGGTGCCGCGATACGCCGCTTGCCGGTAGGATTCAGTTCCTGCATCGCTTCCCGCACGGCCTGCGCATACGCTGGGCGCAACTCGCCCAGGCCACGCATGAGCGAACTGACCTCGGTTGGGCGGCGCAGGGTGTGGTGGGGGCCGCTGGTGCCCGTCATCGCCTCCGCGTCGCTCGTCTCATGGGCGAAGACGCCACCGATGGTGGCCGGGCGGCGTGGCCCCCAAGTGGTCGTGTCACTGGCGGGCATGCCCGCCGCATCATGCACATCCGCGTCGGAGAGCAGCATCGGTTGCGCCGCCGGGGAGTGGGCGCCGTTGGCCGGCGCCGCATAGGCCGAGGACGTAGCGGGGGCCACATTGTTCATAAAGGAAGCCCCACGGCTGCTGGCCAGATCACGCCCACGCGCTGGATTCACTGGAGGCAGACGCAGGATGCCCGCTGACGCCTCGTTCTCCGCTTGTGATGCGTCAGACGTGCTTGGCAGCGTCGTGGCATCCTGGGCCTCCTCGCCCTGTTGCGCGGATGGCGTCCGCGTGGATGCTGCCTGCGCGGATGCGGTCTGGCCCTTGCGTGCCTGGCCGAACTGCGCCCGCACCGCGGTGGCCGTCTGGGCCATGCCGCGCACCTGCGCCTCGCGGATCTTCGCGTTCGTCTCCGCGCGCAGCCGCTTCAACTCGGCATCCTGCTGCATGCGCATCAGGCGTTCCGCGTGCGACTCTTGTAGCTGAGCCAGACTGCGGCCAGACTGCGTCGGCTGCACCAATGCCCAGAAGAGACCCCAGAATGGCGGCGCGATGGCGACCAATACCATCGTCAGGCTGATATGGCTGGCTTGCAAGCCGGGGAAGATCTGGTAGGCCCATTGATCCGTCTTGAACTCGTTGAAATTCGCGCTACGAAAGGAGAGGCTGTTCCAAGTCGTGATGCCGGTCGCGATCAACACACCCAGGCCACAGAAAAACGCCTGCATCTTGTGTCCCTGGCCCCAGTGCCACGGCGCCAGCACCGAGAGCAGATAGGCCATGCCGACCACGCCGACCGAGAGGAACCCCCACAGGGCAACCTGTCCTCCCTGCAAGACCGCGTTGGCATTCGTGACCTTCGCTCCATCCGAATAGACGTAATAGTTGAAGATCGCGTCAGGAATGTAGAGGATGATGGGGAAGATGAAATAGATCTTCACCAACCAACTTGGCAGCGGCAGCACCTTCTCTCGATCCATCGGCGGAGTCGCGGTCAGCGCGCCCGTCTCGGTCGCGGAAACGTCGGTGTCCGCATTAGTGCGCGTGTCTCGCTGAGACCGCGAGTTCTCGACAGCCCGTGCCATAAAGTCCCTACCTCCCTGTCAGCTCAGCTCCACCACCGTGGCCGAAAACAACGCTCTCTCCGGGGCAGCCACGGCGGACGCGATAGACGTCATAGTTGATCAATCATCCGAGCCGCGCCGAAATAGCTGGGGAGCGCGGCCTCGAAATTCAGTGTCACCTTGTGAAGCAGTGCAATGATACCAGATTTGCCCTACCTGGCGACCGGCTGTCGCGGCGAAACAGCGCATTCAGACGAAGGGAATTATGGTAAGCTGCCGACCCGCATACGACAGTCGGCCTAGATCAGGCAGCCTACAAGTCCTATCGCGGCGATGGTTTCGTGTGATGTTAGGTCAAGTAACGGCTAGAGAGAGGGAGCGGAGGATTCCGCTACGCACACACAGGCGGGTAGCCCAAACGGGCCATGCGAATGGTAGTTCACCGAGGTATTCACCGAGGAGCGGCGCGCGATCATCACGGATCACCCACGCGCTGTTAGCCTTCCGACAACCGCCGCGTTGGCCCATCCATCCTACCATTCATCCCTACACGGCCCGCTTCAGGCATACTACGAAGCATCCGAAGCGGGAAGCTGGACGCGCACGAGATGGAGGAGCGGACGATGCCACGCATTTCGCGACCAGAGGATATGAGGAAGGCCGTTCTGGCGAATCTGCCAGCGAAGACTGGCCACGACCTGGATGGTTGGCTGGCGCTCATTCACGCGCGCGGCCCAGCGACCCATGGCGCGATCCGCGAATGGCTCCAGCGGGAGCATGGCCTGGGGCGCGGCACGGCCTCGCTCCTCGCGGGCGAGGCCCTCAAGCCCGCGGACTACGTGCCCGCCACGCCGGAAGAGCGGCTAGCGGCGCAATACGCGGGCGCAAAGGCGGCGCTGTGGCCGATCTATGAGCGGCTAGTCGCCACCATGGGTGCGCTGGGGGATGATGTGCGGCTGGAGCCGCGCGAGACCTACGTCGCCCTCATACGCCAGCGACAGTTCGCGCTGATCCAGCCCTCGACCAAGACGCGGGTGGATGTGGGTCTCGTGCTGCCGGGCACGGCGCCGACCAGCCGACTGGCGGCGGCGGGCAGCTTTGGCAGCGGGCGCGTCACCCACCGTGTCGCCCTCAGCACGCCTGAGGCGGTGGATGCGGAACTCGTCGCCTGGCTACGCGCCGCCTATGAGCGCGATGCCTGATGCGGAGGGGTCCTCTCCGCATTAGCGCGGCTCAGTCGGAATCGGTGACCGCATTCGGCGGGAACAGAATGGGGTCGAAGCTACTGGTACGGGCGCGACCTTCCGTGTTCGTCGGCTGCACGGTCCCTTCGACGACGGGCACCTCGCCAGAGTTCCCCGAACGCAGGAGGCCGCTAGGACGCGGGGTGCCTATCACACTGACGATGGACGAGCACTGGTCAATGAGTTGTTGCAGGAGGTCAACCGCTTGTTGCATCGCCATGTCTTGCGCGGCGGGATTGGCGCTATTCGAACCTCCCGCGTCCGCTTGGATCTGCTTGGCGCTGCTGATGGCATTGTCATATGCCCGGCGCAGCCGCTCCGTGATGAGATGCATCTGCTCTGGCGTGAGCGAACTGGCCGATGTCCCCATCAATCCCGGTGGCGCCCCAATCTGAGGCTCGTCCTGAGGCATGATATACAGCGCGAGCTTCGACCCAGACGATTTCGCCTTTTTAATGTGCTCGGCAATCGCATTGTGGTAATAGAATGTAATCGTCGCCAACCCAGAGATCGCCAGGCGGACAGTGCTTGCTTCAGGCTCGCTTCGGAAGAGCTTCGCCAACGGTTTGCCGGGGGTGAGCTTCTCCCGCTGTTTCTCGCACGAGGAGATCAGCGTATCGAGCAGCTTATGGAGATTGATCGAGAGGGCTTGCGCTCGCGATGGATCCATCTCTCGATACTGCTGCTGCTGGCTCCCCAGGATACGCTCAAACTCACCTTGGACATATCTGCCCGCGCCTTTGCCCAACTGCGAGTCTTGTAGCGTTTTGATCGCTTCCTTGAGCTTTGCTACCAATCCGCTCGAATTCGCCTCGTCGCCATTGCTAGTCCCCATGGTGGTTTTGCTCCTCCCGCCGCTGGACCCGGCCGGGTGCCACGCCCGCCGGCCTCTCCGGCGCTGGCTGCCGCCGCGCATCCAGTTTTCCGTTTCCGCTGAGGCCTGCCTCAGCACACACACAGTATAGCACTTCAGCCACCCTGCCAGGCAGGGCATATTGGGGATAGATGTGCCCGGCCGCTCACGCGCACCGCTCACGCGCACCGCTCACGCGCACCGCTCACGCGCACCGCTCACGCGCGGAGCGCTTCGTGCCCAGGCGCGATGCCCAGGCGCTCACGCACGACGAGGTGCCACCCCTCTCGCCAGGGTATCGCTCCCCTCATAGACTCCGGCCCAGCGAAAATCTGCCGCCGCATACCCTCACTGCCACACATGCGTCCGGCGCGGCCCGCGGCGGGCACGGCGCCTATCGGGCACGACACCGGCCATCCGCCCTGCTCTGGACAATGAAAGGATGCACGGCAAGGAAAGGAGTTGTCAAGGGCAGCGGCACGTAGATAACGCGAGGAGCGCCGTATACGCGCGGCTACTGCGCCAAGGCGCCGCCGCGCACGGCCTCCTCCGTCTTGTGGGCGGAATGGCCGTTGGTGCGCGCGGGTCGCCCCTCCATGTCATCCGTCTCCATGTCATCCGCCTCCGCGCCATCCGCGTGACGCGCCGCCGCCCCCACGAACGCGCGGAAGAGTGCGTGCGGGTGCGTGGGTCGGCTCTTGAACTCCGGGTGGAACTGGGTGGCCACGAACCAGGGATGGTCCTTCAGCTCGACGATCTCGACCAGCTTATTATCCGCCGAACGCCCACTCACCAGCAGCCCCGCGCCTTCCATGCGGCGTCGGTAGGAAGTGTTGAACTCGTAGCGATGGCGGTGGCGCTCGAAGATGATCGGCTCGCCATAGGCGCGCTCAGCCTGGCTGCCCGGCGTCAGGCAACAGACCCACTGGCCCAGGCGCATCGTCCCGCCCTTGTCGGAGATCTGGCGCTGGTTGGGCATCAGATCAATCACTTTGTGCGGCGACTCCGCGTCGAACTCCGAGCTGTTGGCGTTCGCCAGGTTGAGCACATTGCGCGCGAACTCAATCACCGCCACCTGCATGCCCAGGCACAGGCCCAGATAGGGGACATGGTGCGTGCG
>JADEYI010002264.1_pt1 | contig 10302 bp, 9 predicted proteins | sample 8542331 | NCBI WGS metagenome assembly JADEYI01 (sample SAMN16510988, study PRJNA670497) | mine drainage metagenome | isolation source: biofilm near Copperflume 1 | place: Germany: Marsberg coppermine Kilianstollen | collected 2018-02
CCTGGAACTTGGCCTCGATGGCGTGGCCGATGCTCTGCAGAGCGACCACAAGGCGCAGACTCAGTTCGTTCAGCATGCCGTTTCCCCCTTAGGAAGAACCTGAATGCCCGACCGAGGGCGATCGGGTCGCTGTGCCGATCATCCGCACCACGACGGGTGATGCGGAAGGCGCCCGGCCCCCGGACAGCGGGCGCTTGACTCACCGGCGGCCTCCGCGCTGGTCCTTCTCCGGACTTCGCGCCTCAGTTGCCTGCCTGTCACAAACAATGTCGGCCTGTAAGGGAACACCTGTAGGGGTTTCTTGAACGAAATTTAGGGATCTGTTTACATCTGCGTTTCGACCCACCTGAAGCTGAACTCGCCGTCATCCTCCTCCTCGGTGCTGATTCGCGCCGCTGCCCGTGCCGATATTCAGCGGGGGGGAACAACACGTTGCAATTGCGCGCGCGTTCCGGAACACCAGCATCACCGTTGCACCTCGTGAAGCAGCATGACACCGCTGCTGACCGCGGGCTGTCAACGATGCAGTACGGAGTACTCGTGGCGTGCGCGATCGCAGTTGGCGTGAGCGTGCGCGCGATACTCGTGATGCCGTCGGGGTTCGCGCTCAACGACGGTGGCATGTTCTATTCGATGGCAAGGGATCTCCAGCAGCATGGATATCGGCTTCCGGCGTTCACGTCGTACAACGGCGGCAACATTCCCTTCGCGTACCCGCCTCTCGCGTTTTACATCGCTGCTGCTCTCGATTCGTACACGCCCTTCACACTCGCGTCGCTGGTGCAGTATCTGCCCCTCGTATTCAGCTGCCTGACCCTATTGGCCTTTTTTCTGCTCGCGCGCGACCTGCTCGCGTCGCGTGTCGCCGTCGTCACGTCGGTTCTGTTCTTTGGGTGCCTACCTCCTACCGTGACGTGGATGGTCATGGGCGGTGGGTTAACGCGCGCGCTTGGATTTCTCTTCGCACTCCTCGCCATTCGACAGCTCCGGCGGATGTATCTGCAACCGAGCACTCGGGCGATAGTCGTGGCTGCGGTTCTCGCCGCGCTCACGTTGCTAAGCCACATCGAGATGGGATGGCTTGTTTGCATCATCTCCGCTCTATGGTTCACGGCATACGGGCGTAGCCGGCGCGGGATCACGGCGACCGCCGTCGTCGGACTATTGACGCTCGTGCTCACCGCGCCGTGGTGGGGCGTCGTGATATCACAGCACGGAGTCTCGCCCTTTCTTGCCGCCGCGACTTCGACGCGATCATCGGTCTTTCCGCCCATTCTCGATTTGTTGCAATTCAGCGCGCCGTCGGCCGGGATCTTCGATCTGGTCGGAGCACTGGCGCTCCTGGGCATCGCTTTCAGCTTGAGTCGCCGGCAATACCTGATACCAGGCTGGATTGCCGCGGTCGCAATATTCGATCAGCGCGCGTTCGTTACGAGCGCCACCGCCGCGGTCGCCGTACTCGCCGCGGTCGCGTTCGATGAAGTCGTCCTGCCGCTGCTGTTGGGCGATCGTGACGGCGCGGCTGTCGGCGCTCGGGATTCGACGGTGACGACGCGGCGGTCGCGGACGCCCACATGCGTACTGGTGGCTGGCGTGATGGTCATGTTGCTGGTCCCAGTGTTGACTGCAGTGGTCGCAACCACTGACCTCAAGGGACTTTCCGGAGGCGAGCGTGCGGCTGCGGCCTGGGCTGGGGAACATACGACGGCGGGCAGTCAGTTCGTCGTCATCACCGGGCAACCGTGGCCCGTGGATCGAGACGCAGAATGGTTCCCGGCGCTGACTGGTCGCACGAGCGTCGCGACGGTTCAGGGATCCGAGTGGCTACCCGACGGAACCTTCGACAGGCAGCGCCGAGCGACCGTCGCTCTCGAGCAGTGCAAGGACCAGGCGTCATCCTGCCTCGCAAGTTGGGCGGCGGAGCATGGCGCTAGCTTCAACTACGTGTACATCAGTAACGTGCTGCCCGTCGTGCCGACCCAACTCACCACGACGGTGTCATGCTGCCGGGTTTTGGAGGCGTCGCTTCGGACGGACACTGCCTACCGCGTCGTTTATGACACGGATGCGGCCACGATCTTTCAGCGGGTGCGCTAGATGCAAGCTCGGCGCCTCGTCGGTGCTCCTTCCGCATCCCCGGCGCTGCGGCTCGTGCGCCCGCAACCGCGCACGCGTGGCGTGCGGGTCGTCGTCGTGCAGCTCGCGATGATCTTCGCCGTGCTGGCGGTGCTGCCGCTGGTGAAGCAGGTCGACAACGACTTCTGGTGGCATCTGCGCACGGGCGATCTCATCCTGCACTCCGGTATTCCGCGCACCGACCCGTTCTCGTGGTCGATGGCAGGGCGGCCGTGGGTCGCGCACGAATGGCTGTCCGAAGCGATGATCTACGTCGTCCAGACGCTGTTCGGCTACGCCGGCAACGTCGCGCTGTTCTCCGGCGTGCTGATCGCGGCGATGCTGGTGATGTTCCGGCTCGGACGCAGCGCCGGCGCCGGCACGCGCCCGCTCGTCGCGCTGACGCTGCTGGCGGCCTGCGTGATGGGCCTCTTCGTGACGCCGCGGCCCCAGATGTTCACCTTTCTCCTGTTCGCGGTGTTCGTCGCCGTGCTGGCGGGCGAGGACGAAGCGCCGAGCCATCGCCTCTGGCTGCTGCCGCCGCTGATGGCGGTGTGGGCGAATCTGCATCTCGGCTTCACGTACGGGCTCGCGGTCGTCGGCTGTTGGCTGGCGGCACGCGTCTTCGAGCGCGTGCGAAGCGCTGACACGCCGCTGCAACCGCCGGTTCTTCTTGCCGTCGGCTGCGCGCTTGCCGCCTGCCTCAACCCGCACGGACCGGCGCTGCTCTGGTTCCCGCTGCGCTACGTCTTCGATAACAGCGTGACGGCCTCGTACGTCGCCGAATGGCACCGGCCCGGGCTGCTGAACCCCTTCCACACGGCGATTTTCGGCTGCGCAGCGCTGCTCGCGCTGTCGCTGCTCTCGCGGACGCGGCCGAAGCCGTTCCTGCTGCTCGTCACGCTGCTCTTCGTCGCGCTGGCGATGCAGGCCGTGCGCAACGCCCCGTTCGTCGCGCTGCTCGTCGTGCCGGTCGCCGGCGGGGCGATGGCACACCGCTGGCGCGCCGCGAGCGCCGCTGCCGACTCGGACGTCCGCATGCCGCTGCTGGCCGCGATCGCGCTGCCGCTGCTCACCGTGGCGATCGTCGCGCCGGTGATCGCAAGCGCGGGCGGCGTCTTCTCGATTTGGGCGCCGTCGGCGCAAGGATTTCCGTCGGAGGCGGTCGCCTACGTCCGACGTCACGACGCCGGGCGTCGCGTGCTGAACGGCTACAGTGCCGGCGGCTACGAAATCCAGGAGCTGTCGCCGGAAACGAAGGTATTCATCGACGGTCGCTCAGAGTTTTACGGCGATCCGTTCCTACGCGATTACCTGACCATCGTGAACGCGCGCGCCGGCTGGCAGGCGCTGCTCGCGAAGTACCACCCGGACGTCGTCCTGCTGCCGCCGGGCACGCCGCTGGTAAAGCAGCTGCGCACGGACGCTGCGTGGCGGGTCGCGTTCACGAGCGACGCCGCGGTCGTACTCGAACGCCGGTAACAATCCGAGCGCGCCGGCATGCCGATCTCGACGCGCACTCCTCTCCCCCCACTCCTCGCCGGCCAGAAAAGTGGTGTGGTGGGCGATGCAGGACTCGAACCTGCGACCTTCTCGGTGTAAGCGAGACGCTCTAACCAACTGAGCTAATCGCCCCGCTGTGAGTTTACAGGCTGGCGGCCGTCGGGGCCGGGCGCGCGGATCGGAAGTCGGACCGCGGACGGTGGACGTTGCACATCCACCTGGTGCGGGCGTGTATATTCGCCAGCCGCAGGCACGGCGCATCGCGCGCGGCGGCGCTCCACAACGAGCGCGGAAGGGATATACTCGCGATCCGGCTGGAACGAACGGCACGCGGCGCGCCGCCGCCAACTGCGCCGAATAGTACGTCAGGAGCGGATCGGCCATCGCCGAGAAGCAGGCGGACCGGCCGGCGCAGCAAGAGATAGGAGACGAACAATGGACAAGCAGGCGACCATGAGCGAACTCGATAACGGATTCCAGGAACTGCTGGCGTCGTTCGGCAAGCTCGACGAGCGGGCGATGACGACGACCTTCTACGGCAGCTGGAGCATCAAGGACATCCTCGCGCACATCACCGGCTGGCATCAGGCGATGACTGGGGCGATGGAGCGCATGGCGCGTGGCGAGCGGCCGACGCCCGAGGGCGTCGACTACAGCGACTCCGACAAGTGGAACGCGAAGTTCGCGGCGGCGATGGCGCCACAGAGCGCGCCGACGGTCGTCGCCGTCCTGAGGCAGTCCTTCGCCAACTACCTGCGCGCCGCGAAGGCGCTGCCGGAGGGCCGCTTCGGCGAAGGCAAGACGGCGAACCGGCTGATCGAGACGAGCGGCTACGGTCACTACCGCGAGCACCTGCCGGCGATCCGTGAGTTCGCGTCGAAGGCCGCGGCAGCCGCGTAACCTAACCCCCGGCCCCTTCCCTTCAGGGAAGGGGAGCTGGCGGCTCACTGCTCACGGCCGACGCCTGACCGCTGACCGCTGACCGCTAACAACCAATTTCCCCAACGCGCGGGCTCCGCTACAGTGCGCTCGTATCCGGGACGGCGCACGGCGCGCGCGAAGTCAGGGGCGGAGCGTTGATCAAAAAGCTGCATCACGTCGGCGTTGTCGTGCGTGACATCGACCAGGCGCTCGCCTTCTACCGCGACACGCTGGGCCTGCCCGTGCACAAGCTCGAGACGATCGCCGAGCAGGGCGTGCGGGCGGCGCTGCTGACCCTGGGCGACAGCGAAGTCGAGCTGCTACAGCCCGTCGTCGCCGACACCGGCATCGCCCGCTATCTCGATCGCCGCGGCGAAGGGCTGCACCACGTCTGCTTCGAAGTCGATGACATCGATGCTGACCTGCGCGCGCTGAAGTCGGTGCAGATCGAGCTCATCGACCAGGAGCCGCGCATCGGGCTGGCAGGCCGCATCTGCTTCCTCCATCCAGGTGCGATGGACGGCACGCTCGTCGAGCTCTGCGAGCCGATCGCGTCATGAGCATGAGCCTCGACCATCTGGTCATCGCCGTCCGTGACCTCGACGCCGCAACGGCGGACTACACGACGCTCCTCGGGCGGGCGCCGTCGTGGCGGGGATCGCATCCGTCGTACGGCACCGCGAACACGCTCTTTCGTATTGACAACACCTACATCGAGCTGCTGGCGCTCGGCGGCGGCGGCAAGCGCAACGCGCGCTGGGCCGGCGAGCTGTCACGCTTCCTCGAGCAGCGCGGCGAGGGACTGTACGCGATCGCGCTCGGCGTCGACGACATCGACCACACCGCGAAGATCATGCGCGACCGCGGGCTCGACGTGCTCGATCCGGCCGACGGCAGCGGTGTCGACGAGATGACGCAGGCACACCGGGCCTGGCGCAACGCGCAGGTGCGTATCGCGTCGTCGCACGGGGTGCGGCTGTTCTTCATCCAGCACCATTCGCCGCCCGAAGCCCTGCCGCTTGCGCCGGCGGCGTCAAGCGAGCCGGCGGCCGCCGTTCGGCGACTCGATCACCTGGTCGTGCTGTCGGCCGACATGGAGGCGGCGCGGCAGTTGTGGGAGGACGTGCTCGATGTTCGGCGCGCGCTCGATCGCACCTTCCCCGAGCGCGGCACACGCATCCTCTTCTTCCGGCTCGAGGACATCACGATCGAGATCAGCGGCGGCGCGCAGCAGACGAAGGAGGGCATCGGCAAGCCGGACCGCCTCTGGGGTGCCGCCTTCGGCGTCGGTGATCTCGCCGCCGCCTGCGCGCGTTTGCAGGCCGCGGGCGTCGACGTGTCGGGCCCTCGCACGGGCATCAAGCCCGGTACGCTTGTCGCCACGGTGAAGGAGCCGCACGCGCACGGCGTCGCCATGCTCCTCATCGAACACACGCCGGAATCGTTTCGCGAAGAGGCGCGCCTGCCGCAGGGCGCGGCCTACGACAACGCACCACAACGACGCGCCTTCACGGCGCGCGCACTCGACCACGTCGTCCTCACGACGCACGACATCGACGCAACGTCGGCTCGCTGGCGCGACGTGCTCGGCCTGGGCACGCGGTCGATCGTGACGCCGGACGGTTCGAACATGAAGATGGCGGACATCCCGGCGGGCAACTGCTTCGTCGAGCTGATCCAGCCGCTCACGGAGGACCACCGGATCGCGCGAGTGATCGCCGACCGCGGCCCCGGCATGCTCTCGATCTCGATCGAGGTCGACGACCTTGATGCGGCGGTGACGGACCTGCGAGCCAAGCAGGTGCCGGTGTCGGAAGCGCAGGCCGGGATCCTGCCGTCCACGCGCATCGCCCGCATCGACCCGAGCGCAACGAACGGCGTCTCCCTGCAGCTCATCGAACGGCTCTGACTCCGGCACGGCGGGAGCATTCGCGCCGTTCAGGCTGTCATGGCTTCGGCATGTCGCTCGCCGCGGCGTTCACATCACTGCAGCGAGGACGCGCGATAGTGGCGGCATGCAGGACGTCTTTCGCCGCTTCGCGCACTCGACGTCGCAGGTCGTCGGCTCCGCATGGGCGTTCATCGCCGCGACATCGTCATCATCGGCTGGGGCTTCAGCGGCCCGCTCTTCGGATTCTCCAACACGTGGCAGCTGGTCATCAACACCAGCACGACGATCGTCACCTTCCTGATGGTCTTCCTGATCCAGAATACGCAGAACCGCGACGCGAAGTCGTTCAATCTGAAGCTCGACGAATTGCTGCGCGGCGTCAAAGGCGCGCGCACAGGACTCGTCGGGCTTGAGGACCTGTCCGACGAGCAGCTGGGTGAACTGCAGCAGCAGTTCGTCCGCATCCGGGACGGCATGCCCGACGACGACGAAACGCCCATGCCCCCGGGCCTGCACCGCCCGCAGGAGCGAAAGACGGCACAAGCGCGTAACGGACGCCCCGTGCAGAGCTGAGGATTACAGGGCGCGCCAGCTGCGGCGGCCGTCAACCAGCACGAGGCGGCCGAAGCCGGGATGCGCGAAGTGGCCCGCGGCGACAACCATGCGCTCATCCTCGATCTTGCGCATCAGCGCTTCGCGGCTCTCCGCTGCCATGAGCGGGTTCATATCGAACACCGGTTGCCAGCCCGTCTCGATCATCTGCGCCGGGTGGTGACAGACGTCGCCGATGATCACGCCGGCCTCGCCCGCCGACGCTATCGCCACGGCGATGTGCGCCGGCGTGTGACCGGGCGTCGGCAGCAACGTCAGCTCATCGGTCAGCCGGTACTCGCCGTCCACGAGGTCAATCGCGGCGGCGCCTTCGAGCGGCAAGACGCAGTCGACCACGTACTCGTTGCCGCGTGCCTGCGCGACGTCCGGCTGCGTCCAGTACTCCCATTCGGCGCGGTTGAACACATGGCGCGCGTTCGCGAAGGTCGGCACGTACCCTTCGCCCCGCGCCGTCGTATGCCAGCCGACGTGGTCGATGTGGATGTGCGTCGCGAGCACGATGTCGATCTCGTCGAGACGCACGCCGGCATCCACGAGCGCATCCGGCAGCCGACCGTTGCGGGCCAGCGCGCGGTCCTTCGCGCCGATGCCCGTGTCGACGAGGATCGTCTGACCGGAGGATCGCACGAGGTAGCTCGTGATCGTGATCGGCACGCACGGTGGCTCGTCGATCAGGTGCTGGCGGTGCGGCTGCCATGCCTCCGGGGCCACGCCCGGAAACAGCCGCTCGCACGGCCCCTTCGTGCGGGTGTCGATGAGCGCCGTGATCGTGACGTTGCCGATGCGCGTTGTGGCGTCGGTCATTGCAGCCTCCCTTCGCGAGATGACGCGACAATACAGCGCCCTCGGTGCTCGATCAACGTCGGCGCGTGGTCCGCGGGCCCGCGCGGCGCCCGGTCAGGCGGCGGCTGCGGGCGCGAACTGGTCCGTCGTCAGCGAGAGGCGTCGCAGCCCGGCGCAAGGTTGCCTGTGCGAAGTCGTCTATGCAGTCTCACTGAACCGTTCTAGGTGTTCCTCCCTGTTATCGTCCATTCGGACGGCAAGCTTGAAGGTCGCGACCGCGCCGCTCCCGTATCTATCGGCTGAGGCGGATGATCCTTGTCCCGCCCGACGCGCGCAGCCTATAATCGGCAATTCCCCGACAGAAAGGACGCTCCCCCATGCCGACGAGCTACGCCTACTTCGAGAAGCGCATCGTCCCGCTCGAAGAGGCGCGCCTGCCGGTAATGACGCACGCGTTCCTCTACGGGACCGCCGTCTTCGAGGGCATCCGCGGCAACTGGAGCGAAGAGCGCGGCGAGATCCTCCTCTTCCGCGCGCGTGAGCACTTCGAGCGCATCAAGCTGTCCGCGCAGATCATGAAGATCGCCCTGCCGCAGACGGTCGACGAACTGGTCGACATCTGCGTGCAAGTCGTCGGGAAGTGCGGGTTCGGCGAAGACGTGTACATCCGGCCGATCGCGTACAAGAGCGGCGAGGTGATCGGGCCGCGCCTGCACGACGTCGCCGACGACTACCTGATGTTCGTTCTGCCGTTCGGCAACTACCTCGATATCGAAGCCGGCATTCGCTGCCAGACGTCATCCTGGCGCCGCGTGCCGGACACATCGATCCCGGCGCGCGCGAAGGTCAACGGGCTCTACGTTAACTCCGCGCTCGCGAAGACGGAGGCGATGGAGAACGGCTTCGACGAAGCGATCATGCTCAGCGATGACGGTCACGTCTCTGAGGGCTCCGGCGAGAACGTCGTCATCGTCCGGCACGGGCGTCTGATCACCCCCGAGCGCAGCGACAACGTCCTCGAAGGCATCACACTGGCGTCCGTGATGCGGCTCGCCGAAGACGAACTCGGCCTCGAAGTGATCGAGCGCACGATCGACCGCAGTGAGCTGTACGTCGCCGACGAGTGCTTCCTCACCGGCACCGCCGCGCACATCTCGCCCGTGATCGAAGTCGACCGCCGGAAGGTTGGCACCGGCGCACTCGGCCCGATGACCAAGCAGCTGCAGGCCCTCTTCTTCGATGTCCTGCGCGGCCGCAACGCCAAGTACGCGGACTGGGTGACAGCGGTCAAACCGGATCCATCGCCGGCTCCCGCCGCGGCGAAGATGAACGCCTGATGGAGTTTCGGCCCCCGCGCGCGCTCGGCACCATGTTCGGCGGCGGCATCGCGGCCTGGTGCTTCATGCTCACGGCCGCGCTCTCCATTCGCGGCGCAACGCTCGATGTCGCGCTCGGTACCATCGCGCTCTACGTCACGGCGACGCTCTTCTTCTTCATCGGCGTGCTCTTCGCGTACTGGACGTACAGCCTCGGCACGATGCGCTACGTGCTCGACCGCAACGTGCTGACGATCACATGGGGTGACATTCGCCAACTCGTGCCGATGTCGCAGATCGAGCGCCTGGTGCCGGGGCGCGAGCTTCCGGCGCCACACGTCGCCGGCGTCAGCTGGCTGGGGCACCACGTCGGCCGCGCTGACGTCGAAGGCGGCATCGGCGAGGCGCTGGTCTATTCGACGCACCGAACGCCGGACGACCTCCTGTACGTCGTCACGGCGAACGGCTCCTACGCGATCAGCGTCGAGGACGAGGTCGCGTTCGCCGAGGCGGTACAGGCGCAGCAGCGGCTCGGCTCGCTCGTCTCGGTCGCGCAGGCGCCGGATCGGCTGTATCTGGCCGCGCAGCCGTTCTGGGAGGACCGCGCGGCGCAATTGCTGGCGCTGACAGCGTTCGGCATGTTCTTCGCGATGTTCGCCTATATCTACCGCCAGTACCCGAGCCTGCCTGCGAGCATCGCGCTGCCGTTTCCGCAACTTAGCGGCGTCACGCGCATCGGCTCGAAGAGCGAGCTGCTGAAGCTTCCCGCCGCCGGCATCATCCTGCTGCTCGTGAATCTCGGCATCGGCTTCGTCGCGCATTCGTGGGAGCGTATGGTGGGCTACGTTCTGCTGATCGCCGCGATCAGCGCCGAAGCGATCCTCCTGGCGGCAGCGATCATCGCGCTACGGTAGCCACCGCCCGAGCCAAGCATGCCGTCTGAAGAACATCCCGATCCTGCCGCGCCGGCGCTCCGCCAGACCCTTGGGCTCTGGGAGGTAACGCTCACAGGCGTCGGCATCGTCATCGGCGCCGGCATCTACGTGCTCATCGGCAGCGCAGCAAAGGAGGCTGGCGCCGGCCTGTGGATCTCCTTTGGCGTCGCTGCACTGCTCAGCGCACTCACCGGGCTCAGCTATGCCGAACTGGCATCGATGTTCC
>JADEYI010002265.1_pt1 | contig 10301 bp, 6 predicted proteins | sample 8542331 | NCBI WGS metagenome assembly JADEYI01 (sample SAMN16510988, study PRJNA670497) | mine drainage metagenome | isolation source: biofilm near Copperflume 1 | place: Germany: Marsberg coppermine Kilianstollen | collected 2018-02
GGAGAGACCTCACTGCCCGTCCCCGCAGTGGTGGGAAGACACCATAAACGAACCGCCCGCCCGCGCAGCAAGCCGATTCCAAACACCTGATGGATCTGTTGTTCGCCGCACACCAGCGCTGCCACCAGTTTAGCTACATCCAGAGGACTTCCACCGCCCAGGCCGATTACAAGTTCCGGCTGATGCTGCCTCGCCAATTCCATCGTGCGCAGGAACATGGCCGTAGTTGGCTCCGACGAAATGCTGTAATCGATTACGGCTCCCGGAAAATTTTCGAGCAGCCGCTCAGCATGCGCACGGTTGGATGGAGACGTGATCAAAAATATTTTGCGCGCCTCCATCGTCATCAACTGCTCTTTGCACTGAGCAATACAACCGCGGCCAAAGATCAGTTTCGGGACTTGTTGGATCGTCAACGTTCTCATTGCGTCATTTTTGCCTTTGCCGATGCCATCTGGTCGAGCACAGATTGCGCATGCGATAAGGTGCTTTGCGCGGAAGCCTTGAGGCAAGCGATATCGTTGGTGCAGAACAAGAGGTCGATCTCAAGCCCAAGCCAGAAGGCCAGATTAGCCTGTCCGCAGGCGGACGCTATACATTTTCCGTTGCGCCGGGCCGTTTCCACCACTCTTCGCGCAGCTTGTTCCACGATCGGGTGAGATGTCTTTCCGGGGTATCCAAGACTTGCGGCCAAATCCGCCGGGCCGACAAACAGGTCCACATCGGGCACGCTGGCAAGCTCATCCAGAGAATCCATCGCTTCCGAGGTTTCGATCTGAGCCATCAGGCACATGTCGCGATTCACCTGTTGTTGCTGATCTGGAACGCTATCGACGATGCCATACTTCACTGCGCGCGAAACGCTGAAAAATCCCCGTCCGCCAGCCGGGGCAAATCTTGCGTAGCGCAAAAGGTCTTGCATCTCCGCCGCAGAGTTGACCATGGGAACGTCGATGATGTCCGGTCCACATTCGGCGGCTTTCAGCACATTTTCGCGCCGTGCGTCCGAAATGCGAACCATCGTCAACATCCCGCACCCCGAAGCCATTCGGCAGAGGTCTGCCGCCTCGGCAAAGGTAATCGGCGCGTGCTCCATCTCGATCCAGATTGCCTGGTACCCAAGATAGGCTGCGATCTCGAGAAAAATCGGATCGTAAAAATACATTGCGGCACCCAACAGCGTCTTGCCCCCATTTTTTTCGACTGCCTGTCTCAACCGATTCATCGTTAGTCTCCTGCTCTCATTTGCATAGATCCCTGCTGGGTTGGCGCACTCCGCATTTCCGCGGCCAGCCAATCCCAAAGAGTGAGTTTCCGGTTCGCCGCGATTGTTGCTGGAAAGAATTGGCTTGTGACCAGCCCCACCAGCAACAAAAGAACATTTGCAACTGCGCCGATCGTGTATTCGTTCCACGGATAATTCCAGCGATGCAGATTCAGCATCATTCCCCCATTCATAGTCAGGGTCGCCCAGACGGTAAAGCTCATGGCGGCGACGATCCCTACCGAAGCCGCTAGAGTACTTGCCTTGCGCGAAAGAAAGGCCAGCAGAAACAAGCCGGCAAGGCCGCCCGCAATAATCGCCGTCACCGTGTAGTAGAGCGACAGGATGCCGCCATGAGTTGCCGTCAATTGCAATGCGACGCCTATCGCCAGCACCCCACAGACAGCCACGGAACCTTTGCCGAACCGCAGCCGCTGACGGTCCGTGCGTCCGGGAAAAAACAGCCCATAATAATCTTCCACCACAATTGCGGCCAGACAATTCAGATCAGAGGCCAGCATCGACATCGCTGCGCCAAACAACGCGGCGAGGAACAACCCGGCAACCCCAGCAGGCATTTGAGTCACCATAAAATACGGGAAGATCTGATCCGGTCTGGTGATGGTCGAGGGTAAATGGTCGCCAGTAATACGATAAAAGGCCCACAGCAAGCTACCAATGAACATAAATGCGGTCCACACCGGAACGCACAGCAACGCTCCCATTGCGATTCCTCGCATCGCCGAGCGATCGGTTCTAGCAACCAAATAGCGTTGCACCACAGTCTGATCAGCCGTGTACTTCTGTAGATAGAAGAAAATGCCATACAGTGCCAGCGTCCAAAACGTGGGGAGATGCAGATTAAAGTGGAAATTGCCAAGGCTCGTCTTGTGGTTCCGGGCAATCAGATGCAACATTGACCCGGCGCTGACACGTGGCGAGAAGAGGAGGAATGCGATGGAAGCAACGATGCCTGCGGCCAGAACGAACCCCTGCAATACATCGGTCCAGATCACGGTTTCAAGGCCGCCAATCAAAGTGTAGAAGATGGTGATGGCGCCAAGCAGTACGATGATGATGTCGATCCGCCAACCGGTGATTCCACTCACCGTCAATGCCAGCAGATACACTACGAATCCCATCTTGGCAAAATGTCCCACCGCGAATGCCAGCGAAGCATAGACGCGCACGCCCTTGCCGAAGCGCTTGCCAAAATACTCATACACGCTCATGGTCACGGTGTGGCGGAAGAACGGGATGATGATTATGCCGATCAGAGCCAGCACCAGAACAAACATCAGGCCAGGCACCAGCAAGGACCAGTTTCCCGCATAGGCCGCGCCGGGATAAGCAATGAACGTGACACTGGTGATGATGGTGGCCAGCACGGAGATGCCGGCGGCCCAGCCGGGTATAGCGCGGTCGGCAATGAAATATGCCTCGGTCGTTTGCTGCCTGCGGGAGAGACGGAGGCCTACCAGCACCAGCGCTGTCATGTAGACCGCGATCACAAGTAAGTCAGCTAGATGCATCTCAGCGTATTCCCGCATTCCGCAGCTTTTGCCTGCCAACGGCCATTCTCGCTGCCATCCTCATGGCGGCTTTCATGTTGCGCGCATCCGCCAGGTTCCTGCCCGCAATATCAAATGCGGTCCCGTGGTCAACCGAGGTACGGATAATGGGGATACCCAGGGACACATTCACCGTCTGCTCAAAGTCGATCAGCTTCATAGGAATATGTCCCTGGTCGTGGTACATCGCCACCACAAGGTCATATGCGCCGCGCGCCGCCTGCAGAAAAGTAGTGTCCGGCGAGTGGGGGCCGCTGCAGTCGAGGCCCAGGGCCTGCAACTCCTTTACCGCAGGCAGAATCACCTCCGAGTCCTGCGTGCCGAAAAGATTGTGTTCCCCCGCATGCGGGTTCAGTCCACAAACGGCGATTCGCGGATGCTTCTGGCGCAACATCTGAGTCGCTTCATGGCCAAGCTGGACAGTCCGCACGATCCGCTGCTTGTCCAATCGGCATGCCATCTCCAGTGGAATGTGAGTTGAAACATGCACTACAGCCAGCGTGTCATTGGCCAGGAACATGCGGGATTCCGTGCTTCCGCAGAGTTGCGCTATGTACTCCGTATGCCCCGTAAATTGCTTTCCAGAGAGCGTCACCGCTTCCTTGTTCAGCGGCGCTGTGACCATCGCATCCGCTCGTCCATCCAAGCAAAGCTCGGTGGCGTGGCGAACATACTCGACGGCTGCCATGCCGTACTCCGCACTCAGGCGCCCGAATCGGGGCGGCCCGTCACCGAGAGCATTGGATAGAGAATGGGGTTCATGCAGCGTAAAATTCAGGTTCTTCAGATCGATATCGCAAGTCCGAGAAGCGGCTTCCAGAAAGGATGAATTGGCCACTACGATCCATTCCGCCAACTCCGCTGTTGCGCGGTCGGCAAGCGCTTTGAGCGTGATCTCGGCGCCGATTCCCGCCGGATCACCGATTGTGACTGCAATCCTAGGCCGGCTCATCGGCTTCCCCCCGTCTTATTTGGCGAAGCGCCCAAAAGCGCCGCTGTCACTAGCGCCATCTCCGATCCCAACCCACCGGATTTCGTGATGACACGGCACCCCGCAGCCAGGCCACCCTTCAGCCATCCCCATGGAACGGCTGGCAGCGCTTCTCCTCGCAGCAAAATGGATTGTGTGCCCAGCGCTCGCAAAACCAGAGCAGCCGTGTCGCCGCCCGTGAGCACAATCGACCTTATCTTCGACCTGCGGAGTTCTCTCCACGCGTTCTGTATTTGCAGCTCCTCGGCGGCGCCGCATTCTATTAGGACAACCACACAGCCGCCAGTCTGCAATTGAAGGCGAGGCACCTCCTGCAAGGAGACGACAAGAGTCGGAATGTGCGCCTGGAGTTTTTCCAGCTGTAGCCTGGTGACAGGATGAGGACTGCCGGCAAAGACCACAGTAACGCCATCTGCGCTCTCCGCGCTCTGTGGCTCGCTCTTCGCATCGGATGAGGGACGGGAAACCCCTGCACCTATCTCTATCGCTAAAGTCCGGGCAAGGCCAGCGGAGCCAGCCCAAAGGATGCGGTCTTTCCTGTAATCAGCCAGCTGGCGGGCTGCGCGCACGATTGCCTGGAGATCCTCAGCGGAGTCAGCATCGCATAACAACACACGGCTATTCGCGGATAACGCTTCTTCCATCGAATTTCTCAGATGTTCTTCTCGCCTATCATGCGCTATGGCGGCGGATTCAATGATCGATATCTCTCCGCAAACATTCTCAGGAAAAGTGTTCATCATAGAAACCCGAGTGTCATTGCCGACGATGTCGCGAACATGAACCACCCCACGACGCATTGTCCTACCGGCTTCTGGCAGAGCTGGCGTACAGACGGCCCAGGCACAATGAAAACTACCCTGTGCAGCGATCACCTCGTGCCCAGGGTTGCCGCGTCCAGCGGAATCGATCTTCTGGAAGACCAGCGCGTCGGATGCTGACGCACCCAACACCGCAGCCAATTTTTGATGGCCGGTGCGCGCGAATTGCGGCTCGGCATTTCGGCTTTCCGTGGAAAACGCCGCAACCTGCCCCTCCCGCAGCATCGCTGTGTTCCAATCCAGCCAGACGCTGGCGTGCGATGTGCATGGCAAAAATGCCGCGCTGCTATCACAGGTCCCAGTCAGGTCATCGGCAATGAGAACTATTTTGGGAGCGGCCTTCCCGGTAGATGCTTGATGCTGCTGCACTTGTCGCATTGAAACCGAGGGGCTCGCCTCACAAGCGAAGTTTTCCATTTTCAGGCTGGAAATCTCGTCGCTAGGTGGGGTTATCAACTTCATGCTCGTCCGAGACTAGAATTTACTTTAATTAGATTATCCTAACTAATAATGATAAATAATGATATTTATTTCCATAATAATTATTAATATTCAATATAAAAATCAGACTCTTGGGGAGTATTTCGTTCGAGCTCCCCCCACGATGAGACATCTCAGTTCTTGTTAGCCTCGGCAGCAAGAATCGCATTACGCACCCAGTCCGAGTAAACGAACTGCTTCCTGACCCGCTCCCATTGCGGCAAAGTCAACACATCGAGATATGATTGCGTCAATTTTGGAACATTGACGTCGAGGGTGACGATCCCTGCGTCCTGATCCTCACGCAACGAACTTCCGCTGAGATGCACACCGCTCTTCGCAGCCCAGGCACGGATGGTAGTCTGCGGCAATGCGGATATGTCCGAAGCCTTCCAGCGGGTGAAATGCAGGCTTTTATCCAGCCAGATCAATGCAGGCTTGATCAGCCATGCGGGCCGATGGCTAGCGCCTGGAACAAAATAAGTTTCAAAAACATTCTTTCTTGTGCCGTTGATTGCGATTGTCCTTGCGCGAAGGTCCTGAAAAAAATCTGCTTCATGGTGTGGAATATCTACCACCGTATCCGCAGTTCCGTTCAGAATAAGGGTCGTTCCCCGGCGAGCGTTCAGGGCGTAGATTACGGCAGGCCTGTCCCCTAAAAATCTCAGCGCTTTGTATGGGCCGGCCTGACACATGACGGCCGGACTCGAGTCCCAATACCCCCCGGGCCCATCGAGGTCGCCGCCACCTGTGACTAGGATGGAATGGATGCGCGGATCTACCGCTCCAGCCAAGACGGTGACAAACGAACCCATGGAAAAGCCGAGCACCGCGATGCGATGTGGATCCACATCTGGCCTTTGTCGCAAATAGGACACAGCCTGCATGACATCCGTAATCATCAAGCCACCCATGCGTTGCGGCATGCCGGGGACATCGATGAACTTATCGTGCTCTCGGGTGCCGGACTTATGGTCGTCGTTGCGCTCGCCTTCGCCAATCGGATCGTACGTCAGAACAGCCGCTCCAGCTTTGGCGAACAAGATGCCGCTGTAATACACGTACCAACTCGACTTATCGCCTGCATGTCCTGGCACAATGACGATGCCCGGCAGCTTTTCTTTGGAGGACTCTGGACGATAAAGCAACGCTGGCACCCGCATTCCGTACTCCGTGCTGTAAGTGATCCTTTCTACTGCGATGCCGGGAGTTGGGGAAAAGGTTCCGAGGGCTTGCACGTTCAGGGCCGGCAACACGTCCGGGATGAACAAGGCTTGGCGGATCTCCCTGCGCCATGTGTGTATTTCGCGTTTGCTAAGAGCATGGCCACCGGATCCACCCAGCCAACCAACAGCGGCTGCCGCACATAAAACACCGGGCCATAAACTTCGCATAGAAAATCGCATCGCTTCCTTAGTATTGCAATTGCATATAACAAAATGTAATCAGCCAAGCACGACGGCTTATCAAGAATTCCTGATGAGGTCTACTACCTACAGCTACTCTCAATGGAGCTGTAGTTGGCGCCAAGTAATTATGAGTGGTTAAGCAAACCGAGGAAAGTCATCTTACTTATAGGTGCAGCAATACTATCTAATTTCCCCGGCATTTATAATCGCCAATCGTTTTGGCATCCTTGATCCAGTCCTCGCTAAAGCTCACGACCTTGATCGTTTCCCGCCGATACGTATAAGCCACATATATTTGTCCATCGCCGGCCTGAACAATAGAAGGGTAGGAGTACTCTTCTCGACCCGGTTTGTTCGGTAAGGACATCGACTGTACCGCTTTGGACGTACTTTCAGCGCCTGCAGCAGTACTGGGGTGCCCCGTTTCAATATCACGCACCCACGGCCATGTTTTCCCATCATCTGTCGAGAGGGCAACGGAAAGCGGCTTGCGAGGTCCAGTAGCTGGTTTCCCTTTTATAAACGTCGATCTGACGTTGTTGAATGCAATAACCAAATGACCATCGGATAGTCTCAGCGCTTGAATGGAGGAATTGTTATTTGGCAGAACGGTAGCCACTGGACGCGTCCAGTGGCAACCATCATTCGATTCGCTCTGATAGATATAGTCTGCGTAGCGGCTTCGAAAGAATGCCTTATATTTCCTAGATTTCAGTTTCACTACACTTGGCTGTACAAGCCCACTGGAATTCGGAATTACGCATTCCTTCCAGGTTTTTCCCCGGTCGCTTGTGAGTTCAATGGCGGAGTAGTTTGATTCTGCACCCGTCGTAATACCGCGGCTAGGAGTGTAGTACATCGGCAGCATCCATTTACGGGTGCTCATAACAACCAAGGGCTGCCTCACAAATGAACCTGGTTTTGTGAACAGCGGTGCTGGAGCCGACCACTTTTTTCCATCATCATTCGACTTTAACCAGAGAACCTGAGAGTCGGACTGACCGGCTCCTGCTGCTTGTGTGGTATGAAACAACAAGAGATGCCCGGGATTCGGTTGGAAAGGGACCGGATTTTGAAATGACTGTCCGGCCTTGCGGTCGACTAGTCTTGTGTTTGTCCAGCGGCTTGCTCCTTTAGGCAGACGGGACATCACTATACCGACATCCGACTCACCTTCCCACATGCCGGAGAACCAGAAGCAGAGAATGTCGCCGTTATCAAGGACAATCAGGTTGGCCGCATGGGACGAGGCATAAATCTCTGGCAGATATGCTTCTCGCATTCCGGTCACGCTGGAAGTACGGATCAGTCCGTCATGATAGATCGCGGCCCCACTCTTCCCGTGGCCTGGGGCGAAGGAGTTAGCTTGTGCAGCAGGAATTGCACATAACAACGCCGTCATCAAAACTGTAGTTCCCCGGCAAAATATAGCGATCACCTGGCTTCCGCCCTCACATACCCTTTAAATATAGTTCCCCGCGAGCATTCACAATAAATGGCCTATGAGCTACCACGATTGCATATTTCCATCTCAGGTCATAGGGATCGTGGAAGAGATGAACACTCAGGAGAAACTTTCCCGAATAACAGCGAGCAACCCGGTCTTAAAAAGAAATTCTGCCTCCAATTTGCATGCTCCTGGCAGTGGCAGTTGTCAGTTGTCCGAAAGTGCTCGAATTGATGGTATTGACGGGGTTTCCCAGATTCGTGTGATTCAATGTGTTGAAAGTATCCATGCGAAGCTGGAATTGGACATCATCCGTAATTGCGAATGTCTTAATCAGGCTCGCGTCCAGATCTTCATAGCCTGGCTGGCGCACCTGGTCGCGACGGAAGCGCCCACCGCGGATCTGAGCTCCGCTTGCTGGCGCAATGGCAATGCTAGCCAGCCCAGGATTACCATTCTCTGCTGCAACCAAGCATGTCGAGTTTGCCGCCTGACTGACGTATAAAGCCGGGTTAGGGTTCGTGACAGAGGTATACTGGCACGGATTCAGGTATTGGTGATGTCCTCCATAATTAAGTTTCTGGTAGCCTTTCAGGTAAATCGGTCCGGAACCGAGATCTGGCCGATCGGCGGGATAGTTGGAACTGCTATTGATTATGTTTATTGGGATTCCCGACTGGGCGGAAAAGATACCGCTCACTTCCCATCCATCGAGCAATAACTTCGAAGCGCGCCCGGTAGCATGCGTTAACTTTCGGAGCGGCAATGCCCACAGCCCATTTACAACAAAGCGGTTCGTGATGTCGTATGGAGAGTAACCATATTCTGCATTTACATCGTTATTATCCTGCACTGGATACGTGTTTTGGAGCAAGTCCGCATCGCCAAATGTCATGTCCTTGCTCCACGTATACTCGGCGTTTAACAGGAACCCATGTTTCATTCGCTTGGTAAGAGTTGCCTGCAGGGCATGATATTTACTGCTGTCACCGGTTGTGAATAAGTAAAATTCTCCATAGTTCGGCCGAGCGGGAATGCCAGTAACTCTATTCGGCTGATTTATCTCTTCAAATAAATCGAAGTTGACACCGCGCGTTCCAACATAGGCGACCTCCATTGACAGATTGGGCGTCAAGACTTGCTCAATTCCCAGTTGCCACTGGAGACTGTAAGGATCCGGGTTGTGGGGATTGAGAGTGGTATTCGGTAGATTTTTGGAAAGCAATCCAAGCGATTGGAGTTGAGCTACTTCAGCCTGATATTCATTTGGGGGGATTGGATATTTGAGTCCGATTGCTTGTGTTTGCTGCTGGTTCAATCCAATGTTGAATGGGGTGGAAGCATTCGGCTGAATGATCGAGACCGGGCCTTGAAATAGAGAATGATTGGCATAGAATTGTCCAAACCCTCCCCGGATGACAGTTTTCTCGTTTCCATAGGGCATGTAAGCAAACCCCAGCCGCGGTTGAATATCTTTATAGTTCGAGTTGTAGATAGATGTTGCGGGACGATAGGGACCGAAACCCAAGCCCAGTTGCGGAGCCAACGGATCTATACCCCGGTTGAAGAAGCGATTCTCGACTTCTGTGGGGACAGTATAGTGATCGTATCGCAGACCGAGGTTCAGCGTGAGATTGCTGCGGATCTTCCAGTCATCTTGGATATAGCCTCCAAATTGGAAGTCCTGAAAGTCAAACGGAGGAGTCCCTTTGGGCAGGGAGTATAGCTGTGGAGCCGTTGAACTTGGAGTATTGGCTAAGAACTGAGCTTCCGTCGAGTATGTGATGGACGGGGTGACCAGCTTATACCTACCCGCGTTTTGCCGCTGAACAATCCCGCCAAACTGAATATTATGCTTGCCTTTTATAAAGGAAGCTCCCTGTTCTCCTGTGATGTAGTTACCGTGCTGCAGGAATTCATTGGCACCCTGGCTATTAAAACCAACTGCCGATAGCAGCGGGAGTTGGATGGCGAAACCTGAGCTTACCCGGTTCAGAAGCAGTTGGTTAAATCCAAAGCGCGTATTTTCCGTCCATAGGCCCCCAGAGTGGGTGTAATTGACGTTAACAGCATCGGTATGTCCATTGGTGACCTGGCTATTGTTCGGCAGAGCGCTGGGCAACAGCAAATAGGGACGGGCTCGAATGTATCTGACTGCCAGCAGGTTGTTGGCATTGAAGTTATAGTCAAGCCTGGCCACTCCGTTTCCATCTGTCTGGCGCTTGGCGCCTGGCCCGGAATACTGCGCCGTAAGGGCCGTTGGCTGGCCCACAGGTTGATCAACCTTGGGAAACTGTGCGAAAAGAGGAGCATAAACC
>JADEYI010002266.1_pt1 | contig 10301 bp, 14 predicted proteins | sample 8542331 | NCBI WGS metagenome assembly JADEYI01 (sample SAMN16510988, study PRJNA670497) | mine drainage metagenome | isolation source: biofilm near Copperflume 1 | place: Germany: Marsberg coppermine Kilianstollen | collected 2018-02
CGCCAGCACGTGAACTCCGTCGAAAAGGCGGTGATCGTGCTCGCGATCTACATCGTCGTCTTTATCGCCCTCGCGCTCATCGCCTACCGTCGCCGCGATATCACGGCGGCGGCGTAACGCGTGCCGGCTTGTGTTCGACAACTCCGTGCATCTGTGCCGAGGCGAGAGCGGGGCCGGGAAGATTGAAGGTGGATGCTCGAAGGTGGAATACGTGGACCGTGCGGACGTTTTGCGCGGGTCCGGTCTCCAGCCAATATCATCCATCCTCGCGTCGTACGGGGACTCGACTCAGACAACGCAGCCATGTCCGCGGCCGCGTCTGTCGCTTCCGCGAGGCACCGGCTATACTCCCGCGAATTGACAGGAGGAGCATGTATGGCCGTCGCCTGGACGAAAATCGCCCCGTACATCGAAAACGGCTTCGCCGCGAGCGGCCGCGTCGAACGAGCGAGCATCGTCGATGCCGCCTACGACGAGGGCGCCGATGACGATGTCGTCGACGCGCTCGACGGCCTCGGCTCGCGCGTCTTCAACAGCGTCGATGACGCGAAGGCCTTCCTCACGTCGCAAGGCATCGTCGAAGCCTAACCCTCGGCGTCCGCCATCTCGTATCTACCATCGATCTTCCAACTTCGCGTCGAAGGGTGAAGCTGCGCTCTTCCCGGCTCATCTGCGTGCATCTGCCATCTGCGGTTTCCCTTGCCCGTCAGTGCCACGTCAGCAACAGCTGATACAGCCGGAACAGCAGCTTCGTGCTGTCGACGGCGATGATCTCCGGCCGTTGGTCGAGCTTCGGCTGCACATGCTGGAAGAGCCGTAGCTCATCGAAGTGCACGTTCGTGCGGCCCGCCACCGCCGCCTTCAGCTCACGAGATTGCGTGTACGGCACGTACGGGTCCGCCCGGTCGTGCAAAATGAACAACTCCGCCTTCACGTTCGCGATGCTCGTCCGCGGCGAGAGATAGTTCATCTCGGCGACAGCTTGCGGTGGCAGGCGCGCGATCAACGCGCTCACGGCGGACGGGTCGCGGTTCGCAAGGAAGTTGTAGGAGCTTCGGCCCACCGGGCTGAGGCTCGCCAACTCCTGGGGGTCTTCTGGCTTGTTATCAATGAACATCGCGGTCAGCAGGTCGCGGTCCTGCGGATTGTCGACGGCATCGATCAGCTGCTGCGCCATCACCTTTTCCGCGTGATCCTGCGGCGTCCACGGCTCGTCGATGCTGCCGTCCCGGATGCGGTGCGTCGCGATCGCGCCGAAGGTCTGCAATGCGTCGTAGTAGCCGCCGAACGACACCACCTGCTGCACATCGTTGGCGATGCGCGGGTCGCCGGCGGCGACGAGCGCCAGCGACCCGCCGACGCTCGCGCCGAAGAAGCCCACGCGCTTCGGGTTCACCTGAGGCTGGCGCTGCACGTACTGGAACTCCGCCACCAGCGCGTCGATCTCCTCCGGCTCGATATGGTCGGCGTCGAGGCGGTCCGAGAACGGTACGAGCATCACAACGCCCGACCGTGCGGCATCCTCGGCGATCCGCTTCAGTCGCGGGTCGTCGAGCGGCAGCGGCGGCGCCCCCATCGAGAAAACGATGCCTTCGTGGCCGGTGCCATGCGCCGGGACGTACAAATCCGCATCGATCTCCCGGGGGCCGTTCCGGCTCTCGTAGGAGATCGTCAGGTGCTTCACCGTCGGCTTCGACGAGATCAGTTCGACGGGGCGCACCGGCATCGGTACCTGCAGCACCATGTCGGGGAGGTAGACCGCGGCCTCGACGGCGATGCGGCCGTGTCGGTTCTGGCTGATCAGCAGCGGCAGCCCGAACAGCACCGCCAGCGCCGCGAGCAGCGGCCAGGTGCGGATGATGAAGCGCCGGAGCCAGCCAAGCAGGGGATCCATGCCGAAGATCAGTCTAGAGCATCGCGACGGCTGGAGGTTGAACGTCGAATCCGATCCGGGCGGGCTTGATTTGGCGCATTGCGCATTTCTCACAAATAGTTCGGCTTGGGCCAAGGAAAACCTTGCGTTCTGCCTATATAAAGGTTTATATATAGATGTCGATACCTAAAGGAACAGGACACGCGGTCATCGACGGAGGAGGATCGAAATGTTGGACTACGCGATCGCCATTGCACCGGAGTGGCATGAAGCGCTGCAGACCTCTCGCACGATCGAGGCGGAGAAGAAGAGCTGGCTCCGCAAGCTGCGGGACATCGAGAAGCGGGAGCGCCGTGAGCGGCGCACGCACGAACAGACGATCGTGGTGAGCAAGCCGGCGAACCTCGCCGGACCGCAGAAGTTCTGGATCTAAAGAGGCGAGCTGGATGCCCGTTGCGAATCGTGACATAACGGCCGTTACGGACGCAACGCGAGCAGCAATCGCGCTGCGTCCGGCTCGCCGCTATCAGCGCAACCAGCGGGGAATCGTCGGATCGCGCGCATCCGGCCGCGGCGGCGAGACTCATCCTGCGCGCTCGGCCGCCACGACATGTCGCTAAAGCATGCGTTGCTCGGAATTCTCACGCACGGGCCGATGACGGGCTACGAGCTGAAGCAGTTCTTCGACTCATCCGTCCAGCACTTCTGGAACGCCGAGCTCAGCCAGATCTACCCGACGCTCAAGAACATGGAAGAGCTCGGGTACGTTGACAAGCACGTCGAGGTTCAGGAGAACCGCCCGAACCGCAAGGTCTACGACATCACCGACGCCGGCCGCGATGAGTTCGCCCGCTGGGCCCGCGAACCAACGCCGCCCGCCGGCCTGCGCGATCCCTTCCTCATCAAGATCTTCTTCGGCTCCGAACTTCCGGTTGAAGACGTCCTCATCCTGCTGCGGCGCCAGAAGGAAGAACAGCAGAAGCTTCTCGTCTTCTCCGAGACGGTCCTCCGCGCGCGCATCGACCACGCCGGCCATGAGCACAAGGCGCTCGGCGACGCGACCACGTTCTGGCGTCTCACGCTCGACATGGCGATGGCCCATCGCCGCGCCTACATCGCCTGGTGCGACGAGGCGATCTGCACCCTCGAATCGATCGATGCGGATCGCGCATCTCGATCGGTTGGCGATGATGCGGTTGACGCCGTCTGACAGGTCGGACGTTCCCGGCCCGCGTTGCCCCAGACTCGTTCCCGATCCATAGTGCCAGCGCTGTGCGCGCATGGGTGCGCACCTTCAGAAGGGAAGACTCATGCCATCGTTTGCGTTGAGCGTTGAGACCGTCTTTGGCGACGGCAGCATTGCGGAACTCGGGCGTCGCGCGAAGGCCGCCGGCCATAAACACGCGTTCGTCGTGACTGATCCCGGCATCAAGGCCGCCGGCATCCTCGACTCGGTGCTCGCATCGCTTGACGAGGCCGAGGTCGCGCACACCGTCTACGACAACGTCACCCCGAACCCGACGATTCCGGAGGTTGATGGCGGCGTCGCTGCAATGAACGACGCAGGCGCGGACTTCGTCGTCGCCGTCGGCGGCGGCAGCGCCATCGACGCGGCGAAGGGGATCGCCGTCGTCGCCCAGCTCGGCGGCGGCGCGAAGGACTACCTGTTCGGCGTCGGTGGTACGCCCTTCCCGGCGTCGATGAAGCCGCTGTTCGCTATCCCGACGACATGCGGTACCGGCTCCGAAATCTCGGCCGCGGCAGTCATCACGGACCCCGATTCGCACTACAAGCACCTGCTACTGAACTGCACACCGGCCGTGGCGATCCTCGACCCGCAGCTCGTCGCGGGCATGCCCGCCCCGATCACCGCCGCCACCGGCATGGACGCACTGACGCACGCCATCGAGGCATACGTGAACCCGGGCAACACGCCGTTCACCCGCATGTTCGCGACGCGCGCGATCCAGCAGATCAGCAAGAATCTGCGTCAGGCCGTCAACGGTCCCAACCGCCCTGACGCGATACGCCAGATGCTCTACGCCGCCGACATTGCCGGCCAGTCGATGGCCGTCGGCCTCGGCCAGGTGCACGGACTGTCCCACGTCGTCAGCGGCCGCCTCGGCACGCCCCACGGCGTCGCGAACGCCATCCTGCTCTCGCAGGTGCTCGACTATCACAAGGACTTTCTCAAGGACGATCTGCACGAGATCGCGCCGCTGATGGGCATCAACGCCTTCGGTGTCGCTTCGGACAAGGTCGCGAACGAGGTCGTCGCGTCCGTCCGCAGTCTGCGCGACGACATCAAGATTCCGGCGAAGCTCAGCGACGTCGGCATGAAGGAGTCCGACGTGGCGCAGTTTGTCGACGACGCGCAGAAGTCGCAGGCCATCTTCATCGCAGCGCCGAAGCCGCCCACGACCGAAGACCTGAGCGCGATCTACAGGAGCGCGCTATAGCACGGCAATCAATCTCAAGCGGCCCATCGCGGAAAGCAGCCCCGCTTGCCCGCCCCAACGCCCCTTGCGACAATGGTTCACGTGAAACCCGACTTCGGCATCGACCTCGATGAGGTGCGGCGCGTCATCGATGCGGCCGATATCCTTGTGATCCGATTCTCCATCACCAACCGCCGCCTGCTCGTCGACGCCCGCACCAGCGTCGATGAAGGCCCCATGATCAAGGTGGTCCCCGCCGCATCTTCCGGCGAGGAGCGCTTTCGTAGCCTCAAGGTGCTGCGTCCGCGCTTCCGCGTTCCTGACCGAATTCTCACGTTCCACTGGCCCCGCCACTGCCATGCGATGGCGGGGTCCGGCGTCTGGGAGCACCTCGCCGGCAAGCTCGTGGCCCTGGGCTGGTCTGATACTGCCGGCCAGTGCGACGCGGCATTCGCCGAGATCGTCGAAGAGGAGCGCCTCGTCGAGATCGCGGCGATCCGCGGCGCTGAAGGATTCCAGACCATCTGGCAGGCGGACCATGACTGATCAGCGGACCATCGACCTGCGCTCCGACACCGTCACGCTGCCGTCCGACGAGATGCGCCGCGCGATTGCCGATGCCCCGGTCGGCGACGATGTCTTCGGCGAAGACCCATCGGTCCTCCGGCTCGAAGAGATGGCCGCCGAGCGGACGGGCAAAGAGGCCGCCGCTTACGTGACGAGCGGCACGATGTCGAATCTCGTCGCCATCATGAGCCACTGCGACCGCGGCGACGAGGCGATCGTCGGCAGCGAGTCGCACATCCTCCACTACGAAGTCGCGAGCGCGGCCGGGGTGGCGGCTGTGTAGTTGCGCGCCGCAGCCAACGACGCGTCCGGACGGCTCGATCCGGAGGACGTCCGGAGCATGATCCGCGGCGAGAACGTGCACTTCCCGCGCACCGCGCTGCTCTGTCTCGAGAATACGCAGAACCGCTGCAGCGGTGCTGTCGTGCCGCAGGAGAACATCGATGAATTGGCGGCGCTTGCGCACTCCCACGGCGTCCGTGTCCACATCGACGGCGCCCGCATCTTCAACGCGGCGATCGCGCAGGGGTTGCCGGTCTCGACGCTCGCGGCGTCTGCCGACAGCATCGGCTTCTGTCTCTCGAAGGGGCTCGGCGCGCCGGTCGGCTCCGTGCTCTGCGGCAGCGCCGGCTTCATCGCGCGTGCGCGCAAGATGCGCAAGATGCTCGGAGGCGGCATGCGACAGGCGGGCGTCATCGCGGCGGCCGGCATCTACGCGCTCGACCACATGGTCGACCGACTGGCCGAGGACCACGAGAATGCGCGCGCCCTCGCCCGCGGCCTCGCCGAATTGCCGATGATCGACGTCGACGCGGACGCAATCGAGACGAACATCGTGATCTTTCACGTCGCCGGCGACTGGCAGGACTTCGCGCGCACCCTCAAGGCGAATGGTGTGCTCGCGTCCGTCTACGGCGAGCGAAAGATGCGCATGGTCACGCACTATGGCGTTGCCCGCGCGGACATCGATGAGGTGCTCGCGCGGGTGCGGCACGCGGCGGCAGCGCTCGCATGAGGAACTGGCCCGTCGTGGTGCTGGGCGTCGTGGTCTTCGTGGTGCTCGTCGGCGGGCTTGCGCTCGCTGCATCCTGCAATACGAACACGCCGAAGGCGACGACCGTGGATATCGTCACCGGCATCCCATGGACGGCGCCCGAGACGAACGTCTATGACCTCTCGCAGAACAACGGCGTGATCGGCACGACGACACTCGGCATCCAGCGCAAGGACGCGAACTTCGTGCTCACGCAGTCGACGAAGGATCCGAACGGCAACAGCGATGTCTCCGTCATCAACGCCGACGCATCGACCCTGAAGCCGGTGAGCGCCACCCGCACGATTACGGACAGCAGCCAGAAAACGCTGCTCGAGGTGACGTATAGCGGCGTCGGCACGGACCAGTGCTCGTCCGGGAAGATCGCGCACATCACGCAGTCCGTCTTCAGCCCGCCGACGAAGGCGAAACCCGACAGCAAGCGCACGATCCCGAAATGCCTGCCCGACCACAGCTACGACATCGACGAGTCGCTGTTCATGTGGCGGACAATCGATTTCACGAAGGGCGCGCAGGTCACGTACAACAACCTGGCGACGAACTCCGGCGATAACCACCTCGTGACGCTGACCGTGATGGACCAGGAGAAGGTCACCGTCCCCGCCGGCACGTTCGACGCCTGGCTCGTCGAAGTCGCCTCCGAGCGCAGCCGCCAGAAAGTCTGGTTCGCGACCACGCCCGACCACCGCATGCTGCAGTACGTCAACAACCAGGGCCAGAGCTTCCAGCTCAAGAAGAGCGGCCGCTAACCGTCCCGCCCATCGGCGGTGGGCCGGTGACCATCGCCTTTGCTGTTTGCTGCCTGCTGTTCGCTGTTTGTCGCGCCGCGCCGCCGCCGCTAGGATGCGCGTATGACCGACGCCGACCGCGACGCACGTACCCAGCACTTCGGCCGCATGCGCGAAGATCTGCTCGCTGCCATCGACGGCCTCACAGATGCGCAGCTCACCGAGCGCACGCTCGACGGCTGGTCGGTGAAGGACCATCTCGCGCATCTCGCGCTGTGGGACGACCTGCGCGCTAGCGAAGTCGAACGCATCTCCGCCGGCCACGAATCGGCGTGGCGCATGGAAGGGCGCGACGAGCAGTACAGCGCGATCGGCTACGAGATACGGCGAGATCTCTCGCTCGCGCAGGTTCGCTGGGAACTCGACACGTCGCACCAGCGCGTGCTCGATGCCCTCGCCAGGGCTACAGATCGCGGCTTCGATCCGTCGCTCTACGGCGAAGCGGCGATGCCTAGCACCCACGAAGCCCAGCACACCGCCTGGATCACCCGCTGGCGCGCATCACTATCGTAGCCGGTGTCACAACGCGACGCGCGATTCGATAACCTCTGTTGTCTGTCGTCTGTCGTGCGGCGAAGCCGCTACCCCAGCTTCACCGCCAGGCACGTCGTCGTGCGCTGCACGCCTTCGACGCGCTGGATGCCGTCCGTGATCGCATTGCCCAGCTTGTCGAGGTCGTCGGCCTCCAGCCGCACGATCACATCGAACGGCCCCGTCACCGTATCGACGGCGACGACGCGCGCGTCGTGGTGCGCCATCTCCTGCACCGCCTCGCCGACGGCGCGCGCCTTGCCGACCTCTGCCTCGATGAGCACGTACCCGCGGACACTCATGGCGCAATCTCCCCGCTCGGCCGCTCTCGCGGCGCATGTTGGACTACGCCGATCATAGCGGATCGCGGTGCGGCACTAACGCCGCAGTCAGCTCGCCCGGCGACAGCGTTACCGCAACCCCTCCTGCGGCGCCGGCACGTCCTCGACCGTGTGCCACTGCAGGCCGGAGCCGATGACCGCGCCGTGAATCGACGCTGTCACAGGCGCGTCGCCGCCATTGGCATCGAGACAGGGAGGATCGGGGTAAAAGTTTGTCACGGGCTTGCCTTCGCACGCGAATGCGATGGTCCGGGCGCCCCACCATGCCTGGCGCGCCGGCAGTGGACCACTGGCAACCGACGGCGGTGAGCCGTCGACCGGCAGGAAGTACCATCGCGCCGTCGATCCATCTTCCTTCTTGCAGCCGGGGTTTGCCGGGTCGTCGACGATTGTGGCCGTCTGGTACAGCAGCGACGTGCCGTCGGGGCTCCAGCCGTCGACGCTCAGGTTGAGCGTTGGTTCGCTGATGTGGGCGACGACGCTGCCATCCGTGACGTTCTTGATCTCGATCTCGTGCTGCACCGCGAGGCCGCCAAGCCCACACTGGGCGCTAGCCGTCGCGTCACTCGCGTACAACCCGTTCGGCGCTACGAAACCGCTGAAGGGCGACGCCAGCGTTACGCTGCCGTCGAGCATTACCGTCGCGGTGCTGCCCTGAGCCTCCGTGTACGTCAGCGCGCTGACCACGAAGCCTCGCCCATCACTGCGCCACGTCACTTCGCCCGCCTGCCCGTAATATCCGACGAAGCCGGACGCCGTCTGGTGCACGGAGAGCATCTGCCTGCCATCGCTCGTCTGGATGACAGCGACACGCGTGACCGAGGCGTACTCGCGGCAGAGCTGCGGTGGCGCCTCGGCGCCCGCCGACGGCAGTCGGGCAGAGCTGCTGCGTCTGTTCGGTCAGCGCGATCTTCGTGCCGTCCGGCGAGGTGCCGATGCCGATAATGCGCGGCGGGTTGATCCCGATGTTTCCATCGACGCGCAGAAGATCCGTCGCGTGCGTGCCGTCCATGTCGTATCGCACGATGCGGTCGCTGAGGTTCGCCACAAGCTTGTCCCCCGCGGCGACGACTTCGATCGGCTGGTCGCCGACCCCGTCGCCGATCTCGAATCTATGGGTCACGCGGCCGACGCTGGTGTCGAAGACGCTGACGGTCCACTTCATATGCGTGCCCGAAGCGCTGCCCGGTGCCAGCGTGGTGTAGATGATCAGATCCGGATTGGCGGCGCCGATCGCATTCGCTCCCGGGGTCGGTTGCGCGCTTCCGGCGCCGTTGCTGCGCATTACACCCCACGCCAGCAGCGCCACCCCGACGGCCGCGCCCAGCACGACGACCGTAGCCGCCGCGTAGGACGCCGTGCTCCACTTCGCACGATGCAGCAGGGCGAACGGCGCAAGAACGAAGGCCCAGCGTCCGCGCGCCTGCTCGCGCTCCGGCGTCCACTCGGCCGCTTCGTAGCGGCTGTCGACGCCGAGCCGCAGGAGGATCTCCGACACGTGGAACTTCGCGCCGTCCAGCGCGATTCCCAGCCGCCGCGCGATCTCCTCGTTCGTCAGCCCCTCGCGCAGGCAGGCCAGCACGTCCTGCTGCCGCGGTGTCAGGCACTCCCGGATGTCGCGGCCGTCCCCGCGTCTTCACGTTATCTTTTCGCCCCATACCACCCCGATCGCCGAGCACCGTCAAGATCAGCGGAGCGCCGGTGCCCGCACGCCGCCGACGATCAGTGGGCGTGCCGCACGTTATTCTACGGTTGGAGACGCCCGATTTTCCCTACCCGATACCTGCGGGAACCCTTCGACTTTCCGGCGGCGCAGATTTCGTCCCCGCTTCGGACGAAGAGAAAGCCCCGCGATGTCGCGGGGCTTCTGGTGGCGGCTGCAGGGCGTTCCCGTTAGCCCTTGGCGTAGTTCGTCGCGCCCTGCCAGTCGATCGCGACAACGGGCTCGTTGCCAACGACCCATGCGTCGTGGCCCGCGCCCATCATCGCCACGTCGCCGGGCCCCATCTCGAACTCCTGGCCGTCGGACATCTTGATGTGCATGCGGCCGGAGATTTGGTACATGAAGTGCGGCGCCTCGCACAGCTCGGTCTTCGCGATCGGCTTCACGTGCTCCGACCAGCGCCAACCGGGCTCGAACGTCGCCTTCCCGACGACCCCGCCGGCGATGTTCACGAGATCGATATGGCCCTTGTCGAACTTGCGCACCTCATCGGGCTTGCCGATGTTCTTCGACTCTGCCTTCGCCATGTTGCTCACTCCTTGACTATCGCCACTGGGTCACAGGCACGAATTGTCGATCCGGCCGCGCCGACGGTCAATATCGTGCCGCGAGCGGTGGGATGCGGCGATCCGACGCCAGGAAGCCCCGCGAGCATACCTCGCGGGCTTCCTGCTGTATCTTCGTTGTTGCCACCCGCAGTTACGTGAGCGCGGGCTCCGCCGGCTCCGGCGCCTTCGTCGTGAGCACGAGGTCGTCGCCCTGCACGTCGATCAGCACCGTATCGCCGATCCCGAACCGCTCCTGCAGCAGCGCCTCCGACAGCCGGTCTTCGAGCTCGTTCTGGATCACCCGGCGCAGCGGCCGCGCGCCGAATACCAGGTCGTAGCCCTTCTCGCCGAGCCAGTCCTTCGCCGCCAGCGTCATCTCCAGCGACACGCCCTTGAGCAGCAGCTGCTTCTCGAGGTCGCGCAGCTGCAGGTCGACGA
>JADEYI010002268.1_pt1 | contig 10278 bp, 5 predicted proteins | sample 8542331 | NCBI WGS metagenome assembly JADEYI01 (sample SAMN16510988, study PRJNA670497) | mine drainage metagenome | isolation source: biofilm near Copperflume 1 | place: Germany: Marsberg coppermine Kilianstollen | collected 2018-02
TCCCCAGGCTGCGCAGAAACTGCCATTGAAAGATGCGATGCGCGAACGAGGCCGTATCGAGCGAGGAGACCAACACCGCGATACATCCAATCGCAATCGCGAGATAACCAAACGTTGCGCCAAAGAAACCGTCTCGCATGTCCTGGCCCAGGTGCCAGAGCGTGTAGGCGACAATCGCCGTCGCGGACGCCAGCGCGATCGGCATCAACCATCGACGCGGAATCCAGCGACTGTCGCCTCGCACCGCCAGCGCCACACATCCGCCGAGCAGCAGCGTATCCATGCGGCACGGGGTGCACATAAAAATCGTGAGCGGCGATGCGCCATGCCAATACATTGCGATCCGCAAGAGAAGCGCAGCGACGGAAAGTCCCAGCGCCAGCGCCACCAACCTGCGGCGTCCGCGCACCAGAAAGACCAGCAGCGGCCAGAAGAGATAAAACTGCTCTTCCACCGCAAGCGACCAGAAATGGTCTAAATCCGCCCACACTCCCGGATGAAAATCCGTCACCGGAAACCACAGCGCGGTGTTCTGCATGTAGGTCAGCAGCACATATTGGCGGCCTCCCCAGGCAAAATGCAGCCAGTGGCCGAGTATCAGCAGAAAGAATAAAAATCCATAATAGAGCGGGAAAATCCGCAAAAAACGACGCATGTAAAAACTGCGAAAGTAGCGCGGATCGTGCAAGGTGTCATACAGGATGCCGGTGATGAGAAAGCCGGAGAGCACAAAAAAGAGATCGACGCCGATCCAGCCCAACCCTCGCAATGCGGAAAGCGAGTCCCAGAGCCGACTGCCTGTCCTGTCGTTGAACAGCATCAGGTGGGAGACGAGAACGAGCAGAATCGCCAGCCCGCGCAGGCCGTCCAGCGCAGGCAAATGATGGCGCGACGGCCCTGCAACCTCCCCCGATGGCTTTGGATTCACTCCCGCGGCACTCCAATCCTTCGCAGTATAGAGTGTCCCGTCCAATATCTACCGGTGAACCGATTGCGGGGAAACTGCGTAAAGAAGAATGCTGGGAAATTCCGCGATTTCCGATACGATGTTCCCAACGTGCGTTAATTATGCCGAAGCAGCCGAATAACTCGCGAATGCTCTATTTCCTGCTTGGCCTCTACATTGTGGCCAGCATGACCTATTATGTCGCCAATATTTCTGGCTTCATCGACAATTATTTTGATTTGCATCATCGCGCGGAGATGCCGCTGCAGTTCGATGTCGATTCGCTGCGCATCACAAGCGTGCGTCCGGAAGCAGCGAAGACTGGGATCGCTGTGGGGGACGTGCTTGCCACGCTCGACGGCAAACCCTATGCGGGCCAGGTGCCCTGGCTGAATTTGATCCGCAACACTCTGCATCCCGGGGACACTCTGGCTGTTGCAGTGCTGCGGCCCCATGGCAGTGTCCAAACCGCGCGGATTCCGCTTACGGGGCGCGCGCCCGGAGGCCACGCGAAGTTCCGCCAGTGGGGTGGGATTCTGCTGCTCTACGGCGTGCCGCCGCTGATCTGTCTGCTGGTCGGTTATTGGGTCGTGGCGGCGCGGCCGCGCGATATTAACGCGTGGCTGATTCTATGCATCCTGACTTTTCCGGAGACGCTTTTCACCATTGCAGCAGGGTGGTGGCCGGGCTGGTGGGACGTCTGGTCCTCAATCTGGATGCAGGCCCAACAGGTCTTCTCTCCCATGGCGCTGCTGCTATTCGGGATCTATTTCCCGGAGCGCTGGCGGTTGGACCGTCGGCTGCCCTGGCCGAAGTATGTGCTGATCGCTCCTCTGGCGGTCTCCATCCCCGTCTTTACCTGGGTGCTGCTCGGTCAGGAATTTCACGGCCTATGGATTCCGGCCCAAGTTCCGATCAACGCATGGACGAATCGCATAGTTACGGCCTTCGCCATGCTATGCATCTCGCTCTACTTCATCGCATTGCAGTTTAAATACCACTCTGGCGAGACTGCGCCAGACGCGAAACGTCGATTGCGAGTGCTGCTGATCGGCTCCGAAGTCGGACTGGGGGCGTTGTTCATCGCCTTCGTCATTCTGCCGCTGTTCCATATCGACGTACAGCGCAGTTGGGTTGGCATCGTAGGCGCCGCCGTATTTCTCGCGTTTCCCTTCACGCTGGCCTATGTCGTCGTTGTGCAGCGGGCGATGGATGTGCGCCTGCTGGTTCGCATGGGAACGAAATACGCGTTGGCGCGAGCGACAATGTCCGTGGTGCAGACATGCCTGCTGATCGGCCTGGGGGTTTTGCTGGTGCATGAAGTTCGCGCTCCGTCGTTGACGCCGCGCGTCGCCATCGGAATCGCTGTGCTAGCCGGACTGCTGTTGCTGCTGCGCTCACGACTCACGAAAAATCTTTCCTCCTGGCTCGATCGGAAATTTTTTCGCGAAGCCTACAATTCGGAACAACTTCTCTCGGAACTTTCGCAGCGTGTGCGCAAATACAACGACAGCGGACCGATGCTTGAAATGGTTGCAAAAAGCATCGCGCAGACCTTGCACATCGACAAGATCGCCGTGCTGCTGCGTGGCGGAAATACTTTCCAGTTGCAGCAGGCCGTGGGCCTGAACCTCGATGGGTTCGCGGGCAGCCAACCCGTGCAGTTGCCGATGAACTCCACGACAGTGCGCAACCTGATGCGGATCAACACCCCCGTCACCCTCTATCGGGAAAATCCCGACGGCTGGCTGCTGCTTGCCAGTGCGGCCGAGCGAGGCCTGCTCGATGCGATGTCCGCAGAACTGCTGCTGCCGCTGCCGGGCCGGGAACAACTGATGGGTCTCATTACCCTTGGACCCAAACGCTCCGAAGAACCGTATACGCCTTCCGATCTGAGGCTATTGGAGTCCGTCGCCACGCAAACCGGTCTGGCGCTGGAGATCGGAAATCTGGCGCGGTCGCTGGCCAGTGCGGCGACACAGAGGGAACGCATCGATCGCGAGATTGAAGTCGCACGCGAAGTGCAGGAGCGATTGTTTCCGCAGGAGTTTCCAACAATCGATGGAGTCAGTCTGGCCGGCCATTGTCGTCCGGCGCAAGGGGTAGGCGGCGACTATTACGATCTGTTCACTCTGGGCGACGGACGCATGGGCCTGGCCATTGGCGATGTGAGCGGGAAAGGAATCTCTGCGGCTCTGTTGATGGCGAGCCTGCGCGCCTCCCTGCGCGGAATGACGCTCGACGATCCACATGATCTGGCGGTCATGATGGAAAAGGTGAACCGCCTGGTGTATGAAGCCTCCGCAAGCAACCGATATGCAACATTTTTCTTCGCGACATACAACACGGTAACGCGCGAACTGGTCTATGTGAACGCTGGACACAACGCTCCGTTTTTGGTCCGTCGAAATCAAGAGGGTTTTCAAGTCCAGCGGTTGGAAGCCGGCGGTCCTGTCGTAGGCTTACTGTCTTTTGCCACTTACGAAGAGCAACGCCTCACTCTGGAACCCGGCGATCTGCTTTTGACTTACACCGACGGCATCAGCGAGGCGATGACTTTAGACGATGAAGAATGGGGAGAAGAGCGCATGCTGTCCGCCGCGCAGACCCTTCCCGACGGAGCAGCATCGGAGATACTCAAACACCTTTTTGACGAGGCTGACCGGTTTACGGGAAAAGCACCGCAGTACGACGATATGACGATGCTGGTTTTGAAACTGGCGCCCGAATTGCGCACCGAAAGGCCGGAAGAGTCGATGGTGATGGCGGCTTCCGCTGATGGAGCGCCTTAATACTTGGGTACACCCCGGACGCCTGGGTAGACCCCGGACTTTAGTCCGGGGATGAGGAGCCGCCTGAATTCGCCTTCAGGCGCTGAGGCTGCCTGGGTGCCCCATATCTACCCGCGCCTTTTGCGGGGAGATGTGGGATCGTCGAATCCCGCATAACTGCCTATCCGAGTGATGCAGGCCACTAACACGACAGGCTATTCTTCCTCCTGCCGCAACTTGGCGATCACATGCAAGTCCTCCAGTGTCGTGGTGTCGCCTTTGACCTCGCCGGTTTCAGCAAGTTCGCGCAGCAGCCTCCGCATGATTTTTCCGGATCGCGTCTTGGGCAGGGTGTCGGTGAAACGCAGATCGTCTGGCCGGGCCAGCGCGCCAATCTCTTTCGCCACCCAGGCGCGCAGTTCCTCTTTCAACGCGGGCGATGGCTTATGCTGCGACTCCAGCGTGACGAACGCGGCGATGGCCTGCCCCTTCAGCGCATCGGGACGTCCGACCACGGCAGCCTCGGCGACTTTGGGATGCGCGACCAGCGCGGACTCAATCTCCATCGTGCCTAAGCGATGGCCAGAAACGTTGATCACATCGTCGACGCGGCCCATCAGCCAGTAATATCCGTCGGTATCGCGCCGCGCGCCATCCCCGGTGAAATATGCGCCGGGAATGGTCGACCAATACTGCTTCACGTAACGTTCCGGATCGTTGTAGATCGTGCGGGCCATGCCGGGCCAGGGTTTGCGAACGATCAGCAGGCCGCCATTGCCCTCCGATACTGGCGTACCGTCCGGCCTCACGATGTCGGGCACGATGCCAAAAAATGGCTTGCTGGCGGAACCGGGCTTGCTGGCGACCGCGCCGGGAATGGAAGCAATCATGATGCCGCCGGTTTCCGTTTGCCACCATGTATCCACAATCGGGCAACGCTTCTTCCCAATCACCGCGGAATACCACATCCAGGTCTACGGATTGATCGGTTCACCCACGCTGCCCAGCAGTCGCAAACTGTCCAGCTTGTGACGATTCGGAAATTCGTCGCCCCATTTGATAAAGGCGCGAATCGCGGTCGGCGCCGTATAGAAAACGGTGACGCGATGGTCGTCGACGATCTTCCAGAAGCGATCGTTCTCCGGATAATTCGGCGCGCCTTCGTACATCACGGATGTCACGCCGTTCTGCAGAATGCCGTAGACCACATACGAATGTCCGGTCACCCAGCCAATGTCGGCGGTGCACCAATACACATCGTCGTCCTTCAAATCGAAAACCAGCTTGCTGGTCAGGTAGGTATGTACCGCGTAGCCGCCTGTGGTGTGGACGATGCCCTTGGGCTTTCCGGTCGTGCCGGAGGTGTACAGGATATAGAGTGGATGCTCCGCATCCAGCGGCTCGGCTGCGCATACTGCATCGGCCTTCTCCATCTCTGTGTGCCACCAGAGGTCGCGGCCTGTTTGCATCTCGATTTCCGCGCCAGTCCTGCGCAGTACAACGGTCTTCCGCACCGAGGGACATTTGGCCAGCGCTTCGTCCACGGTCGCCTTCAACGGGACTTGATTCCCGCGCCGCCACGCCGCATCCTGCGTGATCACCGCGACCGATTGCGCATCGTTGATGCGGTCAACCAGCGCGCTCGCGGCAAAACCGCCGAAGATGACGGAATGGACCGCACCAATGCGGGCACAGGCAAGAATCGCGATGGCCAACTCCGGCACCATACCCATGTAGACGGCCACGCAATCGCCCGGTTGCACACCCATGCCGCGCAGAACATTGGCGAAGCGCTGCACTTCATCGAGCAGCAAGCGAAAGCTGTACTTGCGTACTTCGCCGGATTCGCCCTCCCACAGGATGGCCGTCTTGCCGCCGTGACCGCGTTCCACCTGAAGGTCGAGGCAATTGTAGGCAAGGTTCATCTTTCCGCCGACGAACCATTTGGCCCACGGCTCGCTCCACTCCAGCACGTTCGTCCAGGGCTCGAACCAGTGCAGTTCATTCGCGGCGGCCGCCCAGAATTCTTCCGGATTCTCGACCGACCGGCGATACAGCGCGTCGTAATCCTGCAGGCTGCGAATGTGCGCTTTCGCGGCAAATTCCTCCGGCGGAGGAATCACGCGCAGTTCATGCAAAAGAGATTGGAAACTTGTATCCGGCTGTTCTGTCTGATTTGTTTGATCTGGCATCGGCAGGAATTCACTCCACAGAATTATTGCACGGCATCGTAGACAATCATCTTCGCCACAGGCTTGCCGTCTTCCTGCTGCTCTGGCGCGTACACCCGGTGGGTCACAGGATCGACGGCCAAGCTGTGGACCTTGTACTGCACGGGAAAATCCTGCAGCTTGCGATAGTGGTCTGGGTCGTCTTCATGAAAAATGCCGATGGTCCCGCTGAAGCAGGCCACGTAGATGCGGCGCAGGCCGGGATCGTACTTGATGACGTCCGCGCCGGCGGCCATCGGCAGATACGCGATGGGCCTGTGCGTGTCGAGATTGAAGACCGTCATCAAACTGTTGCCTTCACAGGACAGAAATGCGCGGCGGTGCTCCGGATCGAGCGTCATGCCGTGGTTGCCGCGGCATTCTCCCACAGGATACTTCGCGACGACCCGATCCGTGGCAGGATCGATTTCGGCAAATAAATTTTCGTCCTGAAGATTGACGTAGATACGACGGGCAACTGGATCGTACTGCGGCATGCCGGTCTCGCTGGTGAAATGGAGCGTCTTGACGATTCGGTCCGTACGCACATCGACGATGGCCTCGGCCTTCCCGCGCTCGTCGGAGACATATACCTTGTGGAACGGAGCGGCGTAGGCGCTGCCATCCGGCTTCGATTCCGTAGGCAGTTTGGCGACGATCTTCATCTGCCGAAGATCGATGACGCCGATTTTATTTTCCAGCCAGTCCGACGTGTACACCCGATGCAGCTCCGGCACGTAAACAACACCTTCCACGCCCGGCACCCCTGGGATTGAGTGGACGACGGTATTCGTCTTCATATCGATGACATTCAGAATGCCCGCGCCCAGGTAAGCCGACAGCAGGTAGCCATCCGGTCGGTCGATAGTAAGGTAATCGAAGCGTTTTCCCTTCGGACCCGGCAAATCGATAGTGGCAATCTGGCGCAGAGCGTTTTTCGGACCGGGTTTCGAGGCTTGCGCGCTCACCGGCGTCCCAACTGTCGCCGCAAGGACAGTCAAAGCAGCGAACGCCAAAACATTTTGCTTACATTGCCAAAGACGCCGAGACATACGCAGTTTCCCCTTCCATCTGCCTACAATTTTCGCATTCTTTCCGACATCGCAAAAAATGTTGAGATGTTCCACATGGAACTGCCACGCAAATGGCTTACCAAATGCGCGCCACATTCGGAACAGTTCAATTCGCTGGCAACTGATTCCGTATCTGCTGCAATTCATGCTGGATTTTTTCCAGACGGCTGACAAGCTCTCCATGCTGCTTTTCGGAGTCGCTCGGCTTGCGCCCTTCAATGTAAAAGGAACCGTTCGGTTCCAGCACGCACTTCTCAACCGTCTCAAAGCCATCGAAGCCCTGTCGATGCACGACCGAGAGCAGTTCGTTCTCCGTCATCAATTCCTTTCGCAAGGCCTTGTGGTCCACGATTCCCTTTTGCACCAGCACCAGTTCCGTGCCTTCCACGATTCGGTCCGCGCCCGGTGAGCTGTAAAGAAACCGCACCACCACCCAGTTGATGCTCAAAAGCGAAAAAGCGCCGATGATGCCGCCGCTTACAGAGTTGTCGTTGCCGATGAGCGCATTTTGCACCACGTTCGACAGCGATAGCAGGACGATCAAATCGAAGGGATTGAGTTGGGCCAGTTCCCTTTTGCCGAAGATACGCAGCAAAAAAATCAGGAAAAGGTAGACGACGATGGGGCGAATGATCTTCTCCAGAATCGGAACCTGCAGATGGAACATGCTCTGAAGCATGGTTGTTGTCCTCTCGAATCAACGGATGTTCTTTTCTTCATACACTTTCGCTGCGCGGACGGGAAGGAGGTTCGCAGGTGAATACCGCTGGAGCTTGCGCAATATTTCGCTTTCCTTACGCGATAATTCTGGGATAATCGGAATTGCTCTGGTGTCTCTGGCACATGCGGACGGTGGCGAACCGGCCGGCTTCCGCACTTCGTGCTCAAGCGCCCTATGAAACTTGTTGAACGGGTCTTTTCGCCGACGAAGAACCGTCGGTTGAATGAGCTGGTGGGCCTGCTGTTGCTGGCGCTCGGCCTCCTCCTGCTCCTCTCTCTCGCTTCCTATACTCCGCTGGACCCATCGCTGGATACGGCGGGCGGCTACCTGTCGGGAAATCCCGCGCACAATTGGATTGGTCTGTTCGGCGCCGGTCTGAGCGACCTGATGCTGCAGGCCGAAGGACTGGCGGCGTTCCTGGTGCCGCTGTTGGTCGGCGCGCTGGGCTGGACGTGGCTTCGTTCGCGGCCCGCCGGGTCTCCCATCTCGAAGCTCATTGGCGGCATACTCTGCCTGCTGTTTGCACCAACCCTGCTGGGTCTGCTGCCTCGTCATATGCTCTGGCTGCACAGCATCCCAATCGACGGCTTGACGGGCAGAATCGTCTCCGACCAGCTTGTGCACTATTTGAATTATCCGGGGGCGTGCGTTCTTTCCATTGCACTGATGGCGGCTGCGCTGTATCTGACCACGACCTTCAGCATGAGCAGCGCGCGTCAGTGGGGAGCGGTGCGGTTCGCCTTTATCTCCGCATGGCGCGACCGCTGGCGCAACTGGCGAACGGAGCGGGCGGAGCGCAAAGCGTCGCGCAAGGCGGCCCGCGCGCTGGCCAGGGAAGAAGCCGCGCTGGCGAATGCCCCCGAGAACGATCCGCGCATTTTCGAGGACACCCGCAAGGACAGTCTGCCTACCCGTGTTCGCAAGCGGCCGGATTTCTGGGAGGAACCTGTTCCAGCTCCGCCAGCGCAGGAATTTCTGCAGGGATCCACGAAACAATCCAACGTGGAAGATCCACGTAGACGGAACTTAGCGGACAATGCCCTGAAGGAGGCGGAAGAGTTGCCGCGCACTCCGTCGCTGCAAGATCTGCAGCCTACTCCAGCGTCCCTGCACGTTCAGATTGGCACTCGCGCGGATGCCTCCGCGAAGAGCGTGACCTTGACCGCGAAATCGGTCGAGGGTTTTCGCCTGCCGCCGAGTACGCTGCTGCATCGCAGCGAAGAGAAGCAGATAATCCGCGAGGATGCGCTGCGCGAGGAAGCGCGCGTCCTCGTAGAGAAATATGCCGAGTTCGATGTCCATGGGCAGGTGGTGCAGATCAATCCCGGTCCGGTTGTGACCACATTTGAGTTCCGGCCCGATGCCGGAGTGAAGTACAGTCGCGTGGTTGGCCTGCAAGACGATCTGTGTCTCGCCATGCGCGCCGAAAGCATTCTCATCGAACGCATGGCCGGAAAAAGCACGGTGGGTCTGCAAGTGCCGAATGCCGATCGCGAAACGATCTGGCTTCGCGACATGATTGAGGACCAAAGCTTCATTCACAGCAAATCCAAACTGACACTGGCCATGGGCAAAGACATCAACGGGCGCATCGTGCATGCCGACCTGGCGACCATGCCGCATGTGCTGATTGCCGGCTCGACGGGAAGCGGCAAATCGGTGGCCATCAACGCGATGATTATGTCGGTGCTGTTCAAAGCCACTCCCGAGCAGGTCCGTCTGATTCTGGTCGATCCCAAGCGCGTCGAGCTGGGAATGTATGAAGGCGTGCCGCATCTGTTTACACCAATCATCACCGAGCCAAAACTTGCGGCGAACGCCTTGCGCAATGCGGTGCGGGAAATGGAGCGCCGGCTGAAGCTGCTGGCCTCGCGCAGCGTGCGAAACCTGGAGCAATACAACAAGCTGTTTGAGAGTACGCCCAGCCTGTTTGAAGAGGACAATCCCGACGAGAAACCGCTGCCTCAGATTGTCATCATCATCGACGAGCTGGCCGACCTGATGATGCTCGACCGGGCCAACGTGGAAGAATCCATCACGCGACTGGCACAGATGGCGCGCGCGGTGGGAATCCATCTTGTGCTGGCAACGCAGCGGCCGTCCGTCGATGTGGTTACAGGCCTGATTAAGGCCAATGTGCCGACACGCATCTCGTTCCGGCTAGCGACCAAAGTCGATTCGCGCACCATTCTCGATTCCAATGGCGCGGAGTCTTTGCTGGCACGCGGCGACATGCTCTTCCTGCCTCCGGGAACGGCGCGGGTGCAGCGAGTGCATGCTCCATTCGTGACAGAAAAGGAAATTTCCGCCGTCGTCGATTTCTGGAAGGCGCAAGGTTCAGCCGAATATGTTCAGGGCTTTCTGGAGGCGCCGCATGGCGAGAAAGAAAGCGGTGCCGACGCCAATGCGGGTGGCGAAGACACCAACGACGAGCTATTTGAGGATGCAGTGCGCCTGGTCCTCGAATTCGGCAAGGCTTCCACTTCCCTACTCCAGCGTCGCATGCGCATTGGCTACGGCCGCGCCGCACACCTGATCGACCTGATGGAGCGCGATG
>JADEYI010002269.1_pt1 | contig 10277 bp, 7 predicted proteins | sample 8542331 | NCBI WGS metagenome assembly JADEYI01 (sample SAMN16510988, study PRJNA670497) | mine drainage metagenome | isolation source: biofilm near Copperflume 1 | place: Germany: Marsberg coppermine Kilianstollen | collected 2018-02
GCTGCCCGTCAGCGATTGCGCCCCCAAGATTCAGACCCGCCCCTCCCCCCGGCCTCTGGCACCATTCGGTCATGGTGATGGGTCCATTTCGGCGAGGAGTGCGGTCCGGCAGCCATCGCAGAGGTTGCTGCTGCCGCCGGCGAGCGGCTCTCGACAGCGCTTGCACTGCGGGACATCCGCGATCTTGGACGTCACGTTCCGCACAATATCCGCACGTTCTGCGCCCGGATCTGAATCTGCTTGCGGAACATGCGGGACGTGCGGATGTTGTTTCGGGGTCGCCGCCACTTCGTGCTCACCCTTGTCGTCATCACATGAAACTGCACCGACCCCGAGATCGTCATCCGCATGTTCCGCATGTTCCGCAGACGTATCTGGGCTTAACTCGTTATCCTGCGGAACGTGTGCGGAACTTGAGTCATCTGAACCGTTCGATGTTCCGCGGTCGAGACGCCACAAAGCACCACCGTCGTGCGCGTCATCGCCGGCTCGACGGATGAAGATGCCGTCAAACGATCGGTCGCGCCGCTGGGACAGGGCTTTGCCGAGGCGCGTGCGCAGTGCCCGGTCGCCTGCGTTGTCCCGCGCGCGTTCGAACACCGACGGCACCAAGTTCTGCGCAAGCTCCAGCAGTTCGCCGGTCTTCACCGCAGCGACGTCGTGTTGCGCGTACCAAGCTCGTGTGAAGGCGCGCCACTCTTCGGTCTCGCTGTCGGCCCGGCTGTACAGTGCGTCGCGGTTATCGAGGAAGCCTGGGATGCCGGCCGCGGCGAGAATGCCGCCTACGACGCCGCTCCATGATTCGTAGGAACCCAGAGGCTTGCCGCGCCACTCCGACCGGCCTGTCGCGATCCAGTGTTGCACGAGGATCAGACACGCCCAGACCAGTTCGTGCCGGTGCCGCCGCACCCAGACGATCAGGTTGTCCTTCTTGAAGTTGCTCCGCTCCCACGGCCGGTCGACGCGCGCATCGATCCGTATCCACACCGTTCGGCGACTGATGTCGTTGTCGAACTGCAAGTTGTTGCCGGTGGCCATCCAAACGCCACGCACTGGCAGCTCAACATCTTGCGTCACGCCCAGTATCCGATCGGACCAGTACGGCGCGGTGAGCATCGCCGCGAACGTGCCCGACTCGATCTGGTGTTTGACGTTGTCGAGCAGCATCAACGGATGGCCTGCGCGGATGAGCGCGGTGATCCTCTTTCGTTCTTCCTCACCCCGCGTCTCGGTCATCACGGCGGCTTCACGACCTGAGACGATGACGCCGATGCCCGACGCCAGCAGGCCCTTGCCACTGCCGGGCGCAGGGGCGTCGATCGCAAACAGCGGTGTCGGCCCATCGATCATCTCTCGCGCCATGACGGTGAGCGGAACGGCTATGCTGTGGGTTAGTGACGCGTCGTCCAGGAAAGGGAAGTCAGCCAGCCACTCCTGGTAGAGGTAGGCCTTCGCGCGTTTGAGGTCCGTCGCGTCAGGGACGGCGGGAATGGGAGGAATCGTGTCGCCGGCAGGCTCGTAGTAGAGCCGCGTCGATGGCTGATATCCCGGGCGGCAGTCTAGCGATCCGTCGCTCGCGAAGGTCGGCGTCCCCACGATGCCCTTCAGGGGCGGCAGCGGCTTCTCCAGCGCCAGCATGTCTTCGACGACGTCCTTCGGAGGTCGCGCGGGTGCGACACCGGTCTTGGTCTCCTTCACCCAGTCGGCACAGCGATCCAGGCGCCCGCGAAGGCCGGCGATGGCCAGGTGCGTAATGGAGCTACGGCCTGCTGCGTCCCGTGTGACTTCGCCCACGTCGAGCCCGTGCAGGAATAGGCGCGGCGGGTGGTTCGCCTCCTGTAATGCCTGCCAGCCGTCGTCGGCAATGTCGTGCAAGTGCCGGCTCGAGACCAAGATGGTGGGAGACACCATTGCCGGATCGTGCGTGTCACGCGCACCGCCCGCACCATCGAGCCCGAAGGCGCGCTTGAACTCGTGCCACCCTTTGCCCTCCCCCTCCGGGTGGAAGCAGTGGCCGGCGTAGGGGCCGTCAGGCAGCGCCTGGCCGACGCCGCACTCGAACGGTCGCCCGTCCTCGTGGAACGGACATAGGCGAACGTGGTACCAGGTGACGCGGTTCGCGTCCGGCGGTTGCTCGCGATACTCGATCCCGGCGCGTTCGAGCGCGTCCGCGAGGGAGCCTGAACGCGGTGTACGAGAAGAAGAGCCCGCATTCGACGCGCTGGACGGCCCGGCTGCAACCGCTTCAAGTTGCGCGCGCGAGACTACCGCGAAATGTTCGGGAGCGGACGTCACGTATGAACGGCGATGCGGACGATCGTCCGTCGAGTCGCCCTTCATCTTCAGCGTGCCCACCAGTCCCATGATGCGGGCCGCGTTGGAAACGCTCGTGTCGACCTTCACGCGCTCGCTGTCGAACCGGGCTGCCAAGCTCCGCAGCAGCGCCGCGACGAGGTCGCGCGCATCGTCATCGTTAGGGAGGTCGATACGGTAGAGGAGGTTGGCGCCGTTGCCGGACATGACGACGAGTGGATCCGGCCAGCCCCGCGACCGCAGGAACGCCGCGATCTCTCCCCGCAGCGCCTCGGCAGCTGCTAGTTCGTCTTCGGTGCTGCTGATGCCGCTCGGGCGGACGGCGTCGAGGTCGATGAACAGCCGTGCTCGCCTCTCGATATCCTCGTCGGCCGTCGTGGCCTCGGCGCGTTCGATGATCTTGTTGGCGGCGCGCGCCATCAGCGCCGGGTTGATGGGGTTCAACGTGACGAAGGCACTGGCCTTGCCGTCCCAGCGGCCGACGGCCGCCGTGGCGTCATCGACGTTGTCGAAGTAGCCTGAGGCCGTGAACTTGAACCTGCCGTACTTCGGAAGCCGGATCTCGAACACGTCGCCCGGCTCATGCAAGAGCGAGAGGAAGCGCCGCACATCATCCGGCGCGAACGCAGCGTCGGCGCGTGGCCTCATAGCCGCACCACCCGCTGCAACTTGCTGTAGTTCTGACTTGCACGGATGCCCGTGTGGCTATGCGGGCGACCCCACGAAGGAATGCTCGTGTTCGTCGTCCACCGTCACCCGTTACCAGAAGCGCGTGTCCGGCCCGCTCCTCGACCGCATCGACATCTTCGTCGAAGTGCCGCCCGTCGAGTATGAAAAGCTATCAGGCGAGGTGGCAGGTGAGCCGTCATCCGCGGTCCGCGAACGCGTCGAAGACGCGCGCCGGCTCCAGCGCTCGCGCTTCGAGGGCACCCGCACCCTTTGCAACGCCGAGATGGCGCCCATCGAGGTGCGCGAATACTGCCAGACCCGCATGGACGACCAGGCGCACTCACTGCTGCGTCTGGCGATGGCGCAGTTGTCGCTCTCGGCGCGCGCGTTTCATCGCATCCTCAAGCTGGCGCGCACCATCGCGGACCTCGATCACGCGGACATCATTGGCGCACACCACCTCGCCGAGGCTGTGCAGTACCGGCAGCGCGGGTAGCGCACGCGCCACCGGCCACAGCCACCGAATGGCGAGCACGCACCAAAGCGGTTTGGCTCGACGTGATCCCGGAGAGGGCCGGGAGGGGCACCGGCTCGCCAGCCGGGGCCCCTCCGTCGCCTCTGCTTTCGTTCCGAGCGCGGATCTATCAGCGCACCGCGCCCTCAAGAATCTGACCGAAGCGCTCCCAGGTGCCCTTCGCCACGTTGAACTTCTCGAGCTGCATCTGCTCGATCGGCGCCCAGTCCTTCTGCGCGTCCGACGTGTGGATCGTGATGCCGGGGAGCATATACGGGCTTGTGTAGCTCAGGTTGTCCGCGGCCTTCATCAGGCCCTCGCGCGTGAGGTTTTGGCCGGCCTGCTTCAGGGCCTGCACGAACGTGTCGGCCACCGCGAAGCCGTAGAAATTGAAGACGTTGTTCGGGTCCGCGCCGGACGCGTACTTCGCCAGGATGTCCTTGTACTGCTTGACGGTGGCGTCACTCGCCCAGGCAGGGTCGGACGGGTCCTTCAGGTACGCCGCGCTGATCACACCGTCGGCGCCGGCGCCCGCCGCCTTCATCGTGTTCAGGTCCACGGAGACGCTGTTGTCGATGATCAAGGGCTTCCATGCGAGCTGGTCCGCCGCCTTCATGGCCTGCGCCGCGAACTTGGGCGTCGCGATGACGATGAAGACGTCCGCACCCGTGTTCTTCAGCGTCGTCACATGCGGCGACACGTCGGGCTCGCTCGTCTCGTAGGATTCCTCCTTCACGATCATCTGGGACGCCTGGGCGCCCAGACCGGTCTGGAGACCCTTCAGGTAGTCCTTGCCGTAGTCGTCGTTCTGGTAGAGCACGGCGATCTTGGCGTTCGGCTTGTTGGCCAGCAGGTACTTCGCGTAGATGATCGCCTCGGACTGGTAGTTGGGCTGCCAGCCGATCGTGCACGGGTACTTGGGGTGGTCCAGCGCCCACGTTGCGGCGCCCGTGGCGACGAAGATCTGCGGCACGCCCTTGTCGTTCAGGTACTGGCGGATCGCCGTGTTCGGCGGCGTGCCCAGCGGGTTAAAGTCCGCGAAGATGTGGTCTTGCTCGACGAGCGCTCGCGTCTGCTCGACGGTCTTCGGCGGGCTGTAGCCGTCATCAAGCGAGGTGAACTTGATTTTGCGGCCGTTGACGCCGCCCTGGTCGTTCACCCACTTGAAGTACGTGCCGATCGACTTGGCGATGACGGCGTAGGCGGACGCGGGGCCGCTGTACGCGTCCGTGTTGCCGATAGAAATCTCTGTCGCCGTCACGCCCTCGCTCGGATTCGCGGCCTTGTTGCACTGCGTGGCCGCGGCCGCGCTCGCGCTGGCCGATGCCGCGGGCGTCGTGGCGCCCCCGGACGGCGCCTGTGTCGGCGTCGTGGACTTGCTCCCGCTCCCGCACGCCGCTGCCGCGAGCAAGACGCCGGCGAGCACCACTGGCATCGCCAGCCATCGATACTCCCTCATGACCTGGATCTCCTTTCCTCTCTCCACCTGACGCAGGCGGACCTCGCCTGAGTTATGCGATCATCGTGCTTCGCCCGTCGATAGGCATGTCACCGGACGCCGCTAACCTCCTTCCCCCGGTCCGGCGCGCGGCTCCTCATCGGCGAGCTTCGGTGCGACCTCAGCCGGACGCTCGCCGCTCGCAGGGCGCGCGCGCACCAACGACAGCGCCTTCCCGCCCGCGATTCGGAGGAAGCCCGCGACGCCCGTGGGCATGAGGTACATGAAGAGCACCAGCACGACCCCTTCCACCACACCCGGCGCCGCTTTCGAGATGTCCTGCGAATAGCTGGGGAGGAACTCGATGAACACCGCCCCGAGCGCCGGTCCCAGGATCGTGCCGGCGCCACCCACGACCATCCCCACCACCAGGTTGAGCGACAGCAGGAAGTCGAACGAATCCGGCGCGACGTACGCCACCACAAACGCGCTCAGGCTGCCCGCGATTCCCGCGTAGAACGCGCTGATCCCGAACGCGAGCGTCTTGTATCGCGCGATGGGGATGCCTGCCGCTTCGGCAGCGACCTCGTTGTCCCGGATCGCGACGAATGCGCGGCCGACGCTGCTGCGGAGCAGGATCCATGCGGCGATGTACAGCACCAGTGCCACCACCCCGGTGAAGTAGAACAGCCACTGGTCGGACGTGAGCGCGCCGATCGGTGAATGCGGCCTCGTCAGCACGAGCCCCTGCACGCCGCCGGTCACCGACTCCCACTTCTTCAGGATCTGCGGCACGGAGATCGCCAGGGCGAGCGTCGCCAGTGCCAGGTAGAGCCCTGAGAGCCTCAGGGCCGGGATCGCGAACAGGAAACCGATGACGCCCGCCGTCAGCCCCGCCAGCGGGATCGTCGCCCAGTACGGCGTGCCCGCATGGTACATCAGCCCCCCGGTCACGTAGGCCCCGACCGCGTAGAACGCGCCATGGCCCAACGAGAACTGGCCGTTGTAGCCCGTGACGATGTTCAGGCCCAGGATAGCGATCAGATAGATCACGACGAATGTGAACTGGAACAGGCGGTAGCCGCCCGCCATCCACGGAGGCACGACGATCAGCAGCAGGGCGACGCCCAGCCACGCGAGGCTCGGCACGCGGGCGCGCTGCGAGAGGCTCCCCACGGCCTACACCCTCCTCGCCGCGGCGTGACCGAACAGGCCCGTCGGCTTGAACACGAGGACCAGCACGATGATCGCCATCGCCACCGTCAGGCTGAGGTCGGTGCCGATGAACGACACATAGTTGCCGATCATCGCCTGCGCGACGCCGACGAGCAGCCCGCCCAGCACGGCGCCGCCCGGGCTCTCGAACCCCCCTAGCGTCGCCCCCGCGAAGGCGAACAGGAGCAGCCCCTGCATCATGTTCGGGTCGAGAAACACGATCGGCGCCACCAACACGCCGGCCGTCGCGCCGACGACCGCCGCCAGGCCCCAGCCGAGCGCGAGCATCCACGTCGTGTGGATGCCCATCAGCTCCGCCGGCTCGCGGTTCATCGCCGTGGCCCGCATCGCCAGGCCCAGCGCTGTGAACCGGAAGAACACGGCCAACAGCGCCATCACCAGCAGCGCGACGCCGAAGACGCCGACGCTCTGCTGGCTGATGACCACGCCCGAGATCTGCCAGATCCCGCTCGGGAACGGGCTCGGGAACGTCTTGAGCTGGAACCCCCAGATCCCGCCCGCTAGGTTGTTAAAGATCAGCAGCAACCCGACCGTGACGATGACGATCGTCAGCACCGACGCCTTCTCTACCGGCCGGATGAGCACGCGCTCGATCGTCACGCCGCCAAAGAACGCCACGGCGAGGGTCAGCGCGAACGCGGCCCAGAACGGCATCCCCTTATCGACCAGCTCCCAGGCGATGAACGTGCTGAACATCGCCATCTCGCCCTGCGCGAAGTTCACGACCTCCGTCGACTGGTAGATCAGCACCAGCGCCAGCGCCAGACTCGCGTAGATGGCGCCCGTCGACAGGCCCGCGATCAGCAGTTGCGCGAATTCCCTCACGGTCCGTCCCGCTCCTCGCTCAATAGCCGAGATAGGCCTTCCGCACGGCCTCGTCCTCGCGCAATTCGTGCGCCGGCGCTTCGATCACGACCCGTCCGGTCTCAATCACGTAGCCGTAGTCCGCGATCGACAGGCTGAGCGTCGCGTTCTGCTCGACCAGCAGGACCGTCGTGCCCTGCTCCCGGTTGATCGTCGACACGATCTTGAAGATGTCTCGCACCAGAAATGGCGCCAGCCCCGTCGAGGGCTCGTCTAGGAGGAGCAGGCGGGGATGCGCCATCAGCGCCCGCCCGATGGCCAGCATCTGCTGCTCCCCGCCCGAGAGCGAGCCAGCGAACTGCTTCATCCGTTCGCGCAGCCGCGGGAAATAGTCGTACACGCGCAGCAGGTCCTCCCGCACCGCCCGCCGGTCGCTTCGCGTGAACGCGCCCAAGCGAAGGTTCTGCTCGACTGTCAGGGCCGTGAACAACTGGCGCCCCTCGGGCACGAGCGAGATGCCCCGCCGCACGATGCTCGCTGCGGACTTGTGGTCGATTCGCTCTCCATCGAACTGGATCGACCCACGCGCGGGCTTCAGAAGGCCGGAGATCGCGCGCAGGATCGTCGACTTCCCGGCGCCGTTCGCGCCCAGGATCGTGACGGTCGTCCCTTGCCGCACGCTCACGTTGACGCCCCGCAGGGCCGTGACCGGGCCGTATGCCGCCACCAGGTCGCGTATCTCGAGCATCCTGCCTCACGAATGCGTCCGACCACCGGACGGCCCTTAGACTAATCCACGCCTGCCTCCGTTGTGAAGACCCAACGCGCGGCGTGCCGCGCGGACGGGCCTCACACGGGAGGATCCTCTTCGCCCAGGTACGCCTCGATGACCTTCCGGTCGGCCTGGACCTGCTGGGGGGTACCCTCGGCGATCTTGCGCCCGAAGTCGAGCACCACCACCCGATCGGATGCCGCCATCACGAGCCCCATGTGGTGCTCGACAAGCAGCACGGTGACCTTCAGGTCTTGCCGCATGCTGACGATGAGCTGCCGCAGCTCGTCGACCTCCTCGTGGCTGAGGCCGCTCGCCGGTTCGTCCAGCAGGATCAGCCGCGGCGTGGACGCGAGCGCGCGTGCCACATCCACGCGCTTCTGCAGGCCGAACGGGAGCGATGTCGCCACCTGGTGCTGCACGTCCCGCAGCCCGAGGAACTCGATCACCTCGGCGGCGCGCAGATGCCGCCGTTGCTCCGTCTGCCACCGCGCGGGGACGGAGAATCGCGATGCGATGTCGCCGAGCTGCCCCTCCGTATGCAGCCCGATGAGCAGGTTGTCGAGCACCGTCATGGTCTTGAACAGCTCGGCCTGCTGGAAGGTGCGGGCGATGCCCGCCTTCACCACGTTATGGGGCGGCAGTCGCAGGATCTGGTGCTGGCCGTAGGCGATGGCGCCGGCGTCGGGCGCGACGAAGCGACTTATGCAGTTCAGGACCGTCGTCTTGCCGGCGCCGTTCGGCCCGATCAGGCCGACGATCTCGCCCTGCTCCACGTCGAAGGAGACGTCCTCAAGCGCGAGGATGCCCCCGAACCGCTTCGTCAGACCCCGGATCTCGAGCCTGGGCACATGACCTCTTTCAGCCTTTAGCACCCCGGGCGCGCCTGCGCATGCGCATACCATGTGGCCACGCGAGCTTACGTGCAACCGTCGCCGGTCGTGGCCACCTGCCGGCGACCCCGTGCCCGCTTACGGACAGAGCGCGATCGGCTCGCGGTACACGCTGGCCGCCAGCGCGAGGTCGAGGATATTGATCTTGCCGTCTGCGTTTTGGTCCAGGCGGATCGGCGCCGGCGGCGTCAGTTCGCTGTAGTGGGCAGCCATGGTGCTCAGGTCGAGGATGTCGACCCTGCCGTCTCCGTTCACGTCCGCGCGCATGATCCGGCAAAAGTTGAACGGATCCTTGCCGAGCGCGATCTTCTGCGCGTCGGTGTAGCCGTTGCACACGCTGTCGTCCGTGCACTGCCGCGGCACGACGGCCGCGCACGGCGCGAAGGGCGAGGCGACGTGGTCCGGACCCGTGATCGTCGCCGTCACGATCGCGCCCGGCGGCACGAATACACCGACGATCGCGTTCAGGGTGAAGGTGCCGCTGGCGTCCGTCGTGTCGTCGAATGCGGCGATGTAGGTGCCGCCGGGCGTCGCGGGGTTGCACGTCGGGTTCCAGAAGAAGTCGACGCGGTACACCGTGTTAGGTGCGCCCACGCCCTTCGCCTGGATCGTCGTGCTCGTGCCGCCGCTCGCGGCATGGGCGATCGTCACCGCCGCCGTTGCGGGCGCCGGCTGGCACGCGACGAGAATCGACGCGGCGGCCGCGCCCGAGGTGACGGTGACGACGACGCCGGAAGTGACGCCTGCAAGCGGCGTGATGACGCTGCTCGCGACGCCACCCGTGGTCGTCGTGCTAATCGGGTTGGCGGTGCCGAGGGCGACGACGCTGAACGTCACACCGGTGCCGTCCACGACGTTGTTGCCCGCGGAGTCCGTGACCTTCGCCGTCACCGTCGAGCTCGACGTGCCGTCGCAGACGACGCTCGCCGGCGACGCCGTCAGCGCGATATTCGCCGGGGGTCCGATGACCGCAATGGTCCGGCTCGCCTGGTAACCCGGCGGGGCGCCCATGGCCGTGAGTTCGGCGGCCGTCGGGGTGGCCGTGACCGTGCCGGTGCCCGGAGCCTTGCCGCAGACCACGTTGCGGGAAGAGATGGTCGTGCCGTCGGCCTGGAGCATCGATGTCAACAGCACTGGGGGCGGGGTCGTGGCGGTCGTCGTCGCGGCCACGCCCGTGTTGGTCGCGGTAGTGAACGCCGTCCCCCACGTCGGCATGCCGCCGACGAGCTTGTTGCCCGCGATGTCGGTGTAGACGCCATCGAGGTAGCTCTTGGTGGGGCCGGCTGTGCTGTCGCTGAGGGCACAGGTCGTGGCGCCCGCCTGGAGCGTGCTCTTACCACCGGTCGGGACCGAGATGACGAAGTTGTGCGGCGCGCCGACGAGGGTCAGGGGAACCGAGCTGACCGACACGTTGAACTGCGTCGCCGTCACCGTGCCACCAGAAGGGAAGGTACTGGAGTTGGTGATACTGAAGGCCTTCATGAGGTCGGAGTCGGGCACGCCCTGGGCGCTGTTGTCGCACAGCGGCGTACAGGTCAGACCCGAGCCGTTCAAGGCTATCGTGGTGGCCGGGTCGTTCGTCGTGACGATGATCACGCTCAAACCGGTGGCCGGCGTGGCGCCGGTGCCGATCTGGGC
>JADEYI010002270.1_pt1 | contig 10269 bp, 15 predicted proteins | sample 8542331 | NCBI WGS metagenome assembly JADEYI01 (sample SAMN16510988, study PRJNA670497) | mine drainage metagenome | isolation source: biofilm near Copperflume 1 | place: Germany: Marsberg coppermine Kilianstollen | collected 2018-02
GTGCCGGGTCGAGCCTGGGGCGTCGCAGCGGGAACCCACGAGATCCTCGTCCTCTCCGTCCCGCATGGCGGTCCCGTTACCGGGCCGAGCGGAACCCGGCTTCTGCAGCGACTCGACCCGCGGACAGGCCGCCTCTCGGCGGCACGCGCGCACCTGAACTGCGACGCAGGAATGGCGGTCGGTTTCGACAGCGTCTGGACGCTCGACGCGTGCACGGGTTCGCTGAGCCGCCGCGACGCGCGCACGCTCCGGATCGAGCGGCAACGGAAGCTTGGCGTCCTCTCACAGACGCCCGCGCTCGCCTTTGGCTCGGTCTGGCTCGCCAGTCGCGGGGGTGTGCGAAGGATCGACCCGACAACGCTTCGAACCGTCGCGGTGATCCCGGCACGAAGCCTCACCGTCGTGGTCGGAGACGCGGCGGTCTGGGCATTCGACCCGACGCACGACGTGCTAAGAAAGATCGACCCGCGCACCAATCGCGTGGTCGGGAAACCGATCGTCATTGCGACCGGTCCGTAAGCGCAGCTTCCGTAGGGCTTCGGGGCGTCGCCACTTTGAGGCGGCGGAGTCGCGCTCAGGGGCCTGCGGACTGGTTGGGTTTCAAGTTGGCGAGCGCTTGACGGAGTGCACCGTATTCGCGTTCGGTGACGTCGATTGGTCGGAGGCGAACGGCTGATGCTGCCACGGCTTCGCTGATCTTCACGGCCATCGGGGCTGCGCCTGGGTATGACCCGAGATCCCAGAGTCGGCGGGCGATGTTGCGACCGTCATCGCGCGACATCGTCAGGGTCTCCCGGTCCGGGAGTTTGATGTTGATTGCGTCCGTTTCGGTGTCCTCCCGACGTCCGTTCTGAGAGCGTAGGTCAGAATGCCAAACCAGTCTCGTCCGGGCGGAAGCTTCTTCGGCCGGGGTCGACCGGTGATGTGGGGAAGCGTTCAGCAGAGCTGCCTTAGGCGACCTGTTTCGACGTCGTACAGGAACCCACCCACTTGGAGGCGGGTGAGATACGGCCACGACCGGACCCGCTGGACGTCGGCGCGGACGGTTGCCTCCTGATTGCTTGTTACGCGGAACGCAAGGCTGCGCGTGTCTGGCCCCCCGGCTTCGCTCACGGCTGTGTGGACGTCGTCCTCGCTGCTGGTCGCCATGCGGCAGTCCGTGTGTGCGATGACCATGGCTCGGTCGACGCCGAGTAGATACGAGGCGAGCACGAGTGTGCGGAGTACGTCGTCGGTGACGCGGGCGCCGGCGTTGCGGAGGATCTTCGCGTCGCCGGGCCGCAGACCGAGCATCGCGAGTGGCTCAATGCGTGAGTCGATGCAGGTCAGAACGGCGAGACCCTTCGCCGCGCGCGCCTGCAGCCCACGCAGCGAGAAGCCGTTCGTGTACGTCTCGTTGGCAGCGAGCACGTCGGCGAATGTCCGCTTGCTAGACACGGCTGCATCGTAAGCCTCCGTCGTGATTGCACCGGCGGGATGACACGCGGAGCTCATCGCGTTGAGCGCGCGCAGTGGCATACTCGTGCGATGATCGACCAGCTTCGCGCGGCAGCCGAAGCACTCAACGCGGGTGACCCCGAACCGTTCGCGTGTCTGTGCGCGGCAGACGCAGAGTGGCGGGGTGTTCCGCATGGGCACTTGTGGTGGAAGCGGACGCCGAGCTGACACGGTCCCGACGAGGCCCGTGAGGTCTTGGCGTTTCAGATCAAGAAGCGCGGCGAGCGTCGGATCGAAGTCCAACCGGAGTTCGTTCAGGTCGGCGACAACAAGATCATCGGCTCAACGCAGTGGCTCGGAGCCGACGGGATGAGACACGAGCGTTACCAGGTGATTACCCTCCGCGAAGGCGAGATCATTGACATGCAGGGGTGTGCGTCGCGCCGTGCCGCCGAGCGCTTCGCACGACGCCAGTAGCCGCCCGGTCAGCGTTCGCGTGCCAGACGTTCGCGCTGGCGGAGCGAGCGCAGGAATCTGATATCACTTCTTTCAGATATGAAGCAAACGCAAGGAGTCTTGCTGGAGGCGCCGTTTCGCTTCCCTGTCTCGCCTGGCCGTAGCGATCTGGTCGCGAAGTATTTCTGCGGGCTCGGTGACCAGACGCGTGTGCGGATTCTTGAGTTGCTACGCGACGAGGGCGAGCTGACGGTGGGGGAGCTGGTCGAGCGTCTTGAGCTGCCGCAGCCGAAGGTCTCGAACCATTTGGCTTGCCTGCGTTGGTGCGGCTTCGTCGAGGCGCGGCGCGAGCACCGCACCGTTTACAACCGGATCGCCGATAGACGAGTGCTGAAGATGCTCGCGCTCGCGCACGCTTTGCTGGACGACAACGCCGAGCATGTCGCTGCCTGCTGTCGGATCGATGAGCGATGAGCGAACCGGGCCGGCCGCTCGTTGAGGTCCTGTACTTCGACGGCTGCCCCAACCACGAGCCGGCACTCGCCCTCGTCGAACGGATCGACGGCGAGCTGGGAACCCGCGCTGAGTGCCAGATGGTGAACGTTCCCGATCAAGAGACGGCCGCGCGCCTGCGCTTCCTGGGTTCGCCAACGATCCGCGTCGACGGTGTCGACGTCGACCCCCACAGCGAGGAGCGAAGCGACTACGCGCTCTCCTGCCGTGTCTTCAGGACCGAGCGTGGTACCGCGGGCCAGCCGGACGACCGCTGGATCCGCGACGCTCTCACCAACGCCACCAACACGAGCCGGCGTAACGTCGAGCGTGTGCTCATGGCTGCCGGGATCCCGAGCAGCCGCTGCGGAACGGAACGAACGGCCAGACTCAGCCGCGAGGAGCGGCAGTTCTACCGTTGGATTCTCGATCGCTTCGCACACGCGGTGGCGCCAACCGCGGCGCAGCTCACCGAGCAGGCGCACGCGCTCGATCTCGACGCACAGGCGGCATTGACGACACTCGCGCGTGAGGACCTCGTGCATACCGACGGCGACGGAACGGTCCTGGTCGCGTACCCGTTCTCTGCACGGCCGCGTGGACACCGGGTCACGATCGACGATGGGTCGACGGTGGAGGCGATGTGCACGATCGACGCGCTCGGGATCGCGCCGATGCTCAACAAGCTAATCGAAGTCAGCTCGCACGACCCCGTCAGCGGCAGCGAAGTCCGGGTGCGACTCCATCCGGACGACGGCGCGGCGTGGGAACCCAAAACAGCGGTCGTCCTCGCCGGCAGCAGCTGCGCCTCCGGACCGAGCTACTGCGGCTGCTGCGACGTACTCAACTTCTTCGACTCGACCGAGACCGCGCAGCATTACCTGCTCGAGCACGACAACATCGCCGGCATGCCGATCTCGATAGCGGAAGCGATCGAAGCCGGGCACGCGATCTTCGGCGAGCTTCTCAAGGAGGGCTGATGTCGACACCGATCGATCGTGACGAGCTGCAGCGGCTGCTGCGCGAGGAGCAGGCGCAGCTCGTCGAAGTGCTGCCCGAGGACGAGTACGAGGACGAACACCTTCCCGGCGCGATCAACGTCCCGCTCAAGACGCTCGACGCCGAGACGGCACGGCAGCTCGACCGGCAAGGACCGGTGATCGTCTACTGCTACGACTACCAGTGAGACATGAGCCCACGAGCCGCGTCGCGGCTCGAAACCCTCGGCTTCCCCCGCGTCTACGACTACGTCGCCGGCAAGGCCGACTGGGGCTCCTACGGATTCCCGCTCGAAGGCGACGCAGACAGCAGCACTCGCGTTTCGGCCGTCGCAGCAACCGAGGTGCCGACCTGTCGCCTCGACGAGTCCGTTGCCGACGTCGCGGCGCGGCTTCCCGAGGCTTGGGACATCTGCGTCGTCACGAATGATCGGCAGGTCGTGCTCGGCGTGCTCGGACGCAGCGCGCTCCGTTCCAATCTGCAGACAACGGTCGAGAACGCGATGACGGCCGGACCGAGCACGATCCGACCGAGTGCGCGGCTCGACGCGATTACGAAACGAATGCACGACCAGGATCTCATCCGCATCATCGTGACCCGCTCCGACGGCGCGCTGCTCGGTGTGCTGCGAGCAGAAGATCTCGAGCCCAGGCTTGGCGGTTCCTAGCGTCGGGGCAATCGAAGTGGTGGAGCTGAGGCGGGTCTGGCGGGCTGACTTGTGGGGCGGCTGACCGGAAGGTAGGGCGGAGCGACGGAAGAACGCTCCAACGGACGTTAGGATGTGTCTGTGGGCGACGAGCGCTGTGACCTTCTCTGTCTTGACCTGCCGCGGGCCGAGGACCTGCGCCAGCGGCGATTACCCGTCGATGCCGCCGAGAGGGTGGCGGCGCGAGCGCGCGCGCTGGCCGACCCGACGCGGTTGATGTTTGCCGTTGCTCTTCGCGAGGGCGGCGAGCTGTGTGTCTGCGACTTGGCCTGGATCAGTGAGCGCTCGCAGAAGCTCGTCTCGCATCATCTGCGCGCGCTGCGGGCGGAAGGGTTGGCGCGCTCCCGGCGCGAGGGGAAAATGGTGATCTACTCGCTGACGCCGGCGGGCGAGCGTCTGCTTGAGGCTGCGCTCGCGCCGGAGGGCTCGGCGGCCGAGGTCGGGGCTTGAACATGGGCGAATCGCCGCTCATCCAGCTGCAGGCGAGACGCGAGATCGGCTGGCAGCGCGACGCCCGCCGGGCACGGCTGCTCTCCTGGTTCAGCCTGGTCTGGATGACGATCGAGGGCGCCGTTGGCGTCTTCAGTGGCATCGTCGCCGGCTCGATCGCGCTGCAAGCGTTCGGCATCAGCTCGGCGGTCGAGGGACTGGCGAGCGTGATCGTGATCTGGCGCTTCACCGGCTCGCGCACCCTCTCCGAGACGTCAGAGCGACGCGCGCAGAAACTGGTGGCGGTCAGCTTCTGGCTGCTCGTCCCCTACGTCGGCGTGGAGGCGGTCTACAAGCTCGTCAGCGCGGCTGAGCCAGAGACGAGCTATCTCGGTATCGGCCTGACGATCAGCAGCCTGCTTCTGATGCCACTGCTGGGGAAGATGAAGCATCGTCTCGGTCGCGCGCTCGGCTCGGCCGCGACCGCCGGCGAGGGAACCCAGAACCTTCTCTGCGCCTACCTGGCAGCGGCCGTGCTCGTCGGCCTTCTCGGCAACACCCTGTTCGGGCTTTGGTGGCTCGACCCCGTCGCCGCCTTCGCCGTCGCCGCGCTCGCGCTCAAGGAAGGGCGCGAGAGCTGGCAGGGCGACGGCTGCGACTGCTGCTGATGAGCGACGAGCGGCACAGGCACGCGCACGCCAACGACCATCCGGGCCATTCGCACGGGGTCAGCGCCGACACGAGCAAGGGTCGCCTTGCGGTCGCGCTCGTGCTGATCATCGCCTTCATGGCGGGCGAGGTCGTCGCCGGCATTCTCGCCCACTCGCTGGCGCTGCTCTCGGACGCGGCGCACATGCTGACCGCGACGCAGCGGTCGGCCCGGAAACCGGCGGCGGCTGGTGAAGGCTAGCCGTGCTCGCACTGTGCGCATCGATCGCGTCCTTTCTGCTCGCTCTCGGGCTTGCGGTTCACGACGCCGACTTGAAGCTCGCGGGCGCGAGCGGCCTCGCGCTCGTCGGCGTGCTCACGATCGCCATGGGCATCCGGGCACACTCCCGCAGCCGGACTCAAGCGTGACCCTACGCGCTTGCCGCGACCGTTCGCCGCGAGTCGCACCGGCCTTCGCTTGCCAGTAGGAGCGTGGCTCAAACAGCGCGGTTGTGGCGCGCTCATACTCGTCGCGACCGCCTTCCCGCACGCGTAGCGCCACTGGCGCCCGCTAGGGCTCTCTGTCTGGCGGGGCGGGTGTGAGCGGCCCGAGGGTGTCGCCGCCGAGTGCAGCGCGATAGCCGAAGGCGAGGAACGAGAAGAAGCAGGCGACGCCGAGTGCGTGCGCCCAGCCGGCGTCAGGTCGCGGAGGAAGAGAGGCTGCTGGGCGAGCGCCCAGCCGGCGATGGTCGCCCTTCGTGTTGATGGGCGCGAGGCGATCGATTGGAACCGAAACGGACTCGGCGTTGGAGGCCCTGACGAAGTGGCATGGTTGAGCCCGCCTCGTTGCAAGTCGGCTGGTTTTCGTGCGAGGCGCCTCGCCCAGGGAGCTGCGAAGAACGCCGTCGGGGGCGTCAAGTGCATAGCGCACCCCTTGAATATGCGTCTTGGCCGATGAGAATCTTGCCCGCCCGGCGTCCCCTTCGAGACAGCCTGGACGACACCGCCAAGGCAGCAACGCGTGTTGTTGGCGGCACTCAGGAGAGACTGCGGCGGCGGGCCCGAGCCGACGGCGAAGGCCAGCACTCCCTGTTCCTGGTGGTCGTCGTCGGCGACGATGCTCCAGCGAACACTGAACTCACCGCTTGCGAGGCGCGGCCTGAGCGGAAGCTCGCGGATCTTGCCATGTACGCGCGGGCCTCCGGCCAGGATCGATCCGCCGCCGTTTCGTATGGCTTCGTTCCCCGGCGCGGCGCCGACGACGTCGTCGAAGACAACCACGATCCGCTTCGGGGCATTGGCAAGCACCGCGCGGTCCGAGGGGATCGTTCGTACGACGTCCGCATGCGCCGATGCTGCCGCAGGGACGGTCAACACGACGACGGCGACCACGCAACCGAGTAGATGCTTCCGCCAGCGGCGGTTCACCTTTGCGCCCGCAGCGCAGCCCAATCTTGAATCGCGGTTCTCCCAGGAGATGTCCTCGGTCTCAGGCGAGGAAGGTGGCGGCGAGCAGGAAGACGTTCAACGCACTGATCACAAAAGCGACGAGGACGGCTACGCCTGTTGTGAGGCGGTGGTTGACGAGTGTTCCCATGACGTCGCGGCGGCTGGTGAAGAGGACGAGGGGGATGAGCGCGAAGGGGATCCCGAAGGAGAGTACGACCTGGGAGATGACGAGCGAGGAGGTGGGGTCGAAGCCGATTCCGAGGACGATGAGTGCTGGGGTCATGGTGACGGCGCGGCGGACGAAGAGCGGGATCGAGCGCCTGATGAAGCCCTGCATCACGATCTGGCCGGCGTAGGTGCCGACGCTCGAGGCTGAGAGGCCGGATGCGAGCAGTGCGAGTGCGAAGGCCAGTGCTGCGGCGCCGCCGACGGCCGTCTTGAGGCCGGCGTGCGCGCCTTCGATCGTGTCGGCTCCGGGGACGCCGTGGAAGAGGGAGGCGATAACCGCGAGCATCGCCAGGTTGACGATGCCGGCGATCGTCATTGCGATCACGACGTCGAGGCGCTGAAAGCGGACGAGTTCGTGGCGTTCGGCGTCGTCGTGAGGGCGGATCCGGTTTTGTGTTAGTGCTGAGTGGAGGTAGATGACGTGTGGCATGACGGTTGCGCCGATCATTCCGACGGCGAGCAGGAGGCTGTCCGTGCCCTTGAGTCGGGGGATGAAGCCGGAGGCGACGAGATGGATGTTGGGTCCGGTTGTGAGCGTCTCGTAGAGGAAGACGAGCAGGATTACTCCGAGTAGGGCGATGATCGCCGCCTCGAAGCGTCGGTAGCCGAGCGAGTGGAGGCCGAGGAGGGCGAAGGCGCCGACGCCGCCGATCAGGCCGGCGACGAAGAGCGGTATCCCGAAGAGGATGTTCAGGGCGAGCGCGGCACCGACGAGCTCGGCGAGGTCGGTGGCCATGGCGATCACTTCGGCCTGCAGCCAGAGCCCGACCGAGACGGGGCGCGGGAAGTGTTCGCGGCAGAGCTCGGGCAGGTTCTGGTCGGTGGCGATGCCGACCTTGGCCGACAGGTACTGGATCAGCATCGCCATCAAGTTCGCCGCCAGCACCGCCCACATGAGAAGGAAGCCGAACTTGGCGCCGCCGGCGACGTTGGTGGCGAAGTTGCCGGGGTCGACGTAGGCGACGGCGGCGACGAAGGCGGGCCCGAGCAGCGGCAGCACACCGCGGATGCCGCCGCGAGCGCGGAGCCGGCGGAGCTCGCTCAACGGTGGCGGAGCGATGACACGGCGATCGGTCAGCTGGGTCACGCTGCTACCTCGACCCGGACGGCGTCGGCCACGTCGACGCTGACCGTTGCGACCGAGTCGCCGAAGCGGACACGTAAGCGGCCACCCTTGAGGCGCCGGAGAAGCTCGACCGGCGACTGAAGCCCGACGCCGAGCTTCGACAGCTCGCGGAGCGCGCCTGGACTCGAATCTGAGATGCGGGCGATCGTCCCCGAATCGCCGAGCGCGAGCTCGGCGAGGGCCACTGTTGCGACGTCGATGAGGGACCCATCGCGGGTTGGGATCGGGTCGCCGTGGGGATCGCGGGTCGGCTCGCCGAGCCGGGCGGCGATGCGTTGCTCGACCTCCTCGGAGAGGACGTGCTCGAGACGGTCGGCTTCGGCGTCGACCGCATCCCACGGCATCCCGAATTCCTCGACCAAGAAGAGCTCGAGCAGGCGGTGGTGACGGATGACTTCGAGTGCCGCGCTGCGGCCGGCGTCGGTCAGCTGGACGCCGTGGTAGCGGTCGTAGGCGACGAGATCGAGTTTGGCCAGCTTCTTGACCATTCCGGTCACGGAGGGAGGGCTGACCTGGAGGCGGGAGGCGAGACCGGTCGTCGATGCGGTGCCGCCGGAGCGTTCTTCGAGAACGAAGATCGCCTTCAAGTAGTCCTCGACGGCGGCGGTGAACGTCGAGGCCACAGGTTTAGCCTAGCCTAAACTTGGTGGCCACGACCAGGGTGACCGAGGCCCTCCTACCCGCGGCGCCTCAGCGTTCTCGTCGGATGCGCGCGCCTGCTGCCGCGGACCGAAGCCTCTGGCTGTAGCACCGGCCCCGATCGTTGCCTTCGTAGCTGTCGAGGTCGGGCCGGATGGCGAGAGCTAGAACCAGCCGCGCTTCTTGAACAGTGTGAAGAGCGCGGCGACTGCGGCCAGTTCGATGCCGATGCCGAGCGCGAAGAACGCCCAGCCGCCTTGGATGCGGCCGACCATCCAGCCGAAGTTCTGACCGAAGAAGCCGGTGATGAAGGTGAGTGGCAGGAAGATGGTCGCAACGACAGCTAGTTGCTTCATGACGGAGTTGAGTCGGTTGGAGACGGTGGAGAGGTATACGTCCATCGAGCTGGTCAGAAGGTCGCGGTAGGTGTCGATCAGGTCACTGATGCGAATCAGGTGGTCGTAGACGTCGCGAAAGTAGCGTTCGTGCTCGTCGGTCATACCCGGTAGTTCGGCGACGCCTCCCATCAGGGTGGCGAACATGTCGCGTTGCGGTGTGATCGCTTTGCGCATCCCGACGAGGAGTCGTTTCATACGGAAGATCTCTTGCAGTTGTTGGTCGCCGGCGTTCAAGAAGGTCTGGTTCTCGAGTTCGTCGATGCGGTCGTCGAAGTCGGCCAGGATCGGGAAGAAGCTGTCGACGAGCGCGTCGATGATCCGGTATAGGAGTTGCGCGGGGTCGTCGACGGCTTTGTTTCGTTTCACGTAGCGCTGCCGGACATCGGTGAACGCCGGGGCTTCGTCGCGGTGCACGGTGACGAGGAACCGCTCGGAGTAGAAGCAGTGCACTTCCACGAGCCGGTCGTCGTCGGGGACGGCGCCGTAAACGACGAGGAATACGAAGTCGTCGTAGTCGTCGAGCTTGGCGCGCTGGCCGAAGTTCTCGGAGTCCTCGACCGCGAGCGGGTGGAACTTGAACACGTCGCGCAGGACGGCGTAGTCCTCCTCGACGGGCTGATCAACGTCGACCCAGAAGAAGGAGCCGCCAGCGAGAAGCTTCTCGATGCTTTCGCGGTCGAACTGAAGCTCCTCGCTGCCGCGGTCATGGATGACCGTGCAGCGGTTGGGGCCAGTCCTTGAGGCCGCGGGCGGGGAACTCGAAGGCGTTGCGGGCGTCTTGTGCGGGGACATGGAAGGGGATCGGCTGGTCACAATGGCCTCTTTCGGCGAGACCGGATTCGCTTGAGTCGCCTCTCAACGAGGCGAAGCTGGCACTGCCCCCAGGCGCTGATCGCGAGGACGCTGGCGGCAAAGGCGCCGTAGGCGCCGGCGGCCGCGGCGAGCGGGCCTGCGCCGCGCAGCTCGAACGCGGCGAAGCCGGCGATGAGAGCGGGCCCGACCAAGAGGCGGGCGATCGGGCGCAAGAAGCTCGTCACCACGAAGAGGCTAGCTCTGGGAGAGGACGGGCGACGAGCGGCTTTGACCTCGGCCTCGAGCCTTGAATCGGTCATCTGATTTCAGCGCACCTCATGCTTGCGTGAATACTGCTCGCGGGGACGCGCTACCGAAGCTCGCGGCGAGCGGCGAACTTGCTGCCTGCTTCTAGTAGGCCGAGGACGAGCAGGAGGGCAAGCTTGACGTCGCCCATCCCGAGTGCCGCC
>JADEYI010002271.1_pt1 | contig 10266 bp, 9 predicted proteins | sample 8542331 | NCBI WGS metagenome assembly JADEYI01 (sample SAMN16510988, study PRJNA670497) | mine drainage metagenome | isolation source: biofilm near Copperflume 1 | place: Germany: Marsberg coppermine Kilianstollen | collected 2018-02
TACCTGAGGAAGGGCACCTCTGTCCCACAATACGTCATGCTATACTGAGGCCGCCGCGCGAGACGTACGAGGGGAGGAGAGGACCCGACCATGGCAGATACATCGCATGCGCCGAAAGACCGCGGTGGCATGGACTGGATCATTCCCTTCTATGGCTGGCGTGGAGCGAGGATGGGCCCCACGGGCATCTTCGATAGCCATCGGGCGCGGGCCGCGAGCATCGCGCGCCTGTGTGGATCAGGCACAAAGCGCGTGCTCGATCTCGGTGCCGGCGCCGGGGGAACCGCCGCCGCCATCGCCGACCTGGGGCATGACGTCGTCGCCATCGAGCTGGAACCCGTCCGTGCGGGCTTCGCGCGCGATCTGGCGGCCGAGCGGCGCGCTGGCGACCTCACCATCCTCGAAGCCAATTATTTCGAGGTCGCGCTCGACGGGCTGTTTGACGTCATTGGTCATTGGGATAGCTTCGGGATGGGCGCGGATACCGACCAGCAGCAGTTGTTGCGGCGCATCGCCGGCCAGTGGCTTGCCCGCGATGGACATGTGCTGCTCGACGTCTTCAACCCCATCTGGTGGGCCGTGCGGCATGGACAGGTGACCCGCCATGACTGGTGCGGAATGATTGAACTTCACGAGTTTGACCCCATCGCCATGCGCTTCATAGACACCTGGTGGATAGATGGCGACGAGGCCCATGCGCACGCCCAAACCGCCCGCTGTTATAGCCCGGCCGATTTTGCGCTGCTGCTGGAGGGCACCGGTCTCGTCATCCGCGCGATGGAGGTCAATGGCACACCACTCCCCACGGTGGAGGGGTGGCGGTCAATGGCGCAATGGCAAGACGAGGCCTTTTCCTACCATGTTGTGCTTGCCCGTACGGACGGCACAGATACCGCTGGTGCCTCGGATCGTACCGCAGATAGCTATACCGCGAACTCCGCTGAGGTGAGGTCGCCCAGCGCCGAATAGACGCGCTTCCGCTAGGAGACGGTATCCAGAAAGCGCCCGATGTGCGCATCGCCGCCAGCGCTGACGGGCGCTTTCGTGGCACGTGGACGCTGGAGGATGACGATATACTGATGGGCGATGTTGGGCACATACCCGTAGGGATAGCCGTAAGGTCGGAGCTTCGTTCCCGCCTGGTACCAGATGGTTTCACCTTTGGGAACGAAGCCGACCCCTTGAGCGCGCCGCGCCAGGTCAACATGCGTAAACAGGTACTCGCCATGCTGATAGGCATTGCGGACCATCACCGCCATATAGCGCCCCGGTCGTAGCAGCGCATAGCAGTGGGTAAAGACCCGCTCCATCGCGTCGAGATAGTCCGCGTAACTCGCGAGATTCGCCAGATCGCCCCGCTCTTCGGAGCGCATATTGTAGTCACTGCGCCGGTTGCGATACTCGTCAGCGTACTTCTCCCCACCCTTGCCACTCATCGTCTGCTCAAGGTGAATGTTGTAGGGCGGGTCCATCGCGATGAAATCAAAGAAGGCGCCATGCTGGTCGGGGCTGAGGCGCTGGCCCTGCGCCTCAGGCACGTGCTCACCTGTTCGCCAGCGCTCCATCACTTCCAGGCAATCCCCACGCACCACCGTTTGTGGCATGAGGTCAGCGTGCTCGTTGAGCACCTGCTGATAGATACCCGCCCATTGCTCGCTGATCTCGATGCCAACAGCGCGGCGGGCGGCCGGTTGGGCAATCGAAGCCCCAATCAGCGTGCCTCCAACACCGGCAAAGGGATCGAGGACGGTCATACCAGCTTTGGTGAAGAACTCGATCAGCAGCGCCATGATTTGCGGAGGCTTATTGGCCCCATGCCGCTTGCGCAGCGTGTGGCCATACATGCTCGGGTACGCCGTTTGCAAGACGCTCTTCGTGAAGTAGAGAAAGCGCTCACCGCTCAGATCATTGAGCGTGTTCTTAGGATGCGGCTGGTGGTGCTTCTCTGGCGCCGCTGGCACGCCTCCGTCGGGTGCGTCACTGCCGTGATCGGGGGCATGCTGGGAAGCGGTTGCCTCGGTGAATGCGGTTTCGGTGAATGCGGTCTCGGTGAATGCGGTCTCGGTGAATGCGGAGGAAAGGCCAGGTTGCGCCTCAGCCTGGGCGGAAGTCGTCGCCCGCTTCCGTGGCCGCCCGTGTCGCCGAGGCGCGGCTTGGGCCACCGCCTGCCGCGGATCATCCTGCCGCGGATCATCCTGTCGCGGATCATCCTGTCGCGGATCATCCTGTCGCGGATCGTCCTGTTCCTGTAGGTGAGCCATTCCGAACCGCTTTCTGGTAAGCCCCATCAGTGCCTGGTGTCCCTGCCCATCTATTCTAGCGTATCGGGGGCGAAAGCGGAGACGAAAGCGACACGGATTGCCCTGCCTTGCGACACGTCGCGCTCGTGCGACAGGGAAAGGGAGGAGAGTATCACGAGCAGAAGATACGCTGCCCACTCGCCAGGCGGGCGCGCTTGGGTGCGTCAGGACGAACACACCGCCCACTCAGCCAGAGGCGGGCACGGAACTGGAGGATGTGAGAAAGGATATGGCAACATCCATGAGAGAGGTGTCCACGGCGGCATCGCTTCCCTTCGACTTCGATTGGGCGCGGCAAGCGTTTCATCCTCTTCTGGCTCGTCAGGCAGCCAAGGCCCGGTCGCGCTTGGCGCACGATAGAGCCAGTTCGCCTCCATCTTCGCACAGCCGGTTGGGGCGACCGCCGCGGTGATCGTGCGTCGGCTGGTGGCGGAGCGACCCGTAAACTGCCAATCCCCCTCTTCGCGTTGTGCCCCGACGACCTTCACGAAACGAAACGGGCGCGGATTGACGCCTTGCGCGCTATCACGCGGGCGGTTACAGTCAAAGACAAAGACCATCAGCCAGCACAGGTTGGGCTACGATGTGGGCGCGGTCACTCTCAGTGTACCCGGCGGCAACAGCTGTACACTGAGACCAGGCACACGACTGAAGTCACTATCAGTGGTGACCAGAGTCAAGCCATACTCCAACGCCGTGGCGGCAATGAGCGTATCAATATCGCCAATCAGCCCCGGGCCATGAGGCGGCCGCAGCGCCCGGCGCAGGTCAGCATAGCGCTGGGCAATCGCGTAGGTCAGGGGATGCGGATGCACGCGCACGAGCAGTGTCCGGAACGCCTGCCAGTGTCGCGGATAATCCGAGAAGCTCTTGAGGTACTCGGCGATCTCACCAACGCACACCAGGCTTGTGGTTGCCTCCGCAGCGTGAACCCACGATTGCGCGAGAGCCAGCGCCGCGGGTCGGCCACGCAGGTAGGCTGAGAGGACCGCGCTATCGAGTAGGTACCGCCTCATAGCTCGATTGGCGCGCTTGGCCCGGTTTCATGGCGCATCCGATAGAAGGTCTCAGCCTCATCGTCCTCCGGCAAATCCTGCCAAGCCCCTGCCGGGTCCTGCCAAGGCTGCGCTGATTCGAGCACAGTGGGGGACAGCTCACGCTCATGCGCACTTCGCAACGCCTCGATAAGGATGGCGATCTCCTCCTGTTCGTCGGGCGAAAGGCGCTCCAAGTCGGCTAGATCACGCTGGAGTCGGTCAATCATCGCGCATGTCCCCTTATCGTGCCAATGGCGTTGTATCGGTCTGCAGATCGTGACGCCCCACGAATGTCCTTGCCCTGAGTATAGCACTAGCCTGAGTAGAGCATAGGTACCTACGGCTGCCGTTCTATACAATGATGCCGCGCCTACGTCAGTGGCCCGTGCCCTCTGGACGGCCCTGCCGCGCTGCCTCCTCTTCCCCCTCCCCTCGCAGGGGAGGGGGCCAGGGGGAGAGGTCCACCGCGTGAGCCACGGGACGGGGGTCTTTATAAGCAGTTGCCAGACCTGGGCGCGGCGCGCGTTTCATCCTCTTCTGGCTCGTCAGGCAGCCAAGGCCCACCTGCCCCCCCCAAAGACGGCACACGCTCCCGCCTGGGACTGTACACACGGGCGCCCCTTGGCATAGAATGCGGTTTGGCATAGAATGCGGTGATGAGCGCGAGTGCTGCTCACTCCTCCTCATTCCGGAGAAGAACCGCCCGCGAACAGCGGCGCAACAGCATGGGACAGCATGGGGTCGCAATATGGCAATTCGCAAGATACTCACCGTTGGGGGGCCGCGCGAGAAGATCCTGCGCACCCGCGCCAAGAAAATCTCCCGCTTCGATGCCCATCTGCAGCGCCTGGTCGAAGACCTCTGGGAGACGATGCGCGCCGCCCCCGGCGTCGGACTGGCCGCGCCACAGATCGGCGAATCCATTCGCGTGCTGGTGGCCGAGTATGAGGATGAGCACGCCGCCCTCGTCAATCCAGAGATTCTCAAAGCCGAAGGCGAAGTGCTTGGCACCGAGGGCTGCCTAAGCATCCCCGGCTACGTCGGCGACCACGTCGCGCGCGCCGCCAGCATCGTCGTCAAGGCGCGCGATCCCCACGGCAAAGAGATCCGCCTGCGCGCCGAAGGGTGGTGGGCGCGCATCCTCCAGCACGAGATTGATCACCTCGACGGCATCCTCTATACCGACCGCATCTCACCCGCGGACGTGCGCGAGGTGACGGACGACGACACCGCCGAAGAGGGCGCGCCCCCCTCGCGCATGCCCCAGTCCCACACCATGAACGGCCACGCGCCCGCCGCCCACACAGTCGCCATCGCGGCAGAAACGGCAGAAGTGAAAACCACGGAAACGAAAACCGCGAAAACGGCAGAAACGGCAGATCCACCCGCTCGCCAAACCACGCCGGAGCACCAACCCGCGATGGACACGGCAGGGGGGCGCGAATGAGCGTGGCACAGGGCAAATACCACATCTGGACCGTCGGCTGCCAAATGAACATGGCCGATTCGCAGCGCGTCTCCAGCATCCTCGACAGCCTCGGCTGGGAAGAAGCCCCCACCGTGGACGCCGCCAACCTCGTCGTGCTCAATACCTGCAGCGTGCGCGAACAGCCAGAGAAGCGCGCCCACGGCCAGCTCTCGCTACTCAAGCACGCCAAGCGCCACCGCGCCGACCTGCTCGTCGCGATGATGGGCTGCATGATCGGCCACCAGCGCCAAGTAGACGAGCTGAAAAAGAAGTACCCCGTCGTAGACCTCTTCTTCAAAGTCGAGCAGGCCGACATCCTGCCCCACTTCCTAGAGGAGCGCTGGACCCCCATCGCCGGCGAAGGCTGCGTGGATTTCGCCGCCCTTGGCGCCCCCCGCACGCTCGGCGTCTCCGACGCCCTGCCCGTCCTGCCCCTGCCCGTCCTGCCCCTGCCCGTCCTGCCCCTGCCCCTCGCTGGCGCGCGTGGCCCCGCCGCCCTGCCCGACGCGCCAGAGCCGATCCCGACCGTCGGCGCCGAAGCCCTGGGCGCGCCCACTGGCCCCCTGGGCGCGATGTCGGTCAACTTCCGCCCCGGCGCGCGCGAGCTCCACTACCCCACCGCCGCCCAGGTCGGCCTGCCCGCGCGTGGGCCAACCGCCTGGCTACCGGTCATCCTCGGCTGCAACAAAGTCTGCTCCTATTGCATCGTGCCCTCGCGGCGCGGGCGCGAGCGCAGCCGCCCCGTCACCGAACTGCTCAGCGAGGCACGCCAACTGGTGGACCGCGGCGCGCGCGAGCTGACGCTACTAGGGCAGACGGTCGAAGCCTACGGGCTAGACCTCCCCGACCAGCGCGCCGACCTGGGCGACCTGATGGAACGCCTGAGCGAGATCGAAGACCTGCGGCGCATCCGCTTCATGACCTCCTATCCACGCCACATGACCGACAAGATGATCCGGCAGATGGCCGCGCTGCCCAAGGTCTGCGAGCACGTCAACATTCCCGTGCAGCATGGCGACGACGGCGTGCTCCAGCGCATGCGCCGGGGCTACACCCTCACCGAGTATCGCGCCCTGATCGAGCGACTGCGCGCGTGGTGGCCCGGCGTCTCGCTCTCCACCGATGTCATCGTCGGCTTCTGCGGCGAGACCGAAGAAGAATTCCAGCACACCCTCGACCTCCTCGACGCCATCCGCTTCGATGTCGTCCACGTCGCCGCCTACTCGCCCCGCCCTGGCACCCTCTCCCACAAGTGGGAGGATGACGTGCCGCTGGAAGAGAAGAAGCGCCGACTGCACGCCGTCGAGGAGGTCCAAGAGCGCATCGCCCGCGAACTGAATACGCCCTACACTGGGCGCACCGAGGAAGTGCTGATCGAATCCCACCAGGTCGCCGGCGGCCAGCACCAGTGGCGTGGGCGCACCCGCACCAACAAGCTCGTCTTCTTTCCCGCCGATCGCGCCGCGCGCACCGTCGGCCCAGGCGACCTCGTGCCGGTAGCGATCGCGAAGACGACAGCGTGGTCGTTGCAAGGGCAGCTTGCGACGCCGTAACATCTACGTTTGATGCCACAACAGGGCGATGGTGGCCGATGCGTCCGCGCTGGCGGCGCGCTCTCCATCGCCGCCAGCGCATCGCGGCAGGCAGACCAGGAGGATGACCAGGACATGACCCACGCCACCTATCAGCCGGAGGAGCGCGCCCGGCAGCACCGCCTGCTCACAGAACAGGCCATCTCCCAGGCGCTGACAAGCCACTGGGAGGATGCCGCGACGACCAACCGCCGGCTGCTCGAGCTGTTTCCCCGCGACCTCACCTCCTTCAACCGGCTGGGCAAGGCGCTCAGCGAGCTGGGCCAGTATGAGGAGGCCAAGCGCGCCTACACTGACGCGCTGGGAGTGGACCCAGAAAACAACATCGCCCGCAAGAACCTGGCCCGGCTGGGACAGATCAACAGCGCGGACGGCACCCCCCGCACCACCGCCGAGCGCATTGACCCACGCCTCTTCATCGAGGAGACGGGCAAGACCGGCTTCACCAAACTGGTGGATCTCGCGCCCAAGGCCGTGCTCACGCGCCTCTCCGCCGGTGAGCAAGTCTACTTGCAGCGCGAGCGCACGCTGCTCTACGTCGCCAATGCCGCGGGCGTGCGCATTGGCCGCGTCGAGCCGCGCCTGGCCAGCCGTCTCATCAAGTTCATGACCGGCGGCAACCAGTACGCTGCCGGCATCGCCGAGGTCAGCAGCACCGAGATCCGCCTCATCATCCGCGAGACTTTCCAAGATCCCAGCCAATTCGGCAAGGTCAGCTTCCCAACGCAGGCTGGCGCGGGCGAGATCGTCCGCGGCTATATCAAGGATACGATGGTGCGCCGTGAGGAAGGCGACGACGACGAGTTGGATGAGGATGGCGAGTTCAGCGACGAGGAAGAGGGCGAAGAGGGCGAAGAAGCCCGCGAGCCTGAGCTTGAAGAAGATAGTTTTAACACGACCGAGGAATAACCGCGCATAAAAGGGAGAAGCCGATGTACAAGACGAAACGTGTCGCCTGGCACAAACACCTCAAGAAAGCCAAGAAAGCCAAAGACAAGGCCCGCGCCGCACGCCAGCCACAGGCCGCGCAGTCGCGCCCCGCCAGTGCGCGGCGCCCGACCTAGCCCCCTTCCCTGAGCGCGGGCCGGGGTGGCCACAGGGCGGCAAGCATACGATGCATCCGGCTCTTCCGGCCCGCCCACGCCTGATACTCCGTTGGGGCGAGCGGTTGGAGTCTGGGACCCGCGCTCCAGGCACGGCTACGCCCGCTGGGGCCGGCATGCCAGTGAGGGGAGCGGCTGGAAGAGGGAGGCACGAACGCGGCTACACCCACTGGGGGTACGCTTGGCGCTCCGCCAACGCCGCCACCGCACCCGGTATGAGGTGGCCCGCTCGCGCGTAAAATGGCTCATGCGCGGGCTAGCTCATCATGCGCGGGCGGAACGTAGGCGACGCGGCGAGGAGCCGGTGAGCGGCAAGCCAGTGAGCGGGGGAGCCGGTGGAGGGGAGTCCGAGCATGCGTGACGCATCTAGGCCTGACGTACCCAGGCCCGACGCGCCCAAGCCCGACGCGCCGCTACTGGGCATTGATCTCGGCGGCACCACCACGCGCATCGGCATCTTCGCCTCGCCGGATGCTCCTCGCTTCACGGTGCTCGCGCGCTTCCCCACCGACGCCGACTACGGGCACGCGCTCGACCAGATCGCCCACGAGACGCGGCGCGGCATGGGCGCCGCATGGGCACAACTGGCCGGAGTCGGCGTCGCCATTGGCGCGCAGGTGGCACGCGATGGCCAGGGTGTGCTCACCTCGCCCAACCTGCCCGATTACGTCGGCAGGCCGCTGGTGGCGGATCTCGCGGCGCGGCTGGGTTGCCCGGTGCGGCTAGCCCACGACGGCGTCTGTGGCGTGCTTGCGGAGCGGCGCTTCGGCGCGCTCCTCGCCTATGAGCGCGCCGCGTACCTGACCCTCTCGACGGGCACCGGCGCGGCCATCCACCTGCGCACCGCCGCCACCGCGCTCACCATCTCCATCCAGGTCGGCCACCAACTCCTCGATGGCAATCCCCTGCCCTGCCTCTGCGGCCAGGTCGGCTGCCTAGAGACGCTCACCGGCGGGCGCCAGATCGCCCTGCGCGAGGGACGCCCGCCCGCTGAGATTGACGATCCGCTCTTCTGGGAGGGCCTAGCGCAGAAGGTAGCCCTTGGCCTAGTGAATCTAGCGCAGCTCACCCGCGTCGAGGCGGTGGCGGTCAGCGGCGGCATAGCCCTCGCCCGTCCGGCCCTGCGCCCACGCCTGCGCGAGCTAGTGAGCGCGCGCCTGCGCGACGCCACGCTGCTCGTGCTCGATGCGGCGCTGGGTGAGGACGCGCCGCTGGTCGGCGCGGCGGCGCTGCTGGCCGAGCCAGAGGAGCGCATCCTCCACTAGCGCCTGTTTCACCATGCCGCTAGGGGTGCGGCGCGTACACCATCCGGCCACACCGCGAAGAAAGCGCTACTTCTCGACGTGGGTCAGCGCGCTGACCCGCTTCGGCACCAGACGGCCAGAGGTATCTTCATCCTCCATCTGGGCCTCCTCATGGTACTCGGCATCCGTGTTGACCTTCCAGGGGTCGAAGTTCGTGCCGAGCGCGATATTCCGTGCCGCGAGCAAGGCCGTCATCATTGAGTGGTCTTGATTATTGTAGTGATGCATGCCGTTGCGCCCCACCAATTGCAGGTTAGGCAACTCCTTGGCGACGTACGCACGGATCACCGCGAGATGCTGCTTGTAGACGTCATCGTAGACCGGGTAGGCCTTGGGCTGACGCACCACCGTGCCCCACAGCACCTCGTCCGGCTTGCAGATGTTGAGTTGCCCAAGCTCTTTCCGCGCCAGTTCCACCAACATATCATCGCTCGAATCCCAGAGACCATCGCCCTCAAAGCAGAAATACTCCAACCCAAGGCAGGTCGTCTTAGCATCGGGCACCATCTCCGGACTCCAGACCTTGAAGTTCTGCATGCGCCCAACCTGCACCGAGGGATCGTGGATGTAGATCCAGTTGTCGGGGAAGAGATCTTCGCGATTGATGACGACGGCAACCGTCAAGAAATCACGGTACTTGAGCGACTCAGCCGCGTGGCGAACCTCGGCGGGGAGCGGCGGCTCACAGCTCGCCACGAGTTCGCGGATGGGCAGCGATGAGATATAGTCAGTGCCCGTCACGTCGCGCGTCTGGCGCGTGGCCTCATCGCGGACCACCACGCTGGTCACGCCGACGCCCGGTGTCTGGCGGACAGCCACCACCCGCTGGCCAAGCGCCACGGTGTTGCCCCCCGCCTCCAAAAGCGCGCGCGTGCGCTCCCACATCTGTCCTGGGCCGAAGCGTGGATAGCGGAATTGATCAATGAGCGTCTTGATGACCGCGCCGCGATCCTTCTTCTTGCGCTGTGGCATGAGCGCGCTCTTGATCGCCTGGCCGAGATCCAACCCCTTGATGCGCTGAGCGGCCCAATCCGCCGAAAGCTCACTGGTGCTGATGCCCCAGACCTTCTCCGTATACGTCTTGAAGAAGATGCTGAAGAGGCGATAGCCGAACTGGTTCGAGACCCATGCTTCAAGCGTCTTGGGATCTTTGGTGGGATGCAGGCGCGCCCAGACGTAGCTGCTCATGCAGCGCACGGTCTCGATCGGCCCCATGTTGAAGAGGGCATTGGCGGCCCGCAATGGGTAATCGAAATACTTGCCCTTGTAGTAGATGCGCGAGAGCCGTCCGCGCGTGATCAACTCATCGCCCAATATCTCAGTCCAGAGGTCCTCGACCTCCTGGCTCTTGCTGAAAAAGCGGTGTCCACCAATATCGAAACGATAGCCACGGCATTCTTCCGTGCGCGAGATGCCACCCACCCGCCGCGAATCCTTCTCCAGCACGGTGACGGACACATGG
>JADEYI010002272.1_pt1 | contig 10260 bp, 5 predicted proteins | sample 8542331 | NCBI WGS metagenome assembly JADEYI01 (sample SAMN16510988, study PRJNA670497) | mine drainage metagenome | isolation source: biofilm near Copperflume 1 | place: Germany: Marsberg coppermine Kilianstollen | collected 2018-02
TAAGTTTGCCCACGATCAAGACTCTCAAGAAAGTTATTCAGGATTAATGTTCTCGTTTCAGCCACAGCATCTTCAGGCCCATACCTACCTAACACCTCCTTAAGCTTGGGAAATTTAAAATTTGCAACACCCAGGCGTACCGTCACGTTTTGCAGTGCAAACAATTCGTCAGCTAAGACAGGTCTGCCAACCATAGGACGCCGCACATCGACACGATAATTTCCTCTTAGCAGTTGCAGGAGTTGTACAGCTAAATTACGCGCTTCATCAAGTGACATGCCAGGCAATTTCAGGTAATACCGGTCAGTGCCGACATGATACACTTTTCTAAATTCGGGGTTAGATTGCAGGCGAAGTTGTCCCTGAAGCTTTATCCCGACTTCGCGACTGAGATTTCGTGCAGCGCGGTCTCCATTTTTAATTGCAAGAGGAGTTTGTTTATCGATGTCTAGAACGATGAAGGAAATCTCTTTTCCGCTCAGTTGTTCTGAATCCTCTTGCTTGAGAATATCATTTAGCAGACTCTCAAACTCATCGATAAAATCCTCTTCCGAGAGGAAATCACGGAAAGAGCTATCAACTATTCTAGGCCTGGCGAGGGCCTCTGATAGTCTTCCACTCACGAACAGCCGCGCCTGGAATGTTGTCAGTAGCTCCTCGAGCATTCTTGTCAGTAAGCGCAGAGCGCGCTGATCGTCCGGTGAGAAAGCCTCATCCTCCTCGGATGCGATATAAATGGCACCAGCCACCATGCCATCGGCGCTGGCCAGAGGAATGGCGATAGCCGACCGCGTGGATTGCTCTATATCAGGATAGGCTAGCATTGTATCTTTTGGTGTAACATGGGGTCGATAGATTACTTGCCCACTTTGATAGGCTCTATATGTCAGACCGGGATGCTCTACCGTCAACACCATAGAACTTAAACGTGCTGGCGAATTGGAGCTATGCGCACGCACTCTAATCGTGCGCTGTTGCAATGGAAGAGAAGGCTCCTGGGGAAGAAACAGGTTGCAGAACTTCCAGCGCAAATGATTATGCTCTTCACCTCCTAGCGCCACAACTATGTTCATCATATTATCCAGCAGGGCATCAGTAACATTTGGGTTCAGCCCAAAATTGGTGACATGTTCTATCCAGTCGCGTCTACCAGCGCTAAAACAAGGGAACCAATCATCGACATGCTTATACACAAGCTCAAAAATGCGCTGTATAGCTGCGACCTGGATGCCTGTGACAGCAATATCTCTGGATTTGCGCTGTATCACAATGATTGGAGCAGGACAGATATTTTCGTTCCAGTCCGGCAAGTATTCAACGCGGAAATCGCTGGGATAGTCAAACGTAGGAGCAGGCTCATACGATGCATAAAACGCCTGGTTCGCTCCTATCCATCCAATCAGCGATGGACCTGCCTGCGAGATATTATGTGGGGAGTCAATGCGCAGTCTGGATTCTTTGCTTTGAATGGGGAGGAAGAATCCCGCGATTGTTCCCGGCATTTCTTCGCAGATGAGCAAGAGCGACAAGCGTAACGCCTGCGATACGAAAAACCGCCAGAAGTACTCTTCATCAGCAATGTCTACATGAGTATCAATTGCATGATGTTTGCCTTCAGGTACATATTCGCGCTCTCGACTGCCAGATAAAGACATCAGAGGTACGTGATCGCCCGCCACTTGCTTCCAAATGGTATCAACATCGGAAGGGATATCTCCTGGACCATAGCCCTGGTCAAGCAACTCCCGGATAAGGGCGAGCTTATCAAGATCTTCTGGTGAGTACTGCCTGTGCCCTTTACCCTCTGAAGATAAGGATGGTCTATCTGTTTGTAATAATCCCTTCCTCTCCCATTCACGTAGCTGGTTTTCGCTAAATTTGAAGAGGCTAGCAGCACGACTAATAGTCACCGTAGCCTTTGAATGTGCGTCCAGCATACGCCTCCACACACGCTGCTGGACTTCCTTCTGCTGTAAGTGCTTTCTGATCCCTTCGATACTCAGGTCTTTCATTTTGATCTCCCAACCAGCAGAGCACTTTCAAGACTAATTTTGTTTGAAAGCATTATATTTTAGACTTTCATACCTCATATACATAAAATTTAAATTCCCATATTTTTTGGTGTAACGTATGACATCAAACTATTCTTTCTATTAAGGCCCGATATACACAAGGAATTCTCACATAGAACACTAATTTATTATAATATACGTTGTCAAGCAAGCAAATATCACTTAGATTTTCTGATAATATCAAATAACGAACAAGGTCTATCAGGAGTAACGCCAACTATGTAGAGATATCTCTTACAAGGAAAAGACCTGACGTTGCCCCTCAAAAACTTGAGGTCTCGAATGATTGCCATTGAATCATAGAATTTCTCTTGTTGATTTGTTTCCCCTCAGATTTTTTGTTTATACGTGTTTTTTTATCTGTATTTCTTTATTATCAGTGGCGTTTATGTAATTCGAAGCATATCAAGATGTAGATAAATCACAGGAAACCTCTCAACATGTTGAGAATTTCAACAGGTATGTTCATCGCACATTGTTAATATCTCTTATATTCAGGTTGAATAGAGCTTTCCTTCGATTTATCTCTTGACTTTTGTTAGGTATTCTGTTACTATATTCTCATATAATATCGATAACCGAAACTTAGTAGCAACTATATTGCTGTTATTTATTGTAAAACTGGTAAGTTTCCTTGAAATGGTGATTTTTAAATTGTAATCATAGATTTCCTGATGTTCATATGGCATAAACCGCTAAAATTGCTAAGGAGGGTCATATGCAAATAAGTGTCGTCAAACCAGAAGCAGTGGCAGGAGCTACTGATATACATGATGATTCATTCTGGAGTGAGCTCTGCCCTCTACTAATGTCCCTTGTATCACGCTGGGTTTATGGTGCAAACGTAGCCGCATGGTCAGGGCAGGAATTTGATGTTGCATATGACATTACTTATACGGCTATCAGGAAAACGATTGAGTACGTACTTCATGCGCAGCAGAAAGGCATCGCTATTGCTTCCTTACAGCGTCTTGCTATCGTAATAGCGAAAAACTACTTTCAAGACACACGTCGTAAAGACTTCAGACTCCTACGTGGAGTAGCAGCCTACTACTCTCTAGATGAGTCGTTGGCATCAAGGGTTGAGGATGATCTTGAGGATAATGTGCTTAACATAATGATCGAGGAATCCCTTTTCCACCAGGTTGCAGAACTGATAGCGCAGTTTCCGCCCAAGCTTCGCCGGGCAGTTCTCACTGATCTCGCGCTTCGTATTGATGAACATGGAGACTTTGATTGTCACCCAACAGCATTGCGGCAAGCATTTATTGAAGTTGGTATCTATCTCGAAGATTATTTGCCGCTTGTACCTGATACTCCTATTTTACGTTCTAGACATGCTTCACTGGTAAGTCTTGCATATAAACGTATTGCACGGTCCGTTCATCTTTGATCTTTCGCTTCTCGCACACCGCCCTCCTACAAAGAGGGCAGAAAGGATGATAGCATGTTTTATATTGGCATACAAACGCTGATTATTGTCATCCTGATTGTCTTTATCGTCGGATTGATTGTAGGCTTCCGCTCAGGTCGCCCTCGTTACCCACGTTATTAGTTTCACGCTCTTGTGACCTACAACCAGCGGCTTGACAGCTTAGAAGAGCAACTGATTGTAGGAGTAGCGTAGGAAGAATAAGAGCTGCCCCTTCCTACGCTACTCTGACATTCCAGCCCGCTTGAAAAGGGAAACAAGAGCCGCATGTTTCCCACGCTCAGCTCGATCTCGATTTCTATCTCTTGCTATTTACGCGCCGTAATCAACGTTGCTCCGGGCGTTATTAGTCGGTGGCGGCGCACTCTGCGCAAACCGGCTTCTTCCAGCCATGTTTTGACGGTCTCGAAGGGATAGCATGTTCCGCCAACTGTTATCATGGTCAGGGCCATCAGTTGCACCATGAGCGAGGCCAGGCGCGAGTGGTGCGTCTGGTCGGTGACCTGGTCTACGAAAACTAACACGCCACCGGGTTTGAGGGTGCGCGCGACTTTTGCCAGCACTGCCGCGTTGAGTTCGGGCGGCAGCAAGTGCGCGATATGAAAGTACAGGGCCACATCGAAGCTTGATGCGAGTTCGGTCGAGAAGTCATCGCGCGCGATATCGCCGCACTGAAAGCTCAAACGGCTGGTCATCCCTGTCTGCTTCGCCATACGCTGGCCCGCTTCGATGCCGGGCTGGATATCCAGAATAGTTGCCTGCAACGCGGGGTATTTGCGACAGAAGAGGATGCTATACGCGGCGTGCGACCCGCCTACGTCGAGCAGGCGCGTGGCGTTCTGTGGCACACGGATGCGGTTGACGATCTCGCCGCCTAATACCATCGCCAGAGCCGCCAGTCCCGCGTAGTGGCGCGCCAGAGCCGCCTGTGTCTCAGGCCGCGTGGCATCTTCTTCGTAGGGCATACGGATTGCCTGCCGATTCGAGCGCACGACCTCCGGCATATGTTCCCAGATAGCCACGATATCGGGGCTATGCAGGATGTAGGGAGCAATACTGGTAGGGGAAGCACTCGTTAACCAGCGCCGCGCCAGGCGGCTGTTGCGGTAGAGGCCGCGCCGGTAGCGCAGGTAGCCAGCAGAGATCAGCAGGTTCAACAACAAAGAAAGGCCCTGCGGCTGGCAATCCAGGCGTTGCGCCAGCGCGTCCAGTGGAAGCGCCTGTCCATTCAGAGCGTCGAAAACGCCCATTTCGCAGGCGGTGAGCAGGGCTTTTGTGATACCGGGGGCAAGTGGCGCGTCGAATAACGGCACGGGCAAGAGATTCAGGCTTGCCAGCAAGCGTTCGGGCAAAGTGAGACGTAATGGCATTAGATGAAAGCTCCTATAAGCCATCCCCCGGTCAGCACAATACACGTCAGGGCAAACAGGTAAAAAAATCCCTTGCGTGTCTCGACAGGTTTGGCGGGGCCAGAGAAAAGCTGCATGGCTACAATGGACGAAGCGGTAAGCATCAGCGTTATAATCAGCGCCGCTGGTTGTGAAGGTACTATGTTCAGCAGCGCCAGTGCGGCAATCAGAACTGCGCTCAAGAGAATTGACACCTGGCACAGCTGGAAGGAGCGTCTTACTCCCAGCGCGACCGCCAGCGTGCGCGCCCCGCCCGCCGCGTCCTCTTCAACATCGGGCAGCGAGCTTGCCAGGTTCAGCGCGACACCCAGCAAAAACCCCACCGGGGCTAACCAGAACAAGAATGGCACGCTGCGTCCGGCGGCCGCGAAAGCATACAGCGGGATCAACGGCATCGCCAGCGCGAAGACGATGCCACTCAAAGGAGTTGATTTCAACCCCAGGTTATAGCCCTGCCCCAGCGCGAGGTACGCCAGCGAGAAAACCAGGGCCAGTGGCGGCAACGGCAGCAACAAAATGAGCATGAGGGCGATCATCAACAGGCCAGCCACCAGGGCTTCACGTGGTAAGATCAGCCCGCGCGGAATGGGCTTACGCGACTTGCCCTGCGCATCCAGGCGCCGATCACAATAGTCGTTGAGCATGGCAATGGAGATTTGCATGGCGGCGTGCGCCCCCACGATGAACGCAAAGATGCCCCAGGATACATGCGGCCATGCAGCCAGCAGCGCGAATAGCGCGACGGCGACGATGTGCAAAGCGACCGGGCCTGGGTGACTGAGCAAGAACAGCCCTGGTACAATGTCGTTTAGTTGTCGCCTGCGCGGGATCTCCATTGCGATATCCTTTTTTCGAAAAAGAGTGACATACTTATCATATCATGATACTATTGGCAAGAACAGGAGTGGGGATGAGAATAAATTTGAAGAGGAGTCGGTAATGAGTATATCGGAAATATCAACCAATGTCGCACCGTTTGCGAGCCTATCAAATACTTTACTCATAAAAATCCTGGAAGAAATAGAAAGCATACCCTTCGATAGAAAGTCAATTCCACAGGAGAGCCTTGATCTCGCTAATAAGTTCCGTACCAGTCTCCTCCCCTGGCGCGGGCAATTTTCCCCAGAGTTAGTCGAACTCTTTCTTAAAAAATATAGCCAAGATGCCAGTGTAATTCTCGATCCGTTTGTTGGCAGTGGCACGACGTTATTTGAGGCCGCAAGAAGAGGATTGACTTGCTATGCTGCTGAAATAAACCCTTCAGCTATCGAAATGGCAAGCACTGTCCATTTTGTAAATCTTCCTCTGGCTGAAAGAAAACAGAGCATTCAAATTGCAGTTACGCTTGCTGAAGAATGCATTCATCCATTCACCTGGGATTTATTTTCATATCAAAACCATGAACAGCCTCCTCAGCAAAATTTTGCTGATGCAATTGAAGGGTCATTTGGTAGTATGCTGAAACAAGCGGAAAAGCAACCATATGTTTATAACCTCCTTACGAACGCGATTATACGATTCATGAGCTATGATACTCCTCGCAGCGCAACAGATTTCATCCGTGCATTGCAAGAACATGCAGCCATCGTGAAAAATCTCCCCTATAGCAGGAAAGAATGCAAAGCATTTCATGCAGACGCGCGCGCCATTCCCTTGCCTGACGCATCAGTAGATTTGATAATTACGTCCCCGCCTTATATCAACGTGTTCAATTATCACCAGAATAACCGTTCAGCCATGGAACTTATCGGATGGGACTTACTCGATATTGCGAAGTCTGAAATTGGTTCAAACCGCAAGAATCGCCAGAATAGATTTCTCACTGTTGCGCAATACACCCTTGATATGCTGGATGTATTGAAAGAGATGAGGCGACTCTTGCGATCAAATGGCAGGGCGATCATTGTGATGGGAAGAGAATCCAATGTGCGCGGACTTCGCTTCAAAAATGGGCTACTCGTGGCAGCGCTTGCATCGGGCGGGAGCGGTTTTCACCTTGAAACACGCCAGGAACGGAAATTCAAAAACAAGTTTGGTGAAATCATTTATGAAGATATTTTGCATCTATTTCCTGATCCTCTGGGCCGTATAGCTGATGATAGTTTTGCTCACTCACTTGCCATGTGGAGCCTGCTAGAGGCATCTATCAATGCGGAAGAGGAAGTTCGCAATGAAGCCTTAAATGCTATAGAACGCACTACCAGCGTCCAAAAATCACCGCTATTCAGACCACCAGTAGATCACTACCAGCCTGTTAAAGTCGTCAGGGAAGAAATTACACCATATGAAGTGAAGGGTACCACTATGAAACCTTATGCAACTCCACACCTGGATAAATTGAAAGCAACACTTGCCAATGATAAGCTGCCGCCTGGGGATAAGCCGCAGGTAGAGAAGGCAATTGAGCATTACGAGCAGTGGATTGCTAATATGGAAATCACGATGGAAGCAGATATGGCCGAGGGCGAGCGATTGGAGCGTATGGTCGGCCTTTTGAACGCTTACAGAAATCGAATGGACATTGATCTCATATTTGACAGCCCCGATGAATGGCTTTATCGCCAGAAGGGACAAATCAAACTGGATAATAGCGTCATAGAAGAGTTTCTACCACGCCTTATTCATTTTTCACTTATCCCTGAGATCGCAGAAATGAATATTACTGTTGGTCCAGTTAAAGCTTTTTCATCCCTATGGTTCGATTCGAGTCTGATACAACCTGCTGCTGCGGGTGGTTTGAATATTCGCACCAAAGATCAAGATTTCGCTATTAGCAAACCTCTCTACATCAAAGCTTCTCACTCGCTTACATTTGAGGAGCAAGTAGAAGTCTCTACCAATCTCGCTTATGTTGCAGCAGAGTGTAAGACTAACCTTGACAAGACAATGTTCCAGGAAGCATGTGCCACAGCCCGCGATCTTAAAACGGCCATTCCTGGCGCAAAATATTTCCTTCTCTGTGAATGGCTTGACATGACACCTGTAAGCAGTAGAACCACACCTATCGATGAGGTTCTACTGTTAAGAGGCACGAAGAGAATCGGCTCAAATATCAGGCACAACTTCAGCACATATAAGGGGCGCCAGGAAGCAAGAGAGCCTTACCTTGAGTTTCTGAACAGCCATCCTTACAGAGCAAAAGTCTTCGAGCGATTTCTTGGATATATTCGCCAACTTCTCAAGAATGAACCGCTCGATGAACAGACTGTATTGGAGCGCGGATACTTCTGATGCAACGGTTAAACCATCCCGAATCGCGCGAACAGAAACGCCCAGATATCGCTGCGTTCCTCGATCAGCTTTGTGGTAGGTTTGCCCAATCCATGACCCGCTTTCATCTCGATGCGCAGCAGGATAGGATTCTCCCCTGCATGGGCGGCTTGTAAAGTGGCGGCGAACTTTTTAGCGTGGGCCGGGACAACGCGGTCATCGGTGTCTGCCGCCAGGATGAGCGTTGCGGGATAGACCACACCCGCTTTGACGTTGTGCAGGGGCGAGTAGGCGTACATAAACTTGAAATCTTCAGCATTGGCTTCCGCGTTGCCGTAGTCCGAGATCCAGTAACGACCGACGGTGAATTTGTGGTAGCGCAACATGTCGATCACCGGCACCTGGCAAATCACCGCGCCGAACAGGTCGGGGCGCTGCACCATGCAGGCCGCCACCAGCAGCCCGCCATTGCTGCCGCCCTGGATAGCCAGGCGCGATGAGCGGGTATACTCGTTGGCGATCAGCCATTCGGCAGCGGCGATAAAATCATCGAAGACGTTTTGTTTGCGTTCCAGCGTCCCCGCCAGATGCCATGCTTCCCCATATTCGCCGCCGCCGCGCAGGTTAGCAACAGCATACACGCCGCCATGCTCCAACCAGACCAACGCAGGCACGGAAAAAGTGGGCGTCAGGCTAATATCGAACCCGCCATAACCGTACAGGAGCGTGGGGTTGCTGCCATCCCGCTTCAGCCCCTTTTTGTGCGTCAGGAACATGGGGATGCGCGTGCCATCCTTCGAGGAATAAAACACCTGTGTTGTCTGATAGCCACCGGCATCAAAGTCCAGTTCCGGGGCGTGATAGAGCGTCAAAGCGCCGTCGGTGAAGTCATAACGGTAGATGGTGGATGGGTAGAGAAACGAGGTAAAGCTGAAAAACAGTTCCGTCTGGTCGTGTTCTCCCGCAACCTCCACGATTGAGCCGGGCGCGGGCAGTGGTATGTCGCGCTCATACCGGCCATCGATGCTATAGATTTTTATTTCATGATGCGCGTCATGCAGGTAGGTAATGACAAACTGGTGGTTGACCATCAACGCGAATTCTATGGCATCGTCCTGTTGTGGCACTACTTCACGCCAGTTCGCGCGTTGCGGGTGTTCGCTATCGATGGCGATGATGCGCTTGCGAGGCGCGTCCAGCGTCGTCTGAAAGTAGAAGATGGAACCATCGTTGCCGGTAAAATCGTAGCTGGCATCAGCATCATCCAACAGGCGCATAAATGAGCCGTCGCTTTCGACTTTGCGATAGTAGAAGCGGTTTTTGGGGTCGGTGCCATGCCAGACGCGCAGCATGAGGTATTCGTCATCATCGCTCATAAAAGGGGAAAAGCTCAGTTCCTTAAAATCGGGTCGCTCAAACACCAGCCGATCTTCGCTCTGGGGTGTGTCGAGCGCGTGCCAGTAGACCTGGCTATAGTTGCTCTGATCTTCTGGCGGCACGCTGCCCGGCTCCGGCAACCGGTTATAGAAAAAGCCGCTCTTATCGCGTTTCCAGGCCACCGATGGAAATCTACCCCGGTGGATTACCTCCGCATACTCGACACCGCTTTCCACCTGCCGGATATGCAATTCCTGCAAATCGCTGCCGTGCCGCGAAAGACCATACACCAGCAGCGTACCATCCCTGCTGAAGGACTGCGTAACCAGCGCGGTCGTGCCATCTTCGCTGAGTGTGTTGGGATCAATCACCAGAGTCGATGTGCCCTGCAATCTCTCTTGCCGGTACAGCACAGACTGATTTTGCAAACCATCATTCTTCGAGTAGAAATAATACGTGCCTTTGTGAGATGGCACCGAATATTTGGGATAATTCCATAGAGCCGTCATACGTTCGCGCAGCGCTGCCTGAGCAGGAATAGCGGCAAGATACTCTTCGCTGATGGCGTTTTGTGCCTCTACCCACGCCAGCGTATCAGGCGCGGCAGCATCTTCGAGCCAGCGATAGGGGTCAGCCACCGGCGTGCCGTGATAGGTATCAACCGTATCATCGCGATGCGCGAGGGGTCCATGCATAGTGAATCTCTCTTTCATCGATCATCAACAGGCAGGTTTCCAGATGACAGGGAATGTGCGCTGCG
>JADEYI010002273.1_pt1 | contig 10254 bp, 9 predicted proteins | sample 8542331 | NCBI WGS metagenome assembly JADEYI01 (sample SAMN16510988, study PRJNA670497) | mine drainage metagenome | isolation source: biofilm near Copperflume 1 | place: Germany: Marsberg coppermine Kilianstollen | collected 2018-02
CCTCTGACTTCGTCGGGAGAATCCCCGCCCACCGGCGCGGAGATGTGGCCCTGATTGATCCGCTCGACGCTGACTACGCCACATCCCTGAGCCTTCTCGAGCAAGCCAGAGGCATCGACCCGGATCTGGCGGCGGACTTCGTCACCTCAGTGTTCGAACTGCAGTACTCCAGGAGTTGGGGCGTCGTCTTTCCCCGCCTCTTGAAGGGGTCCATTCGCGCCCTGCTCGACGTCCCGGAGAGCACGCTTCTTGACGTGCCCCGGTTTCTCCGCGACCGGAATTTCAGGGAAGAGATCCTCTCGCGGGTTCGGGACGAGTCCGTGAGGGATTTCTTCGCGCTGGAGTTTGACCAGCTCAGCCCTTCGCATCAGCGCCAGGCGGTCGGCCCAGCGCTGACTAGGGTGAGCTCGGCGTTGGAGAGCGCGTTCGGCCGCTACATCTTCGGCCAGCCTGGCGGCGTCAACATCCGCCGGCTCATGGACGAGAACAAGTTCCTGGTCGCTTCTTATCCGCAGGGCCGCATCGGTCGGCAGAACGCCATGCTCTTTGCAGGGCTCACGGCTGCTGCCTGTCAGCTGGCAGCGATGACGCGTGCAGACCTTCCGGAGAAAAGCCGGAACGAGTGGTTCATGGTCTGCGACGAGTTCCAAGGGTATGCCAGCCAGAGCTTCACCCAGAGCCTTTCGGAAGGCCGCGCCTATGGCTGTCCCCAGGTGCTGGCAACGCAGTTCTTGGGGCAGGTCCCGGCCGAGGTGCGCAGTTCGATCCTTGCCAACGCGTCAACCCTGATCTGCTTCCGGCTGGGTGAAGAGGACGCCGCCCTTCTTGGACGGCGCTTCGAGCCGCACATCAACCGTTTCGAACTCACCGACATCGACAACTACGTCGCCCTCGTCCGCACGTCGTTCGGTGGTGAACGAGTTCCTCCCTTCAGCATTCATGTCCGGCCGCCGGCGACCCTCTGGAGCACTGAAGTCGCGGACTCGGTTCGCGAGCTCTCCCGGCGCAACTACGGCCAGCCCAAAGCCGTCCTCGACGCCCGGCGGCGAACCGCAGCAACAGTCAGGGCCGAAACCTCCGAGTCCCGTTGGGACGACATCGAGGAGGACGAGGCGTGAGTGAAGCCGATGCAAGTCGGGGCTGCCGTAGCCTCACTCCGCAGCCGCACCTTTCAGATTCGAAATCGGGCTTGAACGACACGGTAAGTGCAGATATCCCTTCGAAGAAAGAGAGGGTCTCGCGATACGAGCGCCCGAGGGGCGCGACACCACGGAACGCGTCGCGACTCGACAGCCTTCTCCTCACCACCTGGCAGTACCGCGTTGTGACCAGGGAGATCGTTCAGACACGCCTCTTCTCGGAGGGGGCTTCCACTTCTGCAAAACGGATCCTCACACAGTCCTGGCGTTCCGGCAGTCTCGACAAACTTCGTGACCGTCCGATCAACGCCAAGGACGTCTACTTCCTTTCGGGTCGCGCCCGGCATGGTCTTCGCCGGCTCTACGAGTTGCTCGGTGAGGATGTCGTCAGACGGCGCTTGAAACGACCACCCAGGCTCGATCACGCGCTCGCCGTCAACAACTTTCGAGCGAGGACCGAGGTGTCCAGCCGTGACCAGGGGCTGTTGGTCGAGGGTTGGAGGGATGAGCTTGACCTTGCGGACCTGGCGATTGAGGGAGTCGTGCCGGATGCATCGTTCACGATCCAGCGGCTCGAGGATGGACAGCGGCGGCGAGCAGGATTCTTCCTCGAGGCCGAGCTGGCTCCAGTTTCGCGGCGCCATTGGCAACGTCGCCTCTCCAACTACGCCAGCTTCTACTACTCGCACAAGTACGAAGCCGTCTTCGGCTTGCGCTCACTGAGAGTCCTGGTCGTTACCGCCGGCGGCGGCCGGCAGCCCCTCTCCATTCTCGAAGAAGGGGAACGGCTCAACTTCACCCCGCTGAGGGTTACCACCTGGGAGCAGGTGCAATCAACCAGTGCCGGCGCGCTCCTTGGGGCACCTATCTGGCGCAAACCGTTCGCATCGAACCTGTGCTCTCTCTATTCAACAACGCCCCATCTCAATCAGGAGGTACACAATGGCTGACTTCAATATCGGCAAAATTTCGGGCATAGAGGGCTGTGAATGTCCTATATGCGGCAACTCGGAGATCTCTTGGGAGAGAACGACTGTGCGCGTGGACCCTCTCTCTGATGACCGCCGCTCCTGGTGGCCCCCAGACTCTTCCGGCTGGAAAGCAATCGGCGATTCGGTTCTCGAATGCGCGACCTGCGGTCTCCAGTTCGGAGCTGAGCTCCTTGAACGCATTCCCGGCGAGTGGGAGCCGGTCTGACTATGAGTGTGCGTAGCCGCTCAACGTCTGCGGTTTGGCCTCGATCTTCCAATGCCGATGACAACGCTGTGGGACTGCCGTTCCCAGTAGTCCTGTCTCTGAAGGAAGCCACGTCGTACCTCCACCTCGGGGAAAAGGAACTCCGCCGGCTATGCGCCTCTGGAGGGCTTCGTGCTTTCCGCACGCGCGGGGGCGGGGCCTGGCGGATCCCCCGTTCCAGCTGTGATGACTATGTGGCGGAAGAGGTCGCCCGATACTCGGACAACCACGGGCACACCCGCGGGCGATGTGACTGAGTCGGGACCTCTCGGCCTGCTACTAAAGCGCGACATACGCGGCGGCCGATTGGATGATGCTAAGGTTGCGCTGGACAGTGAATTGCGGCGCTTTCGGTGTCGCCCGAGAAGGGCATCGAACACAGTCCCGCGCGGGGACGCTCGATTCTTTGGGACTGAATCTTAGCATCGCGAGGAGAAGAGGGATGGTCTCGGTCGTTGGGAACGTTCGCAAGCGCGTCTACAAGCGTGACGGAAAGGCTTGGACGAGATTCGTCGCGACGCTTGAAATCGGGATGGACGACGACGGCAAGCGCCAGCGGCGATCGATGTCGTTCGAGAGAGAACGTCAAGCCAGGGCCTGGTTGACGGAGCAGAACGCGCTGTCGCTGGGCAACGTGCGGGTTGATCAGGAGGTGCCGACAGTCGCCAGGTTGCTGAACTCATGGCTCGAACACGGAGAACAGGTGGCTAGCTGGTCGCCAGGCCATCTGCGTCGCTCGCGCCAGATCGTGGAGCATGATCTAAAGCCTCTCGGACGGATCCTAGTTAACCAGTTGACCGTCGAGCGGGTTGAGGCCCTTCTCGCCTCGCGGCGCCGTGAAGGCCTGTCGCCGAGCAGCATTCACCTGGTTCGCTCAGCGCTCAGCGGTGCACTAACGCTGGCTATCCGCCGGCGCATTCTGCCGCCGGGACACAACGTCGCTGCGATCGCCGTCGCCCCGGAGTTGAAGCGTAAGCCGCCACAATTCCTCGGTCCAAGTGAGGCCCTCACGTTGGTCCGCAGGCTCGAAGGCGAACGCTTGGGGCCGATGTTCACGTTTGCCATGGCGCTGGCCCTCAGGCCAAGTGAGGTCATCGGACTGCAATGGGACGATGTCGATTTCGAGCACAGCGAAGTGCACATCGCCCGGGGCATCCAGTACGTCGAAGGCATCTTCTACACCACGTTGCCGAAGACCGACGGCAGCGAGCGCGTGATCTGCCTTCCGGAGGAGATGGCCGCGCTCCTAAGGCGTCACCGCCTGGGCCAGCTTGAAGAGAGGATGGCAGCCCGTCGGTGGACAGAGACGGGCCTCGTCTTCACAAACACTCGCGGGACAGCAGTCTACGAGCCGGAAGCCAACCGCATTCTTAAGCGCCTTCTAGAACGCGCCGGGTTGCCCAAGATAGTGTTCTACCAGCTCCGCCATACCGGTGCTACCCTCCTACGCTCGAAAGGTGTCGACCTAGACCAGCTTCAAGAGTTGATGGGACACACCACAATTTCCACAACCCGTCGCTACGCCCAGGTCCTCCAGCCCGCTCGTCGGTCCGCCGCCGCGAAGATGGATGAGTTCTTGCGGGAGGCGTTCGCCAGAAGTGAAGAAGCCGCAGACCCCGGCGGAGGCCATCTCTCCGGCTGAGGCAGAACACGGCCGCTTGGCGACTAGAGCGATTCCACCGCAGTGCATAGGATCGCGCAATGGCTAGGGCCTATGATTGGTTTGGTGCGCGTTTCGGCGGGACTCATGGCGGGATCAACTTCATTGCCCGCGCTGGAACGCTTGCAAGAACACTGCAGTTGAATTTGGAATGGATACATAAGCCGGGATGGCGAAACGGCAGACGCAGCGGACTTAAACTCCGCGGCCGCAAGGCATGGGGGTTCGAATCCCCCTCCCGGCACCAATCTCGCCGCACCGCCGTGGCCCGCATGTGGCACAATCCGCCCGAATCTTTCTCCGCCATCCCGCAATGGTGACCAGATCCCGCCGCCCCAGGAGGTGGAGCGCATGATGCGCCGCTACCAACCCCAGCTTTTCCAGCCCGTGCCTTCGCTCGTGGGCTGTTCCCTGTCCGAGATCATCGAAGAAACCCGTGCAGTGCATTTTCCGGAGCTCGACGATCACCTGGAAGTGCGCATTGCTGCAGAGTCGCCGCTGGCCTCCATGCGCGCGGACTTTATGGGCTGGAACAAGCACCTCGTAGTCTTCCATCCCATACTGAACCACCCGCAGACGCCGATCGACGTCCTCCGCTTCCTCGCCAAGCACGAACTCACGCACATCGCCAGGCCGCCCCGTCTCATCGGTGGGTACGTTGACACTCACCCCCCGGAGTTTTGGGAGCATGAGGTCGAAATCGCTCCCGAGCGCTACGCCGTCTGGGCCTGGATCCGGCAAAACCTCGGGCAGTGCCTGCGGAGAGAGGAGACTGGCATCCACGTAACGCGGAGGTGGCACGCGCTCCGAGAATCGAGTCGAAGCCCCTACACACCCCACCTGCCGTTCGACGGTGAGCGCTGGGAGCACGTCTGTCCTGGCGGCGGGGCTCAACTGCACCTGCCGCCGGATTGGGTAGTCCGCCCGCTCCCGCTGCGTGACCCCACCCCGCACCGCGGCGGCCAGTGCCGGGCCGATTGCCGCGCGTCGCGCCGCTTGGAAGCCTCGTCGTAGCGGTCTCAATCAGCGGACTTCCGGGGCGCTCCCGAAGGACTCGAATCGGACATTTCGCATCCAGTAGTGCTTGCAGCCGGCTACCTAAAAGGCTCGGATAAGTGACCGCTTGCGCGGGCGAGTATATTGGCCCAAATCTCAACTTCGGGACGGAGGCGGGCATGGCTCAGCAGAATGGTGGTCGGCGCAGGCTCATCGGGCTGGCGGGCTCACTGGCAGCAGCGCTTAGCGTGTTTCTTTTCGCGGCCTGCGGAGGCAGCGGTTCCACCGCTACGACCACTCCGCCCACCTCCGCTTCGGGCTCACGCGCCGGTGCCACCCCGACTGCGACCGCCGTGCCGTTCACGCGCCTCTCACCCACCAGCGCCGGCGCTGGGCTCACGCTGGGTAAGACGCAGGTGACCGCGCCCGTCTCCGGTCAGTGCGACGTCACCGCGGTCGTGTCGCGCGATGCGTCCCACGTCGCTTTCGTCCGCTCGAAGACCGCTGCCGGGGCGACAAACTGCCCCCTGAACGGTGCCGTCATGATCGTTTCCGCGGATGGGTCGGGGTTGCACGAATTGGCGGCTTCGGGAATGTTCCCCTTCTTCGCTCCGGATGGTACGAAAGTCGGGTTCTACAGTGCGCCCGACGCGTCCGGCTGCGCGGCGCAACTGCAACTCGTCACCCTCACAGGCACCGCCGTGGCCACCATCCCAGGGCCGTTTGCACAGACGGAGCCCAATTCGCCGATGTCGCCGGATGGAGGCCACCTGTTGCTCGATTCTTGCAGCGGTAAGGCCGAAGTCCTAACGGTCGCGGGCAAGCCTGGCCCGGCTGTGAGCGTCCCGAGCACCCTCGGCCTGAGCGCCAGCCCGACCTTTGTGCCTTTCGGCTGGACGCCTGATGGCAAGGCCGTGCTCCTCCACGGCGGCAGCGCCTTCTTCCTTGAAGACCCGTCGAGTGGAGCTGTCACGGCCGCACCGCAGTCGACGGTCGTCCTCATCCAGACCCGCGTGCCGTGGGAGCTGCAGACCGCGAAATGGAACCCGAGCCTGCCGCTGCAGTACCAGTAGCCGCGTCGAACAGCGCGGCCCCCTCAAGCTGACGGACCTGTCCGTGCGGCCTCATCCGCGCTTCAGTTCTCCAGCTATACACTGTCTTTATGCGGATCTTGCTCGCCGAAGATGAGGCCACCATCCGGACGTATGTCACCCAGGGGCTGCGCGAGGCGGGCTATGCCGTCGACTCAGTGCCCGATGGCGATGAGGCTCTCGCTGCCGCCCAGGGAGTCGATTACGACCTCCTGATCCTGGACGTCAGCATGCCTGGTATCGATGGCCTGGAAGTGTGCCGTCGACTCCGCGCGCGGCCGGCCCCCGGACCTGCGATCCTCTTCCTCTCCGCGCGGGACACCGTCAGCGACCGTGTCGCTGGACTGGATGCGGGCGCCGAAGACTATCTCGTCAAGCCGTTCGCATTCCCGGAGCTGCTGGCGCGGGTACGGGCACTCCTGCGGCGTGGGCCGGGCGATACGCCGACGCTCTCCGTGGATGACCTCGTGCTGGACCCGGCAGCCCACTCCGTCACGCGCGCGGGCCAGCCCATCCGACTCACTGCCAAGGAGTTTGCCCTCCTCGAATACCTGATGCGCAACGCCGGACGCCTCGTGAGCAAGACGATGATCGCCGAACACGTCTGGGACTTCGACCTCGAAGCGGAAACGAACTTCATCGAAGTCTTCATCTACAGCCTGCGCAAGAAGATCGACGCACCATTCGGCAAGCCCCTCATCCAGACAGTCCGGGGAGCCGGCTACCGCATCGATGCGTGATGCAGTCGCGCGGACCTCCATCCGGCTGCGGATAGGCCTCGCCATCCTGGCGGCCTCCGCCCTCGCCCTCGTGCTGATGGCCGCAGGCATCTACGCTTCGCTCGATAAATACCTGCACGACAGTTTCGACGACACCGTGGCGACGCGCGCCAATGCCAACCTCGCCCTGCTCACCATCACCACCGGTAGCGTCTCTCTGCGCCTGCCCGTGAGCGGCCCGCAAAATCCGACCAACGGCGAAGCCATCCTCCGCCTCTATGGCGCGGGTGGGGCAATGCTCACCGATGGTTCGCCGAATGTCCCCGCTGTGCCCGCAGAGACACAGCTCGTGCAGGCCACCACCAACTCGGGTCACCAGGCCCATGCCACGATAGACTACGGCGGTTCAGCCTTCCGCGTGTTAGCGCTGCCGGTGCTCAACGGCGGGCGTGTCCAGGCCGTGCTCGTGACAGCGATGCAGCTCGACCCTGTCACCGAGCCGCTCGCCTTCCTGCGTACCGTGCTCTTCCTCGCCGTCCCCACCACCAGCATCGTGCTCGCCATCGCGGGCTTCCTCATCGCCCTGCGCGCGCTTCGCCCCGTGCACAACATCACGGCGACCGCGCGCACGATCGCCGGCGGCGACCTCTCCGAGCGCATCGAAGGCATCCACTCGAAGGACGAAGTGGGTGAACTCGCCACCACCTTCAACACGATGATCGCACGGCTGGAAGAAACGCTCGACCGTGAGCGCCGCTTCACCGCCGATGCCTCGCACGAGCTCCGGACGCCGCTCACCGCGATCGAAACGAACATCGATGTCAGCCTCAGCCGCGAACGCTCGCCAGCGGAGTATCGCGGCTCGCTCCTCGCGGTCCGCACCCAGACACGGCGCCTCGGCCGCCTCGTCCAGCAGTTGCTGGCACTCTCACGCTTCGATGCAAGGGCCGCGCTCGACTTCGAACCCGTGGATGTTGGTGAGGTGCTCGCAGCCGTCGTCGAATCGTTTCTCGAACAGCACCCCGATGCTGCGATCGCGCTGGCGACCTCGCCGCCGGAGGAGCGCATTCTCGTCCGTGCGGACCTCGAAACCCTCTTCCGCGCGTTCGTCAACGTGATCGAAAACGCACTCGTGCACGCGGGCGAAACAGTGCCCATCGAAGTAACACTCTCGGCAGAAAAAGACCGGGCCGTCGTCCTCGTCCACGATGAGGGGCCTGGCATCCCACCTGAGTTCGCGGCGACCGCCTTCCAACGCTTCCGGCGCGGCGATGCCTCCCGCACGCGCGGCGGGACGGGGCTGGGGCTCGCGATCGTCGAATCGATCGTGAAGCTCCACGGTGGCAGCGTCGCCTTCGTCCCGGCCTCTTCGGGGACGACTGTGCGCTTCGAACTGCCGCGGTTGCTGTAGCTGCGCCACGTCTGGGCCGCGGAAACGATTGGTAACGCCTGGCGGTAGGGCTCAGTTCACACTCATCTGAGGCACAGATTGGGCGCCCATTCTGAATGAGCACACCGCGAACAGGCGGCCAGTGCAGAAAGGGAATCAAACTATGCAAGTGCGCAACTTCATCGAGCGAAAGCTCATCATCGGCGGGGGCGCCCTTGGCGTCCTCGGGCTTGGCGCAGCGGCCATGGTCATGACCACGGGCGCCGCAAGCGCCTCCACTACACCGGTCCCCGCGCCGAACACTGCCGTCCAGCAGAACCTGGACGTGCAGTCGGGCCTCAACACCGCTGTCGGCAGCCAGACCGCACCGGACACGGGCATCTCGGCCGAGAAGCCCGGCGTTGCTGAAGCCACGACGGCCGAAACCGGCACCGAGCCCGCGGCCAAGGGCCCGGACACGGACAACATCCAGAGTGGCGGCGGCGCCCAGACCCAGTCTGGTGGCGTCGACACCGGTGTCCCCGGCGCCGGCAACTAACCCGTAACCCGCACACCACGTCCTGGGACGCCCTCCGCCGGGGCGGCACGCACAGTGCCGCCCCGGTCCCATTTGTGGCGCGGGCGAGGGGCATTGGCACATACCACGTGCGCTGGTTTCGGGTAGAATCCGCACCCATGAGCGAACCTTCAGACGACATCTTCGACCTCTCCGAGATCGACCCGGTGGTCGATCCTTCGCGAAGGCGTCCCTCCGGCGGAGTCGTAGGGAGTGCGAAGGCCGGCGCCGACTCGGGAATCCCAACGTCCAGCCCGCCGGACGACCTCGACCGCATCCAGCAAGAATCGGAAGCTCAGCCGCTCCCATCCCAGGAGAAGCAATTCCGGGTTGCGGCGCGGGTGCGCAGCAAGCTCAACAACCTGCCCGACCCGGCGCGGCCGCCACTCGGCTTTCTCCCCGGCAAGGGGTTCGATGCGGTCTTCCCGTTTATCAAGCTGCCGCACCTGGCGCCCAACCTCAACGGGGACTGGGTGCAGTTTGGGAGCCCGGAGTTGGAGCCGAATCGGCTGTACTACGGCGACAACCTGCAGGTGCTGCGCACGCTCCCCAGCAACTCGATCGACCTGATCTACATCGACCCGCCGTTCTTTTCCGGCGCCGAGTACAACGTCATCTGGGGCGACACGAACGAAGTGCGGACGTTCAGCGACATCTGGGAGGGCGGGCTCGACACCTATCTCATCTGGCTCAACGCGCGGCTCTGGGAGATGCGGCGCGTGCTCAAGGACACGGGGTCCATCTACGTCCACTGCGACTGGCACGCCAGTCACTACATCAAGACCGAGATGGATAAGATCTTCGGCTATGAGCGCTTCAGAAACGACATCACATGGGACATGCGCGGGATTGGGCGGAAGTCTCGCATAAGCCAGTTCCCGAGAGACAGCCAGAGCCTGTTGTGGTACGCCAAGGGCTCCGTCCACCGCTACGAGAAGCAGACGTTCATAGAGTCGATGCCGAAAGTGCCGCAGAAAAGGGGCGGCCTTGGCCTGCCGTCGGGCTTCTCCCGCGACGCTGAGGGGAGAGTCTATTGGACTTCGCCCCGCGGTGACTATTCCAACGAAAGCATCGCTCTGCTGCGGAGCCAGGGCCGAATCCACGACACTAACACCGGCGGAATTCGGATCAAGTACTTCGCCGAGGAGGACGAAGGGAATGTGCTTGTAGAGCGGACCGTCACGGACGTGTGGAGGGACGTTCCGGATACTGTCAGGCAGTCGGGGAGCGTTGGCTATCCAACTGAGAAGCCGCGGAAGCTGCTTGAGCGGATCATATCCGCGCATTGCCGTCCTGGGGACATCGTCGCGGACTTCTTCGTGGGGGGCGGGGTCACGCCTGCGGTGGCGCAAAGCCTCGGCGCCCGCTGGATCGCCTGCGACTCATCCCGCGTGGCGGTCTCGGTCACGCTGAACCGTTTGGTCGACTCAGGAGAGCAGATCTCCGGCGTAAAGTCTAATTATGGAA
>JADEYI010002274.1_pt1 | contig 10244 bp, 12 predicted proteins | sample 8542331 | NCBI WGS metagenome assembly JADEYI01 (sample SAMN16510988, study PRJNA670497) | mine drainage metagenome | isolation source: biofilm near Copperflume 1 | place: Germany: Marsberg coppermine Kilianstollen | collected 2018-02
ATGAAGATGATCGCCAGTACCAGGCCGTGGATGTATGGCCTGCGCTTGACGCGCTCCTCGTGGAGGCGCGCGTGTGGTACCGTCCCACCCTGGTCGAATCGCGCCCTTCGATCCCGAAACGAGCGCGGGCTGAGCGTGCCCCTGATGCTCCCCAACTCCTACTTAAGGCGGAACCCTCCAACCAACGCGCGCGGTCGGCCACCAAAGGTGCCCTAACCGGCGACCCTGGCCTGCAGCCGCACACGAGGTCTATTCTACCCCAGGGTGTCAACCTCACACCGGACGGACTACGTTACATATCGGCAGCATTCCCTGAGACCGACCCTGGTACCAGACTCAACTCCACCTATCCCACCGTTCCGGCACCCATATAATGAGAGTGATCTCCCTCAAAGACAGGATATGGCGTGATCGATCGCGTAGACATCCACGTGACTGCGGGCGATGGTGGACATGGGATGATTAGCTTCCACAGGGAGAAGTTCGTCCCCCGCGGGGGTCCGGACGGGGGTGATGGTGGTCGAGGAGGAGACGTTGTCCTTGTGGCCAATCACACCGTGAACGGCCTTGGCGCATTGAGATACCGGCGCCAGTACCGGGCGGATCGAGGCGGCAACGGGACGAAGAACAAGAAGCACGGCAGGAATGGCGACGACCTGGAGTTGATGGTGCCGCCGGGAACCGTCGTGCGACGAGCCTCATCGGGTGAGCCGATCGGTGACCTGGCCGAAGAGGGCGAGAGGCTCGTTGTGGCGCGCGGCGGCCGCGGTGGGCGGGGCAACGTGCACTTCGCAACGGCGACACATCAGGCGCCGTACGTCTCCGAGACAGGCCAGAGGGGCGAGGACGTACGGCTCGAGCTCGAACTGAAGTTGCTGTCGGACGTCGGGCTTGTCGGGCTTCCGAACGCGGGAAAGTCAACACTCCTGCGTGCGGTCTCGCGTGCCACGCCGAAGGTGGCCGACTACCCATTCACGACGCTCGAACCGTATCTGGGGGTCGTCGAAGTCGGCTACGATTCGTACGTCATGGCAGACATTCCCGGCTTGATCGAGGGCGCGCACGAGGGCGCCGGTCTCGGGCTGGAGTTTCTGCGCCACGTCGAGCGCACGCGGCTGCTCGTGCACGTCGTCGACGCTTCGGCCCCGGACCCCTTGCACGCCATCGAGGTGATCGACGCCGAACTAACCTCGTACGCGCCGGAGCTGGGGCGCCGGCGGCAGGTGCTGGCATTCAATAAGATGGACGTCCCGGAAGCCGAAGCACGCCGCAACGTCCTCGTGGCGACCGCACAGCGGCTCGGGCGCCGGTATGCGTTTATCTCGGCAGCGGCGCGGCAGGGGACCACCGAGTTGGCAAAACTCGCGTTCGAGGAGCTGGAGCGCGTGCGGGAGGACGACCCGCAGCCGGAGGCGGCGGCCGCGGTCGCCGTCCTGCGCCCGCAGCCCCGCGGCCCGCAGTTTCATATCGAGCGCGAGGACGGTGCACTCCGCGTCGTCGGCGACGGGCCTGTGGTGCTTGTCGAGATGCTGGCGCTCCAATCCGACGATTCGCGGGCGGAGGCGATGCGTCGCCTCCGCCGCATGGGCGTCGTAGCGGCGCTCAGGCGCGCGGGCGTGCACGCCGGTGACCCCGTGCGTTTCGGTGACATCGAGCTGCGGTGGGAAGAATGAGGGTTGGAGTCCTCGGCGGCACGTTCGACCCCGTGCACATCGGCCACCTGGTTCTGGCAGAGCAGGCGCGGGCGGCCCTGGCACTGGACTCCGTCCTGTTCATGCCCGCAGGCGAGCCCTGGCGCAAGAGCAGCCGCGCGATCACGCCGGGCCCGCAGCGGCGCGAGATGCTGCTCCTGGCGATTGCCGGCAACGATACCTTCGGCATCTCCGACCTTGAACTGCGGCGCGAAGGGCCGACCTACACGGCCGACACGCTCGATGCCCTCGCCGCGGAGCGGCTCGATGACGAGTTTTGGTTCGTCGTCGGCGCCGACGCGCTCGCCGACCTGCCGAACTGGCACGAGCCGGAGCGCATCGTGCGTCACGCCACGCTTGCCGTCGCCCCGCGCGACGCGGAGGAGCCGCTCGCTACAAGCGTGACCGGCGTTGAAGCGCGCATCGAGCGTTTCTCGATGCCCCGCATCGACGTGTCTTCGACCGCCATCCGTGCGCGCGTCGCCGGCCGCCGGAGTATCCGCTACCTCGTGCCCGACGCCGTGCGCGAGTACATCGAGCGAAACGCGCTGTACACCGGGTAGGCGGCACCCGCCGGCCGCCTGCCACCGGCACCTGAGGCCAGTCAGTCCGGCGCGATCAGGTTCCGGCCTTCGCGGCGCCAGCCGGGCGGCAGTGTGCCGGCGATGAACGACACGCGGGGGATGGGTGGCCAGAAAAATGGCCGCAGCTTCGCCTCCCGCGTGTAATCGAACCCGCTGCGCTCCGCCAGCCCCATCAGGCTCCCCTCGCCGGCATGGCGGCCCTGGTAGCGGCGCAACCAGAAGCGCTGCCACCACGCGAACCTCCCCGCGGGCGGCGCCAGATCCCACGCGAGCAGCAGCGCGCCCGGGCGGAGCACGCGCGCCGCCTCGCGCAGCAGTGCCTGCGCGCCACGCACGTCGAGGAAACGCAGCAGGTCGGCGCAGTACACGACCTCGAACACTCCATCGCGGAACGGCAGCGCGCCGGCATCGGCGAGCACGGCGGTCGCCGGCCGCGCGTTGCTGATGAACGCGCGCTCTGCCCGGCGAGCGAGCCGCGGCGACGGCTCGACGCCGACCGCGGAGACGCCCTGGAACCGTAGCTTCTGGTCAAACAGCAGAATCCGGCTGCCCGCGCCGCAGCCGATCTCGAGCATGCGGGCATCCGCCCGCATCAGCATCTCGCGAGGGAGCGAGTACACCGGTGGGTTCGAGAGCATCTGGCCGGGGACGGATTGCAGAAGGCGCCGCCACCACGAGCCGGCGAGCTGCCGCTCGCGTTCAGCGATCTGGTCGGGAGTCATCGGGGGAAAGGGTAGGAGATCGGTGGGAAGCGGCAAGCCGGCGGCTTGGCGGGGAGTGGGGATCTGGATAATACAATATCTGGTAAACTGGAACCAACAAGAAAGGGGCGACTAATGCAGAAGCGGCGAATCGTCCGGCAGCTACGCCATGGACAGATGACCATCCCGAAGGAGTTTCGGGAGGCGCTCCGACTGGATCCGTCAGACCTCCTCTCGATCTCGCTGCACGGGGACCGGCTCGAGATCGAGCCGGTGCGGATCGCTTCTAGACGGACTGGTTCGCTGTGGGCCGCGCGGCTGCACGAGCTCTTTGCGCCGGCGCGCGAGAGCCTCGGCGCTGTCCGGAGCGAAGAAATTGACCGGGCGATCGAGGACGCGGTGCGGGAGGTTCGGCGGGGTGCGCAATGAGGGCGGTGCTCGACACCGTCGTCTTCCTCCGCGCGCTGATCAACCCCAACGGTCCTGCCGGTCGTCTGTTGTTCGAGCTCGCTGACCGCTATGTGATCGTGCTGTCCCCGGAGATCGTGCGCGAGATCCTCGAGGTGCTGTACCGGCCAGCGCTGCGGCAGCGTTTCCCGCAGGTCGCCCCGCCGCCCCTGGATCAGGTACTGGCGCTCATCGAGGAAGCCGAGGTCGTGGAGCCGCGAGGCGAAGTGAAGGTCTGCCGCGACCCCGGAGACGACAAGTTCTTCGCGTGCGCGCTCGCAGGCGATGCGGAGTACATCGTGTCCGAGGACAACGACATCCTCGCCGTCGAGTCATACGAGGGGGTGAAGACGGTCCGCATCACCGACTTCATCGCCCTGCTCGCTGCGGGCTGATGGCGCCCGCGCGAAGATGCGCGGGTTATACAATGCGCGCGATGGTGAAGAAGGAACCGCAGCCGGAGCGCATCGTTGCCGGCGAGACCCAGGACGGTGACCTGCAGGTCGATACGTCGCTGCGGCCGAAGCGCCTCGGCGAGTACATCAACCAGCAGAAGGTCAAGGACAACATCTCCATCAGCATCGAGGCGGCGCGCCAGCGCGGCGAGCCGCTCGACCACGTCCTGCTCTACGGCCCGCCCGGGCTCGGCAAAACAACGCTCGCCTACATCATCGCGGCCGAGATGCAGGTCAGTATCCGCGTCACCTCGGGCCCGGCGATCGAGCGCATCGGCGACCTGGCGGCCGTTCTGACCAGCCTGCAGCCCGGCGACGTGCTGTTCATCGACGAGATCCACCGCCTGTCGCGCGTCGTCGAGGAGTTCCTCTACCCCGCCCTCGAGGAGTCCGCGATCGACTGGGTGACAGGCAAGGGGCCGGGCGCGCGCTCGATCCGGCTCGCCATCAAGCCGTTCACGCTGATCGGCGCGACGACCCGCTACGCCATGATGTCGCCGCCGCTGCGCGACCGCTTCGGCGGCGTCTACCGGCTCGACTTCCACGACGTCGACGCGCTCTCGCAGATCATCCGCCGCTCGGCGTCGATCCTCGGCGTGCCCGTCGACAGCGCCGGCACGACCGCAATCGCCCAGCGCGCGCGGGGGACGCCGCGCGTCGCCAACCGCCTGCTGCGCCGCGTCCGCGACTACGCCCAGGTGAAGGCCGACGGCACGATCACGGCCGTGGTCGCCGCCGAAGCGCTCGCCCGCCTCGAGATCGACGAACTGGGGCTCGACAACGTGGACGAGCGCGTCCTCCGCACGATCATCGAGAAGTTCGAAGGCGGCCCCGTCGGGCTGGAGACGATCGCCGCGTCGATCTCCGAGGACGCCGACACGATCATGGACGTGTACGAGCCATATCTCTTGCAGCTCGGCTTCATCCAGCGCACGCCGCGCGGCCGCCAGGCGACCCGCCGCGCCTACGAACACCTCGGCATCGAGCCCCGGGCCGCCGCCCCCGCCCCGCAGCGCACGCTCTGGGAGTAGCGCCGCCGCCGCGACCACGACGGGAGGGATCAGCCATGGCGCACGACGTGACGTTCCGCATCCCCGAGCGCCGCGTGGGCAACCGCGACACCGAGATCGCGGTGCGCGAGGACGGCGACCTGCCCGGGACGCTCGGGGATCAGCAAGGCTGCGCTGCTCTGGATCCCCGCGACCAAGCGGCGCGGCTTCGCGCTGGAGTGGGCCGCCTTCGAGGCTGGCAGCGAGCGAGTGAGCTTGACATAGTTCACCTATAGGTTAACAATGACAACAGCACCGCGCGTCTTGTACGACAACGGCTGGCAGGTTGTGCTCATCGTGAACAACGGACGTGTGCCGGCCGCCGAGTACATCGAGAGCCTGGCGCTTCCCGATCGGACGCGCGTCGAAGCGTTCCTTGAACGAGTGTCGTACAACGGGCCGCCGAGCAATGTTGAGAAGAACCGAAAGATCGACCGCGAGCTGTGGGAGCTGAAGTAGCATCAGGCGCGCTTCCCATACTTCGTGGAGGAGCGTCGGCGTATCGTAATCACGCATGGTTTCACGAAGAAGCAACCGAAGCTGCCTCGGGTGGAACTCGAGCGAGCACGCAGGCTGCGCGCGGCGTATCTGGCCGGCCCGCGGTAGTAGGAGCGATCCGCGATGGACGCAGTAGAACGAATCCGGGCCGATACGGAAGCGAACCGGCACACCCCCGAGTTCGAGCTCGAATGGCTGCTGCTCGACCTCGAAGAGCAGATCTGGGCTGCGATGCAGGCACAGGGCATCGCCCGCAGTGAGCTCGCCGAGCGGCTGGGCACCTCCCGTGCGTTCGTCACCAAGCTGCTTAGCGGTCACGAGAACCTCACCCTCAAGACCCTCGTGCGGGTGGCGAACGCCCTGGAGATAAAGGTTGAGCTGCGCATGCGCCCGCGTGCCGGAGCGGCGCCGAAGCGTCGGGTTGCGGCACGCGCCAAACCCGCGGTCGAGCCCTCGCGGCGCGTAGGCGTCAGGAAGCCCGGCGCCTCGCGCCGTACTCCGTCCGCCGCCGCACGCAGCCGCACAGAGCGCACGAAACAGTGACCCTGCACGACGACCTCCAGCAGCTCAAGTCCGCCGTCGAGCGCTACGCCATCGCCGTCCAGCCGCGGCCGGTACAGCTCGCGTCCGGCGGCTGGAGCACGTACTACGCCGACGTGCGCGTGCTGACGCTGCACCCGCTGTACGCCAGGCTCATCGGCCAGTTCATGGCGCCCGCCGTCATCGACTCCGGCGCCGAGGCGGTCGGGGGCATGGCGATGGGCTGCATCGCGCTGGCCAGCGCCATCGCCGCGGCCGCGCTCGAACAGGGCCGCACGCTGCCGACGTTCTTCGTGCGCCCGCAGGCGAAGGATCACGGGCCGCAGACGAAGTCCGCGATCTCGCAGTCGGTCGCCGAAGACGAGGGGCTGCTCGTGCGGACGGGCCGCAGGGTGGCGGTCGTCGAGGATACGGTGACGCAGGGCGGCTCGGCGATGAAGGCGGTCGAGGCGATCGAGGCGGAGGGCTGCGAGGTCGTGCTGGTGATGGCCGTTGTCGAACGCCACGAGGGCGGCGGCGCGCGCTTCCGCGAGCGCGGCATCCCGTTCAGGCGCCTGTTTTACACCGACGAGCACGGCAAGCTGTACATCGACGAAGAGCTGGAGCGGTGGGTCACCGCGGAGGGGTCACCGGCGCGAAGCTGACTTCGACCATCCTCCGCACCCCTGCCGCGCTCATCACAGCGTACAGCCCCCGGCGCTTCCGCCTGCCGCCGCCCCTGCGTACACTCGCGATGCCTGCGACCGACGGCGTCGCGGCGAGCGTTCGGAGGGCCGGCCCGTCCGACCCGGGCGAGGTGTCGGCATGAGGAAGCTCAGGTTCCCGGCAGGCTTCGAGTGGGGCACGGCGACCGCGTCGTACCAGGTCGAAGGCGCCGTCAAGGAAGACGGCCGCGGCGAGTCGATCTGGGACCGCTTCAGCCACACCGAGGGCGCCATCCTCAACGGCGACACCGGCGACGTCGCGTCCGACGAGTACCACCGCTATCGGGAAGACGTCGCGCTGATGAAGGAGCTGGACCAGACCGGCTACCGGTTCAGCATCGCCTGGCCGCGCATCTTCCCCGACGGCACGGGAAAGCTCAACCAGGCCGGCCTCGACTACTACAACCGCCTGGTCGACGAGCTGCTGGCCAACGGCATCCGCCCGTTCCCGACGCTGTATCACTGGGACCTGCCGCAGGCGCTCCAGGACGCCGGCGGCTGGACAAACCGCGACATCATCGACCACTTCACCACGTACGCGCGCACCTGCATCGACGCGCTGGGCGACCGCGTCAAGCACTGGATGATCTTCAACGAGCCGTGGGTGTTCGTGTTCATGGGCTACCTGTACGGCAACCACGCGCCCGGCATCCGCGACGCTTCGCAGGCGATGCGGGCGTCGCACATCGTCAACCTCGCGCACGCCTCCGCGGCGCGGGCGATGCGCGCCGCCGGCACGGCTGACGCCATCGGCTCGGCGTTTAGCATGGGCGCCGCGTACCCCGCATCGGACAGCGCGGAGGACCGCGCGGCGGCTGAGCGCCAGCACGCGTTCGCCAACGACTGGTTCCTGCGCCCGATCATGAAGGGCGAGTACCCGCACGCGTACGTCGACCAGGAGAAGGCCGTGACGAGGATGGACATCCGGCCCGGCGACATGGAGGCGATCCGGGAGCCGCTCGACTTCATCGGCATCAACCTCTATTCGCGCAGCATCGTCGCCGCGGCCCCGGGCGAACCGAACCTCGGTCTCCGGCAGATGCAGGGGCCGGGGCCGCGTACCGAGTTTCACTGGGAGATCTGGCCCGCGGCCATCTACCGGATGATCATGCGCGTCTCGCAGGACTACGGCCGGCCGCCGATCTACATCACCGAGAACGGCTGCTCCTTCGGTGACCGCCCGGGGCCAGACGGCCGCGTGCACGACGAGCGGCGCATCGACTTCTACAAGGGCTACATCGGCCAGGTCGGGCGCGCGCTCGACGAGGGTGCTGACGTGCGCGGCTACTACACGTGGACGCTCGTCGACAACTTCGAGTGGGCGATGGGCTTCAGCCAGCGCTTCGGCATCATCGATGTCGACTTCGATGGCGATGGGAAGCGCACGATCAAAGACAGCGGCTACTGGTATCGTGACCTGATCCGCGCCGGCAAGCTCGCCTACGACGAGACGCTGGTCTGACGCCGCGCGCTTACTTCCCACGCGTACGCGTAAGTGAACGCGACGCGAAGCGTGGAGCATAGCCGCCCTCGGCTGTGCGTCCGGCGAAGCCGGACCGACGCGGCACAGTGCCTCGTCTGACGGACTTCCGCCGCGTGCGCGGCCTCCCGGCCCGCGGGTCTTCAGCCCGCGCGGGTCGCCCCACCGTCCGGCGGGGCCACGAGCGACCATTCCCCCACACCTCTGATCGCGCACCTCTCCCGCCTACTTCTCGTCCACCAGCCCGTCCACCTCGAAGGCGAAGTCGATCACGCTGATCCCCGCCGCCGCCAGCGCGCGGCGTAGGCCCGCCGCGCCCTCGCCGCTCGACGCGTAGAAGACGAGCGCGCCGCCGCCGCCCGCGCCACACGCCTTGCCCGCCGTTGCACCGTTCGCCGTCGCCAGCTCGAAGATCGCATCGACGGTCTCGTTCGTGACGCTCGAATGCAGGCGCTTCTGCTGGATCCAGTTCTCATTGATCACGTGGCGGACGCCCCCGAAGTCGCTCGCGAGGAGTGCGTCGCGCATCGCCTGCGCGTACTGCTTGAGCGCGAGCAGCGCGCCGGTGACGTCGTCGTCGTGGTGCGCGAACGCCGCCCAGACGTGCGCGTGGATCTCGCCGGACAGGCGCGAAACGCCGCTGTCCACGAGGACGAGCCGCTGTTCGAGCGCCAGCAGCGCGGGCTCCGGTAACGGGAGCCGCTCGATGCGCACGGGCAGCGTGTCCGCGTGTGTGCGGGCGCGTTCGAGCCGGCGCTGCTCGCCGGATGGGAATGTCATGAAGCTCAGTCCGCCGTAGCAGGCCGCGTACTGATCTTGGCGGCCGCCGCTCACGCCTTCGGCCGATTCCGCCACGAACGCCGCTTCGGCGATCTCATCGAGGTCGGCATCCGGGTTGCGGAGCGCGGCCGCCAGCACGTGCTCGCACGCGGAAGCCCCCAGCCCGCCCGCGGCGACGTCGCGCGCGTAGGCGATCGCGCCGGCATCGTCGGTCGTCGCACGCACATACCTGTCGATCGTGACGTTGACCACGGCGCCCCCCTCAGCGTCGGCAAGGGCCGGCACGTCCGTCCAGCCGCCCGCAAGGTCGATGCGCAGTGGTGTGCGCGCGGATCGCGTCATGCGCTGATTGTCGCTGTTGGCGCACGAGAATGGAACGGAGCGCGCCGGACGATGTCAACCGCGACGCCGCCGGGTGATCGTGTCACGACACGATGGGAACTCGTACATCCGGTATGGGTGGATGTCACGCTCGTACACGTTCCGGGCCTGCGGCGGCGCCGCGGACCTCATCGGCCCGGCCCCACAATTTGCCGAGCGTTTACGTGCCCTTCACCATCTGCCAATGCAATCGCGACGCCGTGCGCCGATCATGAGGCCGGAGGATGTGATGCCCGGATCGCCCACCAGGACCGTGCGCATGAGCCGGCGGCGCTTCCTCGGCGGCGCGGCGGCGACGGCTGCCGTGCTCACCGCCGGCGGCGCGTCCGCTGCCGTCGTCCTGCGCGAGCGTGGCGCGGGCAGCACGAAGCAGGCGGCGATCAACCCGGGCGCCCTGCCTCGGACCACGCCGGGCGCCCAGAGCGACGCACTCACCAGCGCCGATGTGCGCCTGCGCCATCTCCTTCGGCGGACGACGTTCGCGGCGCTCCCCGCCGACGTGGCGCGCTTCTCCGGCCAGCCGCTCGGCCACGTCGTCGATGAGCTGCTCGACACCGCCGCCGTCGATGACAGCGCCGCCGAGGCGAAGCTCAGCTCGTTCGGCCTGGATCTGCAGAAGCCGCAGGACAGCATCTCCTGGTGGCTCGCGCGCATGACGCTCACCCGGCGGCCGATGCTCGAGCGGATGACGCTCTTCTGGCACGGGCTGCTGACCAGCGGATTGGCAAAGACCGGTGGCAAGGGAGCGCCCCTGCTGCTCAACCAGAACAACCTGTTCCGCGCGCATGCGTTCGACAGATTCGACGTGCTGCTCAGAGCCGTGGTGCGCGACCCGGCGATGATGCTCTGGCTCGACATCCAGACGAGCCGCAAGGGCCACCCAAACGAGAATTACGCGCGCGAGCTCATGGAGCTCTTCACCCTGGGCGTCGGC
>JADEYI010002275.1_pt1 | contig 10240 bp, 10 predicted proteins | sample 8542331 | NCBI WGS metagenome assembly JADEYI01 (sample SAMN16510988, study PRJNA670497) | mine drainage metagenome | isolation source: biofilm near Copperflume 1 | place: Germany: Marsberg coppermine Kilianstollen | collected 2018-02
CCTCGGAGCCGCCGTGCTGCTTTAGCGTCTCGCGCGTGATGCGCTCGTGCTCGCGAAGCACGTCGCGGCCCTTCGCGTCGCCGAGGCGCTGCATCATCTCGGTGTGGCCGACGATGTCGGTGAACAGCACGGTCCGAAATGCCGAAGGCTTCGCGAAGGCGTCGTTCAACGGGCCGACGCCCGTCGAGACTGGCGGTGTCCCACGATCGAGGAACAGATTAACCGGTTCGGCACTCCCCTGAATCGACGCGACCTCGACGAATTGACAGTGTTGAAGACGTGACGCTGTCTCTTGCACGGCACGCCGAGGCACGGCCCCGTTCCCGGATTGATAGACGACGAGGGTGGACGCCTGGACGCGCTCGATTTGGCTCGAGACATCCATGGTGCCGAACTGCTCCAGATAGCGCGCTGCCACATCGGGCGAAACGGCGCGGCGCAGCACCTCCGACCATCCGCCCGCATTCTCGCGCGGGATCATGGTACTGAGCGACCGGCGCAGCATGGGCCAGTTGTTGCGGGCGAGATCCATCATGGCGCGCAGCGCATCAGCGGTGGTCACGGCTGAGCCCTGTATGTACGGATCCAGGAGCGCCATGCGCTCTACGCATTCCGGGTGCGCCGCCGCAAACGCCATCGCGATCGGCGTGCCGTCCCAGTTTGCGCGGATATCGATCGGTTGGCCACCGAGAGCCGTGACGATCGACGCTACGTCCTCGACTTGGCGCTCAATGGAAATGTCCTGGACGTCACGCGAAGAGGCACCCATGCCGCGCCGGTCGAACTGCACGATCATCCGCTCCGGCAAAACCGTCGTGCCGTATGGAGCACCGACGGTCTGCGGCCAGCCCCAAATGAGCAGGATGGCGGGAGGCGTGCCTGCCCGAACCGCGTAGGCGATCCGCGTGCCGTCGGTGCTCGTCGTATAGCGAATCTGCGGTTCCACCATCAGGTCGCGCCTCGTACCACGTACACCCGCACCGGCTCCCCCACGCCCTTCATCTCCTGCTCCCCGCGATCCTCAAACTCCACCCCGGCGGACGAGCGCGCCATTCCCCGCACCACGTCCGACACGAGGATCTCACCCGGCGCGGACAGCCCGCAGATACGCGAGGCGATGTTCACCGCGCCGCCGAAGACGTTGCCGTCCTCGTGTATGACGTCGCCCGCATGCAACCCGATGTGCAGCCCCAGCTCCGACGCGGCGCTCAGCGCAAGACATCGCCGCGCGCCATCGATCGCTTGCGCCGCCGCGGTAGCGTGGCCAGCACACCGTCGGCAAGCAGCTTACCGTCGATCGCCGCGCCGCCCACCTCGCGTATCGCTGGGCGCACGCCCGCATCGAGCGCGCGCGACGCGTCGCGGAACACTGCGTCGCCCATGCGCTCCGTGAGCGTAGTCGATGAGACGATGTCGGTGAAGAGGATCACCGCGGTCCCTGATGCTGTTGCAGGTTGGTGTTTGCTGTTCAGCGACTCCGCGCGTCCTTCGACGCCGAGGAACTCTTCGAGGACGCGGACGAACTGCTCGTGATAGAACTGTGGGATCCCCGCGTCGCCGTCGAGGGCGGCGAGCCGTGCGTTCGGGACCAAGGTAGCCAACTTCGCGCCTGCTCCGCCTCGTCCGCCTGCGCCTTGGCCTTGGCGAGACTCACGAATGTCGGCACGTCCCCGCTGCGCGCGCGGCGCGGTGCTTTCACGCGGAGGGACGCTCGCGCCGAGTGCGTGGCGTCATCCCGGCCGGGTGGCCACGGCGGCGAACGCCGGTATCCGTCGTTTGGCGACGCCTGGCTGGTCGTTCGGTAGGTTCCTCATCCCGGCAAACAGCGTTTCTTCGGCGGTTGCAGCGGCTGGTGGCCATCGGCCGCCGGATGAACGTGCGCAGGTGGTTCGCGCACACGACGCGGACATGACGCTTGAGGCTGGGTGCGATGCCCTCATGCTTGCGCCGCTTCGGCGAACAGTCGTCTTAAGCGAGCACTGTTGACGTTGCGCCCCAACGTCAGCGTTCATGACTCCGCCTCTGAATTGCTCAGGTTCGCGCGGCAACAGGCTGCAAGCCCGACGTCTTAGGGCCATACGGACTATTGGGCGACGCGAAGGTTCGTCCCTAGGCTGAGTAAGGGCCACGCGGGAGCAGCGCCAGCCCGTAGGCAACCCAGTCCGAGGAGAGACGCATGCGCAAAGTTGGCTTCATCATCGTCGGCGTGCTTACGCTCGCGTTCGTGGCGGCATGCGGCAGCGGCACCACCAGCAGCAACAAAACATCGACCGCAGCGGCGGGAGGAGTCGGCGGCGCAGAGACCGCGCCGGCCGCGAGCCCGACAACGGCCGTCGCGCCGACCGCCGCGGCATCACCCACGACGGCCGCGGCGACGGGTACGGGCACGGCCTCGACGGGCGGGACATCGACATCCAGGACGCCGTCAGCGGGCGGTGGTGCTGTCAGCCTGTCGATCAGCACGCCCGATGACATCCACTTCGACAAGAGCACGTTGAGCGCCACTGCCGGAAATCAGGTGACGCTGACGTACACCAACAACAGCGACATCCCGCACAACTTCCATTTGTTCGATGGTGGCGACGCGACGGCCAAGACGCTCGCTACGACCGACGTGAAGGCGGGGCCGAACGATGTCGAGACGGTGACGTTCAGCGCACCGACGAAGCCGGGCAAGTACTACTACCACTGCGACGTCCACCCGACACAGATGACGGGCTTCCTCGTCGTGCAGTAAGCAGCCAGGAAACGATACGTAGGGGCACAACGCGATTGTGCCCCTACTTCGTGATCCGTGGATGGCACACATGACATCGGCGGATGTTGTTACGCGATCGCATGACAAGCGCGGCGCGGGCGCGCATTCCGCTTCGATCCGCGAACCGCGACAATCAGCGCATGACGCGATCCGCGCGCGCCCCGCTGCGCATCGACCTCGCCGGCGGCTGGACGGATGTGCCGGCGTTTGCCGACGCTGACGGAGGCGCCCTCGTCAGCATGACGATCGACAAGCATGTGCGCGCCAGCGCCGGCGATGCGGGGGCGATCGCGTTTGCGCGCGACATCGCAGCAGGCGGTCTTGGCGCATCGGCGTGTGAACACGTGTTGACGGAGGCGCTGCGTAACCCGGACGCCGACCTCGACGACATCGCCGAAGCGGCGTTCGCGGCGGAGGCGGCGGAAGGCGTGACGGGCGGCCGGCAGGACCAGTACGCCGCCTGCTACGGCGGCCTCAATTTCATGACGTTCCCTTCGCTCGAACAGCGGCGCGCCGAGCGCGCGCGCACCGGCGCCGACGCGCTGCCTGTGCGCATCGAGCCGTTGGTGCTGACGGAGCCGGCGATGAAGGCGCTCGTCGACCGCCTGGTGCTCGTGGACAGCGGCGTGCCGCGGCTGTCGGGCGAGATCCATCGCGCCGTCTGGGATGCATTCGGCCGACACGACGATACGGTAACCGGCGCCCTGCTCGCGCTCCGGCAGTACGGGCAGGCGATGCGCGACGCGCTCGTTGCCAGTGACTTCGGCGGCGTGCGGCAGGTGATGAACGAGAACTGGCTGCAGCAGAAGCGGCTGCACGCAAGCGTGACGAACGACGCGATCGACGCGATCTTCGGGCGGGCGATGGCGAGCGGCGCGACGGCCGGGAAGGCATGCGGCGCGGGCGGTGGCGGCGCGCTGGTGTTCTATGCGTCGAGCGCTGAATCCGCGTCGGGGTTGCGGCGTGCGCTTACGGACGCCGGGATCACGCTGATCGCGTTTGGCTTCGAGCCGGAGGGACTGCAGGACGGGTGATCTGGAGTGGGCGTGAGAGGTGAGCGGTGAGGCCGGGCGTCTCGCGTTCCGCCAATCTGCGTCGTCCGACGGAGCAACTCGCGACTCGACGTATACGGTGCAGCGCGGCGCTCGGAACCGAGCGGGCTGAAGGCCCGCGCTCCGGGATCGGCACTTCAGCGGTGGCGCGGCGGCGTCTGGAGTTGTTGGTCCGCAGTCGTCCGTTCGCCCGCGTCCTACATCAGCGTTTCGTCGTAGGTGATCTCCCCTTTGGCGATGAGGTCGCGATACCAGTAGCCGCTGTCCTTGATCGTGCGCTTGCCGCCGTTCTCCACATCGCAGTCGATGATCCCGAAGCGCTGACTGTAGCCTGACGCCCACTCGAAGTTGTCGATGAGCGACCATGCGTAGTAGCCGCGCACATCGGCGCCCTCATCGAGCGCGCGGCCGACCTGGCCGATGTAGCCGTTGTAGAAGTTGGTGCGCATCTCATCGTGGACGCGGCCGTCGGCGCCCGGCCGGGTCTTGTCGGAGCAGCCGTTCTCGGTGATGTAGATCGGCGGGCGGCCGTAGTCCTTCGTGACGCGCATGATCATCTGGTAGATCGCCGCCGGCCACACTTCCCAATTGTAGTCGGTTCGGGGCCCCGGCCCCGGCACCTGCTGAAAGCCGACGTTTTTGCCGCCCGGCATGTCCGCGCAAATCGTCCGCGAGTACAGGTTGATGCCGATGAAGTCGAGCGGCTCCTTCATCGCCTCGAGGTCGCCGGGCTGGATCTCCATGCGCTCCATCGCGCGATCCTGGTCGAGGTAGGCGTGCGGATAGGCGCCCATCATGATCGGCCGGAGGAACCAGTCGTTGTTCCAGGCGTGGTGGCGTTCGGCTGCGGCGCGGTCTTCGGCGCTGTCCGAAGCGGGGTACGACGCCGACATGCTGAACGCCGTGCCGATGGCGTCGGCGCTGCCGTTCTCGCGCATCGCGCGCGCGGCCGCCGCGTGGGCGAGGTTGACGATGTGCGACGAGCGGAGCGCGAGGCCGGAGTCGCGGATTCCGGGCGCCGCCATGCCGCTGAGGTACGCCATGAACGTGAAGATGAAGGGCTCGTTGAAGATCATCCAGCGCTTCACGCGGTCGCCGAGCGCATCGATGCAGGTGCGGGCGTAGATGGCGAACTGCTCGATGATCGCGCGATTGCCCCAGCCGCCCTGATCCTGGAGCCATTGCGGAAGGTCCCAGTGATACAGCGTCGGGAAGGGCGTGATTCCGTTCGCGAGCAGCTCATCCACGAGGCGGCTGTAGTAGTCGATGCCGGCCTGGTTCACCTTGCCGGTTGCGTCGGGGAAGATGCGCGACCAGCTGATGCTGAAGCGATAGCCGCGCTGGTTCAGCTCCTTCATCAGCGCCACATCTTCCTTGAAGCGGTGGTACTGATCGCAGGCGACGTCGCCGGTGTCGCCGTTCATCACCTTGCCGGGCGTGTGCGCGAAGCGATCCCAGATCGACTCGCCCTTGCCGTCTTCGTCCCACGCGCCTTCGACCTGGTACGACGCCGTGGCCGTGCCCCAGGAGAAGTTTTGCGGGAATTTCACTGTCTTCATGACCTAACCCCCGGCCCCTTCCCTGGAGGGAAGGGGAGCACTGATCGTTGAGTTTGGTTTGCGGAACGAGCGCGTGCGGGAGCATCGCGCGCGTGTGCTGATGCGAGTGTACGAAGGCGCTGAGGTACGGGGAAGCGCGCTATCATCCCAAAGGGTGGGAGGAGGCTGGATTGCGATGGTCGAACTGAGCGTCAGCGGCGGCAACGTGCGATTCGCGGTGCTGGGGCGCGACCGGCTGTACGCCGTCAAACGCAAAGTCGATGTGCCGGCGGCGCACATCGCCGGCGTACGGCGGGCAGGCGCGGACGTCGGGCGGCCGCGCGGCATCCGGCTGGCGGGCGCGTCGCTTCCGGGCGTGATCTACGCGGGCAGCTTTCGCGGCTCCGGCGGCTGGACGTTCTGGGACGTGCGCGTGAAGGATGCGGCGAACGTGATCGTCGTCGACCTGAAGGACGACTTCTATACGCAGCTCGTGGTGGAGGTACGCGACCCGGACGCGGCGATCAGCGCGATCGAAGAGGCGCGCGCGATGGTTGGCGGCTGATTAGCGTTCAGCCTCGTCGATCCGCCGCTGGACGTCGGGGTCGATGTAGAGCTTGCCTGCTTCGTCGGTGTAGAACAGGCGCTGGAAGGGGATGCCGCGTTCGCGGAAGAGGCGGCCGCCGCCCTCGTGGCGCTCGACGACCGACATCACCAGCACGACCTCGCAGCCTTCGGCCTGGATCGCCTCGACCGCCTTGAGAGCCGAGCCGCCCTGCGTGACGGTGTCTTCGACGATCGCCACGTTGCGGCCGGGGCGCACGAGCGGCGTGCCATCGGTGGAGACAGACTGCGAGATGGCGCTCTTCCCCGACGGCCCGTGGTCCTTCGGCTGCGGCCGCACGAAGAACGTCGGGAGGATTGTGCCGAGCTCGAGCGCTGCCGCCGAGATGGCGCTGGCGAGCGCAATGCATCCCATCGCCATGCCGCCGATTGCTTCGCAGCCGGAGTCGATGACGGCGGGCGCCATGAACTGGCCGATGAGCTGCGCGTAGCGGGGGTGCAGCGTCAGCACGCGGACGTCGGCGTAGTAGTTGCTCCAGCCGCCGGACGCGAGCTGCACCGGCTGCGTCTGTACGGCGATCGCGTAGCGCTCGACGGCGGTCTGGAGTTCGTGGAGGTCGTTCTCGCTAAGGTCGAACATCAAACTTCGTTCCGCTCATGATCGATCATTGGGACTCTAGGCAATGTACCGCACGGCAACCGCTTGCCACGCGCCGGCGGAAGGCGGTAAGATCTGGTGACTGACCATTCTAATCATTCGGTGACTAATGCGATGATTGATACTATCTTCAAGCCACGGCACACGATCACCCGTAAGATCTCGGCGGACATCGAGACCATCGAGCGGAACCAATTCCTCATCGAAAACATCCTGCTCATGCCTAAGCACGAGGCGTGGCTCAAGCGGGAAATAGCAGTCGAGCGCGCCGCTGCCACAACCCGCATCGAGGGCGCCAACCTTGACGAGGCGGCGGTGCGGGCACTCGTACGCTCGGGCAAGGTCAACCTGAATGAGAACGAGCGCGCCAACATCAATGCCGTCGGGGCGTACGCGTTTGTCGACTACCTGAGCGACCTGCCGGAGCAGCCTCTCGATGAACTGGTGATCCGGCAGCTCAACCGGGAGTTTCTCCTTGGCATCGGGCATGAGGCGACGCCCGGCGAAATGCCCGGGATGTACCGAAACGGACAGAACACTGTCGGGAATCACTACATGCCACCGAATCAAGGAGACGTTCCTGGACTCATGCGGGCGTTCGCTGCATGGCTCCAGAGCGACACGAGCGTGCACCCGGTCATCAAGTCCGGCATCGCGCACCTGGAGTTTGTGGCCATTCACCCGTTCTGGGACGGAAATGGGCGCGTCTCGCGGGCCCTTGCCACGCTGATTCTGCAGCGGGGGGGTCACGGGTTCAAGAAGCTCCTCTCATTCGAGAAGGTTCTTTGGCAGACCCGGGATGCCTACTTCCGCGCACTCGATCGGACGCTCGGCGGGTCGTATCGCCGCGACTACGACGCTACACACTGGCTCGAGTTTTGGACGCAGACTCTGGTTGCACACACTACGGCCCTCGCGGCGAAACTGACAGACTGGCGTAGGATGATGGATGATCTGTATCGGGACTTCGATCGGCTCGGACTGAAGCACCGCGAGATTGACGCGCTGATGTTTGCCGTGAAGGTTGGCCCGATGACTCGTTCGGATTACGTGGAGATCGCGAAGGTCTCGCCACTTACGGCGTCCCGCGATCTTGCTAGGCTCGTTGATCAGGGTTGGCTAATTGCCGAGGGCCGAACGCGGGATCGCATCTACCATTTCACTTCGCCGGAGAGTATGAAGCCCGCCAAGGCGGATCCGAGACAGGCCGAACTCTTCGATCCGTCCGGCACGATTGCGCAAGAGTAACCCACGGTCGCCCGCCACCCACCTGGTGCCGCAACCACTTCACTCCCACAGCGCCCTTTGGGCGGCCGGTGCTGACCCACGCGCCTCGAGGCCGAGGTGTTCGTAGGCGCCGCGGGTCGCCTGGCGACCGCGCGGGGTGCGCTGGATGAAGCCGAGTTGCAGCAGGTACGGCTCGTACACGTCCATGATCGTGTCGGCGTCCTCGGAGATCGAAGCGGCGATCGTCTCGAGGCCGACGGGCCCGCCGTCGAACTTCTCGATGATCGTGCGCAGCACGCGGTAGTCGACGCTGTCGAGGCCGATGCCGTCGATCTCCAGCTTTCCGAGCGCTTCGGCGGCGACGTCCGCGGTGATGGCGCCATCGGCGCGCACCTGCGCGTAGTCCCGCACGCGGCGCAGCAGGCGGTTCGCGACGCGCGGCGTGCCGCGAGAGCGCTGGGCGATCGCCCGCGTCCCTGCCGGGTCGATGGGGACGCCGAGGATCGCGGCGGAGCGCCGGATGATCTGCGCCAGCGCATCGACGTCGTGGAAGTCGAGCCTGTAGACGCCGCCGAAGCGGTCGCGGAGCGGCGGCGACATCATCGCGTAGCGCGTCGTGGCGCCGATCAGCGTGAAGGGCTTGATCGCGAGGCGGATCGACCGCGCGCCGGGGCCTTTGCCGGTCACCCAGTCGATCGCCGACTCTTCGAGCGCGGGGTACAGGAACTCTTCGACGACGCGCGACAGACGGTGGATCTCGTCGATGAACAGCACGTCGCCGGGCTGCAGGCTGGTGAGGATGGCCGCGAGATCGCCGATCCGCTCGATCGCCGGGCCGGAGGTCACCCGCACGCTGACCTGCATCTCGGCGGCGATGATGTAGGCAAGCGTGGTCTTGCCGAGGCCGGGCGGGCCGTAAAGCAGCACGTGGTCGAGCGGCTCGCCGCGCTGGCGCGCGGCCTCGATGCTGATCGCGATGTTGTCCTTGACCTTCTGCTGGTTGATGTACTCGTCGAGGCGCCGGGGACGCAGCGATGTGTCTGCCTGCACGTCACCGTCGAGCGCGTCGCCGGCGATCACGCGCGGCTCGGAGGCATCCGGGGCATCCTTCTTCGGCATCGCGGCATTGTAACGCGCGGGATCGGCGTGGCCGTTCGCGGGTGACCGACACGCCGAACCATCGTGCGCTGATACGGCGACGACTGGGTTGCGGCATCGCATGTTGGGTCGTTCGCCGATCATCTTTGCGCGCGAGATCGCCTATGATGCGTCGCGATGAACGATGGCGCGATGCAGGCCGCGATCGAGTTCAGAGGCGTGGTCAAGGACTACGGCGCGACGCGCGCGCTCGCAGGCATCGATCTGCGGGTGGAACGCGGCGGGCTGTTCGGATTCCTCGGGCCGAACGGCGCCGGGAAGACGACGGCGATCCGCATCCTGCTCGACCTCATCCGGCCGACGTCGGGCCGGGCGACCGTGCTGGGGCTCGACAGCCGGCGAGAATCCCGGGCAGTCCGCGAGCAAGTCGGGTACGTGCCGGGCGATCTGCGTTTGTACGAATCGATGCGGGGCGCCGAATTTCTCGACTTCATCGACGGTTTGCGGCCGGCGCGCCGTGACGCGCAGTTCCGGAGGATGCTGCTCGAGCGGCTCGACGTCGATCCGGCGCGGCGGATCAGGGCGCTCTCGAAGGGCAACAGGCAGAAGCTGGGGTTAGTGCAGGCGATGATGCACCGGCCCGAGCTTCTGGTGCTGGACGAGCCGACGAGCGGCCTCGATCCGCTCATGCAAGAGGAAGTAGCGCGAATGCTCGAGGAGGCGGCGGCGGCCGGCCGGACGGTGTTCTTCTCGTCGCACGCGCTGCCGGAGGTGGAGCGGATCTGCCGCACGGTGGCGATTATCCGCGCGGGCGAGATCGTGGCGGTGGAAGATGTCGCGACGCTGAAGGCGCGGTCGACGCATATCGTCGAGGTGACGTTCGCGGAGGAGCCGCCGGCGGGGCTGTTCGACCTACCGGGCGTGCGGGTGCTGCATCGCGACGGCGCGACGATGCGCGTGCAGGCGCAGAACGCGATCGATGCCGTACTGAAGGCGGTCGCGACGCAGCGGGTGGTGGACCTTCGGACGGAGCAGCCGAGCCTCGAGGATGTGTTTCTGGGGTACTACGCCGGGACAGGCGACGGCGATGCGGGGCACGCGATCGTGGCGGCGGGTGGGCGATGACGCGATGTTGGATGTTGTCGCTCGCGCGTGAAGGGCTGATCTGATGGGGCAGGTGTTCCGGAAGACGCTTGGGGATCAGCGGTGGCAGATCGTCGGATTTGGCGTCACGCTGGCACTGGTCGGGGCGCTCGATGTGTTGATCTGGCCGTCGTACCGCGACGCGCTCCAGAACCTGAATTTGCCGCCGGCCCTGCAGGCGCTGATCGGGAGCAGCCTGAGC
>JADEYI010002276.1_pt1 | contig 10239 bp, 12 predicted proteins | sample 8542331 | NCBI WGS metagenome assembly JADEYI01 (sample SAMN16510988, study PRJNA670497) | mine drainage metagenome | isolation source: biofilm near Copperflume 1 | place: Germany: Marsberg coppermine Kilianstollen | collected 2018-02
GAACGCCTCACTCTCTCAGGCCATACCTCCTTGGTCTCCGGCTGCGCGGTCAGTGACGATGGCAGCTTCATCGTCTCTGCGTCTCTTGATGACACCCTCAAGGTGTGGGACACTGCCTTCGAGGCTGAATGGCACACCTTCTCTGGCCATACTGGCCGAGTCAATAGCTGCGCAGTAAGTGGCGATGGCCGCCTGATAGTCTCCGCCTCAAATGACCAGACACTCAAAGTGTGGGATGCCGCCTCCGGGACTGAACGCCTCACTCTCTCAGGCCATACCTCCTTGGTCTCCGGCTGCGCGGTCAGTGGCGATGGCAGCTTCATCGTCTCTGCCTCTCATGATGGTACCCTCAAGGTATGGGCTACTGCCTCCGGGGCCGAACGGCACACCCTCTCTGGTCATTCTCGTTCAGTCTCCAGTTGTGTGGTGAGTCCGGATGGCAGTTTCATCGTCTCTGCCTCTTTTGATGGCACGCTCAAAGTGTGGGATGCTGCCTCCGGGGTCGAACGCCTCACTCTCAAACACCTTGACTTCGAAGGCCAGACTTTGCCAATAGACGGCTGCGCAGTGAGTGGCGATGGCCGCTTCATCGTCTCTGCCTCTCGTTATGCCACGCTCAAGGTGTGGGATGCCATCACCGGAGCGGAGCGCCTCTCCCTCCAGGGCCATACTAGCGGAGTCAATGCCTGCGCAATCAGTCCGGATGGACAATGGATCGTCTCGGCCTCCTCTGACAAGACGCTCAAGGTGTGGGATGCTGTCACCGGGACAAAACGCCTCACTCTCACAGGCCATACCGCCGGCGTCGATGCCTGCGCAATCAGCCCTAACAGCCGCTTTATCGTCTCTGCCTCCTGGGATTTCACGCTCAGGGTGTGGGATGCTGCTTCCGGTGCGTGTCTCCTGACGTTCCCGGTAGATGGTCTGCCCTTTGGCTGTGCATTTCATCCCGATGGAGAGCATTTGGTCGTTTGTGGTAATTGGGGAGTGTATTTTCTGCGCCTAGTGCAGTAAATCAGAAATGGAAGAGTTTAGCAAAGTGCGGCTGTAGTGTGATCACACTACAGCCGCACTTCCCCATTATTGCCTTTTGGGGATATGGTATAAGATCCGTGAGACATCGACTCTTATGAGGCTTGACATATATGTGCAGTATCCTCTGGAATTTCACCCTTGCTCAGCTAACAAAAACAGGGTAGAGGGCACAGTACCCTAACGATATGCCAAGAAGAAATTCTATTGTTTTAGAAATTCCAGAAGTTTGTCGAGTTCTTGTAGGCTTTTTGGATCAGAAAGAACTACTTCTACTCTTGAGCGTGTTTTTAGCTGAAATACTACTTTTTTAGGCTTCACTGATGCTGATGGGCTGTTAAAAACATCAATAAAGTTTCTCACTTGCTTAGGATCGCTACGCCAAGAGTCAAATTCTACTGAGTTGCCATCACTCATCCGTACAATGATGTGTTCGACTTCATCCCATGGCACACTAGTGGAACCTTGCTTCTTGCTTGCCTTTTTTTCTTTAGTTCTTCTCGACCACATATCAGCAATCATGAGAAAAACTTGTGTTACTGTTGCTATACCTGCTGCTATTGTTAAAGGGTCAGGCCCGCCCCCCCGCCGATACTGCGGTATGATAGCAATATCGGTAGCGTTCACGGGAATGCTCTCATGATCTTGCAGGAGTTGGTACGAGCCATCTGGCCAGTTAACAATCACGAGAGTATCTTCGGAGCCACCGAAGTGTTTTTTCAAATCACCTGCAGTTGGGTTGTTCACAGGTAGATCAATAAGCTCTCCATTAACCATATAGATACTCATACATTTCGTCTCCTCGTCATTTCTTTTCTGTTCCATTGCTTTCTTCAAAGAGCAGGGGAAATTGTATTACGAAGGAATGAACCACTCGTTTGCATCTTCGTCTAGAGGATTCGCATCGAATGATGACATGCCACTCGACATCTACTGGTTCCCAGAGCGGTAATTGCGGACTCTGATATGGATGGGCATAGAGGCGCGGGTTCCCCACAAGGAGTAAATGTTTGTCGTCCGGCTGCCATTCAACTGAGTATTTCGAGAGGGGATATTCTTCATATTCGAGGGTGAGTATATCCTGAAAGATATTGACGAGTGTTTGCTGTCCTGCCAATCCCTGCTCGCCATAGAGCAAAAAGTTGCGAAATTTTGCATACCCTGCTTTGTTCAATACTCTCGTTTCACTAATGGCGGAGAAGGCACGATAGATCGATTCTGGTGCAGGCTGCATCCCTCGCTGCCAGTTCAGGACAGCAGCTGGACTATGGCAATTATCATTACGCTTCTCGTGGGCCATGTGCTTTTGATGATTGTAATCGAGGAGCCATTTCTCGTGAGCTGCGAGCAAGTCTTCCCAAGTTTGTGCTTTTTCAAATGACCAGTCGGCCATACGTCTTTGAACACCAATTATGTGGAATTGATTTTGACTCATCCCCACACAAGAAACCTGGTCACAATGAGACGTGACTCAGGTGGGTAGCATCCCCTTGTTTTTTACATTTGAAATTCGGGCCATTTTCTACGCCTGGTCTGACGACCGAGTTGGTCACTTCGAAGTGACCAACTCGGTCGTCAGACCAGGCGTAGAGAGCGCTCATGACAGTATGCCAGAATGGTAACATCTCTCTTCCATGGTTCGAAGTTCAATTAAAAAGTGGTCCGAGGTTGGATTATAAAAAACATCCCCTGGAAGGAAATGGGAGGGATTGATGAACCTACGCGGGAAGCGAGGTCCCTGCATTGAGGTGATCGCCTGGGACATCAGCGGCTCCTCTTGCCCAACCACCGTGGGACGCTGTGCTTGTAGCGCAGATACGCCTCGCCAAATCGCGTCTCCAGTTTGCGCTCCTCCCACGGCACCGCCAGCCGAGCCACACTCCCCCAGAAGACCACTGCGCCTCCCAAGACCGCAACGCTGCCATAAAAGATGATCCAGCCGAGCCAGATGAGCATGCCGCAGAGGTACATCGGATTGCGCGTGAACCGGTAGGGGCCACGCTCCACCAGATAGTTCTGGGTCCCCTTTATCTCAAAGGAGCCACCAGAGGCAACAAAGTGCTGACGAAGACACCATACGAGTCCTGCGAAGCCTCCTACGATGGGGATGAGTCCGAGCAGATTGAGCCATCCTGGACGCCCGAGAACCCATCCCTCTCGGGTCGAGAACTCAGAGAGTGCCTCTGGGAGGGCGACATGCCCGAGCAGCGACACCACCGGCGTCAGGATGAGAGCCATCCAGTAGGAAAGATGGATGCTTTTCGATGGCGGCCTTTTGTGTTGGTTGGATCTGTTCATCGCTTTCCTCTCCTCTCAAAGAGATTGCTGTATCATCCAGGTATTCTTCTGTCTTCATCTTCCTTTCCAGCCTCCGCGAGCAGCCACACGCGAAGCCGGAAAGATGCTATTCACAGGGATCAAAGGCTGCTCTCGTCTCTGACACTCACTAGGTGTTGGCACATCAGAGAGCCGCTCCAAGAGCCGGTCAAGCGCCTGAACATCTCCATCGACAGCAGCTCGCTCCTCATCGCTGAGGGGAATTTCCTGAAGCAGCTTGAGCAGGCCGTCTCGTGTTTGAAGCCACAGTCCGCGATCTGACTCTTTGGGCACATAAAAATCACAGCGAGCACAGGCCATACGATGGGGGCACTGATCGAAAAATTCATAGCTGCACCAGCCATGCCCCAGGTCATAGTAGCGCCAGGGAGTACCACTGGCTGCTGATCCGCTGGTGATGGCATTGCGATCAATGAGTACCTCGATAGCTCGAACGTTGCGGGAAAAATATCCTGCATCTTTGTATGCTTGGGCCAGCTTCGTTGGGCTCGTCAAGACATAATGCTGGGTGGTTGCAGGTGACTGATGACCCAGCCAGGCTTGCAATTCAAACAGACTCATGGGTTCCCGAGCATTGAAAAGTTGGCTAGCAATCGTTGAACGGGCTCGGTGACTGCTGATCGATCCACGGGCATCCATCTGAGGAATCCCTGCCCGTTGACACAAGGTGGGGATGAGGGTGTGATTCAAATAGGTTTTGGAAAGACGTTTAGCTCGGCAGCAGAACAAGAACTGGACGTGCTCCCCCGTTTTCGGATCGACGAGATCGGGTTGAGTAGGTCGAATCGCTTCCCAGGCGGCAATGGCCTCACCTACCAGAGGATCAACAGGCTTGGTGAATGCCCGCCCCGTTTTGTGGACGGGAATATCGAGCAGGCAGACCGGTTTGCTCTGCTCTGTTCCTGGCGGAGCTGGTATTCCATCTCCAGCCACCACCTTCTGCATGCGTGCGCAGCCCACCCTCAAGCGCGATAGCTCATCACTTCTCAGCCCCGCGAAGAGCCAAAGGATGGCCAGGGCACGGATCATCTCCAGCGGATAATACGGCTCAAACTCCTCTGGCAGCGGGGTTCGGCGGCCCTCCAACTTCACCCAGCGACGCGTGCGATGATGCCCTCGAAGGGGGCAATCCTCCGCACGAAGATTGAGTCCGGCCCACAGGAGCTTGGCCCAGATGTCATCCGCAATGATGCGTGGTGCAACCCGTATCTGGTGCTTGAGGCTGCGTGGTGTCGCAAACACCCGTTGGGGATTGAAGCGTTTTGTTAGAAGTCAATTAGATAGTACTATCGGCGACAATTAAACTTGCCGATGTTTCAAGAGCAATTTGCTCTGCCAACGGCTCTGTTAATGGGAGGTGGAGGTGCTGATGGTTGGCGGCCTCAGCGCGATAGCTTTCCACATTCATCATATCCAGAATCACTGAGTGATGGACCACACGGTCGATGGCTGCCATAGTGGTCATGGGATCTTTGAAGATGCGCTGCCATTCACTGAAAACCAGATTGGTGGAAATCATGACGGATTTGCGCTCATAACGTTCAGCCAGGAAGGTGAAGAGTACTTCCATTTCATCACGGGCGTGCTGCACATAGCCAATATCATCCAGGATCACGCAGGCAAACTTCTCGAGCTTCGCCAACTCCTGAGGAAGGCGCAAATCTCGCTTGGCGGCTAGCAAACGCTGGACTAGTGTGCTGGTTGGTGTCCAGAGGACCGGATACCCTGCGTAGATGAGCTCATACCCGACGGCAGCCAAGGCATGGCTTTTGCCAACACCTGGTTTGCCAATAGCAATCACATTGGTGGCCTGCTCAAGAAAGGAAGCGCTCTTGAGACGCTCCAACTGCAATTGCAGTGCTGGAGAAAGCCGATTGAGCGAGAAGGTGCGGAAGGTCTTCTCCACAGGAAGTCCTGATGCATGTAGCAACCGGGCTGTGCGTCGTTGGGTACGCTGCTCTTCTTCATGGCGGGCTAACTCAAAGAGATAGGCTTCATGAGAAAGCCCTTCTTTGGTGGCCCGCACAGCCAAATCAGTACACATCTGCGCCATTGCTCCCAGATTCAGGCGGGTTAAGAGCATCCGGAGTTCGGTTTCTCGATTGAGCGGGTTAGGTTTGAGTTGCATAGATTCTCCTTGATGGAATGAGTTGGTCATAGGAGGAAAGATCGAGATCGGGCGCTGTCATGGCCAGTACAGTTGAAGAACGTGGTGGATGCACCAAATCACGAACGGCCTCAAAAGTCGGGATGGTGTTGGTCTCCAGAAGCAAGTCCAGTGCCGTTTCCACATCGGCTTCACAGGTCGTCGCAGCCAGATGTAAAATGCGCACATACTCATGATTTCCTCGCTGGGGACGGCTCACGAGCAGTCGATCATAGGCGAGTCGGAAGGTCGTGGTGGGAAACAGATCATCACGGTACCGATAGGCGGCAAATGCTCCAGGCTTGCGCACTAACCCCCAGATCACATGATGATAATCGATTCGATGCTGCTGTTTGCCGACCAGACGCGGCAAAGTGAATGCCAGAGTACTACCCACATACCCTTCCAGCGTCTCCGCTCGGATGCGGACCAGCACACTTGTGTCAATCAGGCGGGAAGGCACGGAATAGACATTCCCTTTGATGTGAATCGTGCTGAAACGGCTCACGGTCACGCGCAATTCCTGGCAGGGTGAAAGTGGCGTGGTGGGTAAGGGGTACAACGCTTCCTGTTCCTGGGCAAAGCGTTCGCTCCGCTTGAGATTGCGATTGCGGATGAGATCCTGTAAAAAGCGATCGTAAGCGGAACGTGTGGGAAAATCGCGACTGGCCCGTACCCGCAGAGCTTGGTCCACGGCATCTTTGAAGCGGAAGTGCGATTGTTCCACATCCCCGTTCTCGTGAGCCACATGCAGGTTGTTCCAGGTTGGCAACATGCCATAGTGGGCCATCAGCGCATGGTAGCGTTTGGTCCAATCCTCTGTTCCCTGCTTGTCCAGGCGACGCACCGCAGCACTCAAATGGTCAGTACGATGTTGATGTGGCACACCACCGATCTGCCAGAGTGCTTTCTCCAGACCTTCGGCGAGGGCCTCAAAGGTTTCACTGAAACAAATACTGGCTGCTTCGGTGTTGGAGTAGGTCAGCACCAAATGATAGAGCATATGAGGAAAGGCTTCGCCCGCAATGGTGACGCCAAGATCCTCCATATGCGTAAAATCGGATTGAGCACGCTCACCGGGAATGTGCTGTTGCTCAAATATGACCTCTCGTTCTGGTCCATGCAACGCACGCCACTGAGCAATATGACGTTGCAAGGTCCGTACCTGCGTTGGGCGATAGCGATCCGGGTGACGCTCACATAAGAGCGCAAACAGCGTTGATCCTTGAAGGGCGGGATCGCGCTCTAAGTGGGAGACGACCCACGGCCAATCTTCCTCAAACGGATTTGGTCGCGTCCGCCAGTCATGGGAACGTTTGAGTTGAGAAGGAAGAGCGGCACCCCGTTCATATTTGCGGGCGGTGCGCTCGCCAATACCGGCACGAGCAGCTGCGACTCGTTGCGTCATGCCTTTCTTTCTCTCTTGCATATAAAGCCGAACCTCTGTATCCTTTTTCACATGACACCTCTGTTTTGTTGATCAGATGGGGTCATGCTAGGCCATCACCTGGCCATTTGTCTAGCTTGATGGCCTCTCTGGCTAGTGGTGTCTGCGCATTCGTAAGTGTCGGTGTCACCGGTATGCTGACAATTCTTCGCGTTCACGTGACTTTTGTAATTGTCACTGCTGCCTGGGTGCGGACAATTATCATTGCTGCTTGAGCGAGTGACTCGACCTCTGCTCTTTCCTCTACACTTGGTTGCCTCGTGAATCCTGGAACCCGAAGCTTCTTTCTTCAGAGAACACGGGTGGGTGGATCCCTCCCAGGGAAGATTTCTCATGAGGCGGTACGCTACGTCCTTCCTGCATCGGTTGACTGTTCTCCTTTCTGATCGGCAATTCTAGTTGTCGGTATCGGCTAATCTTATTATCGCTCAACAGCGTTTCTCGATCCATCCCCAGTCCTGTGCATCGCTGAAGCCACGACGAAGCACCCCCAGAAAGCCATGTTTTCGCGTTGCCGACCAGGATTTTCCAGGATTCTTGAGCGGAACGTTCAGGTTCTCGCAACTGAAATCTCCAATGCTCATCTGGTTCACTGCCGCTACCACTTCGGCAGCCAGTTCGCGCGTGAAGTCTGCGGGTGTTGTTACCTCTGGATGGTGTACGGCAAGCCACCGTCCCAGACGCAGCAGATCAAGCCGCATGTCACGACGACCTGGAAGGGGACGTGTTGATGTCGTGAACCAGCGCTCGACCCACTCGACCCAATTTGGGGCAATACCGCGTTCCCGCTCTCGCTTGTAGGTGGAAGCAGGAAGACCTCCATGAAGAGGCAAAGGACTCGTCATGAGTCCAAGGTGAACAAGGATACGGCTGAGCCGGTAAATCATGGCGCGGCGACGCGGAATCGGTGCCATGGCAGCATGCATCTGCTCTAGGAAAGGGCGGGTGAGATCACTGGCATAGGGGCTTGCATTCAGCAAGAGCGTTTCCGCAATGACGCTGCAAAAAGCGACGTCATCTTTGCGGCTGTATCCCCACTGCGCGTTCACAGCCAGGATCGGCGCCAAGGTGGCGTCTACCCGCTCTCGCCCGAAGATCTTGCGAGCAAGCAGAGCTGTCTCGATCCCGCCTAATGCTTGAAAATCACGGAAACAGTTGAGCAGATAGGCTACTCCGATAACAAATTGACGCAGATCAGTTGGATTCCCTGGCTTGTGCATGGTAAAAAAATTCGCCTGCGATGTGCTGAGAACCTTCACCCATGTCTCATGCTCCCAAGCCCAGAAGGGACGGCCATCACGCGCACACATGCGGAGGAACAGATACGTACTGTGGATCTTGAGCCGCTCCTCGCCTTCCATCACGGCGAGAGCATCCTGTAAGGGATGGCTGAGACGAGCCAACTTTCCTTGCTGCTCGGCTTTCACAACAACGGCCGCACGATCACGAGGCTGTTTCACGAAAAGTATCAATGCCTCTCGTTCGTCCTGAGAAAGTGTGGGCGTCCGATCATAGTGGGTCACGTCAAGCGGCCACATCCACTGGCGAGAGGTGCTGGTTGACATTGGGTGCTTGTCCTGCTCATGCTTCATGATCTCACGGCTCCTGTTGTGTTTCACGTGTCGAGGTGTGCTCGTTATCAAAAGCGTGTGCGAGCGTTTGTATGCGCCAAGCATGGATATGACTCATCCCTCGCGTGAATTGTTCTGCCAGATCATGACCCGAAAGATGGATATACAAGAGCGTCGTCGCTGGATTGCGATGGCCAGCGAACTGTGCAATCTGATGAATCTCCCAACCGGAGCGGGCCAGGTCCGTTAAACACAGGTGTCGAAAGGTATGCGTTGAGAAGTGCGGGAGATCTGCTTGTAGTGCCAGTTGACGCACCACTTTCGACCAGGTCCACAGCGTAATGGGCTGCGCAAAATTCCTTGGCGACTCCGAGAGAAACAACGGACCTCGGCTCTTCGCAATGGTCCGCCGATGGGCCAGATACGCCCGCAAGAGTTCGCCAGTCGTAGCAGAGTAGGGGACGACTCGCTCTCGGCTTCCCTTGGCAACCTCGGCCCTGACGCGCACCATGCGGTGAGCTGGGTCAAGATCGTCGCTTCGCAAAGAACATACTTCTTCGCGGCGTAGCCCCGCATCGTAGGCAAGGGCAGCCATACAACGCGTCCGAAGAGGAGCCTGTTTGACCACCTCCAGAAAGGCTTTCCATTGTTCATCGCTCGGGATCCAGGGCAAGGTCTGGAAGCGCGGCACCAGTGCTCGTTCGCGGTCAGCTCCAAATGCCTTGCCAGGCGTGTATCTCCCACGACCAACAGGGTGATCTGTTCGCTGTCCTTCCTCGATGAGAAAATCGAAAAACAAGCGGACTGCTGTGAGTCTCTGTTGAAGCGTTGCGTTCGATAAGCCGGTCGATGGAGCAAGATCAGGAGCACCTTGGTGAGATGCCGGGTGAGGGCGTTCGCGGAGATCGCCGACATAGCGAGCAAGGTCGCCACGGGTTGCTGTCACTGGCGAAATCTCGGCTCTCTGGCAGAAACCAAGAAAGTCGTCGAGGCCGCGGGCGTAAGCATCAAGCGTGTTGGGAGCCAACCCCAGCAGGGTTTCAGTTGTTACCCATGCTTTTGCAAAGACGTTCGCCGCCACGAATGGATAGCGGAACCACTCAATAGCATCTGAACTGGGAGATGAAGGCATCTGAACCCCCTTCGGACTCTCCGGATACTCGGCTCTGAGAACAAACTTTCTATTACTCTTATTCTACCACAAGGGGGTATTCCAAGTAACGTATAACGCCGCTTCTATGTAATTTTGATAGGGTTTGCCTTTCTTTATCTCTTTCTTCTCGATGCTGAGCGTGTTGCACACTCGTCTCGTATCATGGGAGATGAAAATGCTACCATTGTCCGAGACCAGGACCTCTGGGACGCCATACTTGCGAATCGCGGCGTAGAAGACGGCGAAAAATGCCTCCGTATCTTGCTTGCGGGAGATAGCCGAGGCAAGAATGGACCGCGAAAAATTCTCCAGGATACTAATACAGTAAATCATACCTCCACCCAGGCGGTGCATGTCGAGATATCTAATATCGACAGACCAATATTGATGCCTCCGCTCAGCACTAAACGGCATATTCGGCTTGTCACGATCTTTGTGTCGTGGCATCTGGAGGTGATAGAGATCGCGATTGAGAGCAAGAAGGCGACCACATGTGGCCAATGCCCTTCAAATAAGAAGAAGGTCTCGATGTGCGATACTACATGTATCACTT
>JADEYI010002277.1_pt1 | contig 10238 bp, 8 predicted proteins | sample 8542331 | NCBI WGS metagenome assembly JADEYI01 (sample SAMN16510988, study PRJNA670497) | mine drainage metagenome | isolation source: biofilm near Copperflume 1 | place: Germany: Marsberg coppermine Kilianstollen | collected 2018-02
CTGTCCTACCAGTATATCATACCTCGCGTTAATTTGTTAAAGTGCATAATCGCGCTACAGTCGGTACCTGGCCTACTAACACGAGGAAAACTCACCTATGCTATTGAAGGATAAAGTCGCCGTTGTAACAGGTGGGGGGCGTGGCATTGGACGCGCTATCGCCTTCGCGTATGCTCAAGAAGGAGCCAATCTGGTACTGGCTTCTCGCTCGCTAGAGGCGTTAGAAGAAACGCGTAACGCGCTAACGCCGCTCGGACGAGAAGTACTGGTTGTGCAGACCGATATCCGTGACGCGGACAGCACACAAGCTCTCGCCACGCGAACGCTGGCACACTTCGGACATATTGATATACTGGTCAACAATAGCGGTATAGCAGGCCCTACTGCGCCATTGTGGGAAATTACCCCGCAAGATTGGCAAGAGACATTCGCGGTCAATAGCACTGGAACGTACCTCTGTTGCCGGGCTTTCCTCCCCGCTATGATCGAGCGACAGGCAGGCAGTATCGTTATTATCGGCTCAATGACCGGGAAACGTCCGTTGGTTGGGCGCACTCCCTATGCTGCCAGTAAGATGGCCGTGCTGGGGTTGGCCAGAACCCTGGCCTGGGAGGCAGGCGCATACAACATTCGTGTCAATGTAATCTCTCCCGGTCCTGTAGAAGGTGAGCGCATCGATTCGGTATTTCGCAAGCAGGCGGAGGCAAAGGGAATTAGTCCAGCAGAGGCCCGCCAACAATTCCTGCGCGACTCTCCACTGGGGCATATCATTCCGCCGGACGACGTGGCAAAGGTGGCGGTCTTTCTCGCCTCTGACAAGGCCGCGTCTATAACCGGCGAAGACGTCAATGTTTCCGCTGGTATGACTATGTATTAGCTATTATGCCGATAGTCGTTTCATCAGAGAGGAGGTATCGCAATGTCCAGGCTCATCGACCTTACCCAGGAAATCTATCAGGGCATGTTTGTCTATCCGGGGCATCTCAAGACAGTCATCTGGGAGCACCATACCCACGAAGAGACAAAAAAGAACTTCGAGGGAGGATTCTCGTATCAGTCCAGGGGGCTACTCATGAGCGATCATGGCCCTACCCATGTAGACGCTCTCAGTCACCTGGATACGAATCCCGCCGCGCCATCGATAGAAAAGATGTCGTTAGATCTGTTCTATGGTCCCGCCGTATGCATCGATCTCTCGCACAAGAAGCCGCATGACTACATCAATGCCGCCGATATGGACGAGGCGGTCACGCGCTCTCATGTCGATGTACGCCGTGGTGATATACTTCTGCTCTATACCGCTACCTTTAACCGCCTTCATGGGACGAAAGAGTACCTCAACCAGTATCCGGGCCTGGACGAGTCCGCCAGCATGTGGCTGGTCGAGCAGGGAGTGAAAACATTTGGCGTGGACTCACCCAGCCCCGATAACCCCATCAGCCGTACTTATCCCTGTCATATGATGTGCCGCAAGTATGGCATCACCCACTATGAGAATCTCGCCAATCTCGATCAGGTGGTGGGTAGACGCTTCACCCTTATGGGCTTTCCCCTGCGCATTCGCGAAGGCACAGGATCGCCGGTGCGAGTGGTGGCTTTACTTGAAGACTAATGTCTGCATACTTAGTAGTGGGCGCAATGATGAACTTTCATAAACTACCCCGAATACCCGTAGGGCGCAATGATGAACTTTCACGAACTACCCCGGATACCCGTAGGGCGCGATTTATCGCCGCCACCGCCGATTGATCGGCCCGTCCAGTTGGTAGGATATCCACAGTAATTTGTGAAAGTTCATCATTGTGGCCATGTGACAGGAACAAATGCTATGCCACAGGTAACTGTACTACCAGTACCACCTCTTGCCCACGAGACACATTACGGGCGTGAAACGCTGGTCTTTAGCCAGCGGCCCGTCAATTTCAACGAGGTCATCGCGCAATCAGTGACGCGCTATCCAGAAAAAATCGCGCTGGTTTTTGAAGGGCGTCGCTGGACCTATCGCCAGTTAATGGATGAAGCGAATGCGTTTGCCGCCACGATTCACCTGGATTATGGAACCAGGAAAGGGGATCGTGTTGCCGTCCTGACCGGAAATATGCCGGAGTTTGCTATTGCGGCCATCGGCATCTCGCTGCTGGGAGCAATATTGGTACCTCTGAACACGCGCCTGACGGCCCAAGAACTGCTCTTCATGCTTGATAACTCTGGCACTAGCGTACTTGTTGCGACATTGGAACAGTGGGAAAAACTGTCTTCCATGGGAGTACATTTGTCAGGGGTACAGGGCGTCTTTATCGTGGAGGGAGAAGCTCCGAGCGGTACGCGTCCGTGGCATGAGGTGCTGCGCGGCGGTGTACCACCTGCCATTGCGGTGCATGAAGATGATGCTCTTTATTTATGCTACACGTCGGGCACAACCGGTCTGCCCAAGGGAGCCATCTGCACCCATTTCAACCTGATGCATACCCTTATCAATTATGAGTTGGTCAAAGCCTTGACCGCTGACGACGTGACGTTGCTCGGTGTACCAATCTTTCACATCACGGGGTTGGCAGCTCAGTTTGCCCAATTTCTCTACCAGGGCGGAACATTGGTGCTGCAACGTATGCCATTTCGCGCCGCACCCGCTTTGGAATTGATCGAACAGGAGCATGTGACACACTTTTTTGGTGTGCCAACCATGTACATTATGCTCATGAACCATCCTGATTTTGATCGTCGCGACATCTCAACCTTACATCTGGCGGCAGCGGGAGGCGCACCATTGCCGCCCGATGTGGTTCATGCCTGGGCACGGAAAGCGGCGCAGGTGAAGTTCCTGAATTTCTACGGCCTGACAGAAACGACTTCTCCCGCTACCTGCCTCCCTGATCGCTACAAGCTAGAGCGACCGGGAGCCGCCGGATTGCCCTTACCGGTGACAGAAGTACAGGTTGTGGACGAAGATAGCCACTCACTGCAAGCCAACACAGTGGGAGAGTTAGCTATTCGCGGCCCCATGGTATTTAAGGAGTACTGGCAAAACGAAGCGGCAACAACTAAAGCGTTTCTAGCAGGTGGATGGTTTCTTACAGGCGACATGGCTCGTATTGATGCTGACGGTTTTGTGCATATCGTAGATCGTAAGAAGGATATGATCAGCCGTGCTGGCGAGAAGGTATACTGCGCCGAGGTGGAAAACGTGTTGTATAGCCATCCATGCGTCCTCGAAGCTGCCGTTGTGGGTCAACCTGACACCTTTTATGGTGAGATTGTCAAAGCCATCGTCGTACAACGTCCAGGCTGCACAATTGATCCACTTGCGTTACGAGCATTCGTAGCTGAGCGACTTGCAGCCTTCAAAGTTCCTGCCATTGTAGAATTCCGCGATGCATTGCCGCGCAATCCAGGCGGAAAAGTAATGAAGCAGCTATTGCGTGGTTCTACTGGAGGTCGCGGCAGTTCTGGCGAAGGGATGTAAACATAATGGCTGACATACCGGATAAGCCAGAAGGCGAAAAAGACCTCGCCACACTTCCTCCAGCAGTGAATACAACGCTCAACAAGCGGCGTTCAGTCTTTTTGGGCCTTTCCAAAGGGAAAGCAGCACTCGTGCTTGCGCTGCTACTCTTCGTTGTACTAGGAAGCGTTGCGCTTCTCACTTCCCAGGCACTCATTAGAAAAACTGCTCCTGCACACCCTCCTGTTGCTGCCAATTCCAACGCGGCCATGTTTGGCTTCAATCTACAACACACTCACTTCAATGCCACTGAGCATATCCTCAATGTCGCGAATGTCTCTCGCCTTGTATCCTACTGGACGGCTTCCACTGGCAGCTATATCATCTCCTCACCAACAGTTGCTAATGGGATCGTCTACATCGGGTCTTATGACCAGAAACTTTATGCATTAGATGCCAGGACAGGAAAGATGCTGTGGGTTCACAGCGCGAAAAGTTCGATTGGTTCTTCGGTGGCAATCGCTGCCGGAATCGTCTATGTTGGCTCCAATGACCACACGCTCTATGCGTTGAATGCCAGAACGGGCGCGACGATATGGACCTATACCACTGGAGGGGAGATATGGTCATCACCGGCGGTAGCCAATGCAGTCGTCTATGTTGGCTCCAATGATGGCAACTTCTATGCCTTCAATGCGCGTACCGGTGTGGTTCTCTGGAGTCATCCGACTGGAAACTTCGTTTCTTCCTCTCCAGCAGTAATCAACGGAATCGTCTACGTCGGGTCAGAGGATAACAACCTCTATGCTCTGGATGCCAGGACAGGGAAAACACTCTGGACCGCTTCAGCCGGTCTCGCCATTCGTGTCTCCTCACCAGCCATTGCCAATGGAGTGGTCTTTGTTGGCTCAGAGGATAGCCAAATCTATGCGTTCAATGCCAGAACGGGAATCAACTTATGGGCTACTCGTACTGGCGGCTTCATTCACTCGTCTCCGGCAGTTGCCAATGGTGTGGTCTATATTGGCTCAACAGACCACTCGCTCACTGCCTTTGACGCGGCCACGGGCAAACGTGTCTGGATCGTGTACACTGGAGCTGTCATCGACTCCTCTCCAACGGTCGCTAATGGAATTGTCTATGTCGGTTCGCAAGACCACAAGCTTTATGCACTCGACGCCAGGACAGGTGCAACGTTGTGGACTTACACGGCTGGCGACGTTATTGACTCCTCCCCCACCGTCGCCAATGGGGTTATCTATGTCGGCTCATGGGACGGAAAACTGTATGCCTTCCATTTAAGGATGTAGCAAGCAGACCCAATAAACGAAAGGAAAGAGGTATGTTTACGCCACTTCCCCAGGCAAGTGAGATGTTCGAGCAACTCGACTGGTCGAAGATCGAACCCTGGTATCGCGAATTGACAGCGATCTCACTGACACAGGAAACATTGGCTGCCTGGATGGCACAGTGGTCGTGGTTGAGTGCGCTGCTCGATGAGACAATGTGGCGGCATGAGATCGCCACCACAGCCAATACTGCCGATGAGGAGCGAGCACAGCGCAAAGCACGTTTTCTGGAGGAAGTTTTTCTTCCAGCGCAGGCACTCGATCAGCAGATCAAAGAGCAGTTGTTGGCGAGCGGGCTTGAACCAGAGAACTTCGCAATTCCCCTGCGCAATTTGCGAGCCGAAGCAGAGTTTTACCGCAAAGAGAACCTGCCTTTGCTGAAAAGGGATCGCGAGCTGAGCGATGCATATTACGCGCTTGGCGGAGGACAGATGGTGATGTGGGAAGGGAAAGAGATCCCCAATGGAACGCTGTTTCCTGTGATGGAACAAGATCTTGAGCGTGGGCGACGCGAACGTGCCTGGCACGCAGTTTTCGAGCGATGTCAGGCTGATCGCGAACACTATCAGGTGCTCTGGAGCCAAAAGATACGATTACGTCAGCAGATTGCACGCAATGCGGGGTACGAGCAATTTCGGGAGTATCGCTGGCAGCAGTTACATCGTTTCGATTACACCCCGGCTGATTGTAAGGCGTTTCATGAAACGTTTGAGCGTGTCGTGATGCCGATCTCGCGGCAACTTTGGGAGAAGAAGCGGCAGTTGCTCGGGGTAGAGACGTTGCGACCCTGGGATATGCGGGTGAATGCGCACAGTCATGAGCCGTTGCCTCCAGTGACAAATGTGCATGCGTTACTTAGCCAGTGTGCCTCGCTCTTTCACTTGATCGATCCCCAGTTGGGCGGCTACTATGAGACGATGCTGCAAGAAGGATGCTTTGACCTGGAAGAGCGTGCCTACAAAGCGCATGTGGGGTATAGTCAGCCGCTTGAAGTGAAGCATCTGCCTTTCATTTTCGGGCATTTGGTCTCACTCACGGATGTGGTCACATTGCTGTTGCATGAATGTGGCCATGCGTTTCATGTGTTCGAGACGGCCTCCTTACCCTATATTCAGCAGCGACACGCAGATGCAGTGCCTCTGGAGTTTGCCGAAGTGGCTTCGACCAGCATGGAGTTGATCGGGGCCATGTATCTTCACCAGGCAGGCTTGTGTAGTAAGCGCGAGGTGGCATTGATCCACATGCGGAGTCTGGAGCAGCTGCTCATGATCAACTTGCCAAGTCTTATTCTCGGTGACGCTTTTCAGCATTGGGTCTCTGAACAGGCGGAGCAGGCGGAAAACCCGGAAGCGTGCAACCAGAAGTGGGCGGAACTCACGCGGCGCTATCTGCCTGCTCTCGATTGGAGTGGCCTGGAAATGGCTCTCGGCAGTGGCTGGCAGCAGGAGGGAATTTTTTATTCCGATCCATTCTACTATATCGAGTATGCCTTTGCGATAGTGGGAGCACTCCGCATCTGGGAGAACTACCTGCGCGATCCCCAGGCGACACTGCACCAGTACCGTTCTGCCCTCTCGCTAGGGGCAACGCGAACGATTCCGGAGTTGTACGAGACGGCGGGGGTAAGGTTTGTGTTTGATGAAGAGACGCTGCGGCGAGCAATGGAGCTGATTGTGAGAACTGTAAGAGACCTGGAAGGGATGGTCTAGTATACCCCTTCTCTCGCACGAGGCTTCTTCAAACGAATGTTTTCCCCTCCGCACCATTTTAGAGCTTTTTGGAAGCGAGAGCAAGATTTTTTTTATTCCAGGCGATCTTGCACACCAGAGTCAAGACTCATTTGGCCAGGTTTCCAATACATCTCACCCTCAATGTAAAAAATCGGAGAGATACCCTGCCAACAATAGCTCACCTTCCTTGAAAGACTGGCCGACGTTTTTCGCGGAAGGCAACAGTAGCCTCGTGCGCATCTGCCGTACCAAAGCAGCGCATGATCGCCTCAAGCTCGTTCTGGAAAGCACGCTCCAATTCGGCCTCTAACGGGCGATTGAGCAGCCGCTTGCTCTCGCGCAAGGCGAGCGGCGCACGGCTCAGCATTTTGTCAGCCAATGCCTGCACCTCATCATCCAGCCGTTCCGGCTCTACCATGCGGTGCAGCAACCCAACGCGCTTGGCAAACGCTGCATCAAAGATATCGGCCATCAGGATGATCTCACGCGCCATCCCCTGTCCCACCAGTTGTGGCAGCAGCACAGTCGTCCCGCCGGTAATGACCATGCCCACACTTGCCTCAACACATCCCATATGTGCGCGTGTGCTGGCAACGCGAAAATCGCAGGCTAGAGCCAACTCGAAGCCTCCACCTACAGCATAGCCATCTATGGCCGCGATACTTGGCTTCTCGCTCAATAGCAACAAGCGTGTCAGCCGTTGCAGATCCATAATCAGTGCCAGGAAATCGTCGGCGGTCTGGCGTTCACTTTCCTTCAGGTCATCGCCAGCGCAAAAGTTGCCTCCCGCGCCCGAAAGAACAACAATTGATACATTTGGATCGCCTTGCGCTTGCCCGAGTGCCTGGCGCAGCTCCGTAATCATCCCCCGGCTCATGGCATTCATCGCCCCAGGTCGGTTCATCATCACATGGGCAACGTTATTGGCGACGGTAGAAAGAACCAACGGTGTACTACTCATATCAAATCCTTTTAACTGCTAGCCTGCTCGTAGGTCTTCATAACGCGACGCGCCTTTTGCTCGGTGCGTGGCAGTGTCCCATAGGGAACCAGCTCTGGCTCAGCACGAAAGTTGAGTTGCTCACGGAGTGCATGAACAATCTGCTGCGGCAAATCTCCTATCTGATCGGATGCCAGGTTCTGTGCCAATTCCACACGCACCCTGAGATATTGATGTGGCGGCCCATGATCGACGATAATTTGGAACTCGCCAGAGAGCCTATCTGAGAGATGCACTAGCGTATTGCCCACAGCAGTGGGAAAGACATTGATGCCACGTACATGGAGCATGTCATCGCTGCGTCCCAGGACACGGAAACGAAAACTTGTCCGCCCGCAGGCGCATGGCTCGATCCCCAGGATACACACGACATCGTGAGCACGATAGCGCACCAGAGGTTGAGCCTCCTTGAGGAGGTGGGTATACACTAGCTCGCCCACGGCACCCTCGGTGAACGCGAGGGAAGCCCCCGTTTCCGGTTCGATCAACTCAACTGCCACCGCTCCTTGCGCGTGAAAGTGCAGTCCAGCGCGTTCCCCACATTCTGACCCCATGATGCTAATAATATCGGCCATCCCAAAATTTGCATCCATGGCACGCATGCCCCAGGTCTCCTCCATACGTGTACGCACACTCGGTTCGCTCATCCCTGGCTCTGCCCCAAAGAAGCCTTTGCGTAAACCCAGGTCACGCGGGTTCAATCCCTGGGCCAGGGCCGCTTCACTCAGGGGCAGCATGTACGAAGGCGTGGCACTGATAGCATTGATCTGTAGCTCGCGGATCGTCTGTAGCAGGAGAGCAGTCTGACCCACCCCGAATGGCACGACGGTCGCACCTGTCGTTTCCAGTCCCTCGTGGTCTGAGTATCCACCTATCCAGAGGCGGTAATTGAGGCAGTGAACCACCGTGTCGCTGGGACGCAGTCCAGAAGCCCAGTAGGAGCGGGCAGCACACTCATTCATCAGGTCGCGGTCGCGTCGCGTGAGTGCGACATAGAGTGCCAGGCCTGTTGTACCAGAGGTTTTATGCACCCGCATCACCTGTTCCTGACTACACGCCAGGTAGTTGCCAAAGGGCGGTTGCTCCTGTTGGCTACGTCGGCATTCATCTTTCTCAGTAAAAGGCAGGAGCGGCAAATCGGTCACATCGCGAATAGTCCCTCTCTTCACACCAGCCTCAGCGAACTTGGCCTGGTAGAAAGCAGAACTCGACCAGAGATAGTCAAGCTGCACACGCAGCTTTTCATTCTCTAAGCGGCGCAGCTCCACTGGCTGCATCGTTTCAATGTCTTCATTCCAATAATATCGCTTCGTCATATAAATTTTCCTAATACAAACTAAATAATAGTGAGGGTTTGAACTATATTATAGCCTATCACAACTTCCTTCGGTATAATGTATGTGCCAGGATCATTGACGCATGTCCCTGCTGTGGAATGCCCACGCTACAGTTGTAAGTGTACGCTGAACATTGCTCCTCCCCGCCCTCCACCCTCTTGCCAATAAAAACTTGATAGCATACACTTATAGCACGGCTACACTACAATGCATCATTTTTATGTGAGACAAAGGACCGTGCTATGTCTGTTACGACACGCCTGCGTGTACTGCTTGCTCAGCCAGATCTTCTCGTCGCTCCCGGGGCGTATGATGCTCTGAGCGCACGCCTCATTACTCAAGCAGGATTTCCTGCCGTGTACATGACTGGTTTTGGCACCGCGGCCAGCACACTGGGACAACCCGATGTCGGCTTGCTGACCATGAGCGAAATGGTTAGTCGCGCCGCAGCCCTCGCTGCCATTGTGGAAGATCGACCGCTCATTGCTGACGCCGACACGGGCTATGGCAACCCCATCAATGTACGCCGCACTATCCGTGAGTACGAGCGGGCCGGAGTGGCTGCCGTCCACATTGAGGATCAGGTCTGGCCCAAGAAATGCGGTCATATGGAGGGCAAGCAAGTCATTCCCGTTGACGAGATGGTGCAGAAGATACGCGCCGCCGTTGATGCCCGGCAAGACCCCGATTTCGTGATTATCGCCCGCACCGATGCCAATGCCGTTAATGGACTTGCGGACGCGCTCCACAGAGGAAGGGCTTACCGCGAGGCGGGAGCGGATGTCATTTTCATCGAGGCACCACGTTCCATCGAGGAACTGCGCACCATTGCTCAGACGTTTCCAGACGTACCTTTACTCTATAATTGGGCGGAAAGCGGTAAGACTCCACTGTTATCGCTTGAGGAAATACACGCACTTGGTTTCAAACTCGTCATCTTTCCGGTCAGCCTGTTATTCGCGGCAACGCGTACTCTGCTTGACCTGTTAGAGCTGCTCAAACAGGGGCAGACGCCAACCGCATTCGCCGAGCACACCGTCACCTTCGCGCAATTTACCGATCAGATCGGCCTACCTGATATTCAAGCGTTGGAACGTCTCTATGGTGTCCATCAGTAGTCAACTTGCCTGCCAGCGAATGCATAAATTCGTTGTAGCCAAGCAAGTAGGGGCCGATTGATCGGTGGGAATACGCATCACCCGAAGACCGACGACCCGTCTTGGAGCGCGGGGATCTCCGTAGGGGCGGGGGCGGTGTTGGGAAGGGATGGGACCCTTGTGGTCGCCCGCGGGTGGGGCATGGCACAGGTTTCCACGCCCCACCCGCGGGCGACCACAAGGGTCAATGCCATTCAAATAAGAAGAATATCTTGAAAGGAAG
>JADEYI010002278.1_pt1 | contig 10222 bp, 12 predicted proteins | sample 8542331 | NCBI WGS metagenome assembly JADEYI01 (sample SAMN16510988, study PRJNA670497) | mine drainage metagenome | isolation source: biofilm near Copperflume 1 | place: Germany: Marsberg coppermine Kilianstollen | collected 2018-02
AGGTAGGCTGGACGGCCAGACGCAGTACGGCAAGACGGCGGCTGGCGTCGCGGCGATGGCACGGGGCGATGGCAAGCCCGTCATTGCGATCGCAGGCGCGATCACCAGCGACGCCGCGCGTGCGATGTTCGACGTCGCGGTAGCGGCGAAGCCGGAAGGCATGTTGCTGGAGTTCGCCATGCGCGATGCGACGGCGCTCGTGCGCGCGGCGGCCGCGGACGCCGTCAACGCGCTGGGATGAGCGGACGTAACCCCCGGAACCCATGTCTCCGGTTTGCACGCGTGAGGGAAGGGGAGCGACGTGCGTACGCGCAGTTCGCGATGCATCCATGGCCCGCGCCTGCCGCTGAGAGCACGTAAGAGACGCTCCCTGGAGATGCTCCCGCTGCAATGCGTAAGAGCCCGCCGGGCCGGTAGCGCGTTGAGCACCAGCCGCCGGGCACCACGCGGCTCGTGCGGCCGCTACCATGACGGTGTGACGTCCATCGCCTATCTCGACTGCTTCTCAGGGATCAGCGGCGACATGCTCCTCGGCGCGATGCTCGACGCCGGGCTCTCGCTCGACGCGCTTCGCACCGAACTGGAGAAGCTTGGCATCGACGGCTGGTCGCTGCGAGCGGAAGCCGTGAAGCGCGGCGGCATTGCGGCGACGCGGGCGTACGTCGACCTGGCCGATCGGGCGCAGCCGCATCGGGGGCTCCACGACGTGCTGAAGATCATCGAAGGGTCGTCGCTCGCCGCTTCGGACAAGCAGCGTGCGGGCGACGTATTTCGCCGGCTCGGTGACGCGGAAGCGCGCGTCCACGGCGTCACTGCGGACGAGATCGAGTTCCACGAGGTGGGCGCGCTCGACGCGATCGTCGACGTCGTGGGAGGGGTCGTGGGGCTGCGGCTGCTCGGCATCGAGCAGTTGTACTGCTCGGCGTTGCCCGCGGGCGGCGGCACGGTGCGCGGGTCGCACGGCGTGCTGCCGGCGCCCGCGCCCGCGACGCTGATGCTGCTCGCCGACGCCGGTGCGCCACTCGCCGGTTCTGCATCCGACCGCCCGATGGAGCTGGTGACCCCGACGGGGGCGGCGATGGTGGCGACGCTCGCGCGCTTCGACCGTCCGGCGATGAGGCTGAGCGGCATCGGACATGGGTCCGGCGGCCGCGACCCGGAGGGCTGGCCGAACGTGCTCCGGGTCTGGCTCGGAGAGGCCATCGAGCCGGCACGGCCCGCCATGCTGCTCATCGAAACGAACATCGACGACATGAACCCGGAGATCTACGGCTACGTGCAGGAGCGCCTGTTCACCGCCGGCGCGGTGGATGTGTGGTTCCAGCCGATCCAGATGAAGAAGAACCGCCCTGGCGTCATGCTGTCGGTGCTGTGCGGCGCCGACCATGAGCACGTCGTCACCGATGTGCTGCTGCGCGAAACGTCCACGCTTGGTGTCCGCGTCAGCAGCGTCGCGCGGCACGAGGCGCAGCGCGAAGCGTTTGAGTTTGAGTCGAGCCTCGGGCCCGCTGCCGTGAAGGTGAAGCGGCTGCCGGGCGAACCGCCGCGCATCGCGCCGGAGTACGAAGCCTGCCGCCGCATCGCCGCAACGAAGGGGCTGCCCCTGTCGGAGGTCTACCGGGTGATCGAGCGAGAGGCGGCGGCGATTCTCGAACGATGATGTCATTTTTCACCGCGTTGTCGGACGAGCAGCACCGTCCAGTCGACCGGGTCATCAGCGACGCGATCTTCGCGGTGTCGCCGGCCCAGCAGTTCCCGGACCCCGATTGCGACCTGGATTACGTCCCGAACGCCAAGCGTGCGGTGCCGCTGGAGGTCGTACTGAGCAACACCTTCGGTATGGGCGGCGAGAACGCCACGCTGGTGCTGCGGCGGTGTGTGGATTGACCGCCGCTCGGCGTCACGCTGGGAACGTTACGATGACGCGATCACCGAGCTCACCGGACCGGCGTTCGGCGCGTTCGGGTTCGCATGTGATCAGGCCCTGAGATTCCATCTTGATCAGTACCGTCTTGTAGTTCCGCTTTCGGAATGGGGTGCCAGCGTGGTGTTGCGAGCAGATTTGTTCTACCGAGAGGCGACGACCAGAGTACGCGGCGCGTAGACTCCCCGGCAGTTCACGGATCGGCCGTTCGGTCTCGAACGCCATCTGGTGGCCGCGAGATGTCGGCATATACTGGAATTTCGGCACGCCATCCGCATCGACGGCGCCGTGCGTCGCCATTACATCTTTCATGATGAGGAGCCCCAGAGGGTGCTTGGTCACGAAACAGATGTAATGGCTCGCCCTTCTTCGTTTACCTTGAAAGCGGAATGGAATCAAATAGCGGTCGTCAGTATCACGTACCGATTGGCCCAGGGAGCGCATAATAAGTTCTTCGCGTCTCTGCGGCCACTGCGCAATATCGGCGCGCAGTCGTTCGAGCACACCTGCCCCAAAAATCTCGATCATCCTTGGCTCAACGTTCTGATTACTGAGCGCCGCGTTGATCCGGTTGTAGTTGAAGAAGAAGATCGCTTCGCATCCGAAGTCCCTGGTCACCGACATAATCAGATTGCTGCTCAATCCCCGATATCCCCAAGGATCGAGGAATGTCAGCGCCGGTATCGAATTAACACTAGCGAACTCCGACACTAGTGACTGATCGACGGCCCGGATATGGATTTCGGGTTTGAATGCTAATGAGTCTATCCCAGGCAGACGACCGATCTCCAGCTGAAGCGTGTCGATGTATTCGGCGTTCTCGTCGGCGAAGACGCTCACAAGGCGCTGCGGCACCCGCTTATTTTGGTGTGCGATCGCTTTCTCCAGGATTAGGAGCGGGGTGCTAGGCTCTCCGTCGAGATACCTTCCCGGGCCGGAGTACAAGTCGACATAGCCGATCCGCCTGGACTGCGTCGCCATGATGCTGGCCCAAGCGCCAAAATAGGCTACGACGATTTCGCTCTTGACCCGGGACTGCTCCTCCTGCTCATCGAAGAAGTCGTCGGTCGTGGGCACGACTATGCTCGCTTACGTGGCAGTTCGCTCCACGTCCGCCCGTCCAGGTATCGTCCAGCCGCCTTCTTCCCCCGCCGCACACCGGCTTGGTCGTGCGCTCCCCATTGCTTAAAGAAGAACGGAACGCCTGCACCCACGCACTGATCCCGCACGGCCTGCGCCCAATCGATGCGCATGGGCCGAGAGTGCGGACCGGATTCGCCACCGACAATGACCCAGTGAATGCCTCGGAGGTCGAGTTGGAGCGGTCCGAGCAGCGGCTCGACCGACAGGAATCGCACCGCTGCGGGCACCTCGCGGAGATCGTCGATGCGCGACGTCCAGCGCTGATTCTCGACGGAAACGCCCATCCAAACATTGTTTGGCCATGGAAGGAACGGTGCGAGGTCACGCAAACGCTCGCTACGTTTTGTGAGCACCTGGAATTGGTGCCAGTGTGCCTGGTGCATGGCCTCGAAGACGCGACGTATGTAATCGATGGGCACGGACTCGTGGAAGAGGTCGCTCATGCTGTTGACGAAGATCATCTTCGGCCGCTTCCACGTGAGTGGAAGCTCGAGCCGCTCGGGGCGAAGCATGAGGTCAAAGCCGTGCTCGTAAGGGTGACCGGCGACGCCGCGGAAGCGTTCCGCGAACGTCATCGCGTAGCAGTGGGCGCATCCCGGCGAGATCTTGTCGCACCCAGTGACCGGGTTCCACGTCGCCTCGGTCCATTCGATGCTTGATGTGGCAGCCACACGCACCTCCTACATAGCGAGAGCATACGGAACAGAACATGTGTGTTGCAATGGCCACGGTTCTGTTATCCGGCCGTAGCGCAGCGCCGGGCGGCCAGCAGGCGCACACAGGAGCGCGGCGGCAGCTAGCCTAACTTACCCGAACGTCGCGAACAGCTCTTCGAACGCCTTCATCTGGCCGCCGGATGCGCTCGATGGCACGAGGATCGGGGTGCGGACGCCGGCTGCGATCCAGGCATCGAGGCCGTCTCGGACTTCGGAGGCGCTGCCGTAGAGGGTAACGTCTTGGAGCCAACGGTCGGACATCAGCGACGCGATCTTCGCGCTGTCGCCGGCCTTCTGGGCAGCGCGTATCGCCATCATCTCTTCCTCGTAGCCGGCCTCGACCCAGTAGTTGCTGTAGTTCGGCAGCATCACGTAGCCGGTCAGCGTGCGGCGCATGACGGCGGCCGCTGCCTTGCGGTCGTCGGAGATACACGTCGGGATCATGTCGCCCACGAAGAAGTCCGGGTTATCGCGCTGTTCCTTCGGCAGGTACGACAACGACGCCTGCATGTGCGACCGCGAGCCGTTTGCCCAGACGACGCCCTCGGCAACTTCGCCCGCCAGCTCGACCATCTTGCGCCGCAGCGTCGCCAGCACGATCGGCGGCAGCTCGCCGGCGCCCTGCTCGCCCGCCTTTCGCACGCGCTCGACGAACGTCCGCATGTCGGACAGCGGCTTCCCCGTCTTGACGCCGAGGCGCTGGATCACCGGCCCGTGCGTCACGCCGACGCCGAACCGGAAGCGCCCGCCCGACACTTCGTGGATGAACGAAGCGGCGCCGGCGAAATCGGACGGCTGGCGCAGGTAGATCGGCTGGACGGTCGTGCCGAAGGTGATCGTCTCGGTGTTCAGCGCGACGGCGGCGGCGAGGCCCATCGCGTCGCCGAAGCTGGGAAGGTAGATGCCGCTGTAGCCCCGCTTCTCGATCTCCTGCGCGAGTGCGATGGTCGAGCGGCGGCGTCCGGGGACGGCGGCGAGGGAGAGTGCGGGCATGGTCATGTCGTTGGGCTCCTGTCGTCGGGTGTCAGATGTCGTAATTCGGAGGCCGGATGTGGTACTACGATGCGCCACGCGCGGGTAATGATCCAGCGCCGCGGCCGAGAGCTGGAGACAGCATGTCGGAGGTCGGACGACTGCGCTCAACGGTCCGACCTGTCATTCTGAGCACCGGCGACGAGTCTCTCCGATAGCTCGGCGCTCACCCAGCGCCAGACGGTCCGCGCTACCGGTCGGCGCACTCACGACGGAGCGTCCGAATGGAGAACACACGATGGTACGGCCACGCCCGGTACTCGACCAGATCAACATCGTCGTCGCGGATATGGAGGCGACGGTTGCGTTCTACCGGCGGCTCGGATTGGAGATCGCGGAGGTCGATGCAGAGTGGCGGGCGTGGGCGCCGCACCACCGGAGCGCGTCGACCGCCGACGGAACGCGCATCGACTTCGACAGCGTGTCGTTCGCACGGCAGTGGGACGAGGGCTGGCCGGCAGACGATGGTCGCGGGCGCGAAACGGGCGCCATGGAGCGCGAGCGAACTCGCCCGCCTCGGCGAGGCGGTGCAGGCGTCGTCATCGGCTTTCGCCTCGAATCGCGCGAGGCGGTCGACGCCGTGTACGCGGAGATGACCGGGGCCGGCTATCGCGGCCAACAGTCGCCCTACGACGCGTTCTGGGGAGCGCGCTACGCGATCATCGAAGATCCCGACGGGAATCCTGTGGGGCTGATGAGCGAAGTCAACCCGGAGCGGCGTAGCGCGCCGGTATTGCCGGCGTGAGTGCCGAAGGCGGCGCTACGCCACCAACCCAGGGCCGCCGTCGAGGGCGATGCAGATGCGGCCGATCGCCTTGCTGACGCGGCGACGTGCGCGCAGGCGGCGGTACATGTCGGAGCGCTTGTACCAGAGCACGCTCCAGCGGTGCAGGCCGCCCAGCGTCGAGCGCGCGGCGGAACGCGGCGTGAACGCGAGCGTCAGCTTCGGGACGTCTTCGTACAGCGGGCGCGGCGCCGATTCGAGCCGGCCGCCGACGAGCGCGCGCGCGAGGGCCAGCACGATCGCCTCTTCCTCGCGCTCACGGGTCGAGCCGCCGTTCGGCGCGACGGCGTACTCCATCTTCGCGTCGATCGGCGCGTGGATGTCGGACACCAGCAGCCGCGCGACGAGCCGCGCGTAGGCGATGTGTCGCTGCTCCGGGTCGAGCCGCGCGGCGATGATCGCCTCGGTGCCGTACGACGACGCGAGTAGCACCGCGTCGAGGTCCTGGAGGTCGAGCGAGTCGTCGCAGTGGATGTCGAGCTCTTCGAGCAGCGCGCGCAGTCGCAGCGTCTGCAGCTCCGGTTCGCCGCCCGTCGGGAGGAAGCGGAGCCGGTCGCGCAGCTGCCGGCGCGTGTCGTCGGTCAATGCCAGGTGTGTCATGCCGAGCGCTCCCCGGAGCCGCGCGGCTGCAGCCCCAGCAGGTGCCAGAGCATCCGGCGTCGCAGCACGATCTGGTCGGGCCGCGATAGCCTGCGATAGCGCAGCAGCAGGTCGTCGAACTGCGTCATGTCGCCGCGCGTGAAGGGCAGCGCGTAGCCGGCCAGCTCCAGCAGCTCGCGCAGGTGCGCCGAGCCCAGCGCGTCGCAGCACATCGCCCAGCCGACGATGCGTTCGAGCGTGAGCGGCACTTCGCCGAGCCCCTGCTCGTATCGAGACACCATGCTCTGGCTGATGTGGAAGCCCAACTCATCGAGCTCCCATGCGAGCTGCGCCTGCGAGCGCCCGTGGGCCCGCATGCTCCGCAGCCGGTCGGCCATCCTGCCCCGGATGGCGTCCCAACGGTCCGCCTGTACTTCGTCGCGTTCTGGCATCGACTTCATAGTAGCACCGGCGGGTGGGTGATCAATTTGTGCGGTGCATAGGGAGTGGTGAGTGGTGACTTATGAATGGCCGTCAAGGCGGCGAACCCGAGCGGCGGAATCGTGCAGCCGGAGGTCGGGCACGCTCCCCATCAGCCCGCCGATGCTGGGGACCACGAGAAACAGCGTCCACACCGCGATGTGGCTCTCGCGCGGGCGGTTCGAGCCGTTGACGCCGTGCGCGAATGCGGGCATCCGCCAGCCACAGAGGGCGAGGAGTGCGACGCAGACGAGCGCGCACGCCGCTGCCGGCACGACGCGTCGCGTAAGGCGCGCGATGATGTAGCCGAATACGTAGGCGATGTACAGGAACGGCAGCAGATAAAACCCGACGACAATGACCGGGCTCGGAGCATCGCTGATCGAACCGTAGGCCGCGCTCACAAACACGATCCACGCCACCAGCGCGATCAGCGGCAGGGGGAAGAGGGTGATCGTCCTTCGACGCATCTGGTCACTATCGCACAGTCCGCTGCGGCCAGGCCTCGCATGGCGTCGAGCTGTTCTCGTTGCGTGTCAATTGCCGGCCACACCGTCCCGTTATCGACCGCAATGGAACGGCGATGGGGAAGAGAACATCCACCACACCCGCAACTCACCGGTACCGCGCGGCGAACCACTGGTACGCCAGCGACGAGATCCGCTGACCGAGGCCGATGTCCGCGTACTTCGTCGCGACGCCTTCGGTGAAGAACGAGATCGCGTAGCCATACCGCTGGCCGCCGGCATCGAACCAGACGATGCCTTCGTCGTTGTCCGCCCAGCCTTCCGAGAACAGGAAGCCGTTCTTGTGCGAGACATTCACGCCCGAGCCGACGCCCGCCGGGATCAGGTAGTTCAACCCCGGCTTCACGCCCTCCATCTTCTGCAGCATGTAGTCGCGCCAGCCCGGCAGCAGCACGCGGCCGTCCCAGAGCGCCCGGAGCCCGCGGTTCACGTCGAGCGCGGTGATCCGGTTGTCGATGCCGCCGTTCTGCGACTCCTGTGGGTACGCCGGCGGATGGTCCATCAGCGTCGACGTCATGCCAAGCGATTGCAGGAACGCGTTCACCTGATTCATGCCGGACACGACATCGCCGCCGCCGACGTAGTCCTTCAGCAGCTCACGCGACGTGATCGGGTTCGAGCCGAAGATGGTGCGGGCGATGAGGTCGCCGGCGGCCGGCTCCGGATAGCGCCCCGCCTGCAGGTCCTCCGTCGTCCGCAGCAGCACGAAGAGGTTGATCGTGCAGCCGGGCAGGCGGTTCTGGGCGCCATTGACATCGATGGTTTCGTCGGTCCGGAGGTCGGTGATCGCGACGGCCGTGTTGATGCCGGAGCCGGCGATCGCGGAAGCGATGCGGTCGCGCAGCGCCAGCATGTCTGCGGCGGGCGCCGGCGCGTACGAAGCCTGGTCGCAGATCGGCGTGAAGAACGAGAACGTCGCGCTGGGCATCCAGCCGGCCGAAGTCAGCGTGTTGACGCGAAGGAAGTGCGTCGTGCCCTGCGTCAAACCGTCCCACACGAACGACCAGCCCTGCGGCGTGAAGGCGCCGGCGCTGACGAAGTTCCCGGGCGCGAAGTTGTCGTTGAAGATGCTCAGGTCCAGCCACTGCGGCCCGCTCTGCGAAGGCGCCCAGAGCAGCGTCAACCGCACCCCGTTCGGTGTCGCGGAGGTGCAGCCGATGCTGTAGATCGCCAGCCCGCTCGCCGGCCCGGGCGGACGCGGCGGCGCCGGTCGCGGCGTCGGTGTGGCGGTTGGCTGCGTGCCGGGCTTCGGCGTCTGCGTGCGCGTCGGCGTCGGAACCGCCGCCTGCGACGTGCCCGCGCCGCCGCCGTTCCGGCTCTGCAGCACAAGCCCGCCGAATGCTGCTGCACACAGCAGGGCGACCGCGCCAAATACTCGTAGCTTCCTCATCGACGCTCCCCTTTACACTTCTCTCGCCCGCATTCTCGGCGAGCGTGATCCGCCGGTCAATGACGGAAGGCCGATGCTGACCCTACGCTTCGCCACTGGTACGCTGACGGCCATGCCAGAAGCGACGATTCGCGTCGTCAAGCTGCATCCGGCCGCCGTCGTTCCCAAGCGGGCGACAGCGCAGGCGAGCGGCTTCGACCTGCACGCCCGGCTCGACGCGCCGCTGACCCTCCGACGCCAGCCGCAACGCGTCGCCACCGGCATCGCGCTCGAGACGCCGCCGGGCTTCGACGTGCAGCTGCGTCCGCGCTCAGGGCTCAGTTTGAAGGGCGTCGGCGCCGCCTTCGGGACGATCGATGCGGACTACCGCGGCGAGATCCTGGTGACGATGTGGACGTTCGGCGACCTCGATGCCTACGAGTTGCGCGACGGCGACCGCATCGCGCAGCTCGTCGTCGCGCGGCTCGCGGATGTCGCGCTGGTCGAAGCGTCGTCACTGGCGGCCAGCGAGCGCGGCGACGGCGGCCATGGATCCACCGGGAGGTAACGAGCAGCCGGCTTACCCGGCAGTCAGCTCGAGGAACTGGTGCAGCATGCGGGCGGTCGCGCCCCAGATCAGGTGACGGCCGAAGCGGTACGAATAGGTCATCATCGCCCGGCCCTGGTAGACGCGCTCCTCGGCGACGACGTTCGTGGCATCGAGCAGGTACCGGAGCGGCACTTCGAGGATCTCCGCCACCTCGACTTCGCTGTGCGCGAACGGGTACGGCCCCGGCTGAGTGATCAGCCCGACGAACGGCCGCACGAGGAAGTCGGAGATCGTCACCATCTCGTCGAGCTCGCCGAAGATCTCGACGTGATCGCGCGCGACGCCGATCTTCCTCCCACGTCTCGCGCAGCGCCGTCACACGCAGGTCGCCGTCCGAAGCGTCGTAGCCGCCGCCCGGGAACGAGATCTGGCCCTTGTGATGCTCGACCAGCTCCGAGCGCACGGTGAAGAGCACGTGGACGTCGCCGGCGTTTTCGTACAGCGGCAGCAGCACGGCCGCCCGCGCCAGCGCCGGATCATCGATGCGCGCCGGGGTGTGAGCGGCCATCCGCGCGCGTACGTCGTCGAGGAGGTGCGTAGTCGTCACGCCGTCAGTGTCGCCGCTCCGATACTCGGGCGCGAGCCACATCTGCAGCACCTGCGCTATCGCGCAGCCGCCCCCGCGTTTGCGTTCGTGCGAAGGACCGTTGCGTCCGAGCGACGAGCCGCGACCAAACCGATGTGGCACAGCCGCCTCGCGTGTGCGAGCGCAGCCAGGGCACGGCTGCGGTCGTCAGCGTCCCGCCACGCAGTGTCAGGAGGAGTCCGTCGCCGGCTGGATTTGCGCTTGCAGCGGACCGGCTCGCGTCGGAGACTTGCGCTATGCGCGGCACAACGGACGAACTGCTCGCCTACTACGCAACGCCCGGCGTCTTCACCAACATCGAAGGCTTCGAAGCGCAGATCGACGCGATCCCCGACGATGTCGCCGCAATCGCCGGTGCGGTGCAGGGGCTGCTCATCCATCACGCGCTCGCACCGGCGTATAAGGTGGTCGCCACACCCGAGCGCACAGCCGAGCGGGAGTTGCACGCGGCCACCGCCATGCTCGCGTGCGC
>JADEYI010002279.1_pt1 | contig 10220 bp, 5 predicted proteins | sample 8542331 | NCBI WGS metagenome assembly JADEYI01 (sample SAMN16510988, study PRJNA670497) | mine drainage metagenome | isolation source: biofilm near Copperflume 1 | place: Germany: Marsberg coppermine Kilianstollen | collected 2018-02
TTGTACAATGCTAGTACCCTGCTTTGCTCTACCCCAAGTGTGAACGCTTACTACCGGATGGGGACTTGCGCTACGAGTGAATTGCTGCTATGATCTGCCCTACAAACCCAGGTAGCATTGGGCTATACGCTTGGGGCTTGTTCTATATCTTCTTGCACATCTTCCAAGCTCCGCTATCGAGTGGTTCACTTATAGTAAGCCGGAGGGACTAATGAAGTATGCTATATTGTTCATTTTCTTTCTAATCGCCTTGAGCGGCTGCAGTACCGGTGATTTGCCCGCCACCGCGACAGCCATATTACCAACCGCTACCTCGATCCCTGTCTCTGCAGCCACATCCATTCCCACGAGGGCCTCTGTTCCCCAAAGCACTCCAATTCCAGCCAATACTCCAGTGCCCGTACCACCCTCGGAGACCCCAATACCGGTGCTGCCAACGGCTACTGCGGATGTCTATACCTTCTTAGCCCACGTCAACTATCAAGATAGCGCCGGCAGTGATGTAGTTGCAGGCGTTATAAAATACACAGGTGAAGAGACTATCGCCGTGCCAGAGGTTGCAGTTACATTGAAAGATGCTAGCGGAGGTGTCCTCGCAACCCAAAAAGTATTCGTGATGCCCGACCTTATCAAGCCCGGAGGTCTTATTCCATATAAGGCTCAGTTCACAAATCCCCCAAAGGGCTGGGAGAACTTTGAGACTGTAATACGGAGTGATGAAACGAATGTATCCAGCGTCGATGCGTACTATGGTGACTTGGCAGTGACACAGAGCCGTCTCACAAGCGGTGGACAATTTTCTGCCGGCCCGCAGGTAGTTGGATCTGTTACTAACACCGGTACCAGTGAGGCGAACCTGGTGCAAGTAATTGGCGCATTATGGAATGACAAGAATGAATTGCTTGATGTAAGTTCCGGATTCACTACTATTTCCGACCTTTCCCCTGGCGACGACAGCGCATTCGAGATCGACTTTTCCAACGGCGAGGGCGCTACGAAGTATGATTTAGTAGTCTCCGCCTTCAAAAAATAGACCTGTGCGAAGAACCCTATGTAGAGCAGGTTACATTTCAGTGCGAAAGCGCGAAAGCGCGAGCCCGGTGAGAGGCTGATGCCTTGCCCCTGGCGGGCTGAGGTCTGCCAACACACTATAATAGTGTACTAATGAGGAAGTGCAGCACCTCTCCTATAACTTCTTGTGTCCTATACCGGTGTGAGTTATAGGGGCCTCTTATGTGCCCAGCTGTTGACTGCCTTCCTTATCCATGCTATAATAGAACAAAAGTTCCATCACTCCACAGCCTTACCTGCTCCTAACAAGAGCCTACAGGAGGGCTATGCCAATGGCTATCAGCAATTTTCATTCTATGCGCTATGCAAAGCTGTAGCTCTTTGTCTCTTTGCGGTTCCATCGCTCATCGCCTACTGCACTACGCGGGGCTAGGAGATAAATAACATGGCCGAGTTAATCAAACACACCCAAGGTCAAGTAGATGTTGGCGGCGCGCAACTCCACTATGAAGCGGCGGGCGAAGGCCACCCTCTGACATTGATCCATGCTGGAGTAGCTGACATGAGCATGTGGGACGACCAATTCCCAGTTTTCGCCCAGAATTATCGCGTGATACGCTATGATGTCAGGGGCTACGGCAAGAGCTTTACCGAGGACGTGCCTTTCTCGAATCGTCAAGACCTTTATCTGCTATTGCAGCACTTGGACGTTGACGAGACCTACCTGCTTGGGTTATCACGCGGTGGGCAGATAGCCACTGATTTTACAGTGGAGCACCCTAAGATGGTAGATGCATTGATACCCTGCGCACCGGGTCTCAGCGGTCTTGAGCCACAAGCTACTGAAATCGAGATGCAGATTATCAATGAGATGATGCAGGCAATGGAGGCCCGCGATTTTCCACGTCTGGCGAACCTTGATACGCAGATGTGGGCCGACGGGCCGGGCCAGCCGCGTGGACGCGCCGGCAACCACACGGGCGAGCGTGTCTTCAGGATGTCTCTCGACAATTACACCAAACATCCCATAGAAGGTCAGCCCCAGGTACTGGAGCCACCCGCCATAGGCCGCCTTGCTGAGATTCAGGCGCCCACCCTGGTGATCATGGGTGATCTAGATGCAAGCGGCGTCATCGTGGCCGCTGCTCGCCTGGCTGAAGGCATATCAGGCGCAAAGAAGGTAGTAATCCCCGGTACAGCGCACATGATCAACCTCGAAAAGCCGCAAGAGTTCAACAAAGTAGTGCTGGACTTCCTGGCGACGAGCAATAACCACTGAGCAATAAGTGCTCTCCACATCCTGTCCACGATTTTCCCCATGTTATCAACACCCTACTCACGACTAACGCACAAGTTGGACTGCCCGTGCTATTATGAGCATGGCAATATACTTTCGCACAGTCTAAAATATGCCGGTTGCAAAGAGTTCAGGGTGAAAGCTGCCGCTGAAATGGGGGCGGCTAATGGGAGAAAATCTATGCTACAAGCCTCATCGTCAACTTTGCCTTCGATTACTGATCTCCTCTCGAAGGGCAAGCAAGCAGCCATGACGGGCCAGCGTGATCTTGCCCGCGAGATGCTCGCCTACGTTGTCTACCTCGACCCAGCCAACGCTGATGGCTGGCTCTGGTTGAGCGGCGTGGTAGACTACCCTGAGCAGGTGCGTTACTGCCTTGAGAGGTCTTTACGCATTGATCCCAGTAACTCGCGTGCCCTGCGCGGTATCGAATGGCTGGATGCTCGTCAGAAAGAGATAAACGAAGCCAGGGCAGCAGCCGAGCGGGTCAAACCTTACTGGCAGACCTCCAAGCCCAAGCCGCTCCTTAACCTGGTGAAGAACCAGGGGCAGATGACCGCCACAGGCGAATCAAACCGCCACGTGGCAAGCTGGACTTCTGTCGGCCTCACTCTTCCTAACTCCAAGGTTTCCCGTAGCAACGCTCCAACTACTCCTGTCTCTGCTGCCACCCTTGAGCGTATAACCGGATCAAACGCGCCGATAGCCGATCCCGAATATCGTGAAGAGGTACTTGGCGGGGAGAGCGAGCTTTCGCCGCGCTTCTTGACCAACTCAGCTTTACATAACCTCTTGAAAGCTACAGAAAAGGTGACAGGAGATGCAGGGCTGCAAGGCATGCTCGCGATGTCCGGGCTTGAAGCACTGGTAGGCAGCACGCCCGAAGCCGACGAGCAGCCTGCCCTCAACTATACGCGTTTCAGCGCCTTCACCGAGGCGATGGAAGAGTTTTATAATCACGCTGTAGAGCCGATGGAGCAGAAAGTCGGGCGTGAGATGTTTCGGCAAGAGCTTGCCAACAAGGGTAAAATGGCGGCAATGAAAGGCATCAGCTTCAAAATGATGTCACCCGAAAAGAAGCTTCGCAATGTACTGGAAGAGCTCGCCGATGCTCACGCCCGCATGGGCATAGAGACCTACTTCGAGGAACACGAGCAGGGCTACCTTTTTGTGCTGGAGACCTGCCCCTACTGCTATGCTCGCCTCACCAACGCCCGCTGCAATGTCACCACAGGTTTTATAGCCGCCGGAGTAGAGTGGGCAACAGGCAGGCCCTTGCAGGTCGAAGAAGTAAGCTGTAGAGGTATAGACGAGGAATACTGCGGCTACTGGATACCAACCGATTAAAATGGGTTGGCGTTACGCGTTACAAGGCGGCCCTATCTCTAAGTGAAGCCTGGGCGCGGCACTCCGCGCCCTCTTTCCCTCCAGCCGTTGGCATAAATGCCGCGCCGGTTTGCCCTTACCGGCACACTATCATCTCGTTATACTGTAAGCAGCGTCCATTAGCTGCCGAAATCGCAACCACAAGTAGCTGCTAATCGTTACAATTCCAACCACGTATCCTACTATCACTTCTACATCAATCTGTTTCACCTGCCGAGTGTATAGTTATATATGTGCTTGCCTCTGGCTCGCGGAGCTTCGGTGAGCACAGAAAAAGATAGATATAATGCCACATTCTGGAAATTTCCTCAAAAGAGGCCTCTACTTAGCCGTCCTTTTCGTTAGCATGGCAGCGTTGCTCGTTTCGGCGCAGCCCTTTGCGGGCGCGGTGATAGTGCGCGCCCAGGATGCACCTTCCAGCCCGACCTGGATTACCCCTAGAGGCGGCAAGCCTTTCTTTGTAATCGGGGCCAACTACGAAGGCCCTGTGGACCGCGCATGGATGATGTGGGACAGCGACAAGTTTGATCCGGCTCTGATTGACGCTGACTTTGCGCGGGCACGCTCTGTCGGTATCAACACGTTGCGTATCTTCGTGCAAAAGTCGCTGCGTGATGATGTCAATGCGGGTGACTTCTCAAAGCTCGATACAGTAACATCTCTGGCTCGGAAGCACGGCCTCTACCTGATAGTGACTTTCACCGACTGGCCGGAGTCTGACCTGGCACGCGCCGCAGACCTCAACGGACGTATCGCTGCGCATCTCGCTTCAGAGCCGTCTGTACTGGCTTATGACGTGAAGAACGAGCCTCAGTTCACCGATATTGCGGGAGCGATTTACCCGTCTACTACTCTTACCGTGCCTTTGCAGTCTCCTGACCTTATTTTGCCTTATGGAGAGCCTGTGCCCCGTTCCTCTATCGCTGACTACCGCCAGCAGCAAGGCAAGTCTATAATCCCTGTGCGCATGACAGATGACCAGGCGTACATCATGGCTAATTACTACGAGCTATACAAAGAGTTCCTCGATGCCGGTACAGCCTGGGTCAAAAAACATAACGGCACCACCCTCGACTACATAGACTCGCCCGATTCAGCATCGTGGACGCCGCTCCTCAACGCCATAGATGGCACTCTATCTGCCTGGATAGAGACGCAGGTTGCCCCCGTCAGGCAAGCCGACCCAGGTCGCCCCATAACGGTTGGGTACAGCAACATTGTCTTCGCCAAGCTCCCTTCTAACAGGTCCCTCACCTTCCAATCTCTCCATCGTTTCACCCCACATGGCTATTCAGGACTTACCGGCACCTTCAACGTGCTGACCAATCTACAGCGCACCTTTGTAGGGGAGCCTATACTCCTTGAGGAGTTTGGCTACCCCGGCGAGGTGCTGGGCGCGGGTGGAGGCATCATCGGTTATGATCCACGCAGCACGGCTAACCTGGAGACGGCGGTGTGGACTTACCTTTACAGCAAAGGTTTCGCAGGCGGGGCCAAATGGATGCTCAACAACTTTCCCCAGGGTGACAACCCATCGGAGAACTCCTACGGCCTCTTTGACAATACCGGTCAGCCAAAGATGACCGCGCAGGCGCTCAAACAGCTGGCTACAGTCTTCAGCCGCTCTGCCCCCGGCACAATGTCTGCCGTTCAATCCGATGCAAGCTATGCTGTCAGCTATGCTTATACATCGCCTGACGGGTTGATAGCCGGTGGCACGGTATACACGGGCACGAATTTTATCTACAGGGCGGGCGCGCCATCGCAAGTGGTGATGGACAACGCCGGAGGCAGCATCACGCTATTCGCCACCGACGTTGCTACAGCCGACCTCAACCTGCCCGGCATATTCGGAGTTTCGACAAGCGAGTTAGGCCGCGTTACCCTGACGGGACTGCGCCCAGGTGGTGACCCTTTCACCCCTACTGTGCCTTCTCTGGTTGGCGATTGGCTCCAGGTCAGCTTACTGCCTCTGAACAACTACCGGCTCACCACCGTGCCGCGTGCGGTTGGCCCTGCTGTGGCGCAGGCGGACCCCAACACAGTCTACTTCCCGCAGACTGCCCATAACTTGAGCGGTGATTTCTTGCGATACTGGCAGACACATGGCGGCCTGAATACCTTCGGCTATCCGCTCACCGAAGCCTTTACCGAGAATGGCTACACTGTGCAGTATTTCGAGCGCAATCGCTTCGAGCTACACCCTGAGAACCAACCTCCTTATAATGTGTTGCTCGGACGCCTCGGTGCAGACTCATCGGCGGGTCGTAAGTTTCCACAAATAGAGCCTTTCCAGTCCACGCCGAGCCACCGCTACTTTGCGGAGACAGGGCACTCGCTCAACTCTGCTTTCCTGACCTACTGGCAAAAGAATGGAGGCCTGGCGCAGTTCGGGTATCCTATCTCGGAAGAAATAAAGGAAACAAGCGCCACCGATGGCAAAGAGTATACGGTGCAATACTTCGAGCGTGCCCGCTTTGAGTACCACCCTGAATTCAGTGGCACCGATGGGCAGGTGCTACTGGGCTTGCTCGGAGCCGACGCGATGAAAGCCAAAGGCTGGCTGCCTTAGGGCTGAGGGTTAGCCCTTATTGCCGGTTCGCGTCTCTCACATCGAGTGAGAGCAGGTAAGGAAGGTCGCGGCCACCTCTGGCGTCGCTGGGCATAACGAGCCTTGTAAGGCCACCGCCGAGCAGTATGCCATTCTCCTGGAAAGCTACAATGGCGTTCAGTCCTGAGTAGGCAGGGTCTAACTCGCCCCACGATATCACGGCCTGCCTGCCCTCGCTGTTAGCCGCGACTACATACGTGGTGACGCTGCCCGTAGCACCTGCCTCGTTTAGCAGTTGCAGCAGAGGCACGCCTGTGTAACTATGTGTTGAGGCCACTCCACCCGACTCGTATGTCACCTTCTCAGTCACAGGGTTGCGGCTTGTCATGTCACTTGCTGTAAGGCTCAAGGGGTTCTTCACCGCCCCTGTGATCTGCAACACGCTGCCGCTCGGCTTGTTCGGGGCGAGAGCCCGCACTTCCAGCCTGGAAAGCCCATAAAGCGAGCGTCCGGCTGTTTTGTCCGAGGGCATAATCAATCTAACAGGCCCTTGCCCACCTTGCAAATCACTTCCATCCTGGTTGTAAGCGACTATTGCCTTTGTCCCCTCGAAAATGGGGTCTATTTCACCCCAGGAGAGCACCGCCTTCTGCCCGTTCTGGCCCGTTGCCACTATGTAGCGGATGGGCAAGTCACGCCCTTTGTTCCCATCGCCACCCACGGCTTGCAACAGATCTAATAGCAGAGGCCCTTTGTATGTGTGGGTATCGCCCGTGCCAAAGCTCGCCTGAACCGTCTGTGCGGTTATAGGCTTGAGCGCTGCCAGGTTGAGGGTGGCGGGCGTCTTTACTGCGCCCGTAATGAGCAGGCCGTCACTGGCCGCACTTGCGCCGGTGGGCTGTGGCACAGCAGTTTGTCCGCCCGTGCCTTGCCCCGCGTTCTTGTACCGCCAATCGTAGTAGTGCTGGCCTATGTTGCCCATCTGCACCTGGAACTCCGGCTGGAGCGAAGGTACGTACGTCAGCACGCGTCTCTGGTAAGCCTGAATGTAAACGTCCGTGTTGCTTTGGCCGTTTATCTTCACTTTCGCCCAGTAAGGCTCGGAGATAGGGAAACCTGATGCGTAAAACCATGGATCGCTCAGTTTGGCTGTAATGAGCTTGCCTCCCGAATAAACCTGCCCCGTCGAGTTCAGGAAGCCCCAGAATACCTCTGGTATGTTATGCCCTGTAGAAGGTTCGAAGTAGGCGATGGACTGTTGTGGCGTCGTCGCCACATTTGGCTGCTGTGTAACCTTGCCCGCTCTGTCTATATAGCTGACCGATGCCGTGCCAACTTTGTTGACAACAGGCGCCATCAGCCCGGCGAAGCTGGCGTAAGTAGGGGCGTTAGGGTCGTCGGTATCAGAGGCGAGAGGTATTTGAGCCGGGTACCTATTTACAAAGGTTGAAGGGCCTATCTGCATCTTACCAGTGACCAATTCTACCGTCAGCAAGCCATTAGTGACGCGGAAAGGGTCGGCAGAGCTGGCGTTCTTGCCTGGCGGGTTGTTGAGTTCCATGCGGCTCTTATCGAAGTACTGCACGAGCCTTTTGCCCCCTATGCCCTCTGTGTAAGGCTCTATTTCCTGCGGTCCCGCTGCCGGCCCCCAGTAGAATGACCGCTTGACAACCCCATCGGCCACCGGCTTGTCGGTGCGCTCCCAGGTCTGTTGAAATGCGGGATCAGCGAAACTCTCTGCCTTGGATGTATTAACCCCAAGCGCGACAAGGGCCGAGGCTGCGCCAACAAACAGGAATAGAAAGAAAAACCGCGCCTTCTTCAAGATGTATACCTCCATGAATCTTCTCTTGCGATATTGTACGTATGGCGCGTCCGGTAAGTCAATCAGACTGAGCCAGGGTTTTACAGAGAGTTAACATCAGAAAGCTCCTCCCCACGTGGGGGTTTCCAAAACCAGCCCTTGCAGAGGGTATTCTCAAAGGGGAAAGCTCCTCCATTGCCTGCATTGACAATACACAGGAACAAATGCTACAATCCGGTCGCTGAGGGTTATCAGGATTACCCTTGAGGGTTATCTTTACGCTCTGATTTCATCTTACCTGACTCAGGGTTGCTACTTCTCTCTTGTGGTTGCTTGCTCTCATGCACCGGCGCTTTCCCAACTCAGCCAGGCAATTTTTGCCAGGACTACCTGCGCACAACGGTCCTCACCTAATGAAGGAGTCAGTCAATGCGGCGTGTATATGGTGTAACTGCGGCAGTCGTGATCATCCTTTTGCTCGCGCTGGTAGCAGCGAGTAGTTCGCTCGGCGCGGGCCTCCAGCCACAGTCTACGCGCTCCAACGTGAGCGCGGCAGCAGGCAAAGTAGTACCGAACGGTACGCGCAAGCTGCCGCCACCTCCTGGTAGCGTTAAGCCGGTACCTGCTGATCCCAACTATCGCCCGCTTGCCTGCACGTCCCCTGTGGTCAACGTTAGCCAGATGAGCGATAATCAATCGGAGAGCTTCGTAGTCATCAACCCGACCAACCCGAACAACATCGTGGTGTTCTCGAACCTGACTACTGCCAACAGCATCTTTCGTGGGTATTCTACCGATGGCGGGGCGACCTGGACGCGTGGCACAGTGGCGACCAACGTCGCATGCTGCGACGGTCAGGCGGCCTTCGATACCTTCGGCAACCTCTTCCTCGTATACATCAACGGTAATGTCAATCAGATCAACGTGCTCCTGAGCACCGATGGCGGCGTTACCTTTTCCGCCCCTGTTACTGCCGGGTCGGGCAGCATTGACCAGCCGTCACTGGCGGTCGGCAATGGCAGCGTGTGGGTAGACTGGAACTTGAACGGAAATATGGTGGCGCGAGGCGCGCCGGTCACAGGCCTGGGCACGTGGGGCCCATTCGGTACGGTTGAGACGATTCCAGGCGCAACTGGCAGCTTCGGCGGCATCACAGTGGGGCCTGGGCCGAATGGCGGCAAGGTCATGGTGACTTACCAGAACCCGACAGGGGGCGAAGGTCCTGCGACAGTCTACGTCAATGTAGACGCAGACGGGTTAGGCTCCGGGGGTTTCGGACCCGCAATCGTGGCAACGGCAACTAACGTGGGCGGTTTCGACTACATACCGGCGCAATCGGGGCGATCAATTGACGCGGAAGCCGGGCTGGTATGGGACGCGACGGGCGGCGTGTACAATGATCGCGCCTACCTGGTCTACACAGAAGAGCCGGTCAATGAAAGTAATGATACTGAGATCTACCTCCGCACCTCAACGGACAATGGCACCACGTGGACTGCGCCAGTACGTGTAAATGATGACCCACTGGGACCAATTCGCAGCCAGTTCCTACCCTATATCACCATTGACCGCACGACCGGTACAGTGGCGATAGGCTGGCATGACGCACGCAATGACAATGGTGTGCCAGGTGTGGGCGGCACGAATACCACACCGAATGATGACGCCGAATATTACGCCTCATATAGCACCGATGGTGGCGCGACATGGGCAGCAAATACACGCTTGAGCGGTGGTTTCTCCAACGCAGCTGATGCGGGCAATGGAATCGATTACGGAGATTATGCGGGTCAAAACGCTTACGGCGGCAAGTTCGTTGCGGTATGGGCCGACAACTCTAATTGCGACGGTACAAACCCGGACGGTACACTCAACGCATTTGACCTGTACATGGGCAAAATGAATCTCCCCGGTGGAGGCACACAGACACCTACCGGTACGCCGACAACTGTATTGCCCACCGTCACGCTAACAGCGAGCAGCACCGCGACAGGCACAGCGACAACTACCACAACCAGCATACCAACAAGCACTAGCACGTCGGTCGCCACGGGCACCAGTACGGCACAGGCTACAAGCACTACCGCCGCTACTTCCACTATAGTAGCTACGCTCACAACTCAAGCCACAGCCACAGTAGGGACTACTGCCACCTCTACCAGTCAAGCTAC
>JADEYI010002280.1_pt1 | contig 10220 bp, 6 predicted proteins | sample 8542331 | NCBI WGS metagenome assembly JADEYI01 (sample SAMN16510988, study PRJNA670497) | mine drainage metagenome | isolation source: biofilm near Copperflume 1 | place: Germany: Marsberg coppermine Kilianstollen | collected 2018-02
TGATGAGCCGCCAGAAAGCGGAACAGCTTGGCTTGAAGCCAATGGCCACCATCCGCAGCTATGCCGTAGCAGGAGTTGAGCCGCGTATCATGGGTATGGGGCCAATACCTTCCAGCAGGCTAGCGATGAAAAAGGCCGACCTCAGTCTGGCGGATATTGACCTGATTGAAGCCAACGAGGCTTTCGCTGCCCAATCGGTTGCAGTAGGGAAAGAACTGGGCTTCGACCGAGCTAAGCTCAATGTGAATGGCGGTGCAATCGCGCTGGGCCATCCAATCGGTGCAAGCGGAGCACGCATCCTCATCACGCTACTCTACGAAATGCAGCGTCGCCAGTCCCACTATGGCCTCGCAACTTTATGCGTCGGCGGTGGACAGGGCGTAGCAATGATTGTAGAGCGATAATCAGCTAAGCGAAGCCATTCCAGGATGTATGAATGCTGTGTAGAGGCCGATGATGCAGATTAAATAATTAAACTGGTAATAATTCGGCATGGGATTACCGAATTAATTATTTAATCTGCATCATCGCGCCCCATACACATTAACTTAAGCGATGCAATGTGTTTTCCAGGGCGACCGCAAGGGTGCGCCCCTACTATACACGGGCCTACCAAGCCGATTCACGCGTGTATAGTAGGGGCGCACCCTTGCGGTCGCCCTGGAGGGGTGGCTCTCCAGGCTCATCCGCTTAAACTTAATGCCTATGGGGGCCGATTGATCGACCACTGGCACGGGTCGATCAATCGGCGGGGGCGATCAATGACTCCGCATGGCTCTGCGCCTTTCCTCCTCCCCATGATGCGGCTTCTCTCCTCTATGACCGAAATTCGCTTTCGGTTAAATCCGTATTGACGCCTGCGGCGGCCCGACTTCCCGCAGCTGCCGCGATGATCAGTTGATGAGGGACAGCCACTGAGACATCACCTGCGGCATACACGCCTGGAACTGTCGTTCTCCCCAGGGGATCAGTGACGATTCCCCCCATGACATTCATCTCACAACCGAGTACTTCGCCAAAAGGCGAAGCCTGAAGCAACTGGGAGGCGACAAAACCGCCTTCACGGCGTCTCTCTTCCTGCGTGGCAAACACAATCCGCTCAAGCTGTCCCTGCTTTCCAACAAGAGCGGTAATACGATCTTTCACCACCTGAATCCCTTTCTTGCGCAACGTTTCTCGTTGTGCTTCAGTGAGAATCTGATGGCCATTCGTACAGATGAGCAAGTCGTGACTCCAATTCCAGACGATTTTGGCCAGATGGAAAGCCTGTGGTCCTTCTTCTGCGATCACGACAAGGGGCTTCTCCTTGAGTTCCCATCCATCGCAGTAGGGGCAGCTAAACACACTTTTCCCGTAATAGTCATACAAACCATCTATCGTGGGAAGAATCTCTTTGAGACCGGTGGCAAGCAAGACTGTCTTTGCAGAAAGCCAGTCTCCTTTCTCCGTTGTGATCTCAAAAGAAACATCAGCCTGGCGAATAGCAGTGACTCGCACGTGCTGGATTTCCACCGAGGGATACTTGTTGAGTTCCTGATGCGCAAGAGATCTGAACTCGTCTGGTTTTACGCCATCGCGTGTCAAAAATCCATGCGACTCCTGCGTCACCGCATTTCTTGGCTTATTCTCATCAAACACCATGACACTTCTCCTGGCTCTCCCCAAGACAAGTGCAGCATTTAACCCTGCCGGTCCACCGCCGATAATGGCACAGTCAACGATCATTGGATCAACGTCCTTTCCTAATAAAAGACTTTGTAGACTCTTAATGTCTACAATGAGTCAAAAAAAAACGCAGGCGTGTTCATACAAGCGCGTTCACATCGCCTACTTGTCCAACCAGTTCAACGAGCTTTCGCTCTTTGAGATACGCTTCCATCTGCTGTTCTGCATGCGTCATCACTCCCTGAATTAAGCACCCTTGATGATCTTCACTGTCATCACAATGAAACAGGGAGGCAGTCCCTTCAATGGCATGAATGACCTCCAGGAAAGAAAGATCTGCTTTGTTTCTCGTCAGCTTGTATCCTCCGTTGATGCCAGGAGTAGACTCGATCAAGCCCGCCTTCACCAGCTTGGTCAAAATCTTGGAGAGATACGTCGGGGAAAGCTCCTGAAGCTCTGCCAATTGCTGGACACCGACGATTTTTCCTAGAGGAAGAGCCACCATATACAGCATAGTATGGAGCGCATAATTGGTCGCTTGTGAATACTTCACACCTCTTTCCTTTCTATTACAGACTCATTGAGTCCATAATAGGACATTCAGAGGATCATGTCAAGCTTCTCAATCTCCAATGGTTTCTTTTTTCGAGAGCGTGCTTTCCAATTTGAGGGTACGTGCGCAATTTTCACCTTTGCTTGCTTACGCCTACAATTGTCAGGACTGGGGTCGCACGATCAAAAGCGGGAGCTTGGTAGCTTGCAGCACACGCCTGGTGACACTACCTGTTACGTCCCGTTGCAGCCCAGGATACTCATATATTGCCATGGCGATCATATCCGAACTGCCGGACACTTCTCCCCCTTCGCCATCCTCCGCCACGCGGATGATTCCTGCTGCGATGTCGTCATCGATGGTGACCGACCAGGTGATTGAGAACGTATGCTCTGCTGCTGAGTTGGCGGGCAACTCTTCATGGATGTGTTCCACGGTCGTGTTCAGGTACTGTTCAGCCTCCTGTACAATGGCTTCTCGTTCGCTGTGACTGCTCTGCTCTGCATCTGGCATAACCACCACTCGTGTGAGATGGAGTGCGCGGTGCTCAGGGGCAGCCAATAACGCGAGGAGCTGCACGGCAGGAACAAGTGCCGCTTTGGCTCGCGGGGAGCCATCCAGGGGGACGAGCACACGCAAGAAATCCACAACATGGTGATGGAAAACAACCGACTCCGCCTCCCCTTCACGTAACAAGAAGACCGGGGCGGGAGCATAGTGCGCGACTTGCTCCGCAACGCTTCCCAGCACCTGGCGTTTCATGCCCGTGTAGCCATGGCTGCACAGCACAATCAGATCAATCTGGCGTGCGCTCACAGTCGAGAGGATGGTAGCAGTTGCCTCACCTGAGATAACTACCGTTTCTGTGTGAATATCGAGCAAGCTACTCATCATAGTGACGCGCTGTAGGTAGTGCGTTGCCTCCGCAAAGTCAGCATCGATCAGCCCCGGTGATGTCTCTGCTGCGATAGACGACGCAAGTTCGGGCGGAGGACTTACGACGCGCAGCAATACGACTGTCCCGCCAGAAGCCCTTACAAGGCGTGCAGCGACGGGAAGTGCCTGTTCCGCACGAGAGGATCCATCGAGAGGGACCAGAATACGTTGAAACATCATATTGCCTCCTTTTATGACCATAGTTGTTGGTCGCCTTATGCCGTCAAACAATTGATTAATGGCACAAACTGCACTTGACTATCCATTCTCTGTTGCCTATGAAGAGCATAGGCGTCTTTGCTAACAACTATATCACAAAGACAATATATCACTCACAATTGCATCACAATCTGATCGCAGCTTGCCAGCTTGCTACCCACTTGACCAATGATGCTTGAACCTCTATACTGCCTTTAAGCAATTACCATAAACATCACGTAGCAGAGTTGAGGTAGAGCAGCCATGCAGCATCCTTCTGCCCCTATTGACCTTCCCCAGTTCACAGCGTTAGCTGACTTCGCGTTGGCATTGGTACGTGCATACACATCGTGGCATGACCCAAAGTCAGGCGAAGACATTTTCTCCTACTTTGCCAGCATACCTCAGCATACTGGTGATGAACATGGGCTGCGTGCTACACTTATACGCGACCGCATCTTGCCAATCTTTCACTATACCCCAGAGCAAATCGAGTACGAGAGCGCGGAACGTTTTGACCTCACCCTTTGGAATCAACAGGCAAAAGACAGGCGCAGGATAGCCATTATCGAAACAAAAAGCTCCTCAATTCGTAACCTGGCGGCCACCCAACGCGGCCATGAAACACCGCTTGAACAATTGGAACGCTACCTGACACAAGCAGGACTCTACCTCGGTGTCCTGACCAATGGTGATGAGTGGCACCTCTTTGATTTCGCGGTCGGTAGTGAGCCTTTAGCTTCATTTAGTCTTGTAGCATTGGCGCGACTGCTGCATACTGTCCCTACGAGGGAAGTGGCGGAACAGAGACTGGCCACACAGCCGCTCTTACAACAAGCCCTGGCAATCAACCTTTACTATCTTGACGCTCAGCGTTGGGAACAGATAGAGGTATTCCGTGAGCATATCGCAAATTCAGCGTATCATCGCATCGCGTCTTTGCAACAACCTGCATACATAGAGTTATTGGTACAGCAGATCAAAGAGGTACTGGGTTCATTGCGCGAGACGATTCATGCACAGTTCGCCTTACTTCAACAGCGCTATGATGACTACCAGGAACAAAGCGCACGCACCAGTGCCAGAGACCCGCGCCCATTTACAGACAGTCTCCAGGTGGCGATTGAGCAAGTGGTTCAATTTAGTAGCGCGTTCCGCCTCAGCGATGATGGTCAATTGCGCCAGAAGATCAGTACGCTCCTCACGGAATTAGCGGAACAGTACCTCTTCAGCGGCGATATCTCGCTGTTTGAGGAAAACTATTTACAAAAAGCGGAAGAGGTACTGCAACCGTACCAAATTAGCCAAAGCTCTCTGTTGGGGAAGAATGTCAAAAAAACAGTACGCTCACTGCCACCGACTGATGGACTTGAAGCAGTCAAAACGTTGCTGCAAGTTCACTACACCTACCTGCAAACACTGGCGCAAGAATTTGCACTCAGCAAGAAAACGCTTGAGGCATACCAGACATGGCAGGGGAGAGTACGAGGCGTTTTTAGCAATCCAGCGGACGAATTTTGTCTACAAACTGCCTATATCTCCTTTGTGCGGCTCTTTTTCGTGCGTGTGTGCGAAGATCATGGCCTGATTCCACGCCGCATCTCGGATGGGCCCTTTGTGCGCTTTGAGCAATACAGAATTGAATTGCTAGCGGGTATTAAAGACACGTATCTACGCTTATTGGAGGAGACCTACCAGCGTGCGCAAGTGGTGTACCATAATTTCTTTGGTCGTCATGAGCTTTTCGATTGGTTTACGCTTGATGAATATACCGTCCTGGCCCTGTTCGATCTGCTGAATCGCTACGATTTCGCGGGTATGAGTGCCGATGTGTTGGGGAGGGTCTACAACGAGGGGTATATTGAGAACAAGGAACGCAGCGAAAAAGGCCAGTTCTATACACCGCCCCAGGTGGTGGACTATATGCTCGACGCGATTGGTATACCGCGTCGGAACGAGCCAGACGAAATGAAGGCACGCGGCTTCCTGGAAAAGACGGTGGGCGACCTCTCCTGCGGCAGTGGAACATTCCTCGTTGCTGCCGCCGCTCGCAAAAGTGCCATCCTCCAACGCCTTGTCGCGACCGCAGAAGTTCATCCCGATTATGCCTTACAGGTGCTCACCGATACCTTCCTGGGCTTTGACCTCAATCCGTTTGCCTGTTACCTGGCCGAAATTAACCTGCTGATTCAATGTCTACCCTTGCTCCTTGACGAACAAGGGCAGCTCTGCCGTAGCGTTGACCGCTTCCACATCTACTGCGCCGATGCCCTTGAACCCACCATCGCGGAACAAGTAGCCGCGATTCAAAGTGGGAAGGCCACCGAACGTTTGCTGTTTGGTTCCTCTCGCCCACGGCGCAAGGGAACGGTGATTTCGAATGAAGAACGCTCCATTGTGCGCATCAAAGAGACAAAGGCTATCCCGCAAGAGATAACGGAGATCGGTTCAGGGGAACAGGGTTTTGATTATCTGCTGGGCAATCCGCCCTATGTCAGTGCCGGTGAAAGTTCCGCTAATTTGCTGTATCGCAACGCCATCCAGGGCTTTGGCATCTACCACCTGCTCTACCAACGTTGGGATCTCTTCGTGCCATTTTTTGAGCGCAACCTGCAATTCTTACGGCCAGAAACTGGCAGGCTCGGCCTCATCGTCTCGAATGGCATTGAGACCGAGGGCTATGCCGAACGTCTACGGCAATTGCTCTGTAATCAGTATCGACTGTTAGAAATTGACTTCTTCCCCGGCCTCCGTCTTTTCCAGGATGCCGCCGTCGAAAACACCGTTGTCCTGCTCGAGAATCGTGCTCCCGACGAAGAGCACAGCGTTATTCGCCACAGGCACACACGCTCAGACTGTACCCGCTATGAAACACTTCCGGCAGCACCCCAGCTGGCCTCGAATGGGCAAATTTTCCGCTGGCGTTATGACTCTCTTCTCGATAAAAGTGTGGCGCAAGGCAGTATTCCTCTTTGCGCCATTGTCTATGTTGGTACTGGTATGGAAGCCCAAAGTAAAGAGTCATTTGATACTATGATCGCTGGAAAAAGACAAAAAATATTCACCCTTGACGATGTCTTCTTACCACCTTCCACGAATACAAAACGGCCCGCTGAATACGCCTATGACGGCGTTCTGGGAGATGATGTAGATCGCTACTACCTCCGTCGCAAACGTTTTGTCGCATACGACAAATATGTACCACAGATACGCAGACCAAGGCACAAGGCACTCTTCCAAACACCGGAAAAGCTGGTATTGGGAGAAACTTCTGGTGGCTATTATGATCGAGAGGGGTTATTCGCGAACCATAGTGTGCAGGTGGTTGTGTCCTGGAAAGCGTTAGAGCAAGCCGGTGTCCTGGAGGAGAAAGGCATTGGATCGGTGCTACGTGAGTCGCGGCAAATTGCCATGGTCACGAACGGGTTGGCTACTATCGCTGAACTGTTCGACTTGCGTTACCTGCTCGGTATCATCAATAGCCGCTTTATCCGCCGCTATATTGCCGCCAACAGGCTTGAAGGCACCAGGGAGGGACGTATCTACCCGGATGTGTGGAAACGTCTCCCTATCAAAATCACCTCCGCCGAAAAACAGCAGCAGATTGCGCAAAGGGTCGAGGCCATTCAAGCTGATTATCAGCAAGTAGCGGCCCTGCCATCGCCACTCTCCCTCTCTGAAAATCCCGCGCTGCGCTATCGTGATACGCAGGGCTACCTCGCCCAGGGCATACTACGCTTTGTAGGCGATCCGCAGAGCACTATTGCTGCAAAACCAATGCTGCGCGACGGTCGCCTGCTCTTACGCCGCCAACCACAAACATACCTTGAGTCGTCTGAACCTGAACTATTACGCTATCTCGAACTCTATCTCACGACGATCAATCCAAAGCTTGAAGGATGGAGTTGGGCTGAAGCGCGTAAACGAATTCAGGTACCAGCTACTGTGGAGGCGATACGCGCATTTATGGCAGAGGTTGATCTTCTGACAGAACAAGAGAAGGCGATACGCGCAACCATTACTGCTCTTTCAGAAGAAATTGAACTGCTTATTGAGGCAATCTATAATGAGCTGCCCGATGAGCAGATGCTGGCCCTGATCCACACAAAGCGCGTGCCAGGATATAAGGGAGATAACGGGAGCCTGTTCTAACTTGACGCTTCTCGACGCACGGTGCTATGCTGCAAAGAAGAACGAGGCCGTTTGATCGGCGCGACATTGTCGTCGAGAGGAAAAGAGAACGAATGGGCATCATTGAATCCCGCGTAGACCGCGGCACCCCCGAATTTCAAGAGAATGCACGCTCAATGCAGGCACAGATAGATCAGCTCAGCAACACTATTCAAGTTGTTCAGCAAGGTGGGGGCGAGGTGGCTATTGCCCGGCACCACAAGCGTAATAAGCTCCTGGCGCGTGAGCGCATCCAACTCTTGTGTGACCCAGACACGCCCTTCCTGGAACTGAGTCCGTTAGCAGCGTGGGATATGTACGATAATGATGCCCCCGGTGCAGGTATCGTGACTGGCATTGGCCTGGTTGAGGGGCAGGAATGCGTGATTATCGCCAATGATGCTACCGTCAAGGGCGGCACCTACTATCCTATGACCGTGAAGAAACACTTACGGGCGCAAGAGATTGCTGAACAGAACCATCTCCCTTGTATCTACCTGGTAGATTCGGGCGGTGCCTTTCTACCGTTACAGGCCGAGGTTTTCCCGGATCGCGAACACTTCGGGCGTATTTTCTATAATCAGGCCCGTATGTCCAGCCAACGTATTCCGCAAATTGCCGCCGTCATGGGTTCCTGCACAGCGGGGGGTGCCTATGTTCCCGCGATGAGCGATGAGACGGTGATTGTGCGCGGCATCGGCACCATCTTCCTGGGGGGGCCACCATTGGTCAAAGCCGCCACTGGTGAAGTGGTGACGGCGGAAGAGCTTGGTGGTGCGGATGTCCACAGCCGTATTTCGGGCGTCACTGACCACTATGCCCTGAATGATGAACATGCCCTGGCGATTTGTCGCAGCATCGTCTCCAATCTCAACCGCCGCAAATATATTCCCTGGGATATCGCTACCCCTGAACCACCACTCTATGACTCCAACGACCTCCTGGGCATTGTCCCCATGAATAACCGAAAAAGCTACGATGTGCGCGAGATCATTGCTCGTTTAGTGGATGGCAGTAAATTCCACGAGTTTAAAGCACTCTATGGCACAACACTGATCTGCGGTTTTGCCAAATTGATGGGCTTTCCGGTCGGCATTATTGCCAACAACGGCATTCTTTTTTCTGAGAGTGCATTAAAAGCTACCCATTTCATCGAACTATGCGCACAACGCCACACGCCGCTCGTCTTCTTACAAAATATTACCGGCTTTATGGTTGGTCGCCAGTACGAAAATGGCGGTATCGCGAAGGATGGAGCCAAGATGGTGATGGCCGTCTCCAATGTTCCTGTGCCGCGCTTTACCGTTATTATTGGCGGCTCATTTGGCGCGGGCAACTACGGCATGTGTGGGCGAGCCTACTCACCGCGCCAACTGTGGATGTGGCCCAATGCACGCATCTCCGTTATGGGTGGCGAACAAGCGGCCAGTGTGCTGGCAACGGTGCGTCAGGAAGGGTTGGAGGCACAAGGCAAACATATGAGCGCGGAGGAAGAGGCCGCCTTCAAACAGCCTCTGCTCGACAAATACGAGGCAGAGGGGAACCCCTACTATAGCACCGCTCGCCTCTGGGATGATGGCATCATCGACCCGCGCGATACCCGCACAGTGCTGGGCCTTGGCATCGCGGCTTCACTGAACGCTCCCATGCCCGATACACCATTCGGTGTTTTCAGGATGTAAGCACTATTCACACTATGCGAGGAGAAGTTGTTATGTCAACATACACGCTTGTCACGGTCGAACGCAGTTTTCAAGATAAAGTTGCAACCATCACCATGCGTCGCGCAGCGGTACACAACGCCATTAACACGCAACTTGTCCAAGATTTACAGGCGGCATTCGCCGACTTGCTGGCGGATACGCGGCTCCACGCTGTCGTTCTGACGGGTGATGGACCATCCTTCAGTGCGGGTGCAGACCTCTCGATGATGAGGGAGTCGGCTACATTTAGCCAGGAACAAAACCTGAGCGATGCTTTGCGCATGGCCGACCTCTTCGATACCATCAATAGTTTTCCTTGTCCGGTCGTTGGGCGTATTAATGGTACCGCCATGGGTGGAGGAGCCGGGATTATTGCCGTGTGTGATATAGTAATTGCCGCCGAGAATGCACGCTTGGCTTTCAGTGAGGTGAAACTGGGGATTGCGCCAGCCGTCATCTCCCCGTATGTTGTACGAAAGATAGGTGAGAGCCATGCGCGTGTCCTATTCGTCACCGGAGAACGCTTTAGTGCTACACGCGCTCGTGAAATTGGCCTGGTACATACGGTAGTTAAATTGGAAGAACTCGACGCCGCGGTCGAGAAGACACTGAAAGAATTGCTGCGCAGTGGGCCACAAGCACTGCGAGCGTGTAAACAATTGGCCTTGCATGTCGGGCAAATGGATCACGACAGCGCACGAAAATATACAGCTGAGGTGATCGCTACCCTGCGCGTTAGTGCCGAGGGACAAGAAGGGTTGCGTTCATTCCTGGAGAAGCGCGACCCAAATTGGGTCTCATAAGAAAAAGGTGTTATGAGAGAGCCTGTGTTATCTTTTTGTTCATCGGCAGTTCCACGATAAAGGTGCTACCTTTTCCTACTCGTGATCTACACCAAATGCGACCATGATGACGCTCGACGATATCTTTGCAAATGGCCAGGCCAAGCCCTAAGCCGCTTTTTGCTGAGAGTTGCTCTTCTGGTCCACGATAAA
>JADEYI010002282.1_pt1 | contig 10209 bp, 8 predicted proteins | sample 8542331 | NCBI WGS metagenome assembly JADEYI01 (sample SAMN16510988, study PRJNA670497) | mine drainage metagenome | isolation source: biofilm near Copperflume 1 | place: Germany: Marsberg coppermine Kilianstollen | collected 2018-02
GGTGGTCCCATGCTGCTGGCAACGGGGTGGTCCCATAAGACTGGCAAGCGACACAAGCTCGTCGAACCCGAAGCTGAAGGGGTGCGGGGTCCCGGCGGGGCTCCGTACGATTACCTCAACGGCGTGCTCGTGGTGGTGCATCTCTGACTGGGTCACGTTCGACACGTGGCCCTCCTTCCTGGGGCCGCGGCTAGACGGAAAACGGTCCCATAGAGATGTGACGCAGCTGGGGCCTGACCGAACTAGAACTTCTCACAGGGCCGATCAGCGACTTCGAACTCGTGATCACCCTCGTAGCGGGTAGCCCGGGGCCCCCACGAACCAAAGCCACCCAGAGCGCCAACTGTCAGCTCGGGCAAACGAAGGAATTTGGAACGCCTGGCGGTGTTGATCGCTAGGAAACCAGCGGTTGAGCATCACACGCAGAAAGTGAGGGTCCACCGCCTCGCTGCCAAAAAAATTAGAAAAATGTGGTGCAAATGTGGTGCAGGGCACTCTGTTGCACCCATCGGAGGGCCCAAAATGGTCCCTGCGAAGCGCCCTGACCTGGAAACTCTCTGGAGCGGACGACGGGATTCGAACCCGCGACCCTCACCTTGGCAAGGTGATGCTCTACCAACTGAGCCACGTCCGCGTAGGGCACACACCCTAGCAGTTGACGGCCGCGCTCCTCTGGCGATGGCCGGCCCATGCAGGCCGTCCTGCCACCATTCATGCATCATCCCGGGCGCATGCGGCAGCTGTCACGCCGGGAGTTCTGCGTGCCACCACGGTACCGGCCGGTCCCGGCGGTCCGCCTCTCGGACCAGCTCCTCGAGCGAGTCCTCCATGCCCCGGGCGATGGTGTCGATGTCCGGCGCCAGGTCCCAACAGGCCTGGACTCCCACGTACATGGTGTCCAGATAGGAGAACACGGTGACGTTGACCCCGACACCCTCGACGATCGGGCCCAACGGATACATGGCCACCATCCGAGCGCCGGCAAGGTACAGCGGGAAGTCCGGTCCCGGGACGTTGGACACGATCAGGTTGAACACCGGTGTCACATGATCGAACAACCGTAGGTTGGTCACCAGGCGGGACAGCCGGGTCGCCAGCGCCGGGAAGAGGACCTGGGCCCATCCGGCGAACACGTCCGACCCGATCGACCGGCTCTGCTCCTTGGCCGACCGCATCCCGTCGCCAATGTGCCGCAGTCGCGTTGCGGCATCCTCCACCCCGCTGGCCAACGAGACGAGGATGGCCGACACCCGATTGCCCAGCGCATCCCGTTCCGAAGGGGCGCGTACGGATACCGGCACCATGGCGACCAGCGAACTGTCGAGCTCCTCTCCCCGTTCGGCGAAGAACGTGCGCATGGCACCCGAGGTCGCGGCGAGGACGACGTCATTGGCCGTGCCCCCGAGCACCTCTCGGATCCGCCGCACGTCGCTCAGCGGGAGCCGGGCCAGGGCCACCCGGCGATGAGGTGAGATGGCCCGATTGATCGACGTGCGCGGCGCCTCGAACGGCGAAGGCGGCAAACCGCCCTGGACATCACGGTTTCGGCCGTTCAGGCTCCGCGCCGTCTGCAGCGTCCGGGACACCGTCTTGATGAGCGCGTCGGCGTGGCCGGGAAGCGAACCCACGACCTCGCGCCACTGGTCGAGGTTCCCCGGTAGCGGTTCGGGCTCCCACGACCGTTGACCCGGCTCCGAACCCTCGGTCGGGGCGGTATCGGACCGGCCCTCCGGGCCACCCGGCCGGTTCGGGGTGCGGCCCGAGGCCGAGGTGCGCCGGGCGAACAGGCGGTGGGGGGCCGGTTCGGGCGAGAGGTCGAAGAACGCCGCCATCACCTCGGCACCAGACACGCCGTCGATGATCGAGTGGTGCACCTTGGGGATCAGCGCCAGGTGACCGTGCTCGAGTCCCTCGACGACGTGGAACTCCCACAAGGGACGGCGCCGATCCAGCGGTCGGGAAGCCACGTCGGCGGCCAGTGCCGCCAACTCCTCGAGCCCTCCCGGATCGGGGAGGCTGACCCGTCGCACGTGGTAGTCGATGTCGAAGTCCGGGTCGTCGACCATCGACGGGTGCTGCAGGCCAAAGGGAACCTCGACCATCCGCTTCCGGAACGGCGGGACCCGATCGACCCGGTCGGCCACCATGTCCCGAACTCGCCAGAAGTCGACCCCTCCGTCGACTCCGGCGGGATCGAAGATCAACGCCCCGAGGATCTGCAGATGGGTGGTGGGTGACTCAAGGGACAGAAAGGCACCGTCCAACCCCTCCAAGCGCTCCACTTCCCGCTACCGGCCCGTCGACCCGAAGCCGCCGAGGCCCCGCTCGCTCCGGGACAGCTCATCGACTTCGATGAACTCCGCCGTTTCGACCCGTTGGATCACCAGTTGGGCGATCCGGTCGCCCCGGTGGATCTCGTATGTGGCCTCGGGATCGGTGTTGACCAGCAGGACCGCCAGTTCGTCGCGATACCCCGAATCGATGAGCCCAGGGGTGTTCAGGCAGGTCACGCCGTGGCGCAAGGCGAGACCACTCCTCGGCTGGACGAAGCCGGCGAAGCCCTCCGGGATGGCCAGCGCGATGCCGGTCGGGATCATGGCCCTCCCGCCTCTGGGCCCCAGCGTGGCATCGATCCGGGCTACCAGATCGGCGCCCGCATCGCCCAGTCGGGCGTACCCGGGGAGGGGAAGACCGGGGTCGAGCCGGAGGACGGGCACCACTGGCGCCGCGGACCGGTCCGGAGCGCGACCCAACTGCTCGTCCACCACCGCGTCGGCGCCACTACGTGATCCGGGGGCCACCGGACTCCTCCACTTCTCCCCGCTGTGACGCTATCGTCCCGCAAAGGGCCTCGTTGACACTCTGTCCCAGGCCCGGGGCCGCGGCATTGATCGCTAGGGGCGCACCCGGTGGATCGAGCACCAGGGCGACCCCTCATCTTGGACGAGGCGCCTCGACCCGCTAGCGTCATCGCGTGCTGGTGTGGATGGACCTCGAAATGACCGGGCTCGACATCGCGCGCCATGTCATCGTCGAAATGGCCACCCTGATCACGGACGACGACCTGACCATCGTGGCCGAGGGCCCCGATCTGGTCATCTCGGCCACACCCGACCAGCTGGCGGCCATGGACGAATTCGTGAAGGCCATGCACACCAAAAGTGGCCTCCTGGCCGATATCGAAGCCTCGACCATCTCCCTCGACCAGGCCGCTGCGGCCACCATGGAGTTCATCCGCTCCCATGTCCCCAAGCCCCGTACCGTGCCGCTGGCGGGCAATTCCATCGGTACCGACCGCCGGTTCCTGGCGGCCCAGGTCCCCGAGATCGAGGAGTACCTCCACTACCGGTCCGTCGATGTCTCGACCGTCAAGGAGCTCACGAGGCGCTGGTACCCCAAGGCCATGGACGGCGCCCCGACCAAGGCCGGCGGCCACCGGGCCATGGACGACATCCGCGAGAGCGTGGCCGAGTTGGCCTACTACCGTGCCACGGTGTTCCGGGAGCCCACCTGAGAGGAGCAGACATGGCCGATTCGGCCGAACAGCCTCAACCATCGGCCGAGGCCCCGATCCCCACGCTGGCCGAAGCGACGGCCACACTGACGGCACCGGGTCAGGGATTCGAGATGGAGGAGCTGACCATCAGGGGCATCCCCACCCGCACCTGGAAGCTCGCTCCCGCCACCCTCCGGTCCATCCTCGAGCTTTCGTCGATGCATGGCGACAACGACTTCCTCGTCTATGAGGACGAGAGGGTCAGCTTCGCCGAGCACTTCCGGATCGCCGCCGGCCTCGGTCACGCCCTCGTCGGGGAGTTCGGTATCAAGAAGGGTGACCGGGTGGCCATCGCCATGCGCAACCTGCCCGAGTGGGTGATGGCCTTTTGGGCCTCGATCGCCGTCGGGGCGGTCGTCGTTCCCCTCAACGCCTGGTGGACCGGAGCCGAGCTGGCCTACGGGTTGAGCGACTCGGGGAGCTCGGTGGTGTTCGTCGACGAGGAGCGCCAGGCCCGTATCCTGCCCCACCTGGCGGAGATGCCCGACCTGCGCTCCATGATCGTGTGCTGCGAGGAGCCCGACCCCGCCGGCGGCCGCCGGGCCGCCCAGGGATCCGAGGTGGCCAGGGTCGGAGCAGGTCCGTTGGCGGCCATCCCCTTCGCCCAGCTGACCGGCGACGCGCCCGAGGGGGTGACGCTGCCCGAGGTGTCCATCGAGCCCGACGACGACGCCACCATCTTCTACACCTCGGGGACCACGGGCCGGCCCAAGGGGGCGGTGGGGACGCACCGCAACAGCGTGTCTAACCTGATGAACCTCTTCTTCGTGTCCACCGTCGGCACCATGCGCCGCCGCAGCGCGGCCGGCGAGGCGGGCGGCACCCAAAACGCCAATCTCCTGTCGGTGCCCCTGTTCCACGCCACCGGGTGCCACGCGGTGCTGGTCACCAACACGGCGGCCGGGGGCAAGCTGGTGATGATGCACCACTTCGACCCCGACCGGGCGCTCGAGTTGATCGAACGGGAGCGCATCACCATCTTCGGGGGGGTCCCGGCCATGGTCATGCAGGTGATCGACTCACCGAACTTCGAGAAGCGCGACACCTCCTCGGTACGGTCGATCTCCTATGGCGGTGCCCCCTGTCCCCCCGATCTGGTCCGCCGCATCACGGAGCACTTTCCCGCCGGGGCCCCGGGCAACGGGTACGGGCTGACCGAGACCTCGGCCATGACCACCATGAATGCGGGAGACGACTACGTCCGCAAGCCCGACAGCGTGGGTCCCCCGGCACCCGTGTGCGACGTGGCGGTGGTCCCCGAGGACTACGAGGGAGTGGAGCCGCCGCCCGACCAGGCCTTGGACCCCGAACGGACCGGCGAGCTGTGGATCAAGGGGCCGAACGTGGTACGCGGCTACTGGAACCGGCCTGAGGAGACGGCGGCGTCATTCAGCCGCGGCTGGCTCCACACCGGGGATGTGGCCCGCATCGACGAGGAGGGCTTCGTCCATATCGTCGACCGGGCCAAGGACATGATCATCCGGGGTGGTGAGAACGTGTACTGCGTCGAGGTGGAGGCCGCCCTCTTCGAGCACCCGGCGGTGGCCGACTGCGCCGTCATCGGCGTCCCCCATCCCGTGCTCGGCGAGGAGGTCGGCGCCGTCATCGTGCTCCGGCCCGGAGCGGACGTGGGGGCCGACGAACTCTCCCGCTTCGTAGGCGAGCGGCTGGCTGCCTTCAATGTTCCCTCACGGTTCTGGTTCCGGGCCGAGCCGCTCCCCCGCAACCCTGCCGGCAAGGTCCTCAAGCGGGACCTGCGGACCGAGCTGCTGGGGAGCACACCGGTCATCTGATCCGGGGCACGGCCCGGGACGTCCCGACAACCGTCCGGCCTACCCGGAGGCAGCCAACCGGGTCCGGGTGGCCACCACATCGCGCTCCATCTGGGCGACCAGTGACGCCTTGTCGTCGAAGGTCAACTCGTCGCGGAGGCGGGCCACGAAGGACACCCGGGCCTCTTCGCCGTACAGCAGGTCGGTGAAGTCGAGGAGGTGGGCCTCCACCAGCAGCTCCCCGTCCTTCCCGTAGAACGTGGGGCGGCGGCCGACCGAGATGGCCGCCTTCCAGACCGATCCGTCGGGGCGCGCATACCGTCCGGCGTAGATCCCGGTGGCCGGAAGGCAGATTTCCGCCGGGACGTTGACATTGGCGGTCGGAAACCCGAGCTCGGCACCGCCGCGGTGATCCCCGTGGACCACGGGGCCCCTGACCTGGTGCGGTCGGCCGAGCAGGGCCGCCGCCTCCTCGACCCTGCCCTCCGCCACCAGGCTGCGCACCCGGGTGGACGAGATGGGCTCGCCGGAGGTGACCGAGGCGCCAACGTCGGCCTGCAGGGAGACACCGTCGACGGCAAATCCCGAGGTGGACCCCATGTCCCGCAGCAGGGCCACGTTCCCCTTGCGACCGTGGCCGAAATGGAAGTCCTCGCCCACCACGACCAGGCGCGCCCCCAATCCTTCGATCAGGATCGTCTCGACGAACTCCTCGGCCGTCTCATTGGCGCGTTCGGTGTCGAACGGGACCACCACCGTCCGGTCGACCCCCGCCGCATCGAGCAGCTCCAGCTTCTGGTCGAGGTCGCAGAGCAGACGGGGGGCAGACCCCGGACGGACCACCGTGGCCGGATGGCGGTCGAAGGTCACGACGACCGTGGTCAGGCCGTCGGCTCGAGCCCGCGATCGCAACTCGCCGAGCAACGCCCGATGACCGAGGTGGACGCCGTCGTAGGCCCCGATGGTCACCGCACTCCCGCCGGGCGGCGGGGCCAGGCTCGACAGGTCGGTCACGATGTCCATCAGTTGAAGATTACTGCCGACACCTGTGGGGGCCGGTGAGGGCCGACGGGCGGAAGGAGGATCCGCGGTCATCGGGCTACCTCGATGACCACGGCCGGGCGGATGCGGTCGGTCTCGGTGGCCTCATAGACGGCCAGCAGACGGTGCCCGGCATCGACCAGGCCCCAGGGGCCCTCCCCGGTCACCCCGAGCGGAACCCGGTCCAGCGCCAGGCCCCGTGCCACGTCTCGCTGCACATCGGTTCCCACCACCACCTGGTCGAGGTCCCGGAGGGCCTGGGCCGGCGTGAGCACCACCGCCGCGGTCAGCTCGTCGACCCGGCGGGCGTCCTCGACGGAGAACGACCCGATCCGCGTCCGCCTCAGGTTGCGAAGGTGGGCACCGCCTCCGAGGGCCTCGCCCAGGTCGGCCGCCAGCACCCTCACGTAGGTGCCCGACGAGCACTCCACCTCGATACGGAAGACGCCGGGAGTGAGCCCCGGGGACACGTCGAACCGGTACACGGTGACCGGTCGGGCCGATCGTTCGACCTCGATGCCCTCGCGGGCCAGTGCGTGCAGACGCCGGCCGCCCACCTTGACGGCGGACACCATGGGCGGTACCTGGGCGATTGCACCCGTCAGGGCGGCCGCGGCGGCGCGGACCTGGGCCAGGCTCACCTCGTCCATCTCCCAGGTCCCCGTCACCTCGCCCGAGGCGTCGAGCGTGGAGGTGGCCGAGCCGAGTACCACCTCGGCCTCGTAGGTCTTGGGCAGGGGGGTCAGGAACCGCATGAGCCGGGTGGCCCGGCCCAGCCCTACGAGAAGCACCCCGGTTGCATCGGGATCGAGCGTGCCGGCATGACCCACCCGGCGCTGACCGAAGATGCGGCGGCAGCGGGCCACGACGTCATGGGACGTCCAGCCGGCCTCTTTGTCCACCACCACCAGCCCCGTCACCTGGTCCGGGCCCACCGGGCTCATCGTTCGGGCGGTGCCGGGTCGTCGGTCCCACCAGACTCGATGTCCTGGCCGTGGATCCGGCGCAATGCCTCGTCGATCCGGCCCCCGGCCACCACGGCGGGGTCGACGAGGAACTCCAGCAGCGGGGTGCGCTTCATCCGCGTCTGGCGGCCCACGGCTCGCTGCAGCTGGGCCCGTCGCTCCGCCAACCCGTCAGCCGCCTCCTCCGAGAGGGAGCTCAGGTAGACGGTGGCGTGCCGGAGGTCCGGGGCGGTGTCCACGGCTGTCACCGTTACGAGCCGCAAGCGCTCATCGGCGTCGGCCAGGCGCTCCAGCTCCTCGGCCAACACCTGCCGGAGGACCTGATTGACTCGCAGTGACCGCTTGTAGGGGGCCACTCCTCGGTTGTCCTGCCGACGACCTGGCACAACTCCTCCGCTCCCACCACCTCCGGGTGCCGTCGTCCGAGTCGACGACGATCGCCACTAAATTTAGGTGCGCGGAATCTCCCGCTCGTCGAATGTCTCGATGATGTCGCCTTCCTTGAGGTCCTGGTAGTCGGAGAGGCCGATCCCGCACTCGAAGCCCGCCTGCACTTCGCGGGCATCCTCCTTGAAGCGACGAAGCGAGGTGATGGTGCCCTTCCAGATGATCGCCCCGTCACGGAGGAACCGGACCTTCGAGCCCCTGGTGATCACGCCCTCGCGCACGTAGCAGCCGGCGATGGCCCCGATGCGAGGAACGCGGAAGACCTGGCGGACCTCGGCCTCACCTGTGACCACTTCCTCGTAGACCGGCGACAGCAGGCCGAGCATGGCGGCCTCGAGGTCTTCGAGCAGCTTGTAGATGATCTCGTAGAGGCGGATCTCCACATTCGCCTTGGCCGCCATCTCCCGGGCCCGTCGGTCGGGACGGACGTTGAACCCGATGATGGCCGCCGCCGAGGCCTGGGCCAGCTGCACGTCGTACTCGGTGATCCCGCCCACCCCCCGGTGGACGAAGCTGAGTTTGACGTCGTCCCGCTCGAGCTTGCGGAGGCTGTCGGTCACCGCCTCCAGTGAGCCTCGGACGTCGGCCTTCAGGATGAGGTTGAGGGTGGCGGTCTCGCCCCGTTGGATCTGTTCGAACAGGTCCTCGAGCTTGGCCCCTCCCAGAGCGGAGGTGGCCGCCGGCACATGACCGGCCACCCGGTAGCGGTGGGCCCTGGCCTCTCCGATGGTGCGCGCCTGGGCCAGTTCGGGGGCCACCCGGAACTCGTCGCCGGCGTCGGGCGGCTCGGAGAACCCGAGCACCTGGACCGGTGTCGACGGCGGCGCCTCCTTGATCTGGTCACCGTGCTCGTCGACCAGGGCCTTGACCTTGCCCCACGCCGCTCCGGCCACGATCGGGTCGCCGACCCGGAGCGTGCCCCGCTCCACGATGACCGAGGCCACCGGGCCCCGGCCGATCTCGAGCTCCGCCTCGAGGACCACACCGCGGGCCCGTCCCTCGGGGGTGGCCACCAGCTCCTCGACCTCGGCGACCAGGACGATCTGCTCGAGCAGGTCTTCGATCCCGAGATTCTGCAGGGCCGAGACCTCGACGGTGATGGTGTCCCCGCCCCAGGACTCAGGGACCAGCCCGTGCTCCGAGAGCTGCTGGAGCACGCGGTTCGGATCGGCCTCCTCGCGATCGATCTTGTTGACCGCCACGACGATGGGAACGTCGGCGGCCTTGGCGTGGTCGATGGCCTCGATGGTCTGGGGCATGACCCCGTCGTCCGCGGCCACCACCAGCACCACGATGTCGGTGACCTCGGCCCCGCGAGCCCGCATGGCGGTGAACGCCTCGTGGCCCGGGGTGTCGATGAAGGTGATGGGGTGGCCGTTCCACTCGACCTGGTAGGCACCGATGTGCTGGGTGATCCCCCCCGCCTCACCCGACACCACGTTGGTGGACCGGATGCGATCGAGCAGCAGCGTCTTGCCGTGGTCGACGTGACCCATCACCGTGACGACCGGGGGCCGCGGCCGCAGATCCTCCTCGGCCTCCTCCTCGTCGTCGTCGTCGAAGAACTTGGCCAGCAACTCGGCCTCGCGTTCCTCACCGGGGTCGACGAGGCGAACGTCGGCTCCGAGCTCGGCCGCGAACAGATCGATCATGTCGTCGGTCAGGGACTGGGTGGCCGTGACCATCTCTCCCTGCAGCAGCAGGAAACGGATCACGTCGCCGGCCGACCGGTTGAGCTTGGGGCCCAGGTCGCGAGCCGTGGACCCGCGCTCGATGATCACCTCGGTGTCCGGCACCGGAGCGGTCGAGGGCGCGTAGGCGGTGAGTTGGGTCGGCTCGAGCTCCTCGAGGTTGCGGCGCCGACGACGCGGCCGGCGCTGATTGGGGCGCCCGCGACCAACTCCGGGCCCTCCCCGTCCACCAGGACCGCCGGGGCCGCCGCCAGGGCCGCCGCCGGGACCACCCCCGGGTCCCCCGCCCGGACGACCGCTGTATCCTCCTCCGCCGCCACCCGGGCGGGACCCGAAGCCTCCGGCCCCGCCTGGACTTCCCGTGCGGGTTCCCCCGCCCGGTCGGCCGGCGCCGGCACCGGGCCCGCCGGTTCGCCCGGTGAAACCGCTCGACCCGCCGGGACGCGCCGCTCCCGGAGGTGGGCGCCGACCCCCGGATCCGGGCGGCGGCGGGATGGGCTTGCCGGTCACCGACCGGGGCGGACCCCCTGGCGGAGGTGGAATGGGCCGGCCTGACGCACTGGTCGGCGCGTGCACGGGGGCCGATGGCGGCGTGCTCGGTGCGCCCGCGGCCGGGGCCGAGGGTGCGGCGGGACGTGGTGACCCCGAAGGGGCGGGAGCCCGGGGAGGTGCCGGGGCGGGCGCCGATGCTGCGACCGGAGGTGCCGTCGGGGCGATCGGCGGGGCCGGGGCAGGAG
>JADEYI010002283.1_pt1 | contig 10207 bp, 10 predicted proteins | sample 8542331 | NCBI WGS metagenome assembly JADEYI01 (sample SAMN16510988, study PRJNA670497) | mine drainage metagenome | isolation source: biofilm near Copperflume 1 | place: Germany: Marsberg coppermine Kilianstollen | collected 2018-02
GATCTGGCCGCAAATCGCGAGCACCAACGGGAGAATTGTTCAACAGTCTCCTAGGGCACGGCCAAGTCCAGGGGTGTGGTCGGCGATTGAGTATGCGGCGCACAGCCGGGACATCACAGCACTACATGCCTTTGGAGTGCAGCAGGCTTTGACGCAAGATGAACCTACCTATCCGCCAATCGAGAGTGACGAGCTGATCGAAGCGGCTGCTGCCACTTACGAAGATGCCGACCCCGATCAGGTGGGAACCGATCTGGAGAACCATGCATCCGAGCTAGCTGGTTTGGCGGCTGACGCCGGGTCCGATGCTTGGAGCCGAGGCCTCACAATTGGTGATGAGCGGACCGACGTCCGGCGCCTCCTTGAACATGCATTGCACGACTCACTACATCATGTGGATGACGTTGAGCGTGGTCTTCTGGTCATTCGGGAGGGCTACATGTAAGCGAGATGTCTCTGATCTGTGTTTGCCAGCATGTCCCACAGACCCGGTGTGGTGGGACACCGCCCTTCAAGCAGTGCAAGAAATGGAGACGGGTCACAATCGGATTTCCAGTGCGTCAGAAGGCGTAGCGCGGATTCGATATGTCTCGCTTCTACGAGTCCGGCGCATGCCAATCAGGCTGCTCACGTTGGGGATCAGCCCCGGACGTGGATCTGTTGCCGGTCTTCTGGGTGTTCGTGAGCATAGAAATTGAATGGGGGTTCGTCGCCAGCCTCCAATATCTCCAAGATGTGACGCAGACGGTCGAGGTGGGCCATCTCGTTCATCTCTTCCTGGGTGCGGTGATCGGTGTGCGTTCGCATCGTGGTTCCTTCCCCGTTCATTCATCTGCCTCCTTTGATGCTCCGCCCTTGGCCTTGTAGTTCACAGAGCCGAAGGACCCTTATTCGTCTCTTTCCTGATCCTTGGGCATCGGTCCCAATCTCGAATATCGGATCTGGACGAGGCAACTCCTTGAAGTCTTTTGGCCCTGACCATCGATCAGAGCGGCCCGTAGCCTCAGAAGCAGAGACGTTGATCGGTTCACGGAAGCCCATCGATCATCGGCACGACCTCATCGGGGCGGGAATCCTGGGGACGGCAGCACTCGGCGAGTTCTCGCACTCCTCTACGCCGCCGTTCAGGGCGTTGGCAGCGGCTGATTCTTAGGGTTTTCTTCAGCGATCTTTGGGCCGGTGCCCCGATAGATCTGGTTTCATTGAACCGTCGCCTATTTTGGCAAGGACTGCTCATGTACGGCTATGGACACCACGCCCACCACCCAGTCTTCGGAATCATCCTCCTGGTCCTTTTCCTCGCATTATTGGTGCTCGCCATCTTTGCCTTGGTGCGGTTCTGGAGAACTCGCACTGGCCTCACGAGTCCGACCCAAGCGGGAACGCAGCAGGGCCAGGCTGTCGACCCCGCTCTGACCGAACTACGAATCCGCTATGCACGAGGTGAAATCACCTCGGATGAATACCTGCAGCGAGCGAGCTATCTCGGCTATCAGGGTCCGCCAGGGACCAGTCCAGGCGGTCAACCTCCTGAGGCGCCACCCCCGCTAGCTGAGACATAGCCATCGCCGCTCGATGACATCCGCAGGGTGCTACGAGACGGGGCCCGGCTCTGGGGTGACGACGGTCGATACCGTCCGCAGTCATAGCTTTTTGAATCCCGGTACGTTCAGTCAGGAGATGGTGATCGACAACTGAGCGGTCGCCCCTCCACCCCAGCTGGCAGTGGCACGCAGTCAGCGATCCCCTTTTCGCCTTCTCGCCACAATCACGCCGCTGGCGAATGGCAACTCAGCGCAGATGAGGTCGGGGTGTTGAAGGAGTCGGTCCTTGACCGTGGCCAGTCCGTTCCGAAGTTCGGGGTCCGAGTGCCGAGACAAGTCCATGTCATCGACCAGAATCACTCCACCAGCTCGCAAATCGGCGATGGTCTTGCGAAGCTTGAAGATCTTTCCCCCAGGGGCGTCCGGAAAGATGAGGTCGAACGACCCCAGTGTTCCGACCACGTCGGCCCCATCGCCCTCGATTATCGACACCCATTCTGGCCAACCCATCGCTTGGGCTTGGACTGCTCGCTCTCCATCGAGTTCCACACTGACCACTTCTACGTCTGTTCGCTCGCCGATTCCATGGACGATCCAGGCCAGTCCAACCCCGGATCCCGTGCCAAGCTCCAGCACCCGTCCGCCCGACGGTACCCCGTTGGAGAAGAAGGCAATGAGCCGACCGACTTCAGGCTCAGAGGACAAGTCGAAACCAAGACGATCCGCCTGGGCCTGCGCTGTCAAGACCATTGGAGGTAGCTCCATGATCGGCACCGTACATGGTTTGGTTCCACCAGCCAGGAGAGATCGTTGGGGACCTGGCGCATTGCTGACGCCCTGGGCGGTGACGAGTCCCGAAACGGCGTCTGAATCTGGGGCGACGAGCATGGCCGGGACCTTTGCCTCTAGTGGGTAGAGGCACCCTGGAGGAGGCTGTAAACGAGGTTGTGGGCTTGAAATGGGGCAGGAGAAGCAAGATGCGGACGTGTCTGAGGTTTATGCGAGTTCAGGACTGATCCGGCGTGTCCATGGACGCCGAATTCCTCGATGTCGCTCTCAACCAAGGTGTCGCAGGGGCGCTGGCATGACAATCGAGCAGGCAACCGTAACGAGACGAGTTCATGCCTTCAGGTTGGCCGACGCAAGCGTCGCCAGAATCAGGTGGGCCAAAGCGCTGAGTCTGGGCGGAGCGGTGGCCTACAACTGGTGGGTAGTGGTCCCTTTCGTCCCCGGCATGATGCCATCGGTCAATGGCTTCTTTTCCGACCTCGAAGCCAACGGCCAGCCACACGCCGGACTCTTGTCCGATGCCGACATGCTGGCCGGTGTACTCATGGTTGCGGCCCTCTTCCTCCGAGGCTCTTATGTCCGTGACGGAGTGCGCAGAGAGTGGAAGTGGATGATGGCCTTCGCCCTCTGCGGAGTCATCGGCGGCCGATATCCCTATGCGTGCGCCGAGGGGTTGAATGCGAGCTGCCGTCATCTGGAGTGGCATCGGCAACTTCCAATCCATCATTACGTCCACGTGGCTTCTGGCATCGCCGAGTTCGCCCTATTGACCGGTGCTGCAATCATCGCCATGAAGCGGACCGAGCATAAGGGATCAGTGGAGGCTCGGATCTACCGAGGCCTGGTGGGATTGTTCGTCCTGGCGTATCCACTGCTCGGACTGGTCTACCTGACGGATCGGCTCGGCACCCTTGTGGAGCCGATCTTCTTAGTGGCTTTTTCGTTCATGTTTTTGACGGAGGTGTTCGAACCTATCCATCGAAGTCGGCCGTCCTGCGCGTCGTCCGGGTCAGCCCTTCGATTTACGCCCCCTGTTTCGGCTCCGGCTGGATAGCTGTGAGATCGACCATTCCGGCACACCGCCGACGAGGACGAAGAGCAACAAGTCCACGGTCGGCAGGACGATCCAGAGTGTCCTGTTCTGGGCGGCGACCTGGGCTTAGAGCTGGGCTGAGGTCACTCTCGTGGGCACGTGGCAACACCGATGGGGGCCCTTTAGTGGAGGAAGTCCAAGTTGGCTGCCGCAGCGGTATGTCGATCTCCCACTTGACCAGGTAAGAGCCGGTTGGTCCACGTTGAACCTTGCAGCTCACACTGGGCTGGCAGTCAAGAGGTTCGAGGGTTCGAGTCCCTTCGCCCCCACGCCGTTGTCAGACTTGCATCGCTGTCCCGGGTAGAAGGGCATCACACTGCGCTGTTGTCGCGCTCAGCCCGTGGGGACCTCCGCGTGGGCTCGACTGGAGGAGCCACCGCCAGTGCCGATCGCGGCCGCTGGTACGTCGGTGCTCGTGAAGCGATAGGAGCCAGCGCCGACTTCGACAACGGCGTAGGCACCGTCGATGGACGCCGACGCGACCCCTTCCCGCCGACTGAGTGCCATGCCCGACTCGCGGACGTTGTCCAGGGCGCGGGCTGGGATGCTGACCCTCGCCTTCGTGTTGGCCGGCACAATGACGTCGACCTTGAAGGGCCGGGTTGCCACCGCCGGTCGGCTCCACGCCACTTCAATGGCCCCATCGAGGGTCGGCACCCGTCCCGCTGCGTAGCTGAGTGCATGCAGCGGCACGGTGACGTCGAACGAGGCATATCCCGCGGCCGTAGGGATGACACCGAGCATCGTCTGCTGGATCGCGACCAGCACGTTCGAGCCAAAGCCGTGTGAACGGCTATCGCCGTTGCCGAGGAGCGAGGCAAGGGGCGGGGTGAGGACATCCTGGTCCTGGGGGTGCCACATCTCCCAAGTGAAGGTTCCGCCCTGGGCCAGGATGTTGGCCCAACCGGGCCCCGACGCGTCCGTCAAGATATGCAGGATGTCGCTGTCCCGACCGGTAATCCGCAGCGCGTCGAGGACATCGGCGGCACTGACGACCGGCGGGGAGAAGGGCATGCTGTCGATGTAGTTGCTCACAGTCGTGACGTCGGACGGTGGAACGACCCCGAACTGCACGGCAAGTGCGTTGTCGACTTGCGGCGAGACCGCGCCTGAGCACGTGCACAGGTCGTCGTTTGACGCAACCGGTCTGCCCATGGCGTCCAGTCCGTCGGTGTAGTAACCCGCCGGCAGCAGGAGGTGGGCGTTGATGGCGGTCGCCAGCTCGAAGCCTCGCTGGCGCTGAGTTGCCACCTCGGGCGCCGGACGGCCAAGGGCGTCGGCCATGTCGGCGACGCGGTTGAACACGTTGTCCGCCAGCAGGTTGAGTTGCGTGTCGGTCGGAAACTGCGGGACGTCAGTTGGACCGGGGATGGTCCCGACAAGACCGTTGGAGCCGATGTTGCTCCAAAAGAAGTCCGACACCTTGACCACGACCGGATAGAGCGCTGTCAGCAGCGCCCTGTCGCCGGTGTGGATCCAGTACTGCCAAACCCACTCGGGGTAGTACGCAGTACCCTGGGGGATCTCCTGAGCCCCGAGCGCGGTCGGATAGATCTTGTTGATGGCACCGTTCGGCCAGAAGCGGGCCTGCGATTGGGCGAACTCGAGCAGGTCCTTCCTCGTCAGATTCGTCTCGCCGAAGGCATCCATGGCCGTCTGCGACTCGTTCGCTCCGTCCCCGACCCACGGGCCCTTTTCCCGCGTGGGGGTGTCGACGAACTGCTCCTGCATCGTGAACAAGGCCGAGTGGCGACCGAGGTCGAAGACCGCGTCCACCGTCTTGTCCGAGGAGGTGAACGTTCCGGCGTTCTCGTCGGGGACAGCATCGTGCCGGGTAAGGACGACGATGTTCTTCGTGGTGAGAGTCTCGCCCGGGTCGTCGATCTGGAGGTACCGGAAACCGAGGTAGTCGAAGGGGCGGAAGGTCTCGCGACCGCCGCCCCGCTCGACGTAGGAGTAACTCATGTTCGTGTGCTGGGTCCCCATTGTGGTCGAGACGTCACCCGACCGGTCGAGGAGGTACCCGGCGTGCATCGTCACCCGCCGGCCGGGCCGCCCGTGGCTGAAGGTGACCGAGGGGATCGCGGCGTAAACCTTCCCGAAGTCGGCCACGACGGCGCCAGATGCGAGGCGGGACACGGAGACAGCGTGGACCGGCTCGTAGACGATACGGGTCCGCACGGACACCAGATGAGTCCAGGGTGTGGTGGGATGAGGACCGATGACCATTGCCGGCTGCCACCCCAAGACCCGATAGGCGGCCTTGTCCCAGCCGATGGGCTCGACCGGGCCGTTGATGTTCTCGGTATAGTCGACCGGGTCGCCCTCCTCGTCGCGCTGGACGCCCGGCAGCCACGCACCGGGCAGGACCTCCCACGTGCCATCGGTGGTGATCACGTCGACCGTGCCGTCGGCGTGCAGCACCGTTATGCGGGCGATGACGCCCGGCGTGCCCTCCGGTCGGCCCTTGCCGGGGCCCTGCCAGTCGTAGATGATCCCGAAGGCGTTGGCCTTTCCCGCCTTGAGGAGGTGGGTGATGTCGGTCGTCTCGTAGTACTGCGAGTCCGGGTACGCGTACGCCTCGCCCTTGGCGGCCATCGACCCGTTCACATAGAGCTCATACTGCTGGTCAGCTGACACATACGCTCGGGCCCGGACGATTGGAGAGCCGCCGAGGGTCGCCTCCTTCCGGACGTAGCTGTACTCGTCCTTGTTGGCCCAGACGCCGGTGGTGTTCTGGACGTTGAACGTTTCTGGCGTGTCCAATTCCTCGACAGTGGGTCGCTTGATCCAGTCCGCGTGCCAGTCGCCGTCGTCCAAGCCGGTGTCGAATGTCTCGGCGCGCGCCAGCGGCCCGCGAGCTCCCGAGCCGTCCCAAGTCTGAACCGTCCACCGGTAGGTGGTGTCCGGCGCCAGAACGCGTCCCCCATACGGCACGAACGCCTGCGCCGCGGACACGATCTTGCCGCTGTCCCAGACCACCGGTGCCGCGCCGCGTCCCGGGCCGCCGAGAGCGGGGCGGGAGACCAGGATGCGGTACGCGCTCTGGACCGCGTCACGCCGACTGTCGCCGACGTGCCATCCGAAGTAGACGTCGGTTAGCCCGATACTTACGGGCGACGCCAAGTCGTCCACGGTCAACGCCAGCGGAGCCCTAGGGCCGCCGGAGGTAGCTCCGGCCACGCCGCCGCACGCGAGCGGCGCCAACATCGTCATGGCCACGACGACCACAACCAGTACAGCGCGGCCTTGGCACCCCACCCGCATCGGCCGAGTATCGCACAGCAACACCCAGGTGCGTCCGACGACGTCAGCCTGGTGCCGCAAAACTCGTGGGCGTAGCTCAGGTCGGAGGCCCGACTTCCCCTGATCACCGCGAATATGGCGACTGCCAGAGGGGTTCGAACGTAGTCCCATCACTTCCACCGAAACTGCGAGTCGGAGTTCGGTCAGGGGCCGACGTATACCGCGAGGTGTTGGCCGGTGAGCGTGGAGCCGGCAGCGACAAGGTCCGCGGGTGTGCCCTCGAAGGCGGTCCGGCCGCCCTCGTGGCCTGCGCCCGGACCGAGGAGTCCGTGCATCCGAGCATGTGAACTCCTATGCGCTGGCCGGCGGCTGCCTCAATCCGATGTCGTTGCCGTCGGCATCGCTGACCTTCGCCACGAGGAGCCCGGCGCCCACGTCGCTCGGCTCTTGAACCACCTGTGCGCCGGCGGCCTGGAGGGCGCCGATGGTGGCGGAAATGTCGTCGACGTCGAAGAATGGGACCGGCCCCGTCATGCCTTGGTCGTGTCCACTGGGGACGAGACCGATCTCGGCGCCATCGACGGAGAAGCCGACATAGTAGGGCGAGTCGACGTGGGGATCGGCACCGAACAGGACAGCAAAGACTGCCGTTGCCTTGGCGAGGTCCTTCACGGGGTAGAGCACGGTATTGCACTGAACTGGCATGGGTCTCCTCCTGTCACGTTGCACCACACTTGTGGGTCAGTGTGTATGACTCCGGAGCGTAGGAGAATGTGACAATTGGGTCAGGCAAGATCGCTGGCGGACCTCTTCGAGGCCAATCGGCCGCATCTTCGTGGCATGGCGTTCTCCATACGACCGCCCAGAGCGTTCCCCATCCCCACGGGTTAGGGTTGCTTTGCATGCGCGAACGGAGCATCTTCGCAGGGATTTCGCCTTGAGGTCAGTCTCCTCAAGCAACCTTCATGCCCAGAAGATCGAAGCGTTCCAACGCGACGGGTTCGTGGTGGTCCCGGATCTTCTCACCGAAGTTGAGCTGCAACGGTTCGGCAAGGCCGTTGACGAGTCCGTCGCTATTCGAAGTCGTCATGACACGCGACAGTTGGCCGAGAAGTCCCGATACGAACAGAGCTTCATGCAGTGCCAGAACCTTTGGGAGGACTGTCCAGGCGTCCGGCCCCTCACGTTTCATCCTGTGGTGACCGAGACAGCCGCCCGGCTCTTGGGGGTTGACGCCATTCGGATCTGGCATGACCAGGCTCTCTACAAGGAGCCCGGTGGCCGGGAGACCGATCCCCACCAGGATCAGCCGTACTGGCCCATTGCAGAGACCGACACCATCACGGCCTGGATCCCTTTCGAAGGGTCGACGCTGGAGAGCGGAGCCATGGGCTATCTGCCGGGATCCCATCAGTTGGGCATACGGAAGTTTGTCAACATCTTCTCCGGGAAGCCGGAGGACATCCTCTCCATAGACGCATTGAGGGACTGTAAGCCGGTGTACGTCGAAGTGCCGCCCGGAGGAGTGGCCTTTCACCACGGGCTCACGTTTCACCTGGCCCGACCGAATCGGACCAACCGCACCCGGCGGGTACATACGGCCATCTACTTCCGCGACGGTTGCGTGCGCGGATCAGAGCGCCCGCACCCATCAGTTGATCGGGCTGGCATCGCCATGGGCGAGGTCATCGACAGTGACGTCACCCCGATCGCATGGCCGAGAGCCGTGGCCGATCTCCCAATACCGCCGACCCGAGAGTGATCCCCGTCCACGCCGGGGAACCGCACGGACGTCCGCTCTGCCGCGCTCCGGTGTCGATGTGACGGCTCGATCCTTGGCCTAGCTGACCGCTGTTCCGCCGCCGCCTTTGACTTCCGCCAGGAGGCCGATGTGGGAATGGCCAAATCGGAGAGGCAGGTGGTTCAGGATGACCGTACCGATCAGCTCATTCGCAGGGGTGCTCAGGACGACCACGGCCAGATGGCCATCAGGCCTCCCCCGCGGCTTGGACACCGATGCGGCTGTGAAGCTTCCCGAGAATGCGAACAGGCAGACTTGTTGCCTGGTGGCCTCCACTTGGAGGGAGGCGAGAAGACCGGGGAAGCTCTTCTTCAGCTGCGTGAGCCGAACGCGATGGACTCCCGACAGCCTTCCCACCGAGTGCACCGATTTCGTAGCTGCCGGCAACCCGAGATAGCACCCGCTGTCCGTCGTCCCGAGATTGCTGCGAACCGTCGTGCATCCGCTGGTCAGCATGAGAACTGCCGCGAAGCACGTCGTCAGCAAGGCCATGGGGGCACCCTTGGATCGCTGCCTCAGTGCCGGTCTCATGAAGGCGATACCTTCGACGTGTCTGGTGTCGAGACGGGCGGTGCCCCAGCGACAGTTTCAAGCCCCAATCCTGCTTCGACCGGGGCGGCCAGAGCCTGGCGGTTCCAGCGCCCTCTGCGCACCTCGAGCGCCAGCTCGCCACACAGCACCCAGCCGACGACGAGGACCAGCCAGAAGCTCACCAATCGGTACAGAAGGACCGCGTCCACCGTCGGGGTCTGCGCGCCACCGAACTCGACCAACGCAATGGTGATGCTTCCTTCGACTGCACCCAAGCCGCCAGGGGTGATGGGAAGAGCCGCCGCCAACTGTCCAGCCCCGTAGGCAAGAAGCAAGCCCTTCCACGGGATATGTGAGTGGATGGCCAAGAACATGACGGCGAAGCACGCGCAATCAAACAGCCAGTTCGCGGTGCCCCAGAACACGATCCGCATCAGCTGTCGCCATCCCAGACTGACGGCGGTGATCGACCTCATGACTCGATCGATCTGGGCTGAGGTATCGCCCTTCGGTCGCCCGATGATCGAGTGCGAGGCGCTGAGCGTCGCCGAGACGACTCTGAGCAGTGGCTGTTCGTAGACGAAGAGTGCGCCGACCGCAATGGTTACCAGCAGCGTGCCAACGATGGCCGGAATGAGGTCGAGAGAGGCGCCTTCGCTTGCCGCCAGTGCCAACCCTGCAGCGGCGATCAACGAGAGCGAGACAGCAGCCGCAATGATTGTTCCGGCTGCCGACCAGGCCGCCAGGACGCTTCCGGCACCGAACCGTCGGAACCACCTGAATCCGTACACAGCCGAAATCGCGACCCCTCCGGGAAGGGAGTTCGCCAGTGCCTGTGCAGCGAACGTCACCTTCAACACGCGTCCAAGCCGCGTCTTCAAGCCACCGCACTTCAGCAGCTCGCGTTGCATCTGGGCGAAGCAGGTGAAGGAGAGTGCCTCCAAGATGACCGCCACCGCGACCCAATACCAGGCCAGGTGGCTAAGTACCGTGGACAATCCTGATAGCTCATCGGTGTGCGAGGTCAGCACCCAGAAGGCGGCAGCGACGATTCCGACACCAAGCACATACCGGATTCGCGGCCACAGGCGACGGATGCCCACTGGGTGGTGCATTGTGTCGTCACCGGCCACGGAATCTGCCACCATCACAGCTCTAAAAGATCTTTGTATAATACACCGCTAGTCCTCCGTGGAGTGGAAT
>JADEYI010002284.1_pt1 | contig 10206 bp, 6 predicted proteins | sample 8542331 | NCBI WGS metagenome assembly JADEYI01 (sample SAMN16510988, study PRJNA670497) | mine drainage metagenome | isolation source: biofilm near Copperflume 1 | place: Germany: Marsberg coppermine Kilianstollen | collected 2018-02
CTACTCCGGCAAGTGCGGACTTTGCAGCAACTTGTCCATCGTGGACTTCTTAACCCTATATGCCTGTCTCTTTCCTCGGTGGGGTAGCGTAATCGCCTCCAGCGAGCCGCTCTTGATCCAGCGTCTCACCGTAGTATCATCTACTCGCAACCTTCGCGCGACTTCACGCACGGTCAGCAACTCTTCCAGGTCTTCAACCATGTGTATAACTCCTGCTCCGTTAGAGGACGAAGTCTCTTTGGGACGCTTTTTCATAGTGGTGTTATGGCGTGTCATGATACACCTTTACAGTAGTTTGACAACGAACACGAACCTCGCACAGCAGCTTTACAAGAATGTATCACTGCTTGCCAGTTACCTATACTATACATATCGGTTCCAAATGTATTAGAATGAGGGCAATGGTTGGGTAAGCATACCTGGAACCCGCAAAACATGCCATTACCTTTCCTGGCTTCAGTCACCGCGATTTCACTATCGTGAGGGGTCTATATGTCCAAACTGAAACTGATTCTCAGCGATCTGCATCTTGCCAACGGGCGCGCCGGACTGGATGGCTTCGGCGCGCCACAACTGGCCGCGCTGCGCGGGCTGCTGCGCGCCACGCAGCCGGGCGGCCCGCTTGGCGCTGACAGCGACGTTGAATTCATCATAAATGGCGACTGTTTCGATTTTCTTGCCATTCGCCCCTATCTCGCTGATGGCATCATCACGCCGGATATCGCGCTGCAAAAGTGGGGGGAAATTCAGGCGGCGCATTCCGGCTTTTTCGAGACGCTGCGCGACTTCCTGCGCAATCCGGGCAGGCGCGTCACCCTTATCGCGGGCAACCACGACGCGGAACTGGCATTCGCGCAAGTGCGCCACGCTGTCGAATACGCTATCTGCGACGGCACGCCAGCGCGGAACGTCTTCCTGTGCGAAACGCGCTTCTACCGTCCTTTACCCGATGTGCATATCGAACACGGCCATCACTACGATTTCTGGAACAACACCGCAGAGGTATGGGACGAACACGGCCTTCCGCGCAGTTCTCAACCTACCACGCTCACGCTGCCCGTCGGAACGCAATATTTCCAACGCGCCGCTTACCCTATCAGCATGGCATATGGCTATTTTGACCACTTCGACCCCTCGATAGACAGCTCGCGGCAAATTGCCCTGCTCTGCCTGTTCAATCCGAAGCTGGTTGTGGAAACCGCGCAACGCGCCATGACCATGCTTTCCTACCCACGCACACCACTGGAGGGCCTGAAGCCGGGAGAGGAACACATACCAACGCGACTCTTTGAGACAGCCATGCTCGATTTGGCCGCCTTCCAACAAGACATGATCGCGCGCAAACCGGAATGGCAGGCCGTGGAAGCCTGGATGCGCGTTCATTCAGCAGAGCAGCAAGACCCCCAGGCCGGGGCGATAACGGAGTTTTACGAGTTACGCAATGCTCTCTCGCTGCCTCTCATCGAGGCGGTCAAAGCTCTTCTACAACCCAGACCCTACGCGATGGGCGAAAGTGTCGCGCTGGGTATGCGAAGCATCCTGCGCGCAGACTCCACACTGCGCTACGCCATAGCCGGTCACACGCATATGGTGCGCCACGACACGCTCAATGAGGGCGCGCAGACCTACTTGAACACGGGCACCTGGACGACGCGCGAGTCTACGCCCGCGCCCGATGACGTAACGCCAGAACTGGCGCGCTGGCTGCGCGAACCCTGGCGAGCAGCCAGCCCCCTGCAAGACATTACGCAGATGGTTTTTGTGGTAGCGCGTGGCGAAGATGGGCAACCATCAACCGCCAGCCTGTGTGTATGGGAAGGTGGAGAGCAGGGCCACTACCGGGTTGTATCCTGAAGGAAAGAATAGAAGCATAATGAGTGAAACACAGCACGCAACAACACAACGCCAGAAGCTGATGATAGTCGATGGACATGCCATGATCCACCGCGCCTTTCACGCTGTGCCGGAAGACCTGACCACCAGCAAGGGCGAGGTAGTAAACGCAACCTTCGGTTTTACCTCCATACTCATCAAAGAGCTGGCCGAAATTAAACCGGATTACGTGGCCGTGGCCTTTGACCGGCCCTCGCCCACCTTCCGGCATGTGGAATATGCCGCCTACAAAGCGCGCCGGCCATCTCTGCCCGATATCATGCGCCCGCAGTTCGCGCGTATTCGCGAGATCGTCGAGGCTTTCGGTATCCCCATTTACGAAAAGGACGGTTTTGAAGCCGACGACGTGATCGGCACCCTTTCCGTGCAGGCCACGCAGCAGGGAGTTGACACCGTCATCCTGACCGGTGATATGGACACGCTGCAACTGGTCAACGACCATGTGCGGGTGAAGATCGCCAAACGCGGCATCAGCGACATCACCGACTATGGCATTCCACAGGTCATCGAACGCTATGGGGGGCTGTTACCGGAGAAGCTGCCAGATTTCAAGGGGCTGGTGGGCGACACCTCCGACAATATCCCCGGCGTACCCGGCATCGGCCAAAAAACCGCCATCAAACTGCTAAGCGAGTATGGCGACGTGGAAGGCGTGCTGGCGCACATCGACGACCTGTCACCAAAAGAGCAGCGCCTGTTGCGCGAGCAGAGCGCGCAGGCGCTGCAATCGAAACACCTGGCAACAATAGTGCGAGATGTCCCCGTGCAACTTGACCTGCAAGCCTGTCGCGCCGGGCAGGTACGGCGCGAACAGGCCGTCGCGCTCTTCCGCGAACTGGAGTTCCGCACGCTGGTAGATAAGATTCCCGGCGGCGCGGGGAGCGCTTCCACTGCTGGTGAGAAGCCACGGCCTGAAGCGATACCAGCGTTGGACGAAGAACTCATGGAGGCTGCCCCGCTGGGCATCGTCTCTATTGTCAAACCGCCCGCGCCGCCCCCCATTGCGACCATCAGCCTGCCCGGCACCCCTGCGAGCGCACCACATGCCCAGGCCGGGAAGCCGCCGGTCGCGGCAAGCGTCACAACGGCGGAACAAAATGAACTGATGCAGCCCAGCCTCTTTGAAACGATAGAGACCGCGCCGGCCAGACAGTTGCGCCACCCCGTCATTCCTCACAACGGCAAAGCCGAAGAGATCAACACGCTTTTCATCGACGCCAGAGAATCGATGCAAACGAAGACAACCATCATCAACGACGTAGATGCGCTACACGACCTGGCGCAGCGCATGAAACGAGCGGGCGCGTTCGCCCTGGACACCGAGACGACTTCCAATGATCCCTGGCACGCCGACCTGGTAGGCATGTCATTTGCCATGCTGCCCGGCGAGGCTTACTACATTCCCGTTGGACACGCGCAAACCATTGACGGCTCGGAAGCAGGCCAGCAATTGCCGCTGGCATACGTGCTGGCGCAATTGAAACCCGTGCTGGAAGACGCCAACGCGCGCAAATACTGTCACAATGCCAAATTTGACCTGCTCATGTTCTTGCGTAACGGCATCACCGTGAATGGGCTGGCCTTCGATACAATGGTAGGGGCCTACCTGACCGACCCCGGCAGGCGCGGCCTGGGGCTGAAAGACCAGGTCTTCCAGAGGCTGGGACATGTGATGACGGAAATTTCGAAGCTGATCGGCACCGGCAGCAAAGCCATCAGCATGGCGCAGGTAGCTATTCCACTGGCTGCCGATTACGCGGGCGCGGATGCCGACATGACCCTGCGGCTGGTGGCGTCCATTGCCGAAGATTTGCGTCGCTACCAGCTGCTTGACCTGTTCTACAATATCGAGATGCCACTGCTGCCCGTGTTGATGCAAATGGAAATCTACGGCATCGCGCTGGATGGCGCCTTCTTGCGCGAGCTTGACGCGCGTTTTAGCGAACAGATTGGCGCGCTCGAAAAAGAGATTTACGACTCGGTCGGGCATCAATTCAACATCAACTCGACGCGCCAACTGGGCGAGATCCTCTTTGGCGAACTCAAGCTGCCATCGGGCAAGAAGAATAAGACAGGCTTCTCGGTCAGCGCGGACGTGATCGAAAATCTGCGCGGCAAGCATCCCATGGTCGATCACTTGCTGGAATATCGCCAGTTCACCAAGCTCAAATCCACCTATGTCGACGGCCTGCTGGCCCTGATGGAACCCGAAACGGGGCGCGTGCATACCACATTCAGCCAGACCACGGCATCGAGCGGGCGGCTTTCTTCAAGCAACCCCAACCTGCAAAATATCCCCATCCGCACCGAGGTGGGCAGGCAGTTGCGCCGCGCCTTCGTCGCCGCCCCCGGCTACCGTCTGCTGACAGCCGACTACTCGCAGATCGAACTGCGCATCCTGGCGCACATCACGCACGAGCCGCGCCTGGTAGAAGCCTTTAACGCCAACGAGGATATCCATAGCATCACGGCTGCCTCCCTGTTCAACATCGCGCTGGCCGAGGTCACGAAAGACCAGCGCCGCCTGGCAAAAACCGTGGTCTACGCCGTGCTGTACGGGCAATCGGCTTTCGGACTGGCGCAAATCACCAACATGAGCAACAACGAGGCTGGCGAGTTTATCAAACGCTATCACGAAACCTTCCCTCATATCAAGGAATACGTCGAGCGCACGCTCAACCAGGCTCGCAAGCAGGGCTATGTCAACACCATGTATGGGCGCAAACGCTTCTTCCCCGATATGGCTGGCCTGCCTTTCAACGAACGACAGGCGCTCGAACGTGAAGCCATCAATATGCCCATCCAGGGCAGCAACGCCGACCTGATTAAAATCGCCATGCTCAACATCCATCACGCCATCACGCAACAACGCCTGCGCACGCGCATGATCCTCCAGGTGCATGACGAACTGGTCTTCGAGGTGCCCGACGACGAACTGGACATAGCCCGCAAGCTGGTGAGACGCGAGATGGAGGACGTAGAGAAGCTGCTCGTCCCCATCAAAATCGAGATGAAGGTAGGCAGGAACTGGTACGAAGCCGAACCGGCGGAATAAAGATTTGCTCAAGAGAAAACGACATGACGCCTTCGAGCGTCATGTCGTTTTCTCTTGAGCAAATCTTTAGATGCCATCCTCAAATCTTGAGTCCATGTTGACTCTCTTCGGGGTATCGTAGAGAAGTGACAGGTGTTCCTGTGAGCATTTCGACGATCAAGCATGGGAAGGAAGTAGATACAATGATTGAAAAAGACCAGCTACCCCTGGCGGATGATCAACTCAGGGTCTCAAGCAAGGAGCAGCCACAGGCATCGATTGAAGCTGACCCAACACAGCTTGTTCGTCCAGAGGTGCGGCCAGGAGCATTCCCTGGCAATGAACGCATCCGCTTTATCTATCCGCGCCGGCCAACGCTGCGACGTATCCGCGCGGGGGTACTCGAAGCTACAGCCGTCACCCAGGCCCCGCAGAGCGTACTGGGGCGTGTCAAACGCGTGCTGATCGGCTCACCCATTCCCTCGTCACGGGCAGAACACGAGCGGCTGACCAGGTTCAAGGCCCTGGCGGTGCTCTCGTCGGACGTGATCTCCTCGGTCGCTTACGCCACCGAGGCTATACTTGCCAGCCTGATCGCTGCCGGTTCGGTTGCCCTGGGATTGACCTTACCTATCGCCATCGCCATCGTAATCTTGCTGGCTATCGTGGCGCTTTCCTACCGCCAGACTATACCGGCCTATCCTAATGGCGGCGGGTCCTACATCGTGGCGAAGGATAACCTGGGAACGCTGCCGGGGCTGGTGGCCGCCGCCTCGCTCATGATCGATTACGTGCTCACCGTCTCGGTCAGCGTGGCCGCGGGGGTGCTGGCGCTCGCCACGCTCTTTCCCACTTTATCCGCCATTCCAATCATCGTGAGCATCGACGTGGCGCTTGTACTGCTCATCATGATGGTGAACCTGCGCGGCGTGCGCGAGTCAGGCTCGATCTTTGCCATCCCCACCTACATTTTCATCGCCAGCGCTCTCCTGCTCATCGGGGTAGGCATCTTCAAGTCCTTTGTCTTCCAGCACAATCCCATCATCGGTTCCTTTGCCTACGTGAAGACTACCGAGCCGCTCTCGATCTTCCTGATCCTGAAATCCTTTGCCGCGGGCTGCGCGGCGCTCACGGGAACCGAGGCCATCTCCAACGGCATCCCCGCCTTCAAGAAACCAGAGGCGCGCAATGCCGCCACCACCCTCACCTGGATGGTGATAATCCTGGGAACGCTTTTCATCGGCACAACTGTGCTGGCGATGTCCTATCATCTCGAGGCCGTCCCCAGTGGCAACCCGACCGTCATCGGGCAGATGGCAAAGCTGGTGTTTACCGGGCCGCTCAACTTCATGTTTCCCGTGTTCCAGCTCGCCACGCTCTTCATCCTGACGCTGGCGGCCAACACCAGCTACGCCGACTTCCCGCGCCTCTCTTCCCTGCTGGCGCGCGACCACTTCCTGCCGCACCAGTTCGCTTTCCGGGGTGATCGCCTGGCCTTCTCAATCGGCATCGTCTTCCTGGCAACCATGGCGAGCCTGCTGCTCGTTGTCTTCAAGGGAGATACCACCAGCCTCATCAACCTGTACGCGGTAGGAGTCTTCATGTCGTTTACCCTCTCACAGGGCGGCATGGTGCGCCACTGGTGGCGTCTGCGCCGTGAGAAGCAGGGCTGGCAGCGCAGTCTTATCATTAACGGCCTGGGCGCGCTCACCACGCTGGTGGTAGCGCTGGTGATCTCCTCCACCAAATTCCTGTCGGGAGCCTGGATCGTCGTTATCCTCATCCCCCTGCTGGTCCTCATGTTCCTCGGCATCCACAAACATTACATGCACGTAGAACACGAGCGCACTACAGAGATTCCTATCCGTCCGAAGGACATCCAGCACCGTTTTATCGTACCGGTGGCGCGCCTGAACTCCGCGACCAAACACAGTCTGACCTATGCCCGCTCGATCACGCAAGAGGTGACTGCCGTGCATGTAGGGCGCGACCAGCGCAAGACAGAGAGCTTGCGCGCCGCGTGGGAAGAGTGGCAAAACACGCTTCCTGAACGCGAACGCACGCACCTGGACATCGTCGAGCTGGGGAAACGCTCGCTCGTGCGATCCCTGCTCGATATCATCGATGCCACGCAGCAACAGCACGCCGGCGAGACGCTAACGGTCATGCTGCCGGAAATCACGCACGTCTCGCCATTCGGTCGCCTGTTGCATAATCCCTTCATCCTGCAATTGAAGGCCAGGCTGTTCTTCCGGCCCGCCATCGTGGTGACAAATCTGACTCACACGGCCTCGGAGCAACTGCTTGCCTTACAACCAGAGGAGATGCGCCACCGCTTTATCGTTCCCATCGCTGAACTGGACCGGCCTTCCTTACAGAGCCTGGCCTATGCCCGCTCGATCTCGCCCTACGTGACGGCGGCGCACGTTGCCATGGATGAGCAGGAAGTGGAGGTGGTACAGGAGAAATGGGAGCGCCTGCAAAAGCACCTCGCGCCCGAAGAGGAAACATCTCTGGTAGTGATCGAATCGCCGTACCGCTCCCTGCTGCGCCCGCTGTTAGCCTACATTGATACGGTGCATACGTTGTATCCTGAAGATACGCTGACCGTCATCCTGCCAGAGTTCGTGGTAGCGCACTGGTGGGAAATTCCGCTGCATAACCAGACAGCCTTCCAGTTGAAAACAGCCTTGCTGAGCCGCGCCGGCATCGTGGTCACAGACATTCCACAACACCTGCCCGGAGAACTAAAGGAGAGATGAGCAGGTGGCCGTCATTTTATTGCGCAAGCGATCAGGGCGGGGGGCCGCAAGAGCCGCTAAGCCCCACCCTGGCAACTTCTACTACTTCTTTAACGTTATTGACTACGCGCGCCCCGCATTGCAAAAGCGCGCGTATTGCCTTTACTCCTTCACCGCCAGTATAATCACGCACCTCAATACCGGTTTGTCGCAACAAAGTATCTTCGTCAGTCAAAGTCCCGGCAGAAGCGTTACCATCAGTGAGAGCAACGGGGGCAAGCAACAGCGTAATCATGCCGCGTTGCGCGGCTTCCACGGCTTCGCGCAGCAGCGACAGGTTGCCGGGACCAACAGGCACGGGACAGAGTATCAATACTGTCACCTGCGCCAGGCGAAGGCGCACCTCTTCCAGCACAGCAGGGGAGATGGGCGAGTAGGGCTGCTCGGTAATAACATCCTGGGCGAGCCGCAGGGCCAGCGTATGATCGCTATCACCGATGTTCAAGGCTCCCGCGCTAAACGGGATACGCGCATCCGCCAGCGCGCGCATCAGAAGTTCGCCAGAACCGCCGCCTGCCATGACATGCACGCGCGGCTGCATCGCGTGCTGTTCATCACCGGCGACTGCGTCGTTTCCAGGTGGCAAAATACTGATATGCTCCGCGCCGCGCAGGATGCCAACCTGCACGTTGATCCCGTACACACGCCTCAGCAGGTGCGGCTCCAGCACTTCGGCGGGCGTCGCATCAGCCACGATGCCGCGTTGAAAGAGTACCAGGCGCGGGAAATAACGCGCCGCCAGGTTCAGATCGTGCATGGCAGCAATGACCGTGACGCCCGTCTCGCGATTCAGTTTCTGCACCAGTTCCAACAACTCTATCTGGTATTTGATATCCAGGTGAGAAGTCGGCTCGTCGAGCAGCAGCAAGGCGGGCCGCTGCGCCAGCGCCATCGCGACCATGACCCGCTGGCGTTCGCCCCCGCTCAATTCGTTGAAAATGCGCCCGGCCAGCGTCTCGATATCAGCCGCCTGCAAAGCCCCGCGCACGATGTTCTGATCTTCTTTCGTGTGCGAGCCGAGCAAACGCACATAGGGAGTGCGCCCCAGGCCCACCAGCTCTTCGACGCTAAAAGCAAAAGGCACATGCATTTCCTGCGGAACGACGGCCACGCGCCGCGCTACCTCGCGCCTGCCCCATGCGCGCGAATCTCTCCCATCCAGCATCACCACTCCCTGTTGCGGGCGCAAAACCCCGCTTATCAGCCGCAACAGGGTAGTTTTGCCGGAGCCATTTGGTCCCAACAGGCCGACCATCTCCCCGGCGCGCACCTGGAAATGCACATCATAGAGCAAGGGTTGGCGATTATAACCAAAGGTGATGCCCGGCATGTCTAAAAGAGGGTTGTTGTCTACCATCGGTAAGCTCGCTTATTGTTTCGCAGCAGGAAGAGGAAGAATGGCGCGCCTACCAGGGCGGTGAAGACGCCAACGGGCAGGGTAGTTGGCGCAATTACCGTGCGGGCCAGCAGGTCAGCCAGTATAAGAAAAATCGCCCCCGCCAGCGCCGAGGCTGGCAGCAAAAGGCGATGGCGCGGACCAAGCAGCAGGCGCATCGTATGAGGCACTACTAGCCCGACAAAGCCGATCAATCCACTGATCGAAACAGCCGCAGCCGTTAATAGCGAACCTACCACAATGATGAGTAGTTTGTACCGTTCGACCTGCAACCCCAGGTGAGCCGCGCCCTCTTCGCCCAGCCCGAAGGCATCCAGCGCGCCCGAAAGCATCCACGCCAGCGCAAAACCCACCACAACAAAGCTCCCTACAATCACATCTGGCATCCATGTTGTCACTGAAACGCCGCCCGCCAGCCAGCTAAACAGGCTGTCCAGGGTAAATTGCGCGTGAGGGCTGATTGTCAAGATCAGCGTTTGTATGGCAACCAGCACCGCGTTGATGACCACACCCGCCAGTAACAAAGTCACAACGGGCGTCTGACCGCCGACACGCGCAATGGCATACACGAACAGCACGGAAAGCACAGCGCCAAAGAAGGCCAGCATCGGCGTAAGCGAAAAATAAGCGCCATTGATAATAGCGTCATATGGCAGGACGAAAGCAATGGCTGCGCCCAGCGCCGCGCCTGACGACGTGCCGATCAGGTATGGATCGGCCAGTGGGTTGCGCAACATCCCCTGAAAAAGCACGCCCGCTACCGAGAGAGCCGCGCCAACCAGTCCCGCGCCAATCACCACCGGCATACGCGACTGCAACACGATCACCTCCACCGTTGGGTCCCATTGACGGGCGAAATGAAAAAGCCCTGTGCTATTGAGCAGGATACGCACTATAACGCTGCCAGGTATAGCAATCGCGCCAAAGTTGACGCCCAGGAAAATCGCTACCACCAGCGCTATTGCCAGCGCCCCCAAAACAAGCGATGCCGGTAAGCGGCGGCTACGTTCGCGCCATGACTGTATGAATGTAGTGCGAGTTGCCATTTTCATGATACGGCAGTATATTCATATCCGGCAGAA
>JADEYI010002285.1_pt1 | contig 10203 bp, 5 predicted proteins | sample 8542331 | NCBI WGS metagenome assembly JADEYI01 (sample SAMN16510988, study PRJNA670497) | mine drainage metagenome | isolation source: biofilm near Copperflume 1 | place: Germany: Marsberg coppermine Kilianstollen | collected 2018-02
ATGCGAACAGCACTCCCGGCAGTGCGATCGGCCTGACCCTGGGAGTGGATGCGATTCAGGAGTTTTCCGTTGTGACGTCCAACTATGACGCCACCTATGGGCAGACATCGGGCGGCGTTATCAATGCGGTCACGCGCTCCGGCACGAACCAGTTGCACGGCGAGGCCTACGAATATCTGCGCAACAACGTCTTCGACGCCAACAATTATTTCGACAAGACATCGCTTCCGCTGCGACGCAATCAATACGGCGTCGCTGTGGGCGGGCCCATATGGAAAGACCACACATTTTTCTTTACGAATTATGAAGGTCTGCGCTGGGCGCAGACCACCACCACCACTTCGATTGTGCCTTCGGCAAATGCGCGGCAGGGAAAGCTGGTGGCCGGAACCGTCGTGGTCGATCCTAAAGTCACGCCGTTTCTTGCGTTGTGGCCAGTGGGCACAGACGACAACGGCGACACCGCCAAGTACATATTCACTGCCAAGAACCCCTCTTACGAAAACTTCGGCACCGTCAAAATCGACCATCAATTCCGTCAGCAGGACAATCTGGCTGGAGTCTTCTCCATCGATGACGGCAACACCTCTTCGCCAGACGCGCTCAACTCCATCTTTGTGGGCACGTCGGTGCGGCGCACCACCGGCGCCCTCAGTGAAACCCACATCTTCAGCCCATCGCTTTTGAATGTGGCCCGCATCGGTGTAAATCGCGTCGTGGCTCAGGGCCTGGTTTCCTCGCGCGGGAACAACCCTGCTGCGACCGATCCTGCGCTCGGCATATTGCCGGGCCGGTATGCCCCTGCTCTCAGTGTGCCGCCCCTTACCTTCTATGGCGGTGGACTCAATGGCCTGGCGACGACGAATTTCCATTTCACCACCTACCAGGGATACGACGACGTCAGCATCCAGAAACGCGCGCACACCATCAAGATTGGCGCGGACTTCATCCACTACGACAGCAACATGCAGGTGGCCGCCACTCCCAACGGAGAATATGACTTCAACGGACTGAAGCAGTTTCTTACGAATCAACCGAACATCTTTTATGCCGATCTGTCGTATCCGGCGGGCCAGACCACAGGCGTTCCCACCGGAGTGGGTTTTCCGGAGCGTGGTTTTCGTCAGAATGTGATGGGGGCCTATATCCAGGATGACTGGCGCGTGCGGGACAACCTCACCGTCAATCTGGGTCTGCGCTATGAGCGTGCGAGCGTAGTTACAGAGGAGCACAATCGCGTATCCAACATCTACGACCTGACCACCACAAATTTGAATCCCGGTGCACAGCTCTACAACAACCCGACGAACAAGAACTTTGAACCGCGCGTCGGGTTTGCCTACGATCCTTTCCGGAACGGCAGGACCTCGGTCCGTGCGGCATATGGCATCTTCGATGTGCTGCCTCTGGTCTATGAAATGGGGCTGCTGGAGATGTACTCTGCGCCCTTTTCATCGCTGGCGCAGATCGGTGGCCAGGCGCCAGGCTCGTTTCCCAATGGCGGGTACGCGCAGATCATCAGCGGCAAGCCGATTCCGCAACGAGTCGGCTCTATTCAGCGCAATCCGGGACGCAATTACATCATGCAGTACAGCATGAGCGTGCAGCAGGCGATCACCCCCACCACTACATTCCTGCTTGCCTATGCCGGCACGCGCGGCGTGCGGATGAGTGACCTTGCCAACGATGCCAACTATGGAACGCCCGTGCTGACGCCTAACGGATACCAGTTCAATCCCGCATCACGAAACACGGCCCTGGGCGGTGTCCGTCAACTGACATGGGGAGATAATTCTTTCTACAACGGACTACAGGCGCAGTTGAACAAGCAGTTCAGTCACGGCGTCCAGCTCAAAGCGTCATTTACCTGGTCGAAAAGCATCGACGGATTCTCATCGACCAGTTTCCCCACCAGTTATCAGAATTCAGTCTCCCTGCTGTTTTTCGATCGCAAGCTAAACCGTGGACCGTCAGACTTCAGCGTTCCGCGAGTGGCCGTGGTCAATGGCCTGTGGGACCTGCCGAAAACTGAAACGGCCCCGCCCGTCGTGAAGGCGATTGCGAATGGCTGGGTCGCCAGCGGAATTCTGCAGATCGAAGATGGAATGCCCTTTACGCCGGTTATCAGTGGCGACGCTTTGAAGGAAGGCATCAACTCGCCCTTCGATGTCCCGAACCGGATCAAAACAGGGAGCTGCTCCGGCAATCCTGTCAACCCCGGAAACCCGAACCACTACATCAAGACGAACTGCTTTACTTTTGCAGGAGCTTATCCGACAGGGGTGCTGGGCAACGCAGGACGCAACTCGATTACTGGCCCTGGCCTTGCCGAGCTGGATATATCCGGCGAGCGCAATTTCGGACTCCCGTTTATTTCCCAGGCGGCACATCTCCAGTTCCGTGCGGACGCCTTCAATGTTCTGAACCGCGCTAACTTCCAGGCTCCTGTGACGAACAATAAACTGTTCAATGTCAGCGGAGCACCCATCACAACTGCGGGCCTGATCACATCGACCGCTACAACTTCACGGCAAATCCAGTTGGCCCTCCAGCTAATCTGGTAACAGGGAAGTCATGAAGCCAACTACTGCGTGCCTCATCCTTGCCGCCGGTCTTCTGGCGGCAAGGGGCTTTGCGCAAACTACCTCCGTTCCTCCGGACACCATCTTCTACAACGCGAAAGTATGGACTGTCGACCCTTCATTGCCACAGGCTGAAGCTGTCGCTGTAACAGGTTCCAGGATCGTGAAAGTTGGAAGCGATGCCGAGGTGCTGCATCTCAAGGGAGCCAATACCCATGTGATCGATCTCCACGGCAAATTGGTATTGCCGGGCTTCAACGACGCGCACACGCATTTTGAAAATGCGACGCAGTGGTTTTTTGAAGTTCGCCTGATGGATACAAACAGCGAAAGTGAAATGCTGAAGCGTCTCGCCCAGACGGTGCAGCGCGTTCCGAAAGGAATGTGGATTACGGCCACAGATATGGGTGCGTTCGCGGGCTGGGCAGCGGAGAAGAGCAAGAGCAGCAATTTCCAGCCCATCGCGCCTGACCTGGCGGCTGTCGATGCCGTGTCTCCAGACAATCCCGTTCTTCTGCAACGGTACGATGGTGTCTATTTTGTAAATTCAGCGGCCTTGCGATTGGCCCGGCTTACAGAGAACACGCCGGACCCGAAAGGAGGCCGCTATGGAAAAGATCCGCAGACAGGGAGACTGAATGGGATGCTCTACGGAGAAGCCGGCAAGCAGATGGTCCAGGTCATGCCTCCGGTTTCGATGGCCATAAAGCTGATTGGCGCGCGGGGCGTGATCAAGCAGTTGAATCAATACGGCATCACTTCGATCCAGGACATTTCAAGGCTCGATGCAATTTCTCAGAAGCACGTTTTTCCGTCGAACATCGAGAGAAGCTATTCCGATGTAAATATTTTTCGCAACCTGGATGCGCAGGGCCAGCTCACGGTTCGCGTGTATGCCTATATGCCTCTGGCAGTGTGGCCCGATCTGGCCGGATATGGGATCTATCCGCATTCCGGCGACGATCACATCCGCTACGGAATTCTCAAGGACTTCGCCGACAACGGCATGATGTTCCAGCCGTATACTGACCATCCGAATTATTCCGGCGGCCCCACGTTTCGCTTTGTGGACAATGAGACGGAGCAACGCGAAATTACCGCAGCGGATAAAGCCGGGTTCGACATTGGCATTCATGTGATCGGAGACAAGGCCCTTCACAATGTCCTCGATTGGTATGCGAACGCAATTCGTGCCAATGGTCCGCGAGACCGCCGGTTCCGGATCATTCACGCGGAAAAAGCTACCCTGCCGGACCTGAAGCGTGCCGGGGCCATGCACATGATCGCCGATGTCACGCCGTATCACCTATTGGGAAACGCGGATGCGGTGGAACGTTCCATCGGTCCTGAGCGCGCAAAGTGGGCATTTGCATGGCGCACGATGATCGACAATGGCGTCCGCGTGAACCTTGTTTCCGACATGCCGGGTCTTTTTAGTAAGCAGGACATTGCTCCGTTCAATCCAATTCAAAACATCTATTATGCAGTGACCAGGAAAGATCTGAAGGGAATGCCCGCTGCGGGATGGCATCCGGAGCAACGCATGACGATCCAGGAAGCGATCCAGGCATATACATATAACCCGGCATATTCCTCCCATGAGGAGAACATCAAAGGGTCGATCACTCCGGGCAAGCTGGCGGATCTGGTGATCCTTTCAAACGATATTTTGTCAATACCGCCCGACGATATCCTGCATACGAAGGTTCTTGTCACCATGATGGGCGGAAAGATCGTGTACGCCCGCCCGGAAGAAAAACCAATGTAGAATCAGCCGCGGTTGCGGATTGCCGGCAATCTCAGGCAGGTTCATGTGGGGTTGACAGCAAACGTCTACAGTGGCGCGCAATCTGGATCTCTTCCTGACTTGGCATGACGACTACTTTTGAATCGGAGCCCGCCGTCCTGCTGTCAATGCCCAGAAATCCCAATCCATCGCAGACGAGATCACGAATCTGCTGGCTGTGTTCTCCGATGCCTCCGGTGAAGACCAGCAGATCCAGGCCACCCAGTTCGACGGCATAAGCACCAATGAATCTCCGTATAGCGCTAACGAAGACGTGAATGGCACGAGTGGCCCGCGAATCTCCACGAGTCATGGCCAACTGGAGCGCACGCATGTCATGCACCCCCCCGGAAAGGGCCGCCAGCCCCGATCCATGATTCACCAGCTTTTCCAGCGCGTTCGCATCCATGTTCAGGGAGCGCATCAAAAACAGCAGCACCCCTGGGTCCAGGTCACCGGTACGGGTCATCATGGGAATCCCTCCGGTAGGGGTCATCCCCATGCTTGTATCGATGGAGATTCCGTCGCGCAGCGCCACCAGACTGGCGCCGCTTCCCAGGTGCGCGCACACTACCCGCGAAGGAAGATCTTTCCCAAGCTGGTGCAGCACCGATTCATAAGAAAGCCCGTGAAAGCCATAACGCTGAATGCCCTTGTAATACAGTTCGTCGGGCAGCGCGAAGCGGAAGGAGGTCTCTGGCATGGTGATGTGAAATGCCGTGTCGAAGCACGCATACTGCCGGGTCTGTGGGAAAATCTGCTCTGTTTTGCGCAGAAGTGAAAGCGCGGGAGGAATGTGCAGCGGAGCGAAATGCACCGCCGCCTCCAGCGTCTCAATCAACGCCGGTGTGATCTGCTGGTGCCTCCGTAAATGCGGCCCTCCATGCACCATGCGATGCCCGATCGCCTCCGGAGCAGCGTCGGAGAATCTTGCAAGCGCGCGCACAATTTCATCCAGTGCGTCCGCCTGCGTACCAGAGAGAAAACTTTCATCGAGCAGTGTGCGGCCTGACGAATCGCGGATTTTCAGTCTGCCATCAGGCGTACCAATGTCGTCCGCCTGCCCGTCAAAAACGGCCCTCTCATCCCCGCCTTGCTCCTGGTACAGGCCGAATTTCAGGGACGATGATCCGCTGTTTACCGACAGAATCAAAGGGTCAGTTTCTGAGGGTGCCCGCATGGCCATAGTTTAGCCTGCCCGGCACTGGGCTAGCGCGCGGGCTGAACCAGTTCCATAATCGTGTTCTCGGACTCGGTGCGGACTGTGCCTTTCACATCGCTGAGGTGCTTCCATGCGGGATCTGATTCCAGCCCTTTGCGCACCTTGGCGACCGTTTCTCCCCGCTCCCCAAAACTATTCAGGTCCCGATATTCATAGATGAACAGCGCGTCCCAGGGATCGCCTACGGGATAGCGGTTCAGATAGATTGCGTAGCGGCTCAGAACGCCTTCCTTCAGCCACCCCTGCACCTGCGGGATGACATAGCCGTCCACGTAGGACTTGTACTGGGCGAGAGAATTATAGCTATACGGGATCACGTAGAAGATCCTTTTTCCCGGCGGCCCGGGATCGGTTGCTGTTCCCTCCCACGCCAGGTCCGCCGAGTAGGTCTCGAGCGGTTTTGCCAGCTTGAGACCAGCGGCGTCGAGCCCGCCCGGAGTCTTGCGCTCAATTTCCATCCAGCGTTCGGTGGCAGCATAGGTGGAAAAATCGAGCACCAGCATGGCATCCCACGTTTGGGTTACATAGGGATTGAAAAGTATCTGATAATTTTTGAGAACGCCCTGGCTCTGGAGCTGTTCCAGCTTCGCCCCCTCGACGTTCGCCAGATATGCGCGAAAGGCCGGGCGGTTCTCCGTTTGACAGCGATACGTGATCAGCAATTGCCGCGGGCCTCCCTGTTGGGCTGCGAGTGGGTAGCCGCCAAGCAGCGGCACGATTACCAGAGGCAAAATGAGCCATAGATATTTGCGCAGCGCTGATTGGATCTCAAGGCAGACTCCGGAACAAGATTCGCGGAAGTAGCATGGCATAAGCAGGGTCCTTTCAAATTCAACCGACGATGGTGTTCAAAGTCCGGGGAGCATCTTTTTTGGAGCGGGCTGTATCAACATAACAAATATTGTATTGTATGTAAACAAAAAGCATATAAGGCCGGATTGATCGTCAATATCTGCTCGTGTCCGCGCGCTTTTCCGCACTAATTTTCAATACGGTACGATCAGTGCAAGTCGTATTCCTCTGCTCGCATTTACAAGATCGCTGTAGCGAAGCCCGATATCGGAAATGCGCGGTAATACGCATTCTTTTTTGACGCTGCTCGTGGAAAATATCAGTAAGAATGCAGCGACGGGAGAATTTGTATTTCGTGCTATATTGTGCAATATAGCTTTTGACTGTTGATCGCTGCGCGGGTAAGCGCCCCCGATACTGGCTTTCTGCGATTTTATCCGTACCTTGATTGTGAGGATCCAAAGAATGGAATTCAGGGCAATCCGCTCATGGCTGCTACAGCGCCGCGTTCCGACAATCTTGTTGTATGCATTGTTGCTGGCACTTTCGGTATGTGTGCCGACCGTTGCTCATGCACAGTCATCGGCCAACCAGGCTGTTACGTTTCGACCAACGCGAGCGCCGGTTCCACCGCCTGACTGTGAAGCATATGTCGGCTATGACCGTTACACGGTATTGCCCGGGTATCTGTTGCCCACCTCTGCGGGTCCGGCGACCTGCATCCCGTTCACCACAGTAAAAGCGCATCCACCTGCGGGATACAAAGGCGATTTTTATGTGGATGAATTTACTGATGCCAAGCTGCGCCAACGCTGGGAAAAATGCAAGACCGACAAGGTGTGTTATGACCGGGTGCAAAAGCAACTGACTGCGCGCCATCCCCCGAACAAGGAGTATGGCACTACCTCGCCGCGTAATATCTATCTGCTCGGCAAGATCGAGGAGAAGGGCGGCGACACCGATCTGCGCACGATTCGGCGGCCGGCGTTTTTCGCCAGGGCCCCCTACCGCGAATCGATCGCCACCGATGAGGCGCGGACATACACCGTCGAATTCACGGCCCCGCCGGAGCCCTACGAGCGGATCCACAAGCACATGACGGCGGACATCAAACTGCGCGGGTGGTATATCCGAGGTACAGGAATCGACAACCCCAGGGGAGGCAAAATACGTTCTTTGATTATCGTCAGCGGAGGAGGTGGCGACCGCATCGCCGCAATTCAGGATCCCGCTGATAGCTATTACCGGCTAATGCCGGATGGCACGACCGTGTCGAATTCCTTTCCCAACAATAGAACGGGCGTCCCTGCGGAGAGGGTCTGGCGCTACACAGTTGACACTCTGAATAAGTCCGGCTTCGATGTGCTCTTCTTTGACCGCCGTGGTGTCGGCGTATCCGGAGGCTACAGCGACACCAACACACTGCAACAAGGCCGCGATCTGCTCAAGATCGTTGCTGACCTGCGGACTGGCGATGGCATGCGCGCTCTGACACCTGAGGGCAAGATAGTCCAGGGATATGCGGCTGCAAAGGCAGTTCGAGGCGGCAAGCCGGATGTCGGTCTGCCGGTATTTCTCCTGGGCAGTTCACGCGGCACCATGGCGAGCGGCTGGGCCATGACCATCAACTTCGACAAAAACTGTAGCTATGATCTGGCCGTCATCAGTTGCACCCCTCCGGTTGAAGACAAGACCATCAAGGGTGCGATCCTCATCTCCGAGTTTTCCAGTGGTGTCGGCTATATCCAATCCCGGCCGAACGCAGAGGACGAATCACGAGGTCTCGGCAACGATAGGGGATTATTCATCGCAGGCAACGAGCTTGAATACAATCTCGTCTTCACTCCCAGTTCGGCAATTCTGGCAGGAATCCACAAATGGCCGAGCGCCTTTTTTGCGCGTGGTTTGTGGTGTTATGCCGATGGCCTGGAGGGAACTATGGACTCCTACAGCAGAGTCAACGGACTGAAGGAACTCGTCGTTGTTCGCGGACCGCATCCCTATGGAAGCTGGCCTGCTATAGAACAACGCAGGGTGCGGGAGCGGATTGTGGCGTATGCAAAGGCGGTCGTCCTGGGGCAGACAAGCATTCCCGGCGGGCGACCCTGGTCGAACATGAAGGAACTGGTTGCCACGACCAGCGACGTCTGGGAGCCTTCGTCGCGTCCGGGCATCACATCGCACCGTGCCCCGGCGTCGCATCCGACGGCCAAGCCGGCAGACTCTGCAAAGAAATGAGTCAAGCCGTCCGCCGCTCCTCCGCCACTGTGGCCTGGGGTCTTCGCGTCCCTTCAGCCCACCGCTGTATTGCCGGTGGCATTCAGCGGTTTTGAGTTCGAAATAATTCAGGCTGGTCCGCAAGCGCCCTGCAAGGAGGGGCATTCATGGCAATCATTCACCCGGAAACATCGCCGGAAGCAAGCTGGGCTAAACGCGTTATGGATGCCAGCGGCAGGATCCAGGCCTCGATACGGCGCACCCCTGTCGAAGACATCTCAGACCTATTTTCAGGAAGCAACGCAAAGGTTTTTGCGAAGCTGGAAAACCTGCAGGAAACCGGCTCTTTCAAATTGCGCGGCGCCACCAGTAAGGTCGCTCGCCTCACTGCGGATGAAAAGGCGCGAGGAGTGACCGCCGCATCTATGGGCAATCATGGTCTCGGAGTTGCCGCCGCGGCAAAACGGGCTGGCGTTGAGGCGGAAATCTTCGTCTCCACGCAGGTCGCGCCGGAAATAGCCAAGCAGATTGAAAAATATGGCGCACGCGTCAGCAGGGTTGGCGAGCAACCGCTGGACGCAGAAATTGCCGCTCGCCGGCAGGCCCGCGAGACCGGTCGTATTTTTATTTCTCCATACAACGACTGGGACGTTCTGGCCGGGCAGGGTACGGTGGCGGTCGAGCTGGTCGAGCAAATTCCGCAGCTGGATGCTGTTTTCGTCGCCGTTGGCGGCGGCGGTTTGATCGGCGGCATCGGGTCCTACATGAAATATGTCTCTCCGCGCACAACGGTCGTTGGCTGCTGGCCGGAAAATTCTCCGGTAATGTATGAAGCGCTCCGCGCCGGCCGTATTCTACCCGTCGATGAAAAAGACACGCTCGCAGAAAGCATCCCCGGCGGTATCGAGGAGGGCTCCATTACTTTTCAGGTCGCTCGCGCCGTTGTGGACTCCTGCGTCCTGGTCAGCGAAGAGGAGATCCTGAGCGCGATGCGCCTGGTCTATCGCGAGAGGCAATGGCTCATTGAGGGAGCTGCCGCCGTAGCGCTGGCCGCGTTTCAAAAGACGTCAGTCAATTATCAATATAAGACGGTTGCCATTCTCATCTGCGGAGGAAACCTTTCAGACCGCGTCCGCGGGGCGATCTGATGGCAACAAGCTATTCGCGTTCGCAAATTGAGCGAGTCCTCCACCCTGCAGATGTCATTGCCGTCGTGGAGCAGGCTTTCCTCGCCTATTCCTCCGGCGAGGCGGTCGTTCCGCCCGTGGGCGAAATGCTGTTCGATGACCCTCCAGGCGATTGCCACATAAAATATGGCTACCTTAAGACCGGAACGACGTTCACGATTAAGATCGCCACCGGCTTTTGGAACAACCCAGCGCTGGGTCTGCCTTCAAGCAATGGAGTGGTTCTGCTCTTCAGCCGGGAAAGCGGAGCGCTGCTGACGATCTTCGAGGACGAAGGCCTTCTTACGGATGTCCGCACCGCTGCCGCAGGCGCGGTGGCAGCCAAATATCTCGCGCCCGCCCATATTGACTGTATCGGTATCGTCGGTGCCGGTATCCAGGCGAAGCTGCAACTGGAATATCTGCGCCATGTCACGC
>JADEYI010002286.1_pt1 | contig 10197 bp, 5 predicted proteins | sample 8542331 | NCBI WGS metagenome assembly JADEYI01 (sample SAMN16510988, study PRJNA670497) | mine drainage metagenome | isolation source: biofilm near Copperflume 1 | place: Germany: Marsberg coppermine Kilianstollen | collected 2018-02
GAAAAGCACCAGGTCGCGAAGGAGGTGCTGGCAGGCTTGTGGTCCAATCGGACGGGCGTTCTCAGTGTGCAGGTGTTGCAGGAGTTCTACGTCAACGTTACAAGAAAAATTTCCAAGCCGCTGATGAAGAAATCCGCCCGCGCCATCGTGGACAAATACGCAATCTGGTGCGTGGAAACAACACCGGTGGAAATCGCGGTCGCGTTTCGCATCGAGGATGAAACGCGGATTGGATTCTGGGACGCCCTCATCTGCGCCGCGGCGTTGAAGGCTGGTGCGGATAGAATTCTTTCTGAAGACCTGAATGCCGGACAAAAGATTTCCGGAATCAGGGTGGTCAATCCATTTGCGCAGCTGTAGCGACAGCAACATGGCTGGCGCGGTCACGTCGTTCGATGTACTCGACGCTCACCACAGTAATGTCATCCTCTTGTCCAAACTGTTTTGCTGTCTCCGCGATGGCGGCTGCGGGCTGGTTGCTGATCTGCTGCGTCCGCTCAAAGCCGAAGAGTGCGCGCTTGCCATTCGTGGCTTCGACGACGCCATCGGAGACGAAGGTGAGCCGGTCGCCGGGCGCGAGGTCGGAATGCGTTTCTTCATAGCAGCCTTCGGCAATGATGCCGAGCGGCAGTCCGCCCTCGACGGCCAGTTCTTCGCCATTGCGATAGGGCGATAAATGTCCGGCGTTGGCGATGGTCATCGTGCCGTCCGCCGCGATGAAGGTCGCGCAGCATGTAACGAAACCTTTGATTTGTCCATGCAGCACGCGGTTCAGATATTCGAGTACAGCAGATGGCGCACGCAACGAGCATCCGCGCAATGCGCCGACGATCGTGCTGACCGTCATCGCGGCCTTCAACCCCTTGCCGCTGACGTCGCCGACGACGATCAGCAGCGAGCCATCGTCACCCGGCAGTATCTGAAAGAAATCGCCGCCGACCTGGCTGGCGGGAAGATAAACGCTCTCGACCGCAAAGCCGGGAGTGCTGGGAGCGATCGCCGGGACCAGCAATGATTGCATGCTCCGCGCCGATTCGAGTTCGCTGGCCATTACAGCATTCTCCCGTTGCTGTTGCGCAAAACGCATCAGGAAGACGACGAGCACAGCGAGTGGAACGCTGAGATACAGACAGTAGTAATAAATTCCGACCGATACGCCGGGCAAAGTGTCCACCACTTGACCCAAAAGGGCGCAGGCGAAGAGCAGGCCCGGGACGAGCGGCAGCCATGCCTTCCTTCCGGTCGTGCGAACACCGTCGACCGCAACAGCCAGCAGGAGCAAAGCGGGGGTGAAAAGAAGCAGCAGAAAGGAGACGTCGACGACACGATCCATGGCCGCCGACGGTGGTAGCAGGCCCAGATGCAATCCTACCGCTACAAAACCATGGGCGAGGACTGCCGCCAAAACCGCGTAATTCGCACGGCGCCAAAGGGACCTAGGTACGCCTAACAGATACATGGCGGCAAGTGGCAGGGCAAGAAAACCGATCCATTCAGCGAATGAGCCAGCCACGTAAGAAAGTTGGGACGGAATGTTCGTTTGTGCAGCGATGGATTCAGTGGTGTAAAGGGCAAGGGCGGTGAGGCTGATACCGGCCCACAGATACTCGCGCTGGCTGCGGCTGAAAAGGAACAGGAACAGGGAGACGATGCCTACCGCGCCGTAGAGGGCCGTGAGCAACCAGCTTTGCCACAATATCTTCCATACCTGTGCCGATACATCCTGCTGAAAGACCTGTAGCACTTCGGATGTGCCGAGTACCGGCACGCCGCGCAATCCACCATTTACGTTGTGCTGGCTGGGCAACGCTTCGTACCGGAGATTCCAAAAGCGGATTGCAACTGTGAGTGATCGGCCAGTGTCGAGCGCCGCCACCGGAACCGGGAAGAGCTTCGGTTGCGGGTAGTAGACAATCCGAAATCCGTCCAATTTGCCGAAGGCTCCGATCTTCTGGCCGCTGACGTACACCTCATACGCGTCATCGACATACTGCGGCATCAGCAGAGCAATTGACTTCGCATCCGGCGCAGTCCGCAGACGTATGCGATACCACGCGTAGCCGGTGGTGCCGGGATGTCCATGCTGCTGCCAGCCCGGCAACTCGGCGGACTGGATTGCCTGCACGGCGTCAAGTTTGGAATGTTTGGGATCGATCGTGTAGTCCTGCCAGCCGGAGTCGTCGTAATTCGGCTGCGCCCACAGCGGCGTCTGGTTGGTTCCGGTCTTCGGCGAATCGCCGGTGCGAAACTTCCACGGCCCGTTCAGCGCAGTTGCGGGTTGTCCAAACGCGAGCGGTTGCTGGGCGCGCGCCAGCGGCGCAAGCAATGGAATTAAAAACGAGAGAACAAGGACAGTAAGAAAAGATCGAAATCCGCGCATGGCCGCGTTTGGCCTCTGAGAAAAGGACACCGAACCGCTGCGCGCTTTATATCACACGGAGGATGGAGAACAGCAGGTCCCTCCACTCCGTTCTCGCCTTCGGGCGAGAACTTCGGTCAGGATGACACAGCGTTGGTGGTCGGGACGATGAGTCTGGGTGCCCCAGGTCTCGACTCTGAGACTTGGGATGTCTTCCGGCCGTCGCATTCTCACCCACATCTCATGCGCCGTGGCGGACGAGATGTGGGGCACCCGATCTATTATGGTGCGGGATTCATCATCCCACTCAAGCCAACCCGTTCGACTCGCCGGGGAGGCTCACTCAGGGTGGGCTTGAATGGGGCACCCAAATGATCCTGGTGTGGAGAAAATTTAGCAGGCGGCCTGTAAGCCGAATTTTGTCGAGGACGATCATTCCTCTAGGCGGCGCATTGCTGCGCGCGCTCATAGCGACCTACCCGCGGGTTGTGGCGCGCCGGGCCAGCACGCACATTTCAGCTTGCGCCGAAAAATTCCCCGCCTATTTGGTCTTGCTCCGTGTGGGGTTTACCCTGCCTCCGCCGTTGCCGCCGGAGCGGTGCGCTCTTACCGCACCTTTTCACCCTTACCCTCGTCCTTGCGGACGGGGCGGTATCTTCTCTGTGGCACTTGCCGTCCCGGAGCCTTGACGCTCCGGTCCCGGACGTTATCCGGCACACTGCCCTGCGGAGTTCGGACTTTCCTCCCCCGGTTCTCCTTGCGGAGTTCCGGCAGCGATCGCCCAGCCGCCTGCTGTGACTTATGATACGCGGGCGCGGCTGAAGCGACGAAGTATCTCTTCCACTCTGCCGATATCTCTCCCGCTGTGCCAACCGTTCGACTCGCTTTCGCTCAGGGCGACTTGAATGGGGCATCCCCGGCGCGTTAAGTAGCGTAGGTGCCCTTCAGGGCTTTTCGCTCCATGTCGGCGGCAAACATCGGCGTTTCTATTGCGCAATGAGTCTGCACCGGATCCGTCGCGCCTGGCGGCCGTCTGGCCTCTGCTGTCAGCAATGCCTGGTCATCTGTCTCCACCAGGATGGCGCAATTCAACTGGCAGTCTTGGCGGGACAGAGGCTCCAATCGCAACTCCCACGTTACCTTCATAAACGTTGGGAGCGTGGAGGAGTTCCACCAGAGCTGGGAACCTGGGGAAATCACCCGCAGGTAATTGCGCTCTGAAATGTCCTCGGTATAGTGATGCGCCATAAAACTTCCTGCGATCGTTTCCACGCTGATGAACGCCTTTTTGCCGCTGGGCAATTCCCCCTGCACGGACCCATGATGCGCCCCCGGCGCGCAGTTCACGTACTGATCCGAGGTGAGATGGAACGCCCATGCCGAAAGGTCCAACGAGTCAAGCGGAGCGTTGACCCTACAGGTAGCCGAGACGCGGTGAATTACATGGGTGGGCCTAGACTGAGTTTCCGAATAGCCTAGCAATGGCACAGCGGTCGTCAGACCTACGAGCATTTGCCGTCTGTTCATACAAGCCATTCTCGAAAAGAGTATCTCACGAAGACCCGGGTGCCCCATTCAAGCCCACCCTCAGCGAGCGTAATCGAGTCGAACCGGTTGGCTTGAGTGGGATCGTTGTTTCCGCTCAAGACTTGGTGCCGGTGACAATAAATGCAGTGAAGCCGTAGAGGAACGTTCCTTCGTCCTCGGCTTGGGTAAGGCTGGTCCACCACAGGTTGGCTTCCTGTTCCGAGAGGAGGCCGATGGAGACGGCGCGGGCGACGTGGCCGCCAAGGAGCAGTTGGATAAAATCGCGCGACAAGGTGATCGTCTGTAAAGCAACGGAGATGTCGGTCATTCCGGCTTCGCGGAAGAGGCGAGGGAGGCTGCGGCCTATCCACCCATTTTTCATTCCATCGCAGAAAGAGAGGGCGATTTTGCGGGTGGTGTCTTTGTAGGGGGAGTCGCAGAACTGGGTTTCCCAGTCGAAGTCCTGGACTGCCATACGTCCGCCCGGACGGAGCACGCGTGCCATCTCAACGAGGGCCTGTTTGGCGTTGAGAACGTGCATGAGCATACGCTCGGCGCGGACGGCATCGAACGAATGGTTGGGAAATCGCAGGGCCTGGGCATTACCCACCTCGAAGGCCGTGCAAACGTTACGGCCGGCGGCGCGGCGGATGGCTTCGGCGATCAAGGTTTCGCTGAAGTCCACTCCAGTGACGAGACCATTTGGGCCGACCCTGGCGGCGAGGTCGAAAGTGTCGGCGCCCATGCCACAGCCAATGTCCAGGACTTGCGCTCCTGGCTGAAGGCGAAGACCATCTACGATGGCCGATTTCCAGGCGATGACGCCGGGTTGTTTGTTGGCCTCATCGAGGAAGTGAAGAAAGAAGTCGGGGTCGGCAGTACGGTCGACGGTAGTAAAGTTCGTAACTTCCTGATCAGGCATGGTTTCCCTTCATACTAAATCTAGCGTGGGGTCGGTTCTTTCCGCTTCAACTCAGGGTGATTGCGTTGGTGATCCTCATCCACCATGCGGGATGTTGTAGCCAGAGTTGCGCCGCGAAAATCTGGCAAACAATCAATACCGGCAGCGCATAGCGGTACACCACATGGATTCGCCGATTGACGATTAGGTCGCGCGCAACGCCGAGCAAGATCAGAGCATCAATGCCGACGTCGAACCAATGTAACGGCACCATCGGAAAGCGCGCGAAGCCGGCACCGGTAAGCGCACACGTCGCGATCAACACCAGCCGGCGATGGTACTCCGGCTTCTTGCGCCAGTAGATCGCAAGCCAGAAAAACACCGTGAACAGCACCATTTCCGACGCCTGGATTGAGAAGAAGGCATTATTCGCGGGCGTCGGCGGCAATTGCACTGCAGCCGCATGGAAATAGGTGAAAAGGAATCGGTGCATGACGATGGCGGTCCAAATTCCCAGCACGGGAATCAGAACGCCCAACGCCGCGCCGAACCAGCCTGTCAACCGATGCAGCCTCACATTGCCGGTTCGCACCAGCGCCGACTGGAAGATAAAGAACGCGAGCCAGCCGGAGAAAACCGCTCCGTGAAGCCAGAGAATCCACGGCCGCGGCGGCGTTGCGTGGATCAGATTCTGGTCCACCGTATGGCTGAACCCGTACACCACGACCGCAGCAATCAGCAGCGACATGCAAAAGTAAAAATACTTGCCTAGAAAACGCGAAACTGCAGACGTTTTCGTAGTGCCCGATTGCTTCGCGCGTATCGCGAAGCCGACTTGTTCAGTCGCCATTGCACTCTCTCCAATGGGGCAAGATTTAACAGCAATTTTTTGGGAGGGTGCCAAAATAGTACTACGAAGGGGGCGGGAAGCGAGTTAGGAAACTACGGTAACCGCGATATTTGGGGGATTTCGCAGAGTTGGTTGCTATGATGGACGAACCCAAGCAAGAAGAGTTCTGTACGGCCGAAAGGCTGCCGCTGTCCAGAATTGGCTTGCCCAATGCTGGATCCCCAACAGGAGTGTGCAATGGCTGTTTATCTGGTTACCGGAGCTGCTGGATTCATCGGTTCATGGCTCACGCAGGCACTGGTGGAGCGCGGAGAGACCGTCCGCGCGCTCGACAATTTCGTCACCGGCAAGCGAGAGAATCTCGCCTCATTCCGTGACCGGATTGAATTGCTGGAAGTGGATTTGCGCGATGCCGAAGGCGTTGCGAAAGCCTGCCAGGGCGTCGAGATTATCTTTCATGAGGGCGCGCTGCCTTCGGTTCCTCTTTCCGTAAAAGATCCTCGCACCAGCCACACGGCGAACATCGATGGCACGTTCAATCTGCTGGAAGGCGCGCGTCATGCCAGGGTCAGACGCGTCGTCTATGCGGCGTCGTCTTCCGCGTATGGCAATAAAAATCCATTGCCACAACGGGAATCGATGCTGCCCGGACCGCTATCGCCCTATGCGGTGCAGAAATTGGTGGGGGAACTCTATCTGCGGAGTTACTGGGAAGTGTATGGGCTGGAGACGGTGGCGCTGCGATACTTCAATATTTTTGGGCCGCGTCAGGTGCCGGACTCGCCTTACAGCGGCGTGATGGCAAAATTCGCGAAGATGATGCTGGCCGGGGAGCAGCCCACAATCCACGGCGACGGCGAGCAGAGCCGCGACTTTACCTATATAGAGAACGTCGTGCAGGCGAACCTGAAGGCGGCTGCGGCTCCGGTGGAAAAGGTCGCGGGCCGCGTCTTCAATTGTGCCTGTGGCAAGCCATATACTCTGAACGAAACCTATAAATTGATGGCGGAATTGACCGGCTACAAAAATCCGCCGCAGTACGGGCCACCGCGTGAAGGAGACATTCAGCATTCCTATGCAGATATCTCCGCCATTCGGGAAGCTCTTGGATATGAGCCAAAGGTGGATTTTCTGGAGGGACTGCGCCGGACCGTGGGCTGGTATCGAGACCAGCATAAGGCGTCGCGGAGTACCGTAGGAGCGAACGTATAAGCGCTGGGGTCTCACCTCCCACCCTTCGCAAAAAAGTACGCAAAGGATGGTGCATCCGAATTCTCCAATTCGAATTTTCCAATTTCACCCTAGCGTCGCGAAGGATGCAGCACCCGCATGCAGCGAAATATCCAGGTTAGCTTCGCGAACATGCAACGCCCAGCCGATACCATTCCGGGTCCGTCAAGTTACTAAAGTATTGACTCGAGCCTGAAACACTCCGATGATTGAGGAATTATTCGCCCTTAATCCCCCGGGTGTTGGATGTCTGGACTCCCCTGGCGCCTGGCGTGCAGCCTCGCGTTTTTTCTGCCGACCGTTCTCCACGCGCAAGCGTCCCCGACGCTAGCTGCGCAGAATTATTCTCCAATTCCACAAATCGGCACGACGGCCCCTGCTTCTCCAGCTGCGCTCAAGGGAAATGTCAGGCGGCAACGGGCGCAATCTTTCCTGCTGTCGCGGATTGTGCATGGGAACCCTGCCACGGTGCAGTCTCCCGCAATTCTGCGGTTGCGCGGAATGCAACAGCGAGCGGCGGTCCCCCATCTCGCTTCCAGCGACCTGCCCTGGCAGCCAGTCGGGCCAAACAAGATTGTGACGCCGCAATTTGGCGATGTGACAGGACGGATCACGTCCATTGCTGTCGCCCCATGGGATGCGTCGGGAAACACAGTCTATGTCGGATCGACGGGGGGTGGAGTCTGGGAGTCGAAGAATGCCCCGGCCAGCGATGCCAGAACGGTTTCATGGCAGCCGTTGACAGATGACCTGCCCGCGTTTTCAGGCGTCAATATCGCATCGCTGAGTGTCGGAGCGGTCAGCGTGCAGCCAGGCAGCGCGGTCAACGGCGTAGTGCTGGCGGGAACCGGCGATCCCAACGATGTACGCGATTCCTATTATGGCGCGGGCATCCTGCGTTCCACCGACGGCGGCACGACGTGGAGTTTGATCACTCAGAGCAGCGATGCCTTCTCCGGTGGGGTCACGAATTACAGTTTCGTCGGAGATGCGTTTTCCGGTTTTGCGTGGAGTACCGCGAACACGAACCTCGTGGTCGCAGGCGTGACGAATTCCTACGACGGTTTCGTCAACAACATCAACAACAGCGGCTACAACAGCGGCGCGAGCAACGTGGCGGAGATGGGTCTGTATTACTCGACCGATGCGGGACAGACCTGGCACCTGTCCACCATCGAGGATGGGCCGAATCAGGTGATCGAATCGGGACAGACCACCATTCCGAGCGTGTTCCCGGGGGCACCCGTAAGTTCGGTGGTCTGGGATCCCATGCGGAATACTTTTTTTGCCGCTGTGCAGTATCACGGGTATTACCAGTCGGCGGATGGGGTGACGTGGATTCGGATGACAAACCAGCCCGGCACTTCGCTGACTGCGGGGAATTGTCCGTTCGATACGCAAAGCAATTCCTGCGCGATTTTTCGCGGAGTGCTGGCTGTGCAGCCAGTCACCGGCGACATGTTTGCGCTGACTGTCGGTACGAATTCCTTGGATACGACGAACGACATGGATGAGGGCTTATGGCACGACGCATGCAATGCGGGATCGAGCGGCAGTTGCGCGAATCCTAACGTACAGTTTGGAATGAAGATTCCAGACACGTCGCTCGATTCAACGAGCGGTGACGGAACTATTCCTCAAGGAACCTACAATCTGTCCCTGGCCGCTGTGCCGAATGGGACGGACACGCTGTTGTTCGCGGGGACGCAGGACATTTTTCGATGCAGCCTCGCTGCGGGCTGCGCGTGGCGTAACACGACCAACACTGGAACATGCGTTTCGGGGAAGGTTGCGGCGGCAGAACACGCCATCGCGGCGTTGACGCCTGCGGGAAAGACGCTGCCGCTGCTTTACTTCGGGAACGACAGCGGGCTATGGCGCTCTTCGGATGGAGTGGATCAGACAGGCGCGGTTTGCGCTGCGAGCGACGCGACACATTTTCAGAATCTCAACAGCGGATTGGGGTCTCTTGCGGAAGTGACCGGCATTGCGAACAGCGCGACGGATGCCAGTGTACTGCTTGCTGGCTTTGGAACGAATGGCAGCGCGGCGACGACGAACGGAAGCCTGAGCGCGTGGCCGCAGCTTTTGGGCGGGGAAGGCGGACTGACGGCAATCGATCCCGCCAATCCGGACAACTGGTACGCGACGCTGGGGCCAGGCGTGGCGATTGGCCAATGTACGCAGGGCGCGAATTGCACGACGGCGGATTTTGGCAGCCAGCCTGCGATCGGTGCGGCGCAGACGAGTGGCGATCAGGCTTTGCTCAATGCGCCTTACATGCTGGATCCCGCGGACAGCACAAACATGATTGTCGGGACGTGCCGCGTCTGGCGCGGGCCGGCAAGTGGCGGCAGCGCGTGGAGCGCCGCGAATGCCATCAGTCCGATGCTGGACGGACATGCGCAGCCGAGCTGCAATGGAAACTCGCTGGTCCGTTCGCTGGCTGCGGGCGGAACAAACGTGCAATCCCCCACGGCGGCGGAGAACAGCGGCGCACAGGTGATCTATGCCGGCATGGCCGGACTGCTGGATGGCGGAGGTTCCGTTGTCGGCGGCCATGTTTTCTCCACGCAAGCGGCGAATACCGCGAACGGAACGACGCAGTGGACGGACCTGGCGCGGTCGCCGGTGGCGAACGAGCAGAGCTATAACGGCGTGTTCAATCCATATGCGTACGATGGCTCCTCTCTCTACGTCGATCCGCACGACACGACCGGAAACACCATCTACGCGACGATTCAGGGGTTCGCCGCGCCGCACCTTTACATGTCGACGGACGGCGGCGCGGACTGGAACAACATCACAAAAAATCTGCCGGACCTTCCGCTGAACGACGTGCTGGTCGATCCCAACGATGCGAGCGTGGTCTATGTCGCTTCGGATGGAGGCGTGTTCGTCACGCAGAACGTCGCAAACTGCGAGGGAAGCGGCGGCCAGTGCTGGAACGTTCTTGGGACGGGGCTGCCCCTGGCTCCGGCCGTCACGATGGCGACGACGCCCGCGGACGGAGGTCTTCTGCGGGTGGGCACGTATGGGCGAGGGATTTGGCAGACAGCGCTGTTGAGCGCGGTTCCGCAAACGACGATGACACTCGCTCCGTCGAGTCTCACATTCAGCGGTAAACCGGTGCAGACTGCCAGCACGCCGCAAACGGTGACGGTCACGAACACGGGAAATATTGGCCTGACCGTGAGCAACGTTGCCGTGACGAGAGATTTTCTTGAAACCGACAACTGCGGCAGCGCCACGATTCCGCCAAACGGGACATGTCAAATTCATGTGACGTTTGACCCTGCCGCGACGGGGACCAAGGCGGGAACGCTGACC